>Ga0299913_10006647_pt1 | contig 10030 bp, 13 predicted proteins | sample RVTome_9_FD_201360 | JGI IMG/M metagenome (GOLD analysis project Ga0299913, IMG submission 201360) | Soil microbial communities from uranium-contaminated site in the Upper Colorado River Basin, Wyoming, United States - RVT155D38 (version 2) ... | reverse complement strand
TTTCCTCAGGGCTCCGAGGGCATCCAGGTAGCCGAGTCCGATCTCGACATCCCCCAGCTGTTGAGCACCGAGACGGGAATCGGCATCACCACCGCCGTGCCCCCGGACGAAACGCGCATCACGTTTGCCTACGGCCTGCGCGTGAACACCGGCCAGGTGGACCTGAGCCGGCTGGCGCTCTACCCGATTCTCAATCTCGGGGTCTATGCCGAGCCCCCGTTCGTAATCGATTCGACCAGGCTCATCGAGGACGGCGAGGTCACCATCGAGGGAGAGACCTACACGCGCTATCGGAGCGAACAGGACGTGACCGACGGCGACACCATCCCCATGATCGCGACCGCGCGGGGAGATAGCGACACCGCCCTGATCACGGGAGCTATTGCCGCAGGAGCGGTGGTCGTGCTCGTGACGGCCTTCGCGCTCATGCGACGGCGCGCCCGAACTCGCGCGCCTGAACCCAAGCCGGCATCACCGCGTCCGTCGCGCGACGACCTGCTGGTCGCCATCGCCGGACTCGACCTGGACTACCGCAGCGGCAAGCTCGATCACGACCAGTGGGACGCGCGACGCAGGGAACTAAAGGCGCGTCTCGCCGAGGATCAAACCACGGAGCCCGCAGTTGAGTGACTCCGAATTCCGCTCACGACGGAGTTGCATCGAGCTGAGGGGGCTCAGCGTGTCTTACGGCTCGACCATCGCGCTGAAACCGGTCGATCTGACGCTCTACGACGGAGTCACCGGGCTGTTCGGACCGAACGGTGCCGGGAAGTCCACCCTGCTGCGCGTCCTCACGGGCCTACTGCGCCCGAGCGCCGGAGCGGCCCTCCTACACGGCGACGAGATCCGCTCGTCTGACGAATCGATACGCCGGAGGATCGGCTACTTGGGCCATGAAGCCGGCCTCTATCCCCGCCTTTCGGTCCTCGAGAACCTGGAGCTGTTTTCCGACCTCCATGGACTTGCACGAGGTCGGGTAAGCGAGATCATCGAGCAACTCGACATGGGCGAATGGCGGGCCACTCGGGTCGCTGCCCTGTCCGCGGGATTGAAACGCAGAGCCGCGGTTGCGCGGGCGGTGCTGCACGAGCCGGACGTCCTGCTGTTGGACGAGCCGTACGCCAACCTCGACGACGACGCCAGCGAACGCGTGTCGGCCACGGTGCAGACCTGGCGTGCGCCGGGACGAGTCGCGGTCATCGCCACGCACGGAGCCAAGCGGGTCAAGGCCTTTGCCGATGCGGGCATCATCATCCAGCGCGGCAACGTGATCAGCTATCGTCGGCGCACGCCGACGGGTTACGAGGTGGCTACCTGATGGCCGAGCGCGGCTTCGTCGGCAAGACGAGCGTCTTGATCCGCAAGGACCTGCTCGTCGAGTTGCGCGGACGGGACACGCTTCCACCAATGCTCGCGTTCTGCGTCACCGTCGCGCTGCTGCTTGCGTTCTCGCTTCCCGGCAACACGGTCATGCAGGACGCCGTCGAGGTTCCCATCGGGACGATTGCGATCGCCGACGTCATCGCTGGGTTCCTGTGGATCACCATCCTCTTCGCGGGGCTCATCGGCTTCGCTCGGACGTTCGAGGTCGACCGCGCCGAGGGTGCGCTCGACGCCCTGCTCTTGGTTCCACTCGATCGTTCGGGCTTGTTCGCCGCCAAGGCTTTGAGCAATCTCGTCTACATCGTCGTCGTCCAACTCGTTCTCGTGCCGGTCTTCGCGTTGTTCTTCTCGTTGGGTTTGGGAGCGGACTGGTTGGTGCTGGTGTTGGTTATCGCGCTCGTGGACATCGGGTTCGTCGCCGTCGGCACCCTGTTCGCCTCGCTTGCCGCCCAGACACGAAGCAGGGAGCTCATCCTCCCGGTCCTGGCGCTGCCCGCCCTCGTGCCGATCTTTCTCGCAGCGGTCGAGCTCACCTCGGATCTGTTCATGGGCGGGGGCTTCGAAGCGGTCGCGGCCAGAGGTTGGTTCGGCGTTCTCATCGTGTTTGATCTGGTATTCGCTACGGTGGGGGCGCTGACGTTCGAATTCGCGATCGATTGACGATCGCTCAGGCGGCTCGATGAGAAAACTGCTGGTCATCTTCATTCTGGTTCTGCTCGCCCCGGCCGCTTGCGGGAGCGACAACCCGGACGCGCCCCCCTCCGACGACCTGCTCGACGAGGCCTCCGCCGAAGGCGGCATCTCGCTTCCCGATCCGGTCGAGGCCATCCCCGCGTATCTCATCTCCCCCGGCGAGCCCGTAGGCGAGGAGACGGTCGAGCGCCTGACGGGGACCGACGGCGTGAACATCGTGGTGAGCGCGGCCATTCGCAAGATGGAGGTAACCGGGCCCGGCGGGACCAGGAACCTGCGGGTGGCGGCCGTCGACCCTCTCGAGTACCGGTCCATAGCCCCGGTGGCGAGCAACGAGGCGGAGTTCGTCTGGACCTCCCTTCTGAGCGGCGAGGCGGTGCTGACCTTCGACGCGGCCGAGAAACTGGGCATCGATGAAGGCGGCAACATCGAGCTGTCCGGGGGCCGCCAGATCGAGGTGGGGGCCTTCGCCGACAACCAGACACCGAACATCGCGGACATACTGATCGACGAGAGCGTCGAGGCGCTTGACGGAGGGCAAGACGATCAGGTCCTGACCGTGGGGGTACAGCCGGGAACGTCCCTCGATGCGTTGGGAGCGTCGCTCAACGACGAGATCCCGGGCTCCGAGCTGGTCCCCCTGATTCCGCCGGACCTGATGTCCAACCCCGACCCGCTAACGGGGGCGATGGAGGACGCGAGCTCCGGCGGCGGGATCATCGGGACGATGAACTACAAGGTCCTCGACGACGGGTTCATCAAGCCGGAACAGGCATGGGTCGACAGCAACATCTCGACGGCGACGGTCTCGATCATCGGCGAGGTGACCTGCCACCGGTTGTTGATCCCGCAACTGCAGGCGGCCCTGAGCGAGGTCGAGCGAGCGGGGCTGGGGGGCGAGCTGAGGCCGGGCGACTACGGCGGCTGCTACGCGCCCCGCTTCATCGACCGGAATCCGTCGCTACCGCTGTCGATGCACGCTTTCGGCCTAGCCGTGGACCTGAACGTGTCGACCAACCAATTGGGCACCGGGGGGGACATGCACCCCCGGATCGTCGAAATCTTCGAGCGATGGGGGTTCGTCTGGGGCGGGGACTGGTCGAGACCCGACCCGATGCACTTCGAGCTGGGCCGCCTGGTCGACACGAACTGAGGCGATTCCCGCTAGGACACGGCGATGGTTAGGCTGGCGCCGTGAGCTCCAGCAATCCACCGCTACCGCGCCGGGAGGCGAGGACCACGGACTCGAAGGTCAGGCTCCTCGGGGTCGTGGCGTGGCTGGCAGTGGCCGTGGCGCTCGGGATGATGTTCTTCGTCGCCCGGGTGGACGACTTCAACGGTCCCATCCAGAAGATCTTCTACGTCCACGTGCCCTCGGCCTGGCTCGCCTACCTGTCGTTCGCGATCGTGTTCGTCTGCTCGATCGCGTACCTGAGGACCGAGAGCCGCCGCTGGGACCTGCTGGCTCACTCCGCCGCCGAGGTAGGGGTCGTGTTCACGAGCCTGGTGCTGATCACCGGCCCGATCTGGGCCCGGCCGGTCTGGGGCACCTGGTGGCAGTGGGATGCGCGCTTGACCTCGACCCTCGTGCTCTGGCTCGTCTACGTCGGCTACCTGCTGATGCGAGGCCTGTCGGACGATCCCTCGCGTAGCGGCCGCCTGGCCGCGGTGGTGGGCATCCTCGGGTTCATCAACGTCCCGATCGTGCACTACTCGGTGAACTGGTGGAGAACCCTGCACCCGGTCGGTCCGACGGTGGCCGACCCCGTCAACAGCTCCGGCTTCGAGGCCCCCGAGCTTGCTACGTTCTTCGTGGCCCTGGGAGCCTTCACCCTGCTGTTCGCCTGGCTACTGGCCATCCGGGTGCGGCTCGGCCGCCTGGCCGACGAGGTCGATGCTCGGGCGCTCGCGGCCGAGGGCGTTCGAGATCCCGGTCCCACCGCCCGGCTCCGAAGCCCGGCCGGGAGCGAGACATGAGCACGACCGCGTGGATGGTCGTCGCGTTTCTGGCCGTGGGCGTCGGAATCGGCGGATACCTGTGGTCGATAAGCGCGCGCTACAGGGCATTGAACCGGCGATTGGAAGAGCTGAATCGTCGTTCGTCTCAGCCCTGACGGGCCCGGACTCTCCCGCGCCGCGAACACCCAGGTCAAAAGCACAATTTCACAACGTACAGCGCGCGTTTGGTTGCTAATATGGCGCTCGAATGGCAATCACAGAACGCATTTACAAGCGTACGGACCGACCGATGAGTTGGGCCAAGGCAATCGTCATGGGGTCCATTGTCTGGATTCTCTCGATCGTGCTCTTAGGGCAATTGCCGTCGATGATCATCTACTACGCCGACCAGTACGTGGCCGAGCTCATCGAATTCACTACCAACATTCCGGGTGTCAATGAAGAGGGGCTCAACTCCAAGCAGATCGCAATTCTGCGCGACGTGGTTGCGAACTCGGTCCAGCTCGGGATCCTCACGATCGCCCTCATCGCCGCTTACATCTGGCAGGAGCGCAAGCGCAAGCGTCTTGGAACCAAGGGTCACACGGACACCGTGAAGGGTTACATGTCGGGCAAGTAAGCCCGTTCGCCGCAAACAGTCATCGCCAAGGAGGAGGTGTGAGAGATGCCAGAACCTGAACCGAAGTCGATGGAGATCATCGAGAAGCCGATCTTTCGCACCGATTACGACATGCAGCTCGTCGATTCCGAATGGCTCAGGGAAGCCGTAAAGCCCAAGCGCTTCATCGATTTCATCCCCGAGCAATGCATCCTGTGCGAGGGTTGCGTCGATATCTGCCCCTGGTACTGCATCTTCATGGTGGATCCGGAGGCCGTGGAGGATTCTGGCAACACAGAGCTGTCCCGGCAGATGTCGGGAAACGACATTCTGTTCTTGATCGATGACAACTCATGTACCCGCTGCAACCTGTGCGTCGAACGCTGCCCCACCGGAGCGCTCGTCACGTCCGAGGTAACCGGTGGAAGAAAGAAGCGGGGTGCTCGTGCGATGGGCGCCGTGGACAAGGGTCAAAAGGCTTCCTAGAAAGGTCTCTTAGTGGCGAAGGCTTCAGGCTGGAACCCTCGACAGAAGCTTGCCGAGAGGTTCGACCAACTCCATAACGGGCAGTTCTGGCGTTCGATCGTCCGCCCGGGCTCGATGTTCAGACGCGGTTACGCGGACTCACCCCGCAACCGGGCCTACGTGGTCATGAACTCTCTGCTGTATCACCTGCACCCCGTGAAGGTGAAACGGCACGGGATCAAGCTCAGCTACACGCTGTGTCTCGGGGGCCTCTCGTTCTTTCTCTTCATCCTGCTGACGATCACCGGCATCTACCTGATGTTCTTCTACCGGCCGTCGGTCGGCGAGGTCTACACGGACATGCAGCGCCTTCACACCCAGGTCAGCTTCGGGCTTCTGGTTCGAAACCTGCACCGGTGGGGCGCCCACCTCATGACCATTAGCGTCTTCTTGCACATGGCGCGCGTCTTCTACACGGGCGCCTACAAGCCCCCGCGCGAGTTCAACTGGATCGTTGGCGTCATCCTCTTGCTGCTGACGCTCCTTCTGGCCTTTACGGGCTACCTGTTGCCCTGGGACCAGCTCGCGGTGTGGGCCGTCACGGTGGGCACCGAGATGATGAAACAGTCGCCGGTGATCGGGGACCAGGTGCAGTTCGCCTTACTTGGGGGCCCGGTAATCGGCCCCGAGACGCTCTTACGCTGGTACACACTCCACGTGTTGTTCCTTCCCTTCTTAATCGTGATCTTCATCTCGATCCACTTCTGGAGGGTTAGAAAGGACGGAGGAATCTCGGGCCCCATGTAGGGCGCCAACGAGGACGGAGCTATGCCGACGCCGGACGAGGTATTCGAGCAGGTACTGGCCGAGGAGACCGCCAAGGGCTCCTCGCCCGCGGTCGCGCAGGCGCGCGCCAAGGCCGCCCGCGTGAGGGCGCAGCGCGGCGCCAAGAACCCCAGCGTGCCGGACAAGTCGACTGCGCCGCCCCCCTCGAGCAACCCCGAGGCGAGCGGCTCGGCTGCCCCGTCCGCCGAGCAGGGTGAGTCCAAGCCCGCCGAGTCCAAGCCCGCCGCCGCGGCTCAGACCAAGCCGGCGGCCGCGGCCAAGCCTGCGTCCAAGCCCGCATCGGGCGCCCCCGCCAAGAAGGCGGTCGGCAACGGGGCCGGCGCGGTTCCCGAGCGCGTGCAGCGCCTGCTCGCCGTGGTAAAGCCCGAGGCGATTCAAAAGGTCGAACGCCAGCCCATGGACCGCGTCAACGTGTGGCCGCACCTGATGGCCGCCGAGATGGTCGCGCTGCTCGTCGTGCTTGCCGCGGTCACGATCTTCTCGATTGCGGTGGACGCACCGCTGCGCGAGCTCAGCAACTTCAACCAGACGCCGAACCCGTCGAAGGCTCCCTGGTACTTCCTCGGTCTGCAGGAACTGCTGCGTTACTTCCACCCGCAGGTGGCCGGCGTGACCATCCCGACGGTAATCATCATCGCCCTGTTCGCGGCCCCCTACATCGACCGCAACCCGTCGACGAGCCCCGACGACCGCAAGCTGGCGATCGTGCTTTTTTCCTTCTTCATGCTGAGCTTTGCGGTCCTGACCATCATCGGAATGTTTTTCAGGGGGCCGGGCTTCAACTTCGTCTTTCCATGGGAGGGCGGCATCTTCTTCGAGCTTTAACAAGCCGAACGCGCGGTAACCGAGAGTTGTGACAAAAGAGTAAGAGGGAGCATCGTGAGTCCAGGAACCATCGCACTCATAGTCGTAGCGCTGAGCGTCGCCGCTTGGGGCCTCTTCATGGCCAACATCGCGATCCGTCGCGAGCGCAAGGCCGCGCTCGCAACCGCCTCGGGCTCGGGCGGTTCAACCGCCACCGTGGATCCCCCGAAGGAGTCCGCCGAGACCAAGCCCGACGTCACGGTCCAGAAGGTGCCCGAGAAGAAAAAGAAGCCGCTCACCAACGAGCAGCTCGCGGTCTCCCGGCGCCAGTTCCTCAACCGTGCGTGGACCGGAAGCTTCTTGACCTTCCTCGGATTCTTCGGCATGGGCACGCTGAGTTTCCTGTGGCCCAAGGTTCTCGGTGGCTTCGGCACCGAGATCAATGCCGGCAACTACGACGACATCCTCGAGACGGTCGGCCCCGCGGGGGGCTTCGCTCCTCTGTTCATCCCCGAGGGCCGCTTCTGGCTGACCTACTACGAGGGATCGGGCGAGGGCGTGGCCTACGAGACCACCGGAGCCGTCGACACCAAGCTCGTCGCGCTGTACCGCAAGTGCGTGCACCTCGGTTGCTCGGTGCCGCACTGCCCGACCTCGTCGCTGTTCGAATGCCCCTGCCACGGTTCCAAGTACCGCCTCAACGGAGAGTTCTACAGCGGTCCGGCCCCCCGTGGTCTCGACCGTTTCCCCGTCGAGGTGAGCGGAAGCTCGGTAATGGTCGACACCGGAACCGTCGTCGTCGGCCCGCCGCGCGGCACGAACACGTGGGATCAGTTCGCCGAACCCCAGGGCGCTTTCTGCGTGCCGGTCTAGTGGATACAACCAAGACAGGGAGAACGCTCTAAAGGATGGACACCAACGTACTCACCGTCACGGTGCTGCTCCTCGCGGGAGCGGTGGCGCTCTGGGGTCTGTTCCTCATGCGCAACCGCAGACAACAGACGCCGGGTTCCCTGCTCGGCATACCTCACGCGATGCGCCCCGGCTCCCCCGACTCCACCCTCGAGGGTCCCCGGCTCGAGCGCATCCAGATCGCGGGCGTGTTGTTCACCATCGTCCTGGCCGTCTTCGTCCCTATCTACTGGCTGCCCGAGGCCAATCGCCAGGTCGCCTTCCAGGAACGTTTCGACGAGGAGTCACTTCACCGCGGCGAGCTGATCTTCCAGAACCCACCCCCCCTCGAGGAGGACCCCGACCCGCTCGAGTACAAGGAGGAGGAGAGGGCGATCTCGCTCGGCATGGGTTGCGCCAACTGTCACGGCGGAGTCGATGCAGAAGAGCCCGAGAACTCGGCCGGTGGAGGACTCGCGAACCCCGCCTACGTCGACCCCGTCACGGGGGCCGCGATCCAGTACCGGGCTCCGCCGCTTAACAACGTGTTCCAGCGCTGGGACGAGGAGGTAGTCCGGTTCACCATCGAGCGGGGACGGCCGGGGACTCCGATGGCGGCGTGGGGCGTCGAATACGGCGGTCCGATGACCGAGCAGATGGTCGGAGACGTCATCGCATGGCTCAAGTCGCTTCCCGGCAACCAGGAGAACCCCAACGACGCCATCTCCGAGTCGTGTCAGGATCCCTCGGCCACAGATCTCGAGAGCTGTGGCGAAGAGATCTTCCAGGCCCGCTGCGCGGTCTGCCACGGCCCCGAGGGCTCGGGCAAGGAGGGTCTCGGCTCGCTCGACGACCCCTGGTTCCAGGGCAAGGCTCTGTGGAAAGGCGACGTCACGTCAATGGACGAGCGCCAGCACTTCCTGACGATCGTCAACGGCAGGCGCTTCGCCTTCATGCCGCAGTTCGGCGAGGCTCCCGCGCAGGGCACTCCGGTGCCCGCCTACCCGCTGAGCGACACGCAGATCCAGGCCGTCATGGAATACGAGCGGGGGCTGTAGTTGGACACGATCATGGTCGAGGGCGTCGCCGCGGTCATCTCGGGAATCATCGTCTTCTGCGGGAGCGTATGGCTTCTGCTCACGATGGTTCTCGGCGCCCGTCTCGCGTACTTCGTGACCGCATCCGTGACCCTGGCCTTCATGGTCATGATGGGAGTGGTTTGGTCCATCAACCCACTGGGTCCCGTCGGTGCTCTCCCGGGATGGGAGGAGACCGGCGTGAGCGAGGACGTGTCCGAGTTGGAGGGCCCCAGCGCGGGAAGCTATCCCGATTCCCCCTGGCAGGAGTTCGACGAGGAAGACGAGAACGAGCAGTCCCTCGCCTCCGAACTCGAGAGTGCAGCCACCGACGCCCTCGAGGCGGCCATCGAAAACGGTGAGGTCGACGCCTTCGAGCAGGCAAGTCAGGCGGTCGTCAGCGAGGGCAGCGCGCGGGCGCTCGAATCAGACGGGGTTCGCTACGGCGCGGTGGTGCTCGAGCCCGCCCCCGCGGCCGAGGCCGAGGAAGAGGAAGCCCAGGGGGACTCACCCGTGCAGAACCTGGACGTCCCTCCGGTTCCCTCGCCGAGCCCGACTCCCCCCGGCGCGTTGCCCGACGAGGACGCCCGCGTCTACGCCCTGTTCGAACTCGACCCCGGCAACCCGCTGGGTCAGGCGAGAGCCATCACGCTGGGGAGCCTGGTTCTACTGGTATTGCATCTGTTCGGGCTCGGACGTTCCGAGAAGCGTAGCAAGGCACTGACCGACGACGTCGAGAACCGCAACCGCTGAGGAGATAGAGCCGTGGCCAGGATTCGTACGCTCAGACTTGCACTCGCCGCGTTCTTGCTCTTCGGCGCGACGGCATGCTCGGGAACCGGAATCAACGCCGGGGAGCAGGGGGGCCGGGCATTCATCGTATTCACGGGCATGCTGGTCCTGACCGTTGCCATCCTGGCGATCTTCCTGGGCAAAGAGGACTAGCTCCCTCCCCGTTCCGCTCGCGCCCGGTCGTCGCTCGCTGTATGTATGTTTGGCGCATGGGTCGGGGAGAGCTTCAGGCTTATCTGGATTACGTGCGGCCTCATTACGAGGCCAAGGACGTTGCGCATGACTTTGCTCACATCATGCGGATCTGTCTGCGGCTGGAAGACCTGACGGAGGGTCTGACGGTCAACGATCCTCAGCTGCTGCACTTCCTCGCCTGCTGGCACGGTCTCGCGGACCGGATCGTCGGGGGTACTTGGTTCGCCGACGCGACGCGCGCGTTTCTGACCGAGGATGGCTGGAGGGACGACGACATTGACACGGCCTATGTCGCCCTGGTGAGACACTCGAGTTCTCCCGTCACCGT
>Ga0299913_10006646_pt1 | contig 10031 bp, 9 predicted proteins | sample RVTome_9_FD_201360 | JGI IMG/M metagenome (GOLD analysis project Ga0299913, IMG submission 201360) | Soil microbial communities from uranium-contaminated site in the Upper Colorado River Basin, Wyoming, United States - RVT155D38 (version 2) ... | reverse complement strand
GATCCTCGTCATGCCGTCGGGGCGGGGGTCCAGCTCGAGCTCGTCGGTCCTCGCCGAGGCGATCCGCTCCGGCACCGGCCCTGCGGCGATCGTCCTCGCGGCCGCCGATCCGATCGTGGCGCTCGGCGCGATCGTGGCCGAAGAGCTCTACGGGCGCACGGTGCCGGTCCTCGAGGTCGACGATGCCGTGTACCCCGCCGTCGCTGCGGCCGCCCGGCTCCGGATCCGCGGAGCCAACCTCGAGGTTGCGTGACGGGATCGTCGGATAGCCATCATCATGCGGAACGAGGAGAGGAACGCATGGAGGACTGGGTCGACGAGCTGAGCCGCGGCAACGTCGCGCAGGTCAAGACGGTGCTGGCCACGGCGATGATGGCGCTCGCCGTGTACCAGGTCGCGCTGATGGGCGTCGGCTACGGCAAGCTCCGGCCCTGGTTCCTCAAGCCGAAGGCGGCGTCGTTCTCGCACCGAGCGATCGGTGACGCGCTCGTCGCCGTGACGATCCTCGTGGCCTTCATGTGCTGGTCGTACTTCGAGATCGGCGACGGGATCGAAGACGCCGCCGACGGGGAGACGACGCGTGCCACGATCCATGTCGTGGCGGGGATCGCGTCCGTTGCCGTGATCGCGTTGAAGGTCGTGGTGGTCCGATGGTGGCGGGCCGCCGATCGCTTCCTCCCCGCGATCGGCCTGACGCTGTTCACGCTGCTCGCGATCACGTGGATCACGTCGGCTGGCGACTACCTGTGGAGCTCTCCGGCGTGAGCGGCGAGCACGGCCGTCGTGGATCGCGATCGGTCCCGAGCGTCCGAGCGCAGATCGTCGGCTCACTCGTCGCCGCCGCGCTCATCGTCGCCGTCGCCGTCGCCGCCGTGACAGCGAAGATCGGCCCCGGACCCGACGCTCGCGAGTACCGCGAGCGCCAAGAGCGGATCGAGGAGCTTCGGGAAGAGGAGCTCGAGCGGCAGCAGGAGCTCGGCGAGGACGGGTGAGCGTTCAGCCAGTCGATCCGTCGGATCCGTCGGGCGACGGTCGCTCCCCCACCGCGACGGCGGCGACGATCGTGAAGTCGAGCCCGCCCAGACCCAGCGCGGCGACGTCTTCGTACCATGACGCCGCGGCCGCGACCGTGCGCAGCGACGACGCGGAAGCGTCGCCCTCGAGCGCGAGCCGGAGATCCTTCCACGCGAGGTCGGCCTTGAATCGCGGCGCGAAGTCGCGCGGCTCCATCCTGGCTCGCACGTACCGCACCGCGTCGCCGATGTAGGTCTGCTCGAGCAGGTCGAACGCCTCGGCGCGAGCGAGCCCCAGCCGCTCGGCGAGCGCGACCGCCTCGCCGACGAGCGCCATCGACGTGATCACCGCCACGTTGTTCACGATCTTCGCCGTCTGGCCGGTGCCGAGCTCACCGATGTGCACGGGCGTGCCGATCGCCTCGAGCACGGACCGCCAGCGGGCGAACGCGTCGTCGGTTCCACCGACGACGATGCCGAGGGTCGCCGAACGGGCCTTGTCGATGCTGCCGCGGACCGGTGCGTCGAGGACGTCGATCCCGGCCGGGAGGCGTGCGGCGACGTCGCGGATCGGGCCCGGCCCGACCGTCGAGAGGTCGATCAGGGCGGCGCCCGGACGGATCGTCTCGGCGACGCCGTCTTCGCCGAACACGACCTGCTCGAGCGCCGCCGGATCGGTGAGCATCGTGAGGACCGCGTCGGCTCGATCGGCAGCGGCCGCCGGGGTGGCCCCGACCGAGGCGCCCCGCGAGCGGAGCGCCTCGGCCTTGTCGGGCGAACGGTTCCACACGACGACGTCGTGGCCGGCCTCGAGCAGGTTCGCCGCCATCAGCGAACCCATCTGGCCGAGGCCGAGGAACGCGATCGTGCTCACGTCAGGCTCCCGTCGGCCGTCCGACCGGTTCGCGTCACGCCGCCATGTCGTCGAGCCCTGTGCACGTCTCGTTCGACGCGAACGCCTCGTCGAGCTCGGTGCTGTCGGTGTTCTCGAGCGGGTTCTGCACGTCGTCGAAGGCCGACTGGAGCGAGGTTCCGAGCTCCTGGAGCCCCGTGCCGAGCGCCTGCGGGTCGCTCGCGTCGAGGCCGTCCACGGTCTCGCGTGCGTCCTCGAACGCCGTGCTGGCCTGCCCGAGCAGGTTCTGCAGCTCCTGGTGGATCTGCTCGCCGTTGTCGACGTCGGGGGCCCCGGTCCGATCGATCGTGCTCAGCATCTCGTCGGTGCTCGCGATCGTGCCGTCGAGGAACTCCAGCAGGCGCTGCTTGACCTGCTCGAGATCCGTCTCGTTCTCGAGCGAGCCCTGCAGCGTGGCGTTCCCCTCTTCGATCGAGGTCATCCACTCGGTCAGCGCGGTGCAGACGCCGTCGGCGTACGTGTCGGCGTCGACCGCTTCTTCTTCGGTACCGGCGTCTCCCTCCTCACCGGCACCGGCGCCGTCGTCCGAGGAGCAGGCAGCCAGGACGAACAGCGACGTCGCCACCACGATCGATCTGAGCAGCACGGAACGAGACATGCGAGGAGACCTCCCTGAGGGTCGGAGAACGGGGGACGCGCGCATCCTACCCGTGGTGGCGCGGCGTACACGCGAAGTGGAGGTGGCGGGATTCGAACCCGCGTCTCCGGGCGACCGACTGGGGCTTCTCCGGGCGCAGCCGACGGAAGAGATCTCACCTCGGGGCTCCCATCGGCGGAGGACCCCTCGGCCAGCCCGGGTTCGATGTCCCTCATCGGCCCCCGGACGGAACCGATGTGGTGAGCCTGCTCATGACGCCCGGCCCCCGATCGCAGGCCCACGGGGCGGGCGGCTACCTACTGCTAGGCAGCGAGCGCGTACTCATCGTTGGCGCTTGTGATTCGTCCGGCGTTTAACGAGACATCCGGGATCTCGGCCCGCTTCACCCAGACGGCATCCGTCCGGATCGAAGCCAGTACACCCCCGTATGCGGTTGTGCCTCCGAGTATACGGCCGAAGACCGACCCGGTACTGCCCCGCGCCGACCTCAGCGGTCCACGTCGTGGCGCAGTGCCCGCATCGTGCGATCGAAGGCGGTCTGCAGCTCGTCGCGATCCTTCTCCGTGAACGACGCGAGCGGGGCGCCTTCCAGCGTGGTCCTCGCCTGGTCCATCAGCACGCCGCGGTGGCCTTCGCCTTCCGTGTAGGGAGCGATCCTGCCGATCGTCACGAGGATCTGCTCGAGGACCGCCGGCATGTCGCGGCCGGACCGGCGGATCGGGTCGAACGCGGCGTCGACGATCTCTTCGAACGTCAAGACGGGTTCGAGCAGACGCGGCTGCCCCGCCTCGTCGCGATGCACGGGCGACGGCAGCTCGAGCTGGGACAGCCGCAGGAGCGCGTCGCCGAGCCAGTGGATGCACTGCAAGCCCGTGAACAGGTCGTTGATCCCGGGCGAGAGAGCGCGCAGGGCGACCTCGACCATCTGATCCACGGCGAACCGAAGGTCCTGGCGGAGCGTGCGGTTCGAACCCTCGAGCAGCGCGCGATCGATCTCGTCGGCGAGGGCCTCCGCGCCGCCGGGAGGCCAGACGGTGGCCATCGGCGAACCCGCGATCAGGAACTGACCCGGCCGCAGGCGCAAGCGGACGACCACGTCGGCTCGCCGGGCCATCTCGATCAACGCGGACCTGTCCACGAACTGCAGGTAGCCGCTCCGTGATGCCAGCACGTCGCGACCCTCACGATGCAAGCGATCCTCCAGGTGCTGCTGCTCGTCCGAGCCTCGCCACCCCTCTTCGACGGGCGCGCTGGCGTACTCGTCGACGGCGCTCGCGAGGTCATCCGCCACACCGGCCACCACGGACGGCACCTGGATGTCGAGCGCGACCGTGTGCACGTACACCAGCAACGCGACGATCGACGCGAACGCCAAGCCGATCGCGACGGCCGTGGAGAGGCTCGGAACGAACGGATCGTCGACGGTCTCGACGCGCGACAACACGGAGAGGCTGAAGACCGTGCTCGAGACGAACAGCCCCAGCGTGATCTTCGGCACGACGGCCCGCATGAAGTTCCGGATCAAGCGCTGACCGAACTGCGACCCGGCGTTCGCGAGCACCGTGACCGTCAGCGTCACCACGAGCGCGAGCGCGGTGGACGATGCGCCCGCGATCGTCTGCAGGATCGCGCGTGCCCCGTCGGCGCTCCGGGCACGGATGAACGACGGCAGCGACAGCTGCCCGTCATCGACGAGCGTGTCGATCCACCCGGTCAGCGACGCGAGCAGGAACGAGACGAACCCCATCGACAGCGGGAGCGCCCAGAGCGACGAGTTGAGCGGGAGGCGCTTGCGGCGGCGACGCTCGTGGAGCGTGGCGTGGACCGGAGCGGCGCCTCCCGCCGGCTCGCTCGGCCCCTCGGACGGATCGTCGTCGCCGGTCGGCGCGGGCCGTTCGGGCGCGTCGTCCATGCGGCGCATCATCGCACCGGTGCGCGGTCTCAGCCCATGTCGGCCGCGGCCTTGGCCCCGAGCTCGCGCGTGACCTCGACGATGAGGTCGATGTCCTCGGGCCCGTTCCGCCAGTTGACCGGCGCCGGTCGGAACGCCACCTTGCCGTCGTACACCGTCGACCCGAAGAACACGCGCCCGTCGACCAGCACCGCCTCCCCCACGCGGCGGTTCAGCTCGTCGAGTCGGTCCTCGGCGACACCCGGCGGGCGCGCCCGGAAGCACACGATGTTGAGCGGGACGTCCGCCAGCCGCTCGAGGTCGGCCGCGGCATCGACCGCCGAGGCCAGCCGCTGCGCGAGGTCGAGGTGCATCTCGACGATCGCGCGGTAGCCGCTGCGCCCGTAGGCGCGGAGCGTCGCCCACACGTCGATCCCACGAGCCCGGCGCGACATCTCGGGGCCCAGGTAACCCCAGCTCGGCCGCACCGTGTCGACCTCCGGAAGGTAGGCGGCCGTCCGCGCGAAGACCTGCGGCTGCAACGACGCGTCCTTCACGAACGCGAAGCCACAGTCGTACGGCACGTTCAGCCACTTGTGGCCGTCAGCGATCACCGAGTCGGCGCGCGCGACCCCCTCGATCAGGTGCGCCGAGCGCGGCGCCAGCCCGGCGAAGAGCCCGAAGGCGCCGTCGACATGGAACCACGCCCCGTGGCGCTCGCAGAGGTCGGCCATGCGCGCGATCGGATCGAAGTCGCCCGCGTTCACCTCGCCGGCGCTCCCGATCACGACGGCGGGCGCTCCGCCTAGGTCACGCAGGGCCGATCCCAACGCCTCGAGGTCGAGACGCCCGACGGCGTCACGGGTGAGCATCCGGACGTTCGCCCGTCCCAGCCCCAGCATCGCGACGGCTTTCTGGTCGCTCGGATGCACGTACCCCGAGCCGAAGATCGGCATCGCGGGGAGCCCGCCCCCGCCCTGCTCGTCGACGTCGACGCCGTGCTGGAGACCCCACCACCGGCGCGCGCAGGCGAGCCCGACGAAGTTCGCCATCGTCGCGCCCGTCGTGAGCACGCCGCCCCACGACGGCGGCAGACCGAACAGGTCGCGGAGCCAGCGGAGGGCGACGACCTCGAGGTGGGCGCCGAGGGGCGTCGACACCCACGCGCCGGCGTTCTGGTCGATCGCCGACGTCAGCCAGTCGGCGCCCAGCGCCGCCGGCGTCACGCCACCGTTGACGAAGTGGAAGAACCTGGGGCCGGCGGAATGGATCGCGCCGTCGAGCCCGGCGATCAGCTCGGCGATCGTCGCGGCGGCGCCGATCCCGTCAGCCGGCAGGTCGCCGCCGAAGGATGCGGCCGCGTCCTCGGCGTCGGGCGACCGGACCGGCCGGTCGCCGACGCCGGCGAGGTACTCGCCGGCCGCCCGGGCCACGGCGTCGAGGACGCTCGGGATCTCGGAACGATCGGGTGGCGTGGGGCTCATCCACGCATCGTAGCCATCCGACGCGTCCTCTCAGCGTCGACGCCCGGCCGCCTGCTCGATCTCGCGCTGGGCCTCCCGCTTGGCGATCGCCTGGCGCTTCTCGTAGCGGCGCTTGCCTCGGGCCAACGCGAGCTCGACCTTCGCGATGCCGTGCGTGAAGTACACCCGCAGCGGGACGAGGGTGTAGCTGCGTTCGCGGAGCTCGGCCGCGAGGTGCTCTATCTCACGCCGGTGGAGCAGGAGCTTCCGCGGGCGCATCGGTTGATACGTGCGCTTGTCGCCCTGCTCGTACGGCGGCACGTGCATGCCTTCGAGCCACGCTTCGCCGTCGCGGATCCGTCCGTAGCAATCGACGAGCGACGCGCGACCTCCACGCAGCGACTTCACCTCGTCGCCGGTGAGCATGATGCCGGCCTCGAACCGCTCGAGCAGCTCGTAGTCGTGGCGAGCCTTCCGATTGGTCGCGACGATGTGCTCGCCCTCGCCGCGGTCCGGCATCACACGGTCCCGGCCGCCGACACGACGGTCGGCATCAGACGTCGAGGAAGCGGCGCATCCCGATCGTCCCCGCGATGACCGCCACCACGGCCGCCGCGATCAGGATCCACGGCGCCACGGCGATCACGTCGGAGTTCCGGATCAACGGGATGAACTCGATCTCGCCGCGGAGCCGGTCGATGAACACGACCTTGACGAGGAAGAGGGCGAAGACCGCGGCGATCGCGCCGAGGAACGCCTCGATGAACCCCTCGATCAGGAACGGCACGCGGATCCGCCAGTTCGTGGCGCCGACGAGGCGCATGATGCCGATCTCCTTGCGGCGGGCGAACATGCCCATGCGCAGCGTGTTCGCGACGAGCGCGATCGCCGAACCGAGCATGATCACGGCGATCGACAACACGCCGATCGACAGCACCCGCGTGATCGCGACGAGCCGGTCGAGGAGTTCGCGATAATCGGCGACCGCGCGCACGCCGGGCGCGGAACAGACGACCTCGCCCGCGTCGTCGGGGGCACATCCGAGCGCCGCCGGGATCTGCTCGTACTGCGACGCGTCGGCGAGGTTGACCCGGAGCGATGCGGGGATCACCTCCTCGCACTCCACGTTGTCGGTGATCGCGGGCTGGTTCCGGAACAGCTCGATGAAGCGGGCGCACGCGGCGTCCTTGTCCTCGTACGAGACCTCCGACACCGCGCTCAGCTGGCCGAGCTGCTCCGTGAGGCGTTCGACGGTGTCGGTCCGCACGGGATCGTCGAGGTAGATCGCGACCTGCACGTTCCCCGTCCACGCCTCGATGACCAGGTCGAACTCGCGCGCGATCAACAACGCGAGGCCGAAGAGGAACAGGGCGATGAACGCCGTGGACATCGCGGCGAACGCGACGGTTCCGTTGCGGCGGAGCCCGGCGGCGGTCTCGCGGAAGTAGTAGTCGAGACGCGCCACTAGCTGTACACCCCTCGGCTCTGGTCGCGGACGAGCTTGCCCTGCTCGAGCTCCACCACCCGCTTGCGCATCGCGTCGACGATCGCCTGGTCGTGCGTCGCCATCACGACCGTCGTGCCGATCTTGTTCACCTTGTCCAGCAGACGCATGATGTCGACGCTCGTGTTCGGGTCGAGGTTCCCTGTGGGCTCGTCGGCGAGGAGCACGAGCGGACGGTTGACGCAGGCGCGCGCGATCGAGACCCGCTGCTGCTCGCCGCCCGATAGCTCGTCGGGGTAGGAGTTCAGCTTGTCGCCGAGCCCGACGTAGTCGAGGATCTCGGGCACGCGCTGGTCGATCACGTGCTTCGGCTTACCGATCACCTCGAGCGCGAACGACACGTTCTCGAACGAGGTCTTGTCCTGGAGCAGCTTGTAGTCCTGGAAGACCGTGCCGATGTTCCGGCGCAGGTGCGGCACCTTCCACGGGGTGATCTTCTCGAGCGCCTTGCCCGCGACGTAGACCTGGCCCTTCGTGACCTCCTCCTCCTTGAGGAGCAGGCGGATCAGCGTCGACTTGCCGGAGCCGGAGGGGCCGACGACGAAGACGAACTCGCCCTTCTGGATCTCGAGGTCGACACCGTCGAGGGCGGTCACGCCGTTCTTGTACGTCTTGGTGACGTGCTGAAGGCTGATCATCGTGTGTGGGGAGGTGTGGGAAGGTTCCTGCGGGAACTGCGCGGCCTACCGTACCAGAGCCCTCCCCCGGAACCGCGCAAGCACCCCCGATACGCTGTGGCGATGTTTCGACGAGGTGCATCCGGCCGTTCCTTCCCGGCCTGGCTCGGACCCCTCGCGATCGGGGCCGTCGTGCTGTTCGCGCTCCGTGACTTCGTCGTCGCGTCGCAGCTGACGAACGAACATTCCGACCTGTTGTCGTCCTGGCTGCCGCGGTGGACGTACCTCGGACGAGAGATCGCGAGCCTGTCGCTCCCGGCCTGGAACCCCTACGAGATGATGGGGTACCGCTTCGCCGCGGATCCGCAGGGTGGCTGGCTCTACGTGCCGCCGATGGTGCTGTTCTCGACCCTGTCGCCCGGTGTCGCGATGCGGGCGATGCTCATCCTGCATCCGCTGTTGGCTGGGTGCGGGCTGTACGGGTTCCTGCGCATCGAACGCGTAGGACGGGTCGCGGCGACGCTCGCGGGCATGTCGGCCGCGGCGATGATGACGACGTCGGAGCTCGTGCTCTCGATGCCGTTCGCGGGCACCGTCGCGTGGACGACCGTCGTCCTGCTCGGCGCCGCGGCGTTCCGCCGCGCGGAACGCCGATCCACGAGGGTCGGATGGCTCGCCCTCGGCGCGTTCGGCTGGTCCCAGGTCGCGAACGCGCACCTGTCGCACGGGCTCGTGATGTGCACGCTGCTCGTCACGGCGTTCCTCGTCGGGCACCTCGTCGTCGACGCGCGCACCGGCGTGCGCCCATGGCGAGCGGCGATCCTGCCTTCCGCCGTGTTCCTCGTCGCGTTGCCGGTCGCGTCGCTCGCGATCCTCGTGCCGAGGTTCGACGCGATCCAGAGCTCGAGCCTGCGCGAGGGGTACGCGGCCCTCGAGGACGGCACCGGCGAGCGCGTCCGCGTCGGCGACCGCGCGATCCAGGAAGACGGCGTGTGGGCGGCATGGCCGCTCGCGTCGTCGAGCGCCCCCGGCGCGTACGCGGGCGCCGCCGTGCTCCTCGCTGCGCCGCTCGCGCTGCGCACACGGCGGTTCCGCGGCCTCGTCGCGGGCGTCGGAACCGCCGTCGCGGTGACGTACGTGCTGACCCTCACCGTGATCCTGCAAGGACCGATCGGCTCGCTGCTCGAACGGCTGCCGTTCGGCGACACGCTCGTGCACAACCCCGGGCGCATGCGGATCCTGTGGGTGATCGCGCTTCCGACGCTCGCGGCGGCTGGTCTCCAGGGCATCCGCGACGAACCGCTCGACCGACGTCATCTCCGCTGGTGGCTCGCTGCCGGCATCACCCTGTGGCTCGGCGTGCCGCTGGCGGGTCGCGGCTATCCGATCCACTGGGCGCTGTTCGCCGTGGCGGCAGTTCCCGCGATCATCGCCCTGCGCGCGTGGCCGCGACGCGCGAGCTGGGCGGGCCGTGCCCTCGTCGGCCTGCTGCTCGTCGAGGTGGTCGTGAGCTCGGTCTGGTCGAGCCGCTACGAGGGCTTCACCCAGGCCATCGGCCTCGAGGGCGACTCCTCGTCGCCGAACGCGGTGCTGCAACCGCTCCGATCGGCCGACGTCGATCTGGACGCGTTCCTCGAGCCGGGCCCCTTCGTCGACACCATCGGCGAAGACCGGTACCTGACGTGGGCGCCCCCAGCCGCCTCCTACCAGCGCGGCTACCTCTCGGCGCAGGAACCCTCGGACTGGCCGGCGCTGACGTTGGAGCGCGGCACGTTGTTCGGCGTGCGAGACGTCCTCGGCTACAACCCGGTCCAGCTCCAGCGGTACTGGCGATGGATCCGCGAGATCAACGAGCTGGCGCTCTTCTACAACGCAACGTCGGTCCAGCTCCCCACCGCCCGGGACATCGACGTGATGGGGGTGCGCTACCTGATCGTGCCCGAGGGCGTGCCCTCGCCACGCCCCGGCGACATCGTGGCGACCGATCGCGGCTACGACCTCGTCGAGCTCGACGGCGCGCCGCCGATGGCGT
>Ga0299913_10006645_pt1 | contig 10031 bp, 10 predicted proteins | sample RVTome_9_FD_201360 | JGI IMG/M metagenome (GOLD analysis project Ga0299913, IMG submission 201360) | Soil microbial communities from uranium-contaminated site in the Upper Colorado River Basin, Wyoming, United States - RVT155D38 (version 2) ... | reverse complement strand
CGGGCCCGAGGGTCGAATAGGTGCCGACCGCGCCCGAGAGCTTGCCGACCTCGGCCCCGGCGAACGCGCGCCGCAGCCGGTCGGCGGCGCGGTGGCTCTCCCATGCGAAGCCGGCGAGCTTCACGCCGAAGGTGGTCGGCTCGGCGTGCACCCCGTGGGTGCGGCCCATGCAGAGCACCCCGGCGTGCTCGCGCGCGCGGCGCACCAGCACGGTGGTGAGCGCGTCCGCGGCCGCGACGACTTCCTGGCCCGCCTCGCGCAGCTGCAGCGCGAGCGCGGTGTCGAGCACGTCGGACGAGGTGAGGCCGTAGTGGACCCAGCGGCCGGGCTCGCCGATCGATCCCGAGACGACGTCGACGAAGGCGGCCACGTCGTGGTCGGTGACGCGCTCGCGCTCCCGGACGGCCTCCGGGTCCGGCGGCGCGGCGCGCTTGATCTGGGCCAGGTCGTCCGCCGGCACCACGCCCTGGCCGGCGAGCGCCTCCGCCGCCGCCACCTCCACCTGCAGCCACGTCTCGAGCTTGCGCTCCTCCGACCACACGAGCGCCATCTCCGGCATCGTGTAACGGGCGATCAACGCGCGACCGCCCTTACGCGCCGAGGATCCGCGCCGCCAGCACGGCCGCGTTCCGCGCGCCGTTGATCGCGACGCACGCGACCGGCACGCCGGGCGGCATCTGCACGACCGACAGCAGGGCGTCGAGGCCGTCCCCGACGGTGTTCTTCGCCTTGATCGGAACGCCGATCACCGGCAGGTCGGTGTGGGCGGCCACCACGCCGGGCAGCGCGGCGGACATGCCCGCGGCGGCGATGATCACCCGCAGGCCGCGCATGTGGGCGTTCTTGGCGTAGTCCGCCACCGCCGCGGGGTCGCGGTGCGCCGACAGGACCCTGACCTCGAAGCGGATGCCGCGCTCCTGCAACTCCTTCTCCGCGGGCTCGAGCGCCGGCTTGTCGCTGGCCGACCCCATGATGATCCCGACCCGCGGCGCGTCCACCTCCATCTCATCGAACGCGTTCTCGGTCTCCGTCTCGGGCACCGCCGTCGTCCCGCCTCGTGGCTCGAGCGTCTCCATCAGCCGTCCTCTCCTAGATTGCCACCCGCTCCGCGACCCGCGCAGCGATGTCGGACCGGTACTGGGCCCCGTCGAAGTGGATCCGCTCGACGGCCGCGTACGCCCGGCCACGGGCTTCCTCGAGCGTCGGCCCGAGCCCGGTCACGTTCAGCACGCGCCCGCCCGCCGTCACGAGCCGCCCGTCCCGCGCGGCCGTCCCGGCATGCGTGATCTCCACGCCCTCGGCCTCGGCCAGCCCGGTGATCACGTCCCCCTTGCGCGCAGAGGCGGGGTACCCGGCCGACGCCATCACGACGGTCACGGCCCAGTCGGGCGCCCAGTCGAGCGCCACGCCGGCGAGGCCGCCCGGCACCAGGCACGCCTCGAGGGCCTCGACCAGGTCGCTGCGCAGCCGCGGCAGCACCGCCTGCGTCTCCGGGTCGCCGAAGCGGCAGTTGAACTCGAGCACCTTCGGCCCGGCCGCCGTCAGCATCAGCCCGGCATACAGGATCCCGCGGAACGGGACACCCCGGGCACGCAGGGTGTCGACCACCGGCTGATGAACCGCCCGGGTCATCTCCTCGGCCTGCTCGCGGCCGATGCCGGGGACCGGGGAGTAGCTGCCCATGCCGCCGGTGTTCGGCCCGGTGTCGCCGTCCCCGATGCGCTTGAAGTCCTGGGCGGGCGCCATCGGCACCGCGCGCTCCCCGTCGCAGAGCGCCAGCAGCGACAGCTCCTCGCCCTCGAGGAACTGCTCCACGAGCACGCGCGAGCCCGCGGCGCCGAAGCGCTGCTCGACGAAGCAGTCCCGCAGCGCCTCCCTGGCCTCCTCGGGCGAGGATGCGATCACCACTCCCTTGCCGGCCGCGAGCCCGTCCGCCTTCAGCACCGCAGGGTAGGACGCCCGGTCCATCTCGGCCGCGGCCTGCTCGTACGAGGTGAACTCCGTCCACGACGCGGTGGGGACGCCCGCGTCGCGCATCACCTGCTTCGCGAACGCCTTGCTGCCCTCCAGCCGCGCCGCCTCGGCGGATGGTCCGAAGGCGCGCCGGCCCTCCGCCTCGAGCGCGTCCACGAGCCCGGCCACGAGCGGGGCCTCGGGCCCGACCATGGTCAGGTCTGCGCGCTGCTCGGCTGCCAGCCTGACCAGGCCGTCGACGTCGTCTGCGGCCACCTCGTGACACTGCGCGTCGGCCGCGATCCCGGCGTTGCCGGGCGCACACAGGACATCCGGGCTGCGCGGGCTGCGGCTCAAGGCCCGGACGATCGCGTGCTCGCGGCCGCCTCCGCCGACGACGAGGATCCTCACGGCCGCCTCACTGCACCCTGTTCCAGGCCACGTAGCAGGCGATCACCGCGCCGAGGAAGACGAACGCGAGGCTGCCGCTGCGGGCGATGTCACCGACGTCGATCCCGTAAAAGAAACCGTAGGGGACCACGTAGGTCCACACGCACCCGCCGAGCGCGATCCACGCGGTCTCCCGGCCCCGCCAGCGCCCGCTGGCCCACAGGACCAGCTCGCTCATCGCGATGCCGATCAGCCACCCCAGGATCAGGGCAAAGAAGAGGCCCAGATTCTGCAGCACGAGGATGCCGAAGCCCATCGCCAGCCCGCCCGCGAAGGCCGCCCCGATCGTGCGGGCCATGCGGTCGGGCCGCAGCCGCGCGATCGCGGAGCGCGGCTGGCGCGCACACTCCGGACACTTGATCCCGACCGGCGTGTAGACCATGCAGTCGGTGCAGATCGGCCGCTCGCAGTTCGAGCACGAAACCGCGGTCTCGCGACCGGGATGGCGGTAGCAGACGGCCTGCGTGGTCGTGTCTTGCGTCTGGGATTCCAACGGGATGAGCGCGGAGACCCCGCCGGGCGGGCGGCCGCCGGCCGATAGTACTGGCCGCGGCCGCGCTCAGATCGACTCGATGAAGTCGTCGATCGGGATCGCCGGCAGCGACTCGTAGTGGGCCGTGCCGCGCGAGCCCAGCTCGAGCGAGACCTTCGCCATCGTCTTCTCGTCGGGCGCCTCGACGATGTTCACGAAGTCGAAGCGGCCCAGGGTCGCCCACTGGTGCAGCACGCGGGCGCCGATCTGCTCGAGCTCCCGGTTGACCTCCTTGATGCGCTGGGGGTTGTTCTTGACCGTCTGCACGCCCTCGGGCGTGAGCGTCGAGATCATCACGTACACCGGCATGCGTCTCCTCCTCGTTCGGGTGGGGAGCGTTATAGAGAAAAACGGGCGGGCGGCGCAACCGGCGTAGCATCTCGGTCGTGGCCGAGCCGACGCCGCTGCCGATCGCGTGCACGCTCACCGGTGCCTCGCTTGCGGAGCGCGGGGCCTGGCTGCGGCGCCTGGGCAGGGCAGCGCTGATCGACGGCGCTCGCCGCGGCGAGCGTCTCGAGCTGCGGTTCCGTCCCGAGGCCGCCGATGACCTGCAGGAGCTGGTCCGCGCCGAGCGCGAGTGTTGCCCGTTCCTGTCGTTCGAGATCGATCGGCGCAAGGGCGAGTTGCGGCTCCGGGTCACCGGGCCGGCGGGCGCCGGACCTGTCCTCGACGACCTGTTCACCGCGCTGCGGCGTGGACGGATGATCGGTTACCCGGGTCGGCCAATCGGGTAAACGGTCGTTCATCTAAGCCTCGGGGGGAGGGCTGTCTCGGCAGTTCACCGCGACCCCGGAACGGGGAGGTACCCATATGAAGCGCTCTCGGCTCACGCCGCTTTGCCTGCTGGCGGGCGCCGTCGCCCTGCTCGCGTCCGCACCCGCCGCACCGGCCCAGTCGGGCGGTGCGTGCCAGTTGCAGGGCACGGCCAGCTTCGGCGCCGGCCTGAACACGACGGCGAAGCCGTTCGACTACGCGTTCAGCGGCAACCTGACCAACTGCCAGTCGAGCGAAGCCGGTTCGCCGACGGCGGGCACCGTGTCGGCCGGCGAGCTCTACACGGATCCGGCCACGGGCAACCAGTACCAGATGCCGCGCGCCCAGGGAGAGGGAAGCTGCGCGAGCAGCACCACCAGCGGCACCGCGGTCGCGTTCTGGGCCGACGGCACGCGCACGATCGTCGCCTACGACACGACGGGCGCCACGGCCGCCGTCCAGCTCGAAGGGTCGGTGGTCGACAGCCTCGCGCTCACGCCGGTGGACCCGCTCGACCCGCCGCTCACGCTCACGACGACGCGCTACGGCGGCTACACGGCTCTTGGTGCGCTGGTGTTCGAGGCCAGCCCGCAGGAGTGCGCATCGGAGGCCGGCGTGTCGGCCGCAGGGATCGAGGGCACCATCGGGCTCGGCACCTCGAGCTAGGCATGGTTCGATGGGAGCGGGGCTGCCCGCTCCCATCGGCTTCCCTTACGCCGCGACCGGCTCCTCCACCGCTCGCGCGGCCTTCTCGAACACGAGGTCGCCGGCGGCGGCGTCCACCATCACCGTGTCGCCCTCGCCGAACTTCCCTTCGAGCATCGCCAGCGCCAGCCTGTCCACGAGCCGCTTCTGGATCACGCGCTTCAGCGGCCGCGCGCCGTAGGTCGGGTCCCAGCCGAGGTTCGCGAGCAGCTCGCGGGCGGTATCGGTCAGCTCGACCTCGACGCCCCGCTCGCGCACGCGCGCGACGAGCTGCGCGACCTGGAGGTCGACGATCCGCTTGATCTGCTCCTTCGAGAGCCGCTGGAAGATCACCACGTCGTCGATCCGGTTCAGGAACTCGGGCTTGAAGTGCTGCGCGAGCGTGCCCTCGACGGCGGCCCGCATCTTCTCCTCGTCGGCCTCGGCCACGATGTGCTGTGAGCCGACGTTCGACGTCATGATCAGCACGGTGTTCTTGAAGTCGACCGTGCGGCCCTGGCCGTCGGTCAGCCGCCCGTCGTCCATCACCTGCAGCAGCACGTTGAAGACGTCGGGGTGCGCCTTCTCGATCTCGTCCAGCAGCACGACCGAATACGGCCGGCGCCGCACCGCCTCGGTGAGCTGGCCGCCCTCCTCGTAGCCCACGTAGCCGGGCGGGGCGCCGATCAGCCGCGCGACCGTGTGCTTCTCCATGTACTCGGACATGTCGAGCCGCACGATCGCGTGCTCGGTGTCGAACATGAACTCGGCCAGCGCCCGGGCCAGCTCCGTCTTGCCGACCCCGGTGGGGCCGAGGAACAGGAACGAGCCGATCGGCCGGTTCGGGTCCTGCAGGCCGGCGCGGGAGCGCCGCAGCGCGTTCGAAACGGCGGCCACCGCCTCGTCCTGGCCCACCACGCGCTCGTGGAGGCGCTCCTCCATGTGGATCAGCTTCTCGACCTCGCCCTCCATCAGGCGCGTAACCGGGATGCCGGTCCACTTGGCCACCACCTCGGCCACCTCCTCGTCGGTCACCTCCTCGTGCAGCAGGCTGCCGGACGTCTCGTGCAGGTCCGTGAGACGCTGCTCGCGCTCCCTCAGCCCCTGCTCGAGCTGCGGGATCTCGCCGTAGCGCAGCTGCGCGGCGCGCTCGAGGTCCGCGTCGCGCTCGGCCCGCTCGGCCTCGCGGTGGGCCTCCTCCAGCCGCCCCTTCGCCTCGCGGATCGCGACGATCGCGTCCTTCTCGGACTGCCAGCGCGCCTTCATCTCGCCGGAGCGCTCCTGCAGGTCGGCCAGCTCGCGCTGGATCGCCTCGCGCCGCGCGACCGACGCGTCGTCGGTCTCCTTCTGCAGCGCGTGCAGCTCGATCTCGAGCTGCTGCACCCGCCGCTCGACCTCGTCGATCTCGGTCGGCATCGAGTCGATCTCGATCCGCAGCCGGGACGCCGCCTCGTCGATCAGGTCGATTGCCTTGTCGGGCAGGAAGCGGTCGGAGATGTAGCGGGAGGAGAGCATCGCCGCGGCCACGACGCCCGAGTCCTGGATTCGCACCCCGTGGTGGACCTCGTAGCGCTCCTTCAGGCCGCGCAGGATCGCGATCGTGTCCTCGACCGACGGCTCTTTCACGACCACCGGCTGAAAGCGCCTCTCCAGAGCCGCATCCTTTTCTATGTGCTTGCGGTACTCGTCGAGCGTGGTGGCGCCGACCGCGCGCAGCTCTCCGCGCGCCAGCATCGGCTTCAAGAGGTTGGCGGCGTCGACCGCGCCCTCGGCGGCGCCTGCGCCGACGATCGTGTGCAGCTCGTCCATGAAGACGATGATCCGGCCCTCGGCTTCCTGGATCTCCTTCAGGACGGCCTTCAGCCGGTCCTCGAACTCGCCCCGGTACTTCGCGCCCGCGATCAGTGCGCCGATGTCGAGCGCCACCACGCGCCGGTCGCGCAGCGACTCCGGCACGTCCCCGGACACGATCCGCTGCGCGAGGCCTTCCACGATCGCCGTCTTGCCCACGCCGGGCTCGCCGATCAGCACCGGGTTGTTCTTCGTGCGCCGGGACAGCACCTGGACGACGCGCCGGATCTCCTCGTCGCGCCCGATCACCGGGTCCAGCTTGCCCTGCTCGGCCAGCTCGGTGAGGTCGCGCCCGAACCGCTCCAGAGCCTGGTACTTGTCCTCGGGATTCGGGTCGGTGACCCGGTGCGGCCCGCGCACTTCCGCCAGCGCCTCGAGGATCGTGTCGCGGTTCGCGCCCAGGTCGCGCAGCGCCGCGCCGGCCTCGCCCTGCGAGCCGGCCAGCGCGATCAGCAGGTGCTCGGTGGAGATGAATTCGTCCTTCAGCGCGGCGGCCTCGCGCTCGGCGCTCTGGAACGTCCGCACCAGCTCGCCGGAGGGCGTCGACTGCGATGCGGCAGCGCCGCTCACCGAGGACAGCTTGTCGATCGCGGCCGTGACGCGGTGGCGCAGGCCGTCGGGGAGTGCCGCAGACCCGTTCGGCGGCTTGCCGCCGGGCGGAATCTTTCTGAGCAGCGGAGACACGATGCCGCCCTCCTGCTCGAGCAGCACGGCGAGCAGGTGGTCGGGCGTGATCTCGGGGTTGCCGCGCTCGTGCGCGAGCCGCTGGGCGGCCTGGATGGCCTCCTGGGACTTGATCGTGAACTTGTCAGGTTGCATCTGGGTTCCTGTTCGGGTCGGGTCGTTCGACTGGGATGCGCGTGCCGAGCGCCGCGCCGGGCGGCTGCCACGGGACCAGCTCGCGGCGGTAGGAGCGGCGCACCTCCTCGATCTCCTTCAACATCTCGCGCTCCATCCGCTCGGCCCGCCTGGCCATGCGCTCCATCCGCTCCTGCATCCCCTCCATCAGCTCCTCCAGCGCGAGCACCCGCTCGACGCCGGCGAGGTTCATGCCGAACTCGGTCGTGAGCTGCTGGATGCGCTTCAGGCGCTCGACGTCGCGCTGCGAGTAAAGACGGGTCTGCTTCGGGGAACGGGCGGGCTTGACCAGCCCTCGCTCCTCGTAGATCCGCAGCGTCTGGGGGTGCATCCCGGCCAGCTCGGCGGCGACCGAGATCATGAAGACGCCCTGATCCTCCTTGAACGGACGGCCGTCATTGCGCTTCGGGGACACCTTGCGCGCCACTCATGCCTCCTTCCTGGCTCGGTCGAGCAGCTCCGCGCGGGGGTTCCCGTTCATCACCTTCGAGAGCTGCTCCACCGCGTCTTGCTGCTCCTTCGTGAGGGAACTGGGGATCTGGACCTTGAAGCGGTAGTGGATGTCTCCGCGCCCGCTGCCCACCAGGCGTGGCGGACCCTCGCCGCGCAAACGCTGGGTGGCCCCGTCGGAGGTGCCGGCGGGCACGCGGATCTTCTTCGTTCCGGCGAGCGTGGGGACCTCGACGGTGCCGCCCTGCACGGCCTCCACGACCGTTATCGGGACATCCACCTCGAGGTGGTCGCCCTTGCGGCGGAAGATCGGTGACGGCGCCACACGCGTGACCACGTACAGGTCGCCGGGCGGCCCGCCGCCCATCCCGGGCTCGCCCTTGCCGGCGACGCGGATCCGGCTGGCGTCCCGGACACCGGCCGGGATCTTCACCTTGTAGCGCTTCGTCTGCCGGGTGACGCCGATGCCTCCGCACGTGGGGCACGGGTCCTCGACGATCGTGCCGCGCCCGCCGCAGCGCGAACACGGCTGCGACAGGGAGAACATGCCCTGCCCCTCGGTCTCGATGCCGCGCCCGCCGCAGCGCGGGCAGGTGACGGGCGAGGTGCCCGGCTTCGCGCCGCTGCCCCCGCAGGTCGCGCACGGTGCCTCGACCGGCACGCTGACCGAGACGTCGGTGCCCTGCATCGCCTGCGCGAAGGACAGCCGCACCTCCGTCTCGAGATCCCGGCCGGCCGCAACATGCTGGCCGGCGGCGCCTGCAGCGCCGCCTCGCGGCGCACCGCGGCCTGCAAAGAGGTCGGAGATGATGTCGCCGAAGGACCCCACGCCGCCGCGGAAGGCGGACGGGTCGAAGCGGAAGCCGCCCGCGCTGCCGCCGAACATGCCGCCCGCGTCGTACTCGCGGCGCTTCTCCGGGTCGGACAGCACCGAGTAGGCCTCCTGGATCTCCTTGAAGCGCTCCTCCGCCTGGGAGTCGCCCGGATTCGCATCGGGATGCCACTTGCGGGCGAGCTTGCGGTAGGCCTTCTTGATCTCCTCCTCGGAGGCCCCCTTCTTGACGTCCAGCGTGTCGTAGAAGTCCGCCACGGGATCAACCTCCCCCGGCCCCCACGATGACGCGCGCCGGCCGCAGCACCTGCCCGTCGAGGCGGTAGCCCTTCTGCAGGACCTCGAGCACCTGCCCGTCCTCGCCCGGCCGGGTCATCATCGCCTCGTGCCAGTCGGGGTCGAACGCCTCGCCGACCGGCTCGTAGCTCTCGATGCCCGCGCCCCGCAGGACGCCGGTGAGCTCCTCGTAGACGAGCCGCACGCCGTGCACGAGGTGGTTCGGGGCGGCGTCGCGGTCGATCGGCTCGGCCGCGGCCAGCGCCCGCTCGAGGTTGTCGATCACGGGGAGCAGCGCGCGGGAGAGCGATGCCCGCCCGCGCGCCTCCGCCCCGGCCGACTCCCGCGCCACCCGCTTGCGGTAGTTCTCGAAGTCGGCCTTGGTGCGCTGCGCCAGCTGCAGGTACTCGTCGCGCTCGTTCCGGAGGGAGTCGAGCTCCGTGTCCTGCTCGGCCTCCGCAGGAGCGGCGACGTCCTCGGGAGCGGGCACGTCCTCCGGGGTGGCGACGTCCTCGCGCGGCTCGTCGACCATCACGACTTCCCTTCGTCGACGACCTCGGCGTCCACGACCTCCTCCTGGTCGCCCGCCGCGCCGTTGGGCTGGGCCGCGCCGTCGCCGGACTGCGCCGCCTGCTGGTACATCGCCTCGGACACCGCGTGAAACGCCTGCTGGAGCGCCTCCGTCTTGGACTTGATCGCCTCGACGTCCTCGCCCTCGAGCGCGGACCGCAGGTCCTTCACGGTCGCCTCGATCCGCTGTCGCGAGTCGGCGTCCACCTTGTCGCCCAGCTCGCCGAGCTGCTTCTCGGCCTGGTAGGCGGCGTTGTCGCCGAGGTTGCGGGCCTCGGCCAGCTCGCGCTGGCGCTTGTCCTCGGCCGCGTGCGACTCGGCGTCCTTCACCATCTGCTCGATGTCCTGCTCCGAGAGGCCCGAGCCCGCCTTGATCTCGATCTTCTGCTCGGTGCCCGTGCCGAGGTCCTTCGCGGACACGTGCAGGATCCCGTCCGCGTCGATGTCGAACGTGACCTCGATCTGCGGGATGCCTCGCGGCGCCGGCGGGATGCCGGTGAGCTGGAACTTCCCGAGCGACTTGTTGTAGGTCGCCATCTCGCGCTCGCCCTGCAGGACGTGCACCTCGACCGAGGGCTGGTTGTCCTCGGCCGTCGAGAAGATCTCCGACTTCCGCGTCGGGATCGTCGTGTTGCGATCGATCAGCCGCGTGAACACGCCGCCCTTGGTCTCGATGCCGAGCGACAGGGGCGTCACGTCCAGCAGCAGGACGTCCTTCACGTCACCGGCCAGCACGCCGGCCTGGATCGCCGCGCCGACCGCGACCACCTCGTCGGGGTTCACGCCCAGGTGCGGGTCCTTGCCGGTCAGGTCCTTGACCTT
>Ga0299913_10006644_pt1 | contig 10031 bp, 7 predicted proteins | sample RVTome_9_FD_201360 | JGI IMG/M metagenome (GOLD analysis project Ga0299913, IMG submission 201360) | Soil microbial communities from uranium-contaminated site in the Upper Colorado River Basin, Wyoming, United States - RVT155D38 (version 2) ... | reverse complement strand
GGGACGCCCGCGTCGATCAGCGTGGAGACCCACTCGTCGGTCGAGCGCGCGGCGAGCGCCGACTCCAGCTCGGCCACCAGCTCCGGGCGACGGGCCATCCGCTCGTCGTTCGCGGGGAACCGGGCGACGAGCTCCGGTCGCCCGATCGCCTCGCACAGCCGCTGCCACAGCCGCTGGTTGTTGGCGCCGACCGTGATGTGGCCGTCGGCGGTCCGCAGCGCCTGGTAGGGGGCGGTGAGCCGGTGTGCGGAGCCCAGCGCCTCGGGCACGCGGCCGGTCGACCACAGCTCGGCCGTCTCCCAGATCGACAGCGCGAGCGCGCCCTCGAACAGCGACGTGTCGATCCGCTGCCCGTGCCCGGTCCGCTCGCGCGCGTGCACCGCCGAGAGGATCGCCACCGCGCAGAACAGCCCGGCCGAGAGGTCGCCGATCGGGATCCCGCACTTGACCGGGTCGCCGCCCGGCTCGCCGGTCACGCTCATCACGCCGGACAGGCCCTGGGCGATGAGGTCGTACCCCGGCCGCTGCGCGTACGGGCCGGTCTGCCCGAAGCCCGAGATGCTCGCGTAGATCAGCCGCGGGTTGACCTCGCGCAGCGTCTCCCAGCCGGCGCCCAGCCGGTCGGCCACGCCGGGGCGGTAGTTCTCGAGCACCACGTCGGCGTCGCGCGCGAGCCGGTGCAGGACCGCCTGGTGCGCGTTCGCCTTGAGGTCGAGCGCCACCGACCGTTTGTTGCGGTTGACGGCGAGGAAGGCCGCGGTGCCGAGCGACTCGCGCGTCGAGTCGCCCGCGAGCGGCTCGATCTTGACCACGTCGGCGCCCATGTCGCCCAGCACCTGGCCGCAGAACGGCCCGGCCATCACCTGGGTGAGCTCGAGGACCTTCAGGCCCACGAGAGCCCCGCGATGTTCGCGAAGCGGACTCGCAAGGGAGTTCGCGCTAGCGAATTCCCCGGTCACACCGCCACGGGCTCGCGCTCGAGCAGCGAGAGCGCGGCCTCCACGCCGCTGCCCGCCACCGGCACGCCGGTGAGCCGGAGCCCCATCTCGACGCCGCACAGCGTGCCGGCGAGCATCAGGTCGTTGAAGTCGCCGAGGTGGCCGATCCGGAACACGCGGCCGGCGAGCCTGCCGAGCCCCGCCCCGAGCGACATGTCGAAGCGCTCGAGGATCAGCTTGCGGATCTCGTCGGCGTTCTCGACCATCACCGCGGTGAGCGCCGCCGAGTGCTCGCGCTCGTCCGCGCAGAGGACCTCGAGGCCCCACGCCTCGACCGCCGCGCGGGTCGCCGCCGCATGCCGCTGGTGGCGCGCGAAGACGTTCTCGAGCCCCTCCTCGCGCAGCATCGCGATCGCCTCGCGGAGCCCGTAGAGCAGGTTGGTGGCCGACGTGTACGGCCAGTAGCCGGCGCGGTTGGCCTCGATGGTCGGCCCCCAGTCCCAGTACGAGCGCGGCAGCCGCGCGCGCTCGCTCGCCGCCAGCGCGTTCTCGCTCACCGCGTTGAAGCCGAGGCCGGCGGGCAGCATCAGGCCCTTCTGCGAGCAGCCCACCGTGACGTCGACCGCCCACTCGTCGTGGCGATAGTCGATCGAGCCGAGCGAGGAGATGGTGTCTACGAGCAGCAGGGCGTCCGAGCCGGCGGCGTCGATCGCCTCGCGGATCTCCGCCACGCGGCTGGTCACGCCGGTCGAGGTCTCGTTGTGGACCACCATCACCGCGCTGATCGAGGGGTCGCTGCGCAGGACGGCGGCCACCCTGTCGGGGTCGGCGCCGCGCCGCCAGTCGCCCTCCACCCAGTCGACCTCGAGGCCGAGCCGCTCGGCCATCGCGCGCCACAGCGTCGCGAAGTGGCCGGTCTCGAACGCGAGCACGCGGTCGCCGGGGGAGAGGGTGTTGACGAGCGCCGCCTCCCAGGCGCCTGTGCCCGACGAGGGGTAGATCACGACCGGGCCGCCGGTGCGGAAGATCTCGCTCATGCCCGCGAGGACCTCGTGGCCGAGCGCCGCGAAGTCGGGTCCGCGGTGGTCGATGGTCGGCGCGTCGATCGCGCGCAGGACCCGGTCCGGCACGTTGGTAGGCCCGGGGATCTGAAGAAAATGCCGTCCCACGAGTTGTTGACTACCCGCCACCGCATCGTGGTAAGACCGTTCCGGGAAGGAGCATGGGCATCCAGATTCGCGAGCACTCACGACAGGGCTCGCGCGGCGGGAGAGCGCTCGCCGCGGCGCTCGCCCGCGAGCTGCGCGGCGACGTCCGCGCCGATCCCTACACGCGTCACCTGTACGCGTCCGACGCCAGCATGTACGCGCGCGAGCCGCTGCTGGTCGCGTTCCCGCGCGGCGCCGACGACGTCGCCGCCGCGATCGCGGTCGCGGGCCGCTTCGACGTCCCGGTCGTGACCCGCGGCGGCGGGACCAGCCTCGCCGGCCAGACGGCCGGCGGGCGCGGCATCGTGCTCGACACCTCGCGGCACATGGACGCGATCGGGGAGATCGACACCGAGGCGCGCCGCGTCCGGGTCGGCCCGGGGGTCGTGCAGGAGGACCTCAACCGCGCCGCGCAGCGGCTCGGCTTCGGCTTCGGCCCGGACACCTCGACCTCCAACCGGGCCACGATCGGCGGGATGATCGGTAACAACTCGTCGGGCAGCCACTCGATCGTCTACGGCACGACGATCGACCACGTCCACGAACTCGACGTCGTGCTGGCCGACGGCTCGACGGCCACGCTCGGCCCGGACGCCGGTCCCGGCCATCTCAAGGCCGGCCTGCGCGACATCCTGCGCGACCACGCCGAGTCGATCGCGACTGCCTATCCCAAGCACTGGCGCCAGGCGGGCGGCTACCGGCTCGACTACCTGGCGCGCGAGTTCGACCTGGCCAAGCTCGTGACCGGCTCCGAGGGCACGCTGGTCGCGATCACCGAGGCGACCGTCGGCCTCGTGCCGCTGCCGAAGGCGAAGCTGTTCGCCGTCGGCCACTTCGACTCGCTGGCCGGGGCGATCGCCGCGACCGAGGACGCGCTCGCGCTGGACGCGGCGGCGGTCGAGATGATCGACCGCACGATCCTCGGCCTCTCGCGCTCCAAGCTCGAGTACCGCGCACTGAGTGACACGATCGAGGGCGACCCCGCTGCGCTGCTGTTCGTCACGTTCTTCGGCGACACGCCCGAGGAGGCGGGCGCGCAGCTCGACAGGCTCGAGCGGGCCTGGGCGAGGCACGGCCACGGCTATCACACGCTGCGCGCCTCCTCGCCCGCCGAGCAGGAGGCGCTGACCAAGGTCCGCAAGGCCGGCCTGGGCCTGCTGATGGCCGCCAGCGAGGGCGCCCGGCGGCCGCTGGCGTTCGTCGAGGACACCGCAGTGGCGCCGGACCGGCTCGGCGACTACGTGGCGAACTTCAAGGAGATCCTCGACCGCCACGGCCTGACCGCCGGCTGGTACGGGCACTGCTCGGTCGGCTGCCTGCACATCCGCCCGTTCGTCGACCTGACCGAGCCCGGCGGGATCGACACGATGCGGTCGGTCGCCGAGGAGATCGTCGACCTGGTGGGGCGCTTCGACGGCGTCAACTCGTCCGAGCACGGCGACGGCCGGGCACGCAGCGAGTTCAACCGCCGCATCTTCGGCGACGACCTCTACGAGGCGTTCCGCGAGGTCAAGGCCCTGTTCGACCCGGACAACCGGCTCAACCCGGGCGTGATGGTCGACGCGGCGCCCATCACCGAGGACCTGCGCGACCCGGCGCTGCCGCCGCCCGGCCCGCTCGAGACGCGGCTGAGCTTCGACGGCGGCATGCGCGCGGCGGCCGACCGCTGCCAGCGCATCGGCGCCTGCCGCAAGACCGGGATCGGCGTGATGTGTCCCTCCTACATGGCCACGCGCGAGGAGGAGCACGCGACGCGCGGGCGCGCCAACGCGCTGGTCAAAGCGCTGTCGTCACCGGACCCGAAGGCGGCGATGGGGGACGAGCGGCTGCACGAGATCCTCGACCTCTGCCTCGAGTGCAAGGCGTGCAAGAGCGAGTGCCCGCTCAGCGTCGACATGGCGTCGCTGAAGTCCGAGTTCCTCTCGCACTACCAGGACCAGCACGGCGTGCCGCTGCGCTCGCGCCTGTTCGGCTCGATCCGGACGCTGAACCGGATCGGCTCGGCGACGGCGCCGCTGTCGAACCTCGCACCGCGCGGGCTGCTCGAGCGCGTGGCGGGGATCGACCGCCGCCGGCCGCTGCCGCGCTTCGCGCGCGACACGCTGCTGCGCTGGGACCGGCGGCGCCCGCGCAGGACCGGCCGCGAGGTCGTGTTCCTGGCCGATTCGTTCACCACGTTCACCGAGCCGGCGATCGGCCGCGCCGCGATCGAGCTGCTCGAGGCGGCCGGCTACGCGGTGCGGCTCGAGAGCGGCGGCTGCTGCGGGCGGTCGAGCATCTCCAAGGGCCTGCTCGACCGCGCCCGCGGGTTGGCCGCCGACATGACCGAGCGGCTGGCGCCGTACGCGGAGCGCGGGGTGCCGATCGTGGGCTGCGAGCCGTCCTGCCTGCTGACGCTGCGCGAGGAGCATCTCAGCCTGCAGCCCGGCGATCCGCGGGCGAAGACGGTCGCAGGCCAGGCGCGGCTCGTGGAGGAGCTGCTCGTGGAGGCGATCGACGCCGGCGCGCTGCGGCTCGATGCCGGCTCGGAGGTCGCCGGCAGCCGGATCCTGTTCCACGGCCACTGCCACCAGAAGGCGCTGGCCGGCACCAGGGCGACCGTGGACCTGCTCAGGCGGGTGCCCGGCGCCGAGGTCGTCGAGCTCGACGCCGGCTGTTGCGGGATGGCCGGCTCGTTCGGGTTCGAGGCCGAGCACTACGAGCTCTCGATGCAGATCGGCGAGCTACGGCTGTTCCCGGCGTTGCGACTCGAGGACGCCGGCACCTTGGTCGCCGCGACCGGGGTCTCATGCCGCCAGCAGATCTCGCACGGGGTGGGTCGGGAGGCCCTGCACCCCGTGCAGATCGTGCGGGCGGCGCTCTAACGACTCGCAGGGGGTCACATGTCCAACGAGCTCATCTGACTACTCGTCCTGGTGCTGATCTTCGTGATCGGCACCACGATGCCCGTCAACATGGGGGTGCTGGGCATCGTTGCCGCCTTCGTCGTCGGAACGGCGTTGAGTGTGTCGGAGGACGACATCTTCCTCGGCTTCCCGGGCGACCTGTTCATCATCCTCGTCGGCGTCACGTACCTGTTCGGCATCGCGTCGAGCAACGGCACCGTGAACTGGCTCGTCCACGCCTCGGTCCGCGCCGTCGGCGGGCGCGTGGCGGCGATCCCGTGGGTGTTCTTCATGGTCACCGCGGTGCTGACGGCGTCGGGCGCCGTGGTGCCGGGCGCGGTGGCGATCGTCGTACCGATCGCGATCGGCTTCGCCCTCACCTACGGGATCAACCCCGTGCTCATGGGGCTGATGGTCATCAACGGCGCGACCGCAGGCGGGTTCTCGCCGATCAGCGTGTTCGGCAGCATCGTCAACGGCGTGGTGGAGCGCGAGGAGCTGGCCGAGAACGCCACGCTGCTGTTCGTCTCGTCGTTCCTGTTCAACTTCGTGCTCAGCGTCGTCGTGTTCTTCCTGTTCGGCGGCCGCAAGCTGCTGCGCCGGCGCGTCGAGACCGGCGAGTCGACGGGCCGCTTCGAGCGACGCAAGGAGGAGGAGGCCGCAACGACCGGCGAGCGCCCGATGGCGGGCGGCGCGGCGGCGACCGCCGACGCCGGCGAGATGCCCGAGCTCGACCGCGACAAGGTCCTGACGCTGATCGGCATCGGCACGCTGATCGTCGTGGCGCTCGCGTTCGACGTCGACGTCGGCTTCGTCGCGCTGTCGATCGCCGTCGTGCTGGGGCTCTTCATGCCGCAGGCGACCAAGGAAGCGGTCGGCAAGGTGGCGTGGCCGACGGTGCTGTTGATCTGCGGCATCGTGACCTACGTCAGCCTGCTCGAGACCCTGGGCTCGATCGACTGGCTCGGCGAACAGGTCGCCGCCATCGGCGCGGCGACGTTCGCGGCGCTGCTGATCTGCTACGTCGGCGGCGCGGTGTCGGCGTTCGCGTCGACGACCGGCATCCTCGGCGCGCTGATCCCGCTCGCGGTGCCGTTCCTGGAGACGGGAGCGATCGGCGCCGTCGGCCTGATCATCGCGCTGGCCATCTCCTCGTCGGTGGTCGACTCGAGCCCGTTCTCGACCAGCGGCGCGCTGACGGTGGCCAACACGCCCGAGGAGAAGCGCGACTACGTGTTCAAGCGGCTCATGCAGTGGGGCATGAGCATGGTCCTGATCGCCCCGCCGGTCGCCTGGCTGATCTTCGTCGTGCCGGGCTGGCTGTAGCGCACGTGGACGAGCCTCGGCCGGCTGCGACAATTCGCGGATGGCCGAGGCTCCCCATGAACGCCGTCCGCGCATGCCGCGCCCGACCGGCGACGACCCCGAGAAGCCGAAGAGCTTCTGGCGCACCGTCGGGATGCGCTTCTGGGTCCTCGTCGTCGTGCTGCTCGTCGTCAACTACCTGAGCGTCGCGATCTTCGCTCCCGGTCGCGAGGCGTCGGTGCGCCTGCCGTACCAGCCCGACTTCGTCGAGCAGATCGAGGCCGACAACGTCGTCAAGATCTCCACCACCGGCACGGCGGTGAGCGGCGAGCTCGAGAACGAGGTCCGGCCGTCGACCGACGAGGACGCCGAGCCGGCCAAGAACTTCGAGACCGAGATCCCGACGTTCGCCGACAACGAGACGCTCTCGCGGCTGCTCCTGGAGCACGACGTCACGATCGAGGCCGAGCCGGTCAACGAGGGCCGCGGGTTCCTGCTCAACCTGATCCTCGGCTTCGGCCCCGTGATCCTGCTCGTCGCGCTGTTCGTGTGGCTCTCGCGCCGCGCGGCCGGCGGCCAGATGAACGCGCTGGGCACGTTCGGACGCTCGCGCGCACGGCGGATCGAGGGCGCTCAGACGAAGGTCACATTCAAGGACGTCGCCGGCATCGACGAGTCCAAGCAGGAGCTCACCGAGGTCGTCGACTTCCTCAAGAACCCGGACCGCTACCGCAAGCTCGGCGGCCGCATCCCGCGCGGGGTGCTGCTCGCCGGCCGCCCCGGCACCGGCAAGACGCTGCTCGCCCGGGCCGTCGCGGGGGAGGCCGGCGCGCCGTTCTTCTCCGTCTCGGCGTCCGAGTTCGTGGAGGCGATCGTCGGCATCGGCGCCAGCCGCGTGCGCGACCTCTTCAAGCAGGCCAAGGAGGCCCAGCCGGCGATCATCTTCATCGACGAGCTCGATGCGATCGGCCGCTCGCGCGCGTCCGGCCAGGCGGGCTTCGGCGGCAACGACGAGCGCGAGCAGACGCTCAACCAGATCCTCACGGAGATGGACGGCTTCGAGTCCAGCGCCGCGGTGATCGTGCTCGCCGCCACCAACCGTCCCGAGGTGCTCGACGCGGCGCTGCTGCGGCCCGGCCGCTTCGACCGCCGCGTGACCGTGCCGGCGCCCGACAAGGACGGCCGGCGCCAGATCCTCGTGGTCCACACGCGCTCGCTGCCGCTCGACGCCGACGTCGACCTCGACCGCCTCGCCAGCACCACCCCCGGCATGGTCGGCGCCGACCTGGCCAACCTCTCCAACGAGGCGGCGCTGCTCGCCGCCCGCCGCGGGCACGAGCGCGTGACGATGGCCGACTTCACGGACTCGCTCGAGAAGATCGTGCTCGGGGCGCCGCGCGGCCTGGTGCTGTCCGAAGAGGACAAGCGCCGCACCGCCTACCACGAGGCCGGGCACGCGCTCGTCGGGATGCTCACCCCGGGCGCCGATCCCGTCCGCAAGGTGTCGATCATCCCGCGCTCGATGTCGCTCGGCGTGACGATCTCCGCGCCTGACGTCGAGCGCACCAACTACGACGAGGAGCACCTCATCACGAGGATCCAGGTCGCCCTCGGCGGCCGCGTGGCGGAGGAGCTCGTGTACGACTCGATCAGCGCGGGCGCCGAGTCCGACATCCAGCAGCTCACCGCGATCGCCCGCCAGATGGTCGGCCGCTGGGGCATGAGCCGCGTGATCGGGCCGGTGGCGGTGCTCCCGAGCGAGGGCCAGAACCCGCTGCTGCCCGGGGCGGCGGGCGTTTCGGAGACGACGCAGCGGCTCGTCGACGAGGAGGTCCGCCGGATCGTGGAAGAGGCGCACAACGCGGTCTCCAAGCTGCTGTCCGAGCACCGCGACCGGCTCGACTCGCTGACCGAGGCGCTGCTGGCAGCCGAGACGCTCGACGAGGACGCGGCCTACGAGGCCGCCCGCGTCCCACGCGAGCGGGAGCCTGCGCCCGCATAAGCTATGTTTATCGTGCCGTAGAAACGATCATTTGAATTGATGGCGACGCGGGCCCACCATGTGGGCCATGAACGCTTACGTCCCGATCGATGTGAAGGCCATCTCCCGCAACGTGCTGCGCGGCTACGGTCCCGAGGACCCGGAGCCGCTGCCCGCGCGCAAGCGCTACCGCTGGCTGCGCCGTCAGCCGACGGAGCGGCCGCGGTCGACGCCGGTGTCGCCGGCCTCCAGCCGCGCCCGGACCTCGGCGCGCAGCGTCCCGTCCTCGGCCAGGTAGTCGCGCCACGAGCGCGTCGGCGCGTAGCCGAGCATCCGCATCGCCTTCGCCGACGACGTGCCCGAGGCGTCCTCGCGGTCGAGCTCCCTGAGCTCGACCGCGTCGCCGTGGTGGCGGCGGATCATCTCCGCCAGCGGCCGGCCCGCGCAGTTGTCCGGCGAGGCGATGTAGAAGACCTCGTGCCCGGGCAGGTCGCTCGCGGCTGCCAGTCGCAGCGAGTCGGCGAGGTCGTAGACGTCGATGTAGCTCCAGAAGCTCGCGCTCGGCTCGTCGGGGTCGCGCAGGAACGGGCCGATGTTGGTCTCGTAGTTGCCCTCCCACTGCACCCACGACGGCCGGATCGAGATGCAGCGGATGTCCGACCGCCGGGTCGCGGCGTCCATCAGCTGCTCGCCGAAGTGCTTGGCCAGCGCGTACGGGTCCTGCGGGAGCCGCGGGTAGTCCTCGTCGATCGGCGCGTACGGCCGCGCGACCGCGCGCTCGGGGAAGAAGAACCCGGGCACGGTCTCGCTGGAGACGTTCACGAAGCGCGGCACGCCCCAGCGGACGGCCGCCTCGAGGACGTTGAAGGTCGCCATCAGGTTGTTCGAGAACACCTGGTCCGGCGGGTGATGCAGCGGGTCCGGGATCGCGGCCGCGTGCACGACGGCGTCGTGGCCGCGGACGACGGCGTACGTGTCGCCCGCCCGGGTCAGGTCGACCTGGCGGTACGACGGGGCGCCGGGCTCCGCGCGCTCGAAGACGGCCGGGCCGAGATCGCACGCCGTGACCACGTCGCCGGCGTCATGCAGCGCGGCCACGGTGGCCGAGCCGACCTTCCCGCGCGAGCCCGTGACGAGGATCCTCATGCCCGCGCAGTATCACGAAGCCGCCGCCAGCGGCGCACCCCGTGGACCAGCGCGAGCCCGAGCAGGCCGGCCGAGAGCAGCGGCACGTCGATCGACGCCGCGGTGCGCCCGGCCTCGGCCACAGGCGCGCACGGGCGCCGGACGCAGCCCTCGCTCCCGTAGCTCCACATCGCCAGCGCGACCAGCTCGGCGACGAGCAGCATCATCGCCGTCTGGTGCATGAGCGCGCGGAACCCGAGTCGGGGGAACAGCAGGAAGCACGCGAACATGCTCCAGATCGTGGTGGCGGCGACGACCTCCACACCGGAAGGGTGCCGGGGCGGGGCGCGATTGTCGAACGTGTCATGGACCGGAAGCCGGGGTAACCCGGTCGCATGCGCATGGAAGCTCAGCCGGAGGCGCTGGCGAGCGCCGGAAGCCGCCAGTCCGAGATCGCGGCCCAGCTTCAGGAGCTGTCGGGCCGCCTCACCAGCGCCGCCGACGGTGCGTCGGCGGCCGGAGCGCCCGCCCTCGTGGAGGCGATGACGGGAGCGATCCAGAGCTGGCAGGCATCGCTGGCGATGGTCGC
>Ga0299913_10006643_pt1 | contig 10032 bp, 15 predicted proteins | sample RVTome_9_FD_201360 | JGI IMG/M metagenome (GOLD analysis project Ga0299913, IMG submission 201360) | Soil microbial communities from uranium-contaminated site in the Upper Colorado River Basin, Wyoming, United States - RVT155D38 (version 2) ... | reverse complement strand
CTTCTTGACGAATGCGAAGCGATACCCGGGGCTCCAGGTGTCGTCGAAGCCCTCCAGGCCCAGCTCCCGCCGCCCCGCGTTGTCCCACAGGCACAGCACGTCGCGCCGGCCGAAGGCCCCCAGCCACGGCTCGTGCAGGAAGACGATCGGCCGCTCCCTCTGCACGTCGGGATGGGCGATGCCGAAGGCGAGGGCGTCCTCGTACGTGGGCCGCTCGAGGCCGAGCCGGGCGGCCTCGGCCACGGCGTCCTCGACCGTCACGGTGCGCCCGAATTCCAGCAGCACGATCCCCCGCACCCGCGCGGGTGCCGCGCGGTCGGCCGGAAAGTTCTCGGAGGTGACCGCGGCCTGTGCGTACCCGTACCGGCCCGCTGCCACCAGCTCCTCGGTGGATCGCGGGCCGCCGACCTGGACGGGATAGACGCGCGTGGTGCGCCTCAGGCCCGGGCCAGGCCGATCTCCGGGGCCACGGCCGTGAGCGCCTCCACGACGAAGGCGATGTGGGCGTCGAGCTCCACCCCGAGCTCGTCGGCGCCCCGGTAGACGTCGTCGCGATTCACCGTGCGGGCGAAGCCCTTGTCCCTCAGCTTCTTGCGGACCGAGGCCGGCTCCAGCCCGGTGATCACCTTGCCGGGCCGCACGAGCGCACAGGCGTGCACGAAGCCCGTCAGCTCGTCACAGGCGTAGAGCCCGCGGTCGAGACGGGACACGCGGGGCATCCCCGAGTAGTCCGCGTGCGCCAGGATCGCGTAGACGATGGCGGGATCGAGGCCACGGGCCAGGAGGATCTCCGCACCCTTCACCGGGTGCTGGGGAGCACGGGGGTGCATCTCGTAGTCGAAGTCGTGCAGCATCCCGGCAAGTCCCCACCGCTCGGGATCCTCGCCGAAGCGGACGGCGTAGGAGCGCATGGACGTCTCCACGGCCCGGGCGTGGCGGCGGAGGCCGTCGCCCCTGGTGAACTCGCAGAGCAGCGCCCAGCCCTGGGCGCGAGTCACGGCTCGTCCTCGCGGTCGTGAAGGCCGTCGCGGTCGACGATCTTGCGCAGGCTGTCGAGATCGGCCTCCAGGCTCCGGATGCGGTCCACGAGCTGCTCGATCGCGCGACTGACCGGATCGGGCAGGTCAGTCATGTTCATGTCGATTCCGGTCACCCGCTGGCCGTCCTTGTAGGTCACCCGGCCCGGCACACCGACGACGACGGCGTTGGGTGGCACGTCGCGAACCACGACGGAGCCGGCCCCCACGCGGCTGTTCTCCCCGATGGTGATGGCCCCGATGACCTTGGCGCCGGCGCCCACCGTGACGTTGTCGCCCAGGGTGGGGTGGCGCTTCTCGCGCCGCGTGCTGGTGCCGCCGAGCGTGACCCCCTGCAGCAGGCTGACGTTGCGGCCGAGCTCGGCCGTCTCCCCGATGACGATCCCCATGCCGTGATCGATGAAGAGGCCCGGGCCGAGCCGGGCCGCCGGGTGGATCTCGATCCCGGTCAGGAAGCGCGCCACGTGCGACACGAAGCGCGCCGTGCTCAGCCAGCCGCGCCGCCACAGCCGGTTGCCCAGCCGGTGCAGGGCCAGGGCGTGGATGCCGGGGTAGCAGAGCAGGACCTCGGCCGCCGAGCGGGCGGCCGGATCGCGCTCCATGACCGTGCGCACGTCGTTCCGGATGGCGTCGAACATCACGACGCTCCTTGCCGGGGCCGGCGGAGCGCGTCGAGGGCCGCCGCCCGCAGCGCACCGGCCACCACGTCGGCGGCGTGCTTGCGGTCGTCCGGCAGCCCATCCACGGCGTCCTCGACCTCCCGGGACTCGAGGTTCAGCAGCTCCTCCACGCCCCGGCCCGTCACCCGCTCGCTGGCGGCGCTGGCCGCCGCGATGGTGGGGCCACAGCCATACGTCTGAAAGCGGACCGCGCTCACCCGGCCCTCCCGCACGCGCAGGAAGAAGCGCGCCAGGTCGCCGCAGCCCTCGTACTCGTCCACGCCCACCCCGTCCGGCTCCCGCATCAGGCCGGCGTTGCGCGGGTTCAGGAAGTGGTCGAGCAGGGCCGGGCTGTACCTCACGCCGCTCCCACCGGCATCGCCGCCCGCAGCTTGCGGACGATCGGCTCGACCGCCTCGACGACGTAGTCGATGTCCTCGGCCGTGGTCGATCGCCCCAGCGAGTGGCGCACGGCCCCCATGGCCCAGTCCAGGGGCGCGCCCATGGCCACCAGGACATAGGACGGCTCCACGTTGCCGGAGGTGCAGGCCGAGCCCGCCGACACTCCGATGCCCTTCAGATCCAGGCCGAGGACGACCGATTCCGACTCCACCCCCCGGTAGGAGATGTTGGCGGTTCCCGGCAGCCGCTCGGTCGGATGCCCGTTCAGCCGCGCGTCGGGCACCCGGGCGCGGATGCCGTCCCAGAGCCGGTCGCGCAGCGCGGTCACCCGCCGCCGCTCCTCGTGCATGTCGCGGGCGCGGACCTCGGCCGCCTTGCCGAGGCCCACGATGCCCGGCACGTTCTCGGTGCCGGCCCGGCGCCGGCGTTCGTGCTCGCCTCCGTGCTGCACGGAGACCATCTTCGTGCCCCGGCGGATCCACAGGCCGGCCACGCCCTTGGGGCCGTAGATCTTGTGCCCGGAGAACGACAGCACGTCGATGCCGGTCAGGTCGAGGTCGATCTTGCCGAAGGTCTGGACGGCGTCGACGTGGAACGGCACGCCGGCCGCCCGGGCGATCGCGCCGATCGCCCCGACCGGCTGAATGGTCCCGACCTCGCTGTTGGCGTGCATGATCGAGATCCCGATCGTGTCGGGCCGGACCGCGCGCTTCACGTCGTCCGGGTCGACCATGCCGTGACCGTCCACGCCGACGTAGGTGACGGCGAAGCCCTGAGCCTCCAGCCACTGGCAGGCCCGCAGCACCGCATGGTGCTCGACCTTGGAGGTGATGAGATGGCCGCGTCCGCGCGCCCACGCCAGGCCCTTCACCCCGAAGTTGTCCGACTCGGTGCCGCCGGAGGTGAACACGATCTCCTCGGGCGCCACGGCGAGAAGGCGGGCCACTCGCTCTCGCGCGAGGTCGAGGCCGGCGCGCGCCTCCCGGCCGAAGCCGTGCACGCTGGAGGGGTTGCCGAACTGCTCGGAGAAGAACGGCAGCATCTCGGCGAGCACCTCGGGGTGCACCGGCGTCGAGGCATTGTGATCGAGATAGACGCGACGGCTCATGCCTTGCTCTCCTTGTGGGCCGATGCTACGCTCGGCCTCCGATGGATCTCGCCCGGAAGAAGCTCGGACTGCTCCTGTCCACCGGCCCCGATCACGCCAATCTCGAGACGGCCGTGGGACTGTGCGACGCCGCGCTGGCGCGGGGCGCCCAGCTCTACCTGTACCTCATCGACGACGGCGTCCGGGCCCTCGACGATCCCCGCATCCACGCGCTGCCCGACCGAGGGGCCCGGGTGTTCGTGTGCGCCTACGGCTGCCAGAAGCGCCGCCTGCCGCTGCGCGACCCCGAGCGCGTGACGTACTGCGGCCTGGTGGTGCTGACCGACCTGCTCAACGGCACCGATCGCTTCGTCGCGCTGAACTGACCCGCCGGCCGTGGTCGACGAGCAGCCCGTCCTGGTGGTGATCGCGGCCGACCCGCGGTCGTCGCACCGCGCCTTCGAGGCGATGCGGATCGGCATCGGCATCCTCGCCGGCGAGAACGACGTCACGTTCGTGCTGCGCGGTCCCGCCGTCCACCTCCTCGACGCCGACACCGACGACCTCGTGGACGGCGACGACATTGCGGGGTTCCGGGCCAACCTCAAGCGGCTCGGCGTGCCCTTCCACGTGGAGGACGACGCGGTGCCGGCCGATCCCGGCTGGAACGAGAGCGGCCACCCGATCGTGCGGGTCTCGCGCGCGGAGGTCGCCGGGCTGCTCCGGCGGGGGCGCCGGTTCCTCGTCTTCTGATGGCCCGCGTCCTCCATCTGCTCAAGGGCGACCCCGCCCTGGCCCTCGCGGTCATCGCCCAGCAGCGGGCGGCCGGCGACGAGGTGACGGTGGCGCTCTTGCCGGGCGCGTCGCGGCCCGAGCTGCCGGCCGGCCTCGCCCTGCACCGCGTTCCCGACGAGCTGGACTGGGCGGCGCTCCTCGAGCGCATCTTCGAGGCCGACCAGGTGATCACCTGGTAGAACCCCGGGTCGCCACGCCGGCGCCTCAGCGGTTGCGGTACTCATCGAGCCAGGCCATCTGGATCTTCTCCAGGGCGGATTCGTTCGACGCCCCGGGCTCGTCGCCGAAGTCGGGCAGCTCGGTGACCCAGCGGTGCAGATCCGTGAAGCGCACGGTCAGCGGATCGACCTCCGGGTACTTCTCGCTGAGGGCGATCCCGATGTCCTCGGCGTCCCGCCACCCCAGGCTCACGGCCGTGGCCTCCTCACTTCGGAATCTCCACCGTCACGTCGCCGCGGACCACCGCCTGGCAACCCAGCCGGGAGCGGATCGTCAAGCCCTCGGCCATGTCGAGCCGGTCCTCCTCGTCGCCCTCCATCTCGCTCAGGTGCTCCGCCCCCTCCTTGACGACGACGTGACAGGTCGTGCACGCGCACGACCCCCCACAGTTGTGCTCGAGATGGATGTCGTGGGCGAGGGCGATGTCGAGCAGCGAGCCCGGCTTGCCGTGATCGGCCAGCGGATAGGCGGCATCGTCGACTTCCACCGTCCGGTTCAGCGGCAGGAACGTCACCTTGTGGACCGCCATCACACCCCGTCCATGATCTGATCGGCGCGTCGGGTCCCAAGCGCGCCCTTCAGCGCCGCGTCCATCATCCGCTCGGCCAGGCCCTCGGTGGCCCGGTTCAGCTCGGTGGTCCGCTCCCGGATCGCGTCGCGGTCCGCGCCGGCCCGGGCGGCGCGCAGCGCCTCCACAGCGGCCTCGATCGTGGCACGCTCCTCGGGGCCGACGAGTGGCCCGGCCTGGCCCAGCGCCCGGGCCACGTGGGTGAGCACGGTGTCGGCCTCGTTACGGGTCTCGATGAGCAGGCGCGTCTCCACGTCGGCCTCGGCGTACGTGAACGAGTCCTCGACCATCCGCTCGACGTCGGCGTCGGTGAGCCCGTAGCTCGGCCGGACCTCGATCGAGGCCGCCTTGCCGGTCCGCTGCTCCCGGGCCTGGACCTGCAGGATGCCGTTGGCGTCGATCAGGAAGGTCACCTCGATCTTCGGCAGGCCGGCCGGCATCGGCTCGATCCCCCGCAGCTCGAACCGGGCCAGCGAGCGGCAGTCCTTCGCCAGCTCCCGCTCGCCCTGCACCACGTGCAGATCGACTACCGTCTGGCCATCGACCGAGGTCGTGAACATCTCCCGCGCGCTGGTCGGAATCGTCGTGTTGCGGGCGATGAGCACGGACACGATCCCCCCCAGCGTCTCGATGCCGAGCGACAGCGGGGTGACGTCGAGCAGCAGCATGTCCGTGATGCCGCCGGCCAGGATCTGCGCCTGCACCGCCGCCCCCATGGCGACCACCTCGTCGGGATCGAGCTGGCTGTGCGGCGTCCGGCCGAACAGCTCCTGCACCCGCCGCCGCACCAGCGGCACCCGGGTCGAGCCGCCGACCAGCACGACCTCGTCGATGTCGCCCGGGCTCAGCCCCGCGTCGGCCAGCGCCTGCCGGCAGGGCCCGAGCGTCCGGGCCACCAGAGGCTCGACGAGCGCCTCGATCTCCGCCCGGGTGATCGTCCGGCGGTAGGTGAACCCGCTGAACGGTAGGGTCAGCGTCGTCGCCTCGTCGCTCGACAGCCTGATCTTCGCCGCCTCCGCGGCCAGCCGGAGCTCCTGCACGGCCTCGGGATCGTCGGCGGGGTCGCCGTCGCGGGCGAGCTCCGCCGGGTGGCGGGCCCGCAGGTCGTCCAGCAGCCACAGCATCAGCGCCCGGTCGACGTCGTCGCCGCCGAGGTGCGTGTCGCCGCTGGTGGCCAGGACCTCGAAGATCCCGTCCTTCACGCGCAGGATGGAGATGTCGAAGGTGCCGCCGCCCAGGTCGTAGACCGCCACCACCCCCTGCCCGAGGCGGTGCAGGCCGTAGGCGAGCGAGGCCGCCGTCGGCTCGTTCACGATGCGCAGCACGTCGAGACCGGCGATGCGGCCGGCGTCCTTGGTGGCCTGCCGCTGGCTATCGTTGAAGTAGGCCGGCACGGTCACCACGGCGCGCTCGACCGGCTCGCCGAGGTGCGCCTCGGCCCGCTCCTTGAGCGCGCGCAGCACGACGGCCGACACCTCGGGCGGCGTGACCTCGCGGCCGCCCACCGCGAGCTTCACGATCCCCTCGGCCGGCAGCACGCGGAACGGCAGGTAGCGCAGCTCGTCCTTGACGTCCTCCCAGCCGCGGCCCATCAGCCGCTTGACGGAGTAGACGGTGTCGGCGGGCCGGCGGGCGAGTTGCCGGCGGGCGCCCTCGCCCACGAGGATGCCCTCGGGCGTGAAGGCTACGATTGAGGGCAGCAGCCGACGCCCGTCCGGGTCGGGCATCACGACGGGCAGCCCCGTGTCGTCCACGTAGGCGACCAGGCTGTTCGTCGTCCCCAGGTCAATCCCGACGATGCGCGACATGCCTCTCCCCCTCGGCCCCGCCCAGGGCCGCCCCCAGGTCGTCGATGACGGTGCGCAGGTATGCGCGCGTGGCCAGCGCCTCCTTGAGCTGCTCCAGGGCCGCCGACCGCTGGGCGAGGGCCGCGGCGTCCCAGGCCTCGCTCAGCGGCCCCACGATCCGGGCCTCGGTCTCGGCCAGGCGCGCCTGCAACGCGTCCTGCTGGGCGGCGAGCGACGCCCGGGTCGCCTCGTCCAGCGCTCCCGCCCGCGCCTCCTCGAGCGCCTCCTGGATCTCGAACATCTCGGCCAGCAGCGCGGGCGGCGCCGCGGGCTTCACGGCGGCGCCCTCCTTCGTGTCCCGCCCCTCCTCCAGCCGGATCAGGTACTCGACCCGGGCGAGCGGATCGCGCAGCACCCGGTACGCGGCGTTCACCCGGGCCGACTCGGCCAGGGCCCGCGCCTGCTCCTCGGCCGGTGCCGCCTGGTGAAAGTCGGGATGCCAGCGGCGCGAGAGCTCGTAGAAGCGGCGCTGCAGCGCCGCCACGTCAATGGCGAGCCGCCGCTCCAGTCCGAACACGGCGAAGAAGTCGCTCATCTACCCGCGAGGTGCCCGGAGCAGCTCCCCCTGAAACAGGAACGGGCCCTCGGCCGGGCCCGTTCGCGACGGAGCACGACGGGCTCGGCTACGCCGAGAACGAGGTCCCACAGCCGCAGCTCGATTTGGCCTGGGGGTTGATGAAGGTGAAGCCTCCCGTCAGCCCCTGCTGCACGTAGTCGAGCGTCGTGCCGTTCAGGTAGAGATAGCTCTTCTTGTCGACGACCACCTTGATGCCGTCGATCTCGAAGACCTTGTCGTGCGGGCCCATCTCGGAGTCGAACTCCAGGTTGTAGCTCATGCCCGAGCAGCCTCCGCCCTTGACCCCCATCCGCAGGAAGACGGTCTCCGGCAGATTCTGGGCCTCCTTGAGCTGCTTCACCTGCTTGCTCGCCTTCTCCGACAGCGCCACAGCCATGCGTCTCTCCTCCCCGGCCCGCTATTTCGATGCGGCCGTCGCCGCCGCCGATCCGTGCTTCTCCCTGTAGTCCGACAGCGCCGCCTTGATGGCATCCTCGGCCAGCACCGAGCAGTGGATCTTCACCGGCGGCAGCTTCAGCTCGTTGACGATGTCGGTGTTCTTGATCTTGGCCGCCTCGTCGACCGTCTTGCCCTTGAGCCACTCGGTGGCCAGGCTGGACGAGGCGATGGCGCTGCCGCAGCCGAAGGTCTTGAACCTGGCGTCCTCGATCACCCCGGTCTCGAGGTTCACCTTGATCTGCAGCTTCATGACGTCGCCGCACTCCGGCGCCCCGACCAGGCCGGTGCCCACGCCAGCGATGTCCTTGCCGAAGGACCCGACGTTGCGCGGGTTGTTGTAGTGGTCGACGACCTTGTCACTGTATGCCATCGGCTCTCTCCCCTTTACTCAGCCTTCCACTTGATCGACTTCAGATCAACGCCTTCCCTGGCCAGCTCGTAGAGCGGCGACATATCGCGCAGCCGCTTGACCACCTCGATGGTGCGCTGGCCGACGTACTCCACCTCTTCGTCGGTGCTGAAGCGGTGCAGGCTGAAGCGGATCGACGAATGGGCCAGCTCGGCGCTGGCCCCGAGCGCCGCGATCACGTAGGACGGCTCCAGCGTGGACGAGGTGCAGGCCGAGCCCGACGACAGCGCCGTCTCCTTGTTGAGCCCCATCAGGACCGACTCGCCCTCGACATAGGCGAACGAGATGTTCAGGTTGCCGGCCAGCCGCCGGTCGGGCCGACCGTTGAGGAACGCCTCCTCGACGCTGGACAGGATCATCTCTTGAAGGCGGTCGCGCATGCGGGCCAGGCGCGCGGACTCCTCGGCCATGCTCTCCTGGCTGATCTCCGCGGCGCGCCCGAAGCCGACGATGAGCGGGACGGGCAGGGTACCCGACCGCATGCCGCGCTCGTGGCCGCCGCCGTCCATCTGGGGCGCGACCCGGACCCGGGGCCCCTTGCGGCGCACGTAGAGCGCCCCGACGCCCTTGGGGCCGTACATCAGGTGCGCGGTGCACGAGAGCACGTCGATCCCCATGGCCTCGACGTCGATGGGCACCTTGCCCGCCGCCTGGGTGGCATCCGTGTGGAAGATGATCGCCCGGTCCTTGGCGAGCTTGCCGATCGCCGCCACGTCCTGGATCGTGCCGATCTCGTTGTTGGCGAACATCACCGAGATCAGGATCGTCCGGTCCGTGATGGCACGCCGGATCGCCTCGACGTCCACCAGGCCGTCGGGCTGGACGGGCACGGACGTCACCTCGAATCCTTGCCGCTCGAGCCTCCGGCAGACATCGAGGCTCGCCCGCTGCTCGATGACCGTGGTCACGATGTGGTTGCCCTTCTCGCGGTACATCTCGGCCACGCCCTTGAGGGCGAGGTTGATCGACTCGGTGCCGCCCGACGTGAAGACGAGCTCCTTGGGATCGCGCGCGCCGATCAGGCGGGCCAGCTTGGCCCGCGCGGCGTCGACCGCCGCCTCGGCCTCCCAGCCGAAGGGGTGATTGCGGCTGGCGGGATGGCCGAACTTCTCGGTGAAGTACGGCAGCATCGCCTCGACGACCCGCGGGTCACACGGCGTCGTCGACTGCGCATCCATGAAGATCGGGAACTTCAGCGCCATCGCTTGTCTGGCTCCTCGTGTGGGGCCTCGCCGCGCTGCCGAGCGCCTCGGCGCGCGGCGCCCCGTCAGGCCCTGATCGTCAGCAGCTCCGGGACGTCGTCGCTCGTCAGTTCGGCCAGGCTCATCGAGTCCAGCATCTGGGTGATCGCCGCCTGGACCTTCTTCACGGGCCGGCGCAGGCTGCAGCGCTCCATCTGGGGGCAGTCGCTGTCCTCGTCCAGGCACGACACGATGCGGATCGGCCCCTCCAGCGCGCGGATCACCTCGCCGATCGTGACCTCGGCCGGCCGCCGGGTCAGCACGTAGCCCCCCTTGGGCCCGTTGTGGCTGACGATCAGCCCCTGCTTGGCCAGCCGCTGGAGGATCTTCGCCAGCAACTCCTGTGGAATCGCGAACTCCTCCGCGATACGCTTGGCGTTGACGGCACCCAGATCGTCGTGAATGGCGATGTAGTGGATCGCCATCAGGCCGTAGTCGGCGCGCTTGGTGAAGCGAAGCATTCCTTACCCTCTTCCCGCGTTGGCCGACATGATGATCGGCGACCGTTTCAGTCGGATTCTACACTGGACGAGCGTCTTGTCAACGGAAAGGGTTCTCATGACAGAGAAATCCGACTTCGACTCGCCGATGCTGAGAACTGCCCTGGCCCAGCTGGACCAGGTGGCTGGGCGGCTGCAGCTGGACCAGGACGTTCACGAGCGGCTGCGCCATCCCCGCCGGGCGCTGGTCGTTTCGATCCCGGTCAAGATGGACGGCGGAAACACCGCAGTATTCACGGGTTACCGCGTCCAT
>Ga0299913_10006642_pt1 | contig 10032 bp, 4 predicted proteins | sample RVTome_9_FD_201360 | JGI IMG/M metagenome (GOLD analysis project Ga0299913, IMG submission 201360) | Soil microbial communities from uranium-contaminated site in the Upper Colorado River Basin, Wyoming, United States - RVT155D38 (version 2) ... | reverse complement strand
GCCCGGTTTCGACGTCCCAGACGCGGATGACGCCGTCCACGCTGAGCGTGGAGACGAGTAGCTGCTCGTCGCTGCTGAAGTCGACTCCGACGGCCTGCGCCCCGCCGGAGTCGAAGGTGCGCAGGATTCTGCCGGCCCGTACGTCCCAGAGTGTCAGCGGATCGCCGAACGAGCCGCCCCCCGTCACCAGCGAGCGTCCGTCCCCGCTCAGCCTGGCCTCGGAGCCGTCCTCGAGTTGTCGATCGAAGACGGCCCGGCCGGTGCGAGCGTCCACGACCCGCACCCTGCCGACCGACGCCAGGGCCACGTACCTGCCATCGGCGCTGGCGGACGCCTCGCCGCCGTTGATCTGGTGCAACTCCGAGATCTCCGTCCGCTCGCCCGTCTGGAGGTCGACGAGCGCGACGGACAGCGTCTCGGGGTCGCAGTCTCCTCTACGTTCGCCTCTCTTGGCCGTCAGGACGACGAACGGGTGGGCCAAGTCGACGAACGGACCGTTCTGGAAGAGGACTCCCGCGCCCGAGTCCTTCAGGTTGCGCGGAGGGCAAGGGTCGGCCGCGCGGTGGAGCACCTCGTCGCCGGTCGCTGCATCCCAGACGCGGATCCCCGGCCTGGCTGCGGGAGGAGGATCGGCGGCGGAGGAGAGATCCCACGTCACCACGCCGACGATCTGCGAGCCGTCCTTCGTGAAGCGGGCAAAGGTCCACTCCCCCTCGGCCAGCTCCCGCTCCCAGAGACGCCGGCGCCGGTCGACGTCGTGGACCTCGAGGCGGTTGGCGCCGCCGATCAGCAGCAGGCGGCCGTCGGGGCTCAGCGATCCCCACACGGGCGGTGCGGGTGCATTCTCGTGAAGAAGCTGCTCGGGCGACCACTCAAGCGTCCAGAGTGCGCGGTGACGCTCCAGCGCCACGTGGAGCGCCGAGACCGCCTCGAACGTCGGCTCCGCGACGTCGGCCGCGCGCAACGCCAGCAGCAGGCTCAACTCGGGGTCGCGGTCGAGCACCGCGATCGCGGACGCAGCCAGCTCGCGGGAAGTCGCGAGCCGCTCGCGCTTGGTCGCCTGGCCGCGACTGACGAGGGCAAGGACGCCGAGCAGAGCCGACAGCACCGCGGCGGCGGCGAAGCCCGCGAGCACCCCCCGTCGTCGTCTGGCGACGCGTCTGCGGCGATCGTCTTCCTCGCGCCGGGCCTGGGCGAGGAATTCCCGCTCCTCGGCGGTGAGCATGATGTCGGTCGCGGCGGCCCAGCTCTCGAGCTGGGAGAGACGACCCTCGCGCGGCAGGTAGTCCGCCTTCCGGTTCGTCTCCTCCCATTCCTCGACCGCCCCGACCAGGCGCCGGTGCAGGAGCAGATCCTCTCGACGTTCGTCGATCCACGAACGCAGCCGGGGCCACTGTTCGAGGAGTGCCTCGTGGGCGACCTCAACGGTGGGGCTGCGCGTCAGCGGCTCGCGATCGAAGGTGAGCAACCGGTGCTCGCCGTAACGGGCGAGGATCTCCTCCAGCGCGCCCAAGTCGAGGTCGAGGTGGCGCAGCTCACGCCGCCGCACGCGGCGACGGGTGTCTTGACCGGCCGCTTCGACGGCGACGAGGCGGAGGAAGACCTGGCGCGCCGCGGTCTGCCCCCGCGGATCGAGGCCTGCGAAGAGCTCTTCGGCGCGCCGTCCGAGGGCGCCGACGACGCCGCCCGTCGCGCGGTAGCCGTCGAGCGTGAGCACGTCGCTCGTGCGGGCGGCGAACAGCTCAGTGAGGGCGTACTGGAGCAGCGGCAGCGCTCCCGGCTGGTCGCGGACGTCGCCGATGATCTCCGACACGAGCCCCGGCTCGAAGCGCACGCCCACGCGTGCGGCCGGGCCCTCGATTGCCGCTGCAAGCTCGTCGTCCGAGGGGACGGTGACCGCCACCATGCCGGCGCCAACGAGCTCCCCTAGCTCCGGGTAACGGAGGGGATGGTCGAGGAAGTCGGCGCGCAGCGTGACGACCACCCGCGCCCGCGACCGGCTGTCCGTCGCGAGCCTGGTCAAGCCCTCGAGAAAGCATCGCCGCTCCGCCTCGTCCGACGTGAGCGTGAACAGCTCCTCGAACTGGTCGACGACGAGCAGCAGCTCGCTGTCGGCGGGCAGAGTCCGCTTGATCACGCGCGCCATGCCCAGCTCGTCGCGGGCCAGCTCCTCGACGAGGTCGGCGGGCCGGGTAACCGCGACGCGCAGCAGCGCGGCGGCCAGCTCCTCGAACGGGTACTCGCCCGGGAACATGTCCGTGACGACCCAGGACGTCGAGCCCGGCAGCGCGCCGCCGCAAAGCGCCGGGATCAGGCCCGCCTTCACCGCGGACGACTTGCCGATGCCCGACGGTCCGACGACGGCGACCAGCCGGCGCTCGCCGACCGCGGCGACGAGCTCGGCGACGAGGGTCTCCCGGCCGAAGAACTCGTCGGCGTCGCTCTCGTCGAAGGCGCGCAGTCCCTTGTACGGGTTCTCGGCCGGCGTGTACGCCTCGGCGGCCGCGGGCGCGGCCTTCCCGAGAGCGGCCGTGACGGCCGCCAGGTAGGCGTCGACCGACTCGTGGCGGTCGGCCGGATCGGTGGCGGTGGCCTTGGCGATCACGCCGTCCAGCTCCGTCGGCAGCTCGGGCCGGAGGCCGGCGAGCGCCGGCAGCGCTCCGTCCATCGGCGGCCGGCGGCCGGCGAGCAGCTCGAAGGTGAGCAGCCCGAGGCTGTAGAGGTCCGAGCGCGGGCCGAGCGGCTCGCCCGCGACCTCCTCCGGGGGCACGTAGGCGGGCGAGGAGGTGACGACGCGCCCGGGCTCCGAGGGGTCGGAGAGCCGGGCGGCGATGCCGAAGTCGGAGAGGTAGGCGTGGCCGTCCTCGTCCAGGAGCACGTTCGCGGGCTTCAGGTCCCCGTGGACGACGCCCTGGCGGTGCGCGTAGGAGAGGGCGCCGGCGACCTGGGCGAGAAGCAGCGCAGCGGTCTCGACGTTCCAGGGCCCCCGGTCAAGCGCCTGGCGCAGCGAGCCGCCGCGGAGCCAGCGCATCACCAGGTACGCCCCGTCGGGATCGCGCCAGAAGTCGTAGAGCGAGACGATGTGCGGGTGCTCGAGCTGGGCGACCAGCCGCGCCTCGGCCTCGAAGCGCCTGACGAACGCCGGCTGGTTGACGAGCTCCGGGCGGATGATCTTGATCGCAACCTCGCGGCCGACCGAGGGCTGGTAGGCGCGGTAGACGATCCCGAAGTCGCCGCTGCCGACCTCCTCGCGCAGCTCGTAGCCCCGCACCGAGCGGCCGAACGCCACTGCCGGCAGGGGCGGTGGCAGCCGGTCGATGCGCAACGCGGGGAACTCGGACGGAAGCCCGTCGAGCAGGAGCTGGAAGACGTTCACCGGTGCGCCGATCCCCTTGAACCGGTACTCGCCCAGCGCCTTCGCCTGCCAACCCGACGCGGTCGCCGCGAGCGCCGCATGCGCATCGGCGGAGAGGAGCACCTGCCCGCCGTGGCCGGCGGCGAGGATCCGCCCGGCCCGGTTCAGCACCGGGCCGAAGTAGTCGCCGCTGCGAGCCTCGACCTCGCCGACGTCGATCGCCATCCGCACGAGCAGCGCGCCCGTGTCGCCCCACTCGACTTCCGCGAGGCCGCGCTGGATCTCCCCTGCCGCCGCCACGGCCGCTCCCACGTCGGCGAAGACGGTGTCGATCCCGTCGCCGACGCGCTTCACGATCCGGCCGCCCGCGGTCTCCAACGCCTCGCGGACGACCCGATCGTGCTGGGCCACGGCCGACCGCATCCCGGCGGTCTGGGTCTCCCAGAGCACCGTCGAGTCCTCGATGTCAGTGAGCAGGAACGCGAGCGTCTCGACCCGGGGCCCCGGCTCGAGCAAGAGCGACTCGTCCTGGTTGAGGATCCGCCGCTCCAACTCACGCAGCTGCGTCGACGGGTCGAGACCCAGCTCCTCCGCGAGGTAGGCCCGCGTCTTCTGGAACGCGCGCAGTGCCTCGGCCTGGCGACCGCACCGGTAGAGGGCGAGCATGTGCTGAGCGCGGAATCCCTCCCGCAGGGGAAACTCCGCGCACAGCACCTCGAGCTCGGCGACCAGCTCGGCGTGATGCCCCATCGCCATCTCCGCCTCGATCCTCGCCTCCACCGCTCCGAGCCGCAGCTCTTCCAACCGAGACGCCTCGAGTTCGAGCGGGTACGAGGCGCTGACGTTCGCATACGGATGGCCGCGCCAGAGCGCCAAGGCCGCCTTCAGCTGCTGCGCGGCCTGCGGAGGATCACTCTCGACCCGCCTGCGGGCGTCCTCGACCGCCCGCTCGAACTGGACGGCGTCCACTCGCCCGGGATCGACGTCGAGCCGGTAACCGCCCGCGTCCCGGACGATCACGTCGCCGATCGCGGCCCGGAGATTGGAGACATAGGTCTGGAGCGTCGAGCGCGCGCCCGGCCTCGGCTCGCCGGCCCAGAGTCCGTCGATCAGCGCGTCGGTCGAGACGACGTCCCCGGCCCGCGCGGCGAGCAGCGAGAAGGCCGTCCGCTGTTTCGGCCCCCCGAGCGGGAGGTCGATGCCGTTCTCCAGGACCGCGACGGGCCCCAAGACCCGCACGTGCACATCATCACCATACGACGCCTCGTCGCCGGCTTCCAGCGCTGCGGGTGTCTCTTGCTCGAGCTCGGTCATCGTCCGTGACGAGACGAGGACGCACGGCGGCGGCCCCCCTCGCTCCTCATGAGCCGACCGTACGGACGAGCGCTCCAAGAACGCGCCAAGCCTCGTAGAGGCTGAAGAGGCGTCTCGGCGACTCCCGACCGGCGGCGCGGCTCAACCCCCGCTCCGTCACGGCTTCGCCGCGAGTTCGATGGTGGCATGAACGGAAGCGCGAGCGGGATGCGCGCGATATGCGCTCGCGTCGTTGGAAGAAACGCTGCAAATGCGAACATCCGGATCCGGCTTCCCTAGGACGCCCGGCCACATCGCCGGTCGTCTCTCTTGCGGGGATTACCGGCTACGACCGGGGTTGTGCGGGGATTGCAGGCCGATCCGCGCGCGGGATCTCCGCGGGATGAAAAGAAGCCGGCGGTCGATTACGCCCAACTCGGCAACAAAGCATGCCGATTTGCAGGGACTTTTACGGGAGCGACGGGACTCGAACCCGCGACCTCCGGCGTGACAGGCCGGCGTTCTAACCAACTGAACTACGCCCCCGGGCGCGTCAATACTAGCCGGGCGCGGGGCCCTCTCGCGGATGCGACCAGACGATCAGGCCGTCGCTCCAGTAGGGGGCTAGCCGGCCCGCGGTGACGAAGAGCGCGCGGGCGCCGCGCACGGCTGCGCCGACCGGGCCCGCGATCTTCGGCGGGGGGTTCTGGTAATAGGCCGCGCCTTCCGGCTCCCAGCCGTTGCGGGCGAGGAGGTTCGCGAGGGTGTGCGGGCTGTGCCACGCGGTGTGGTCGGGGTGGACGAGCTCGACGCCCGTTGCGGGCGCGAGGAAGTTGAGGAGCCGGTACGCGTTTGGTGTCGTCACGACGAGGAGGCCGGTCGGCGTGACCAGGCGGCGCATGGCCCGCAGGAAGGGCCCCGGCGCGTCGAGATGCTCGATGACCTCGCCTGCCACGACCACATCGGCGGGCTCCAGGCCCAGCGCCGCCACCGCGTCGGGCGACTGGGCGTCGGCTACGTGCGCCTCGAAGCCGCGCTCGGCCGCCCAGCGCACCCCTTCCTCCTCGACGTCGAGCCCGACGAGCGACGAGGCCGCCTCGGCGAGCCGCTCGTGGAGCCATCTTCCGCCCGCGACCTTCGCCTCGATCCGATGCTCGTCGACGAAGCCGACGTGGACGACCCGCTTCCCGCGCGCGAACTCGAGCAGCATCTGCTCGCGGTCGAAGGGCCCGCTGCGCGGGAGGCGGTGGCGCCAGCGGGCGCCGGAGAGCGGTTCCCAGCCTTGCTCGGAGACGAGCGCATGGTAGTCGGCGGGCAGGAGCGCCCCGCCCCGCCGGCGCTCCCCGTTACGTCGCGGGCGGCGGCGCCTCCGCTGGCCCGGCCGGCTCGCTCGGCCCCATATCGAGCCGGAACGGCGGGTACTCGTCCCGCATCAGGCTGACGTAGGCCGCGACTCTGAAGACCCACCGGTCGAGGCCCAGGATGAAGTCGAAGAGCGAGCGTGGGTAGCGGCCGGTGAAGAGGAGGACGAAGCCCGCGATGACCGCGAGGAGGCCGACGAGCCCGGAGAAGCCCAGGCCCCAGAAATCGTCGCCTCCCCAGCCCCAGTCCCAACCTCCCCAACCCCAGCCCCAGCCGCCGACGAAGATCCCGACGAGGATCAGGTGCGGGATGGCGAGGAGCCACTTGACGAGCGGAAGCCAGTGCGAGAGCCGCTCCGGGTAGTCGATCTCGAGGGTGGCCGGGTAGTCCGGCACGGGCGCGAGCGTGAAGGGCGGGTACCGATCGGTTCCGAGCGCCCAGTACGAGTAGAACCCGACCCGCCAGGTCCAGCGCAGGACGCCGAGGTTGAAGTCGAAGATCCCGCGCGGATACCGCCCCGTGAAGAGGATCGCGAAGAACGCGACGACGGTCAGCACCGAGAACGCGATCCAGAGGAGCGCCAGCACGATGTAGTGCGGGATGGCGAGAAGCCACTTGACGATCCAAAGCCACCGGCTGAGGCCGGCATCGAGGTCCCCGCGGAGGGCCACCGGATAGACGGTCGTGCGCGCCTCCGCCGGCACCGCGGCGGCCGGAGCGGCGGCGACCGGAGCGGCGCTCGTCGCGCCGCGCGCCCCCAGCACGATCATCGTCGCGCCGCCGGCGAGCAGCAGGATTCCTGCGATGAGAAGCCCGATCGCAATCCACAGCAGGATGTCGGCCTCCGCCCCGAGGCTGACCTCGGCCGCGACTCCGCGCGAGCCGTCGGCGTTCATGACGACCAGGGTCCAGTCGCCCGACTCCGGCTCCCAGGTGGCGGTCTGGGTTCCCGAGCCCGACGCGGACGCCGCCCAGAAGGTCTGCTCCGTCGGCGGCCCGGCCGGCTCGCCCCCCGCGACGCGGCGGTACTCTGCCGAGAACGGGTCGAAGTCGATGTCGGTCACCTCGTCGTGCTCCACGCCCGCGAGATAGCCCTCCACGTCGGGCGTAGGCCCGATGCCGATGAACACCTCGCCCTCGCCCGCGTTCGCGGCGCGCAGGCGAACGTCGCCGAGGACGTTCTCCGAGAGGATCCAGTCCGAGCCCGTCTCGGCCTCGAAGAAGTCGATGTTGTCGGACACGATCGCAAACGAGTCGCGCTCGAAGCGCTCGGTCGGCGTGGTCAGGAAGCCGTCGTCATCGCGCTCGGACCGATCGGCCCAGAGGAGCGTGCCTCCCCCCGCGAGCAGCGCCGCCCCCAGGAGCGCGATGATGCTCCCGAGCACGACGAGCACGATGCGCCCGGCACTCCAGCGGGCTCTCCGGTCCGGCGGGGGAGGCGGTGTCGGGGCGCCTTCGGTCACTCGGGCATCCTATGGCCGATGGGCGGTGACGGGATCGAACCGCCGACCTCCTGCGTGTAAGGCAGGCGCTCTCCCAGCTGAGCTAACCGCCCGTGGTGCCCCCAGCGGGATTCGAACCCGCGCTACGGCCTTGAAAGGGCCGTGACCTAGGCCGCTAGTCGATGGGGGCGGCGCGGCAAGGATAGCTGCGCCCCGTCGCTAGACTCGCTCGCAGGGCCGGTAGCTCAGCTGGCAGAGCAGGGGACTTTTAATCCCAAGGTCGCTGGTTCGAATCCAGCCCGGCCCACTGCGGCGCGGCGCGGCGGGCGGCGCTCGCCCGTCTGGCATCGTGTCGCGGTGATCCTGCGCGAGCCGGCGAACGCGATCGACCCGCGGATGCGCACCTACTGGACCGTGCAGGCGCTGCTGGCGACGCTGGCGGTCGGCGCGCTCGTCATTGCGGCGACCGCGACCGCGGCCGCGCTCGGCGGGTCGACGGCGGCGTGGCTCATCGGCCTTCTCGGCGGCCTCGGGGTCGCGCTGCTCGGCTGCCTCTCGCTCGTCGCCGTCCGGGTCGGATACCGGCACTTCCGCTACGAGGTGACCGAGCACGGCCTGTACGTCGCGCGAGGCCGACTGTGGCGGCGCCATCAGGTCGTCCCGCACGCGCGCGTGCAGACGGTGGACACGACGGCCGGACCGCTCCTGCGCGCGTTCGGCCTCGTGGCCGTCGAGGTCAGCACCGCCTCCGCCGCGGGGAGCACGTCGATTCCAGGTCTCCGGCCGGAGGTCGCCGCCGACCTCGTCACGGAGCTCGCGCGGCGAGCCGAGCTCGAGGAGGGCACGTGACCGGAGAGGAGATCGGCGGGCGCCTCCACCCGCTCGCCGTGCTGCTGATCGCGCGCCGCTTTGTCGGCGCGAGCCTCCTGCCGGCCGTCGCCCTCCTCCTGTCCGCGGGCACGAGGGTCATCGTGCCGCTCCTGACCGTGGCCGTGCTCGTCGGCGTCCCGCTCGCGATCCTCTCGTGGTCGCGCTTCCGCTACCGCGTCGTGGGCCGCCGCCTGGAGCTGCACTCGGGCGTCCTGAGCCGCAAGGTCCGGACGATCCCGCTCGAGCGCCTGCGCGGGGTCGACGTGACGGCGCCCTTCCTGCACCGCCTGCTGGGGCTCGTCCGGGTCGAGGTCGAGGCCGCCGCCGGCGGCGGCTCGCGCGCCGAGCTCTCGCTCGCCGCCGTCTCGCGGAGCGAAGCCGAGCGCCTCCGCGAGGTGCTCCTCGGGGCGGCCCCGCGCGGCGGCGACGAGGCCGAGGAGGCGCGTTCTCGCCGCCTCTACCGCGCCACGCGCGGCCTGCTGGCGCTCGGCGGGATCACGAGCATGCGCTACCTGCTCGCCCCCGCCGCGGTGGTCGGGTTCGTGTTCAACCTCGCGGACGACTTGCCCGGCGACGTCGCCGGGCGGGCCGCCGACGCGGCGGCCGACCAAGCGCCGACCGACCCCGTCCTCATCGGCCTGCTCGCCGCCGCCGGGCTCGCGGCCGTCGTGCTCGTCGCCGCGGCGGGCTCGCTGCTCGTCGACTGGGCGTTCACCCTCGAGGACGACGGCGAGCGGCTCAGCGCGAGCCGCGGGCTGCTCACGCGCCGCCTGGTCCAGCTCGACCGCGGCCGGATCAGGGGAGTGAACCTGCGCGACACGCCGCTGCGGCGCCCATTCCGCATCGCGGGCGCGACTGCGATCGCGGCGGGCCTCCGGGGGCGCTCGGGCGGGACGACGCTCGCGCCGGTGATCCGAACCCGAGACGCCGCCGCGCTCCTGCGCTCGGTCGACCCGCACTCGCCGGACCCCGCGGCGCCGCTCGCCGCGCACCCCCGGGCGGCCCTGACGCGCAGGCTCGTCCGGGCGCTCCCGCTGCCCGTGCTGCTCCTCGTCGTGGCGACCGCCACGCTGAGCCCCTGGGCGATCGCGGCCGCCGTCGTCCTGACTGCGCTGGCCGTCCTGCTCGCACTCGACCGTTACCGCCAGCTCGGGCACCGGTTCGACGGCCGGCGGCTCACCCTGCGCGGCGGCAGCCTGCTGCGGCGCTGGTCCGAGCTCGATCCCGCCGCCGCCGTCTCCTTCGAGCTGCGGAGCTCGCCCGGCCAGCGGCGCGCCGGCGTCTGCACGCTCACCCTGCACCTCGGACAGGGCGCCGGCTCCCGACGTGCGCTGGACATCGGCGAGGCGCAGGCCGCGGAGCTCATGGCCCTGCTCGAGCCGCGGCTCCTCGCGCCACTCGTCGCAGCGCCGAAAACGGGTCGGGAAGCCGCCTAGCGCGCGTCGACCGACTCGATCGCGAGCAGGTTCCCGTCAGGATCCCTGCACCACGCCGCCCGCACGTCGCCGACCGCGGCGACGCCGCCCTCGGTCTTCAGCTCGGGGAGGTCGTAGTCCTCGAACTCGACGTCGCGCTCGCGCAGGGCGGCGACGGTCGCGTCGACGTCGTCGACCCGGAACCCGGCGACGGTGTGCCTGCTCTTGCCCGCGCCGACGCTCTCGTAGACGAGGAGCGTGCCCTGCCCGGCTCTGAACTCGGCCTCGCGGTTCT
>Ga0299913_10006641_pt1 | contig 10033 bp, 5 predicted proteins | sample RVTome_9_FD_201360 | JGI IMG/M metagenome (GOLD analysis project Ga0299913, IMG submission 201360) | Soil microbial communities from uranium-contaminated site in the Upper Colorado River Basin, Wyoming, United States - RVT155D38 (version 2) ... | reverse complement strand
CGCGCCAAGTTCGATCTGATCATGCTCGGGGACAGCCTCGCCGTGCCGGGGACCTACCAGGGACGGATGGACGCCTATCTACGCTACGCCGAGCACGCGCCCTTTCACGATCCGGGTCCCCTCGTGGCCATCATGGCGGCAGCGACGCGCCGCATCGGCCTCGCGGCCACGCTGTCGACGACGTTCTACCCGCCATTCCTGCTCGCCCGCCTCATGACGACGCTCGATCACCTGAGCCGTGGGCGCATTGCGTGGAACGTGGTGACGTCCTACAAGATCGAGGAGGCCCTCAACTTCGGGTACGAGGAGCTGCTCGACCACGACCAGCGCTACGACCGGGCCGACGAGTACATGGAGCTGTGCTATCGGCTCTGGTCGAGCTGGGATCCCGACGCGGTCGTCATGGACCAGCGCACCGACACCTTCGCCGATCCCGCGAAGGTACGGGCGATCGACTTCGAGGGCACGTACTACCGCTCCCGCGGCCCTCTCAACGCCACCCCGTCGCCGCAGGGGCGTCCCGTCATCATCCAGGCCGGCGCCTCGGACCGGGGGCAGGACTTTGCAGCCCGCCACGCCGAGGCGGTCATCGTTTCCCGGGAGACGGTGGACGAGATGAAGCAGTACTACGATGCGTTCAAGGCCCGGGTGAAGAAGCAGGGGCGCGGCCCCGACGAGTGCAAGGTCTTCTTCCTCACCAAGCCGATCATCGGTGATACCGACGAGGCGGCCCAGCGGCGGGCCGACGAGCTGTACGCCAATGCGCCGGTGGAGGCCGGGCTGGCGTCGCTGTCGACCATGCTCCAGATGGACCTGTCGACCTACGACCTCGACAAGCCGCTGCCCGCCGCGATCCAGACCCGAGCCATCCAGGGCATCCGCAGCCAGCTCGATCGCTTCTACATGTCCGGGCGAACGCCGACGCTGCGGGACATCGCCACCCGCAAGGTCAGCATCGACTCCAGGCCCTACATCGGCACGGCGGAGCGCGTCGCCGATGAGCTGGCGCGCACCATCGACGCGGTGGGGGGCGACGGCTTCGCCATCCGGCAGGGCATCTGGCCCGGCTACGTCGGGCCCTTCGTGGAGCAGGTCATCCCGCTGCTCCAGCAGCGAGGCGCCGTGCGCACCGAGTACACGGGCACGACGCTGCGGGAGCACCTGCGGGAGTTCTAGCCGCGAGGCGGCGGCTACTCCCACGCCATGGACGCCTTGAAGTATGCCTCCGGCGAGACGTCGCGGTCGTAGTCGTTGCCCCGGATGTCGAGGTGCACCCAGTTGACCTCGCCGCTGAAGTGGTTGCGGTAGGCCGGATAATCCGGCGAGACGGGGGAGCCCGCCTCCCGGCCCACCCCGCAGGTCTCGTCGATCGAGAAGCCGATCGGCACCGTACGCCCCACCCGGCCCTCGCCGAGCTGCCGCTCGTCGACGAAGAGCGTGACCGTACCGCCCTTGGCGGTGCCGCCCCCGTCGTACGCGAACTCCATGCGCACCGTCCGGACGCCGGGGGCCAGCGGCGCCGCGCTCTCGATGTCGTACCGCTCGAGCCCGAAGAAGTTGTAGCAGTACTTGAGCCGCCCGCCCTTGGCGTAGAGGCTCCAGCCGCCGAAGCGGCCGCCCTGCGCCACGATCACGCCCTCGGCGCCCGCGGGCGGCACCATGATCTCCGCCGTCACCGCGTGGGATTTGTTCTTGAGCGAGATGACCGACCACTCGCTCAGCGGCCCGGTGCCCCCGAACAGCAGCTGCGAGGGGCCGCGGGCGAGCGTTGGCCGGCCCGCGACGTCGGGCAGGTTCCGCTCGACGAACCGATCGTCGAGCGGCAGGACGTTGTACCGCGCCGCCTCCATCGTCCAGAGCTGGCGGAGCCGCTCCAGCTTCTCGGGGTCCGCGCGGGCCAGGTCGTGCGCCTGGGTCCAGTCGTCGGGCGCGTACAGCTCCCACACGTCCTCGTCGAGCGCCGGCGGCGGCAGCGGCTCCCAGGGCGCCCGGTGCTTGGCGACGGCGGTCCAGCCCTCGTGGTAGATGCCTCGGTTGCAGACCATCTCGAAGTACTGCGTGCGGTGACGCTCCGGGGCCCCGGGGTCGTCGAAGGAGTAGCGCATGCTCGTGCCGTCCATCGGCGACTGCTGGCTGCCGTTGACGAGCACGGGCTCTGGCAGACCCGCCACCCCCAGGAGCGTCGGCGCCACGTCGATCACGTGGCCGAACTGCGTGCGGATCTCGCCCCGCGCCCGGAAGCCGCGCGGCCAGTGCACGACCAGCCCGTTGCGGGTGCCGCCCCAGTGCGAGGCCACCTGCTTGGTGAACCTGTACGGGGTCGACATGGCGTGGGCCCAGCCGATGGCGTACTGATTGTAGGCCTCTGGCCCCCCGAGCTCGTCGATCTTGCTGATGAGGAACTCCGGCGTCTCGAGGTCCGGCATGCCGTTCACGAGGACCGCCAGCTCGTTGAAGCAGCCCTGCACGGTGCTCTCGGCCGAGGCGCCGTTGTCCCCGATCAGGTAGTAGACCAGCGTGTCGTCCAGGATCCCGAGCTTGGCCAGCGTGTCGACCAGGCGCCCGAAGTGGTGGTCGGCGTACTCGAGGAAGCCCGCGTACACCTCCATCTACCGCGCCAGCACCGGCCTGAGGTCGGCGGGCATGTCGTCCCAGGCCGGAATCCCGTCGTGCCGCGCCGTCAGACGCGCGTCGGCGGGGATGACACCCAGGCGCCGCTGCCGGGCGAAGGTCTCCTCGCGGAGCCGATCCCATCCTCCGTCGAACCGGCCGGGATAGCGGTCGGCCCACTCCCGCGGCACGTGGTGCGGCGCGTGCGTGGCCCCCGGCGCGAAGTAGAGGAAGAAGGGCTTGTCGGGGAGCAGCGCGCGCTGCTGGCGCACCCATTGGATGGCCTTCGTCGTCATATCGTCCATCAGGTGGTAGCCCTCTTCCGGCGTCCGCGCCGGCTCCACCGGGGTCGTGCCCTCGTAGAGCGCCGGATACCACTGGTTCGTCTCGCCGGCCAGGAACCCGTAGAAGTACTCGAACCCGTTGCCCACGGGCCAGCGGTCGAAGGGCCCGAACGGGCTCGTCTCCCAGGTGGGCACCTCGTGGGATTTCCCGAACTGCGCGGTCGAGTAGCCGTTGAGCTTCAGGATCTCGGCGATCGTGGCCTTGGTCTGCGGCCGCACCGAGGTGTAGCCCGGCGACGAGGTGGCCATGTCGGCGACGCCACCCATGGCCACCGAATGGTGGTTGCGCCCCGTGAGCAGCGCCGCGCGCGTCGGCGAGCAGAGGCCCGTGGTGTGGAAGCGGGTGTACCTGAGCCCGTCTCGCGCCAGCCGCTCCGCGGTCGGCGTGCTGATGGGCCCGCCGAACGCGCTCGACGCGCCGAACCCCACGTCGTCGAGCATGCAGACCAGGATGCAGGGCGCGCCGGGCGGTGGCCGCAGCGGCTGGATGGGAGGGAACGACGTCGTCGGGTCGTTGGCGTCGAAGGTGGTCACCTTCGGCGTGGGCGGATCGGGGATGGGCAGAATCTCGCGCGCGAGCGGTCGGGGCTCCGGCGCAGGGTGCTCGGCCATGGTGATGTTCCTCTAGCAGTGCTGCTCGTCGCGTTCCGTCATGCTGCGATGTCTTGCTGGCCCAGCAGGCTCTGTACGAACTGCCACCACGCCTGCGCCATCGGTGTTGGCTTCCCGCCCTCACGGCTGGGCCCCCGCAACGGGCGTGCCGGCGACCTGGGGCCAGGCCGCCACGCGGCGGCGACGGCACCGAGACCGGCCGGGTCCGGCTTGGACGGCAGCTGACGCCGTGCTCGAAGTGATGGAGGTACTTGATAAGGGGCACTACGACCGACTGTGCCGCCCGATAGGCTCCGTACCCTCAAGACCTCGTGTCGGCCAGGACCGGAACGATCACCTGCGTGCGCGAGCGGACATGCGGCGCGAACTGGTACCAGCCACGCATGGCGCGAAACTCGGGGGTGGCGATCGCGTCCGGGCTGTCGAGCTCATAAATCGTCGTGTATATCCGCCTCGAGGTCCGTTCCACCTTGCCGGCAAGGGTCTCCGATATCTCACCGACGGAGACATAGCGCCGGCCGCGCCGCACTCCCGGGCATCTCAGCGCGTCCGGCAGGTGAACCGTGTCGTACCACCGATTCCATTCGGATTCCACCGCGGTGTCCACCTCGGCGGTCACGATCAGCAGGCACTCGGGAAACTCGGACATTGCGCCCTCCTATCAGAGTGGGTCGTGCGGGATCACAGTAGCCCATGTCGCCCGGCCCTGCGGGGAGGGCAGAGTGCGATGGGCACAAGGAATCGTGGGACCCGTAGCGATACCCTGACGTCGTACCCGTCAAGGTCACCCTCGAGGGCAAGAGCGCTTCGACTTCGACGTCACGGTCTCGTCTCCGTACGACACTCCGGCCCGGTACGCCGACGCCTTCTCCGGGTCATGAGCTAGGAGGGCCGCATCTTCGGCGAGCGCGTCCTGCTGCACGACCACACCGTCGAGGTCGTCTTGCCCGGCCGGTGAGGACGACCGGGGTCGGCAGGCTGCCCCGCGTGCTGCTGCTGATCGGCGACCTCGCCGCCGCGCACCTGGTGGCGACGTTCACGCTCGGCGTGCTGGCCTTCGCGACGCAGGGGGATCTCACCGGTCCGGTCTCGCCCTCACTCTTCTACGGCGCCGTGTCCGTAGCGGTGGGGGTTCTGGAGTTCCCGCTGGTCAGGCTGGTCCGCACGGTCAGCCCGGAGCGGCTCGCGGGTTCAGGCCGGCGGCCGTTGGCAACAGCTTCCGGTGGGGCTCACCGTCTGCTGGCTCTGGGTGGCGCGCGCCCCCGGCGCCGGGGATCCTGGCCCGTCTTGACTCCGTCGTGCCGCGGCAGCATGCTGCCGGATCACGAGGGGATGCCATGGAGCCAAGGATCGCGCCGATCGATGCCACGCTGGGGGCCGTCGTCACCGGCCTCGACCTCTCCCGGATGGACGCGCTCACCTGGAAGACCGTGGAGCAGGCTTTCCACGAGTATGCGGTCCTGGTGTTCCCCGCCCAGAGCTTGTCGCCAGAAGCGCAGGTGGCGTTCGCCAATCGCTTCGGGGAGATCGAGCTCCTGGCTGCAGACCCCGAGCAGAAGGCGGTGCCGATCAGCAACCAGAAGCCCGATGGATCGGTCATGGGGGCGGACGAGCATCGCTTCAAGTCCTTGCGCGGTAACGAAGGCTGGCATACCGACAGCTCGTACATGCCGCTGGCGGCCAAGGCGTCGGTGCTCTCGGCCCAGGTGGTCCCCTCGGCCGGTGGCGAGACCGAGTGGGCCGACATGCGGGCCGCCTACGACGCGCTGGACGAGGCAACGCGCCGGCGCATCGCGGGGCTCTCGGCCCACCATTCTCTCTATCACTCCCAGGCCAGGATCGGGCACGTGGTGCAAACCGGAGCCGGGTACGGGTATCACACGAGGGGGGCGCCGCTGCGGCCGCTGGTGAAGGTGCACCCCGTCACGGGCCGGCCAGCCCTCTTCATCGGCCGTCACGCCTACGGTATTCCCGGTCTCGACGAGGCCGAGTCGGAGAAGCTCCTCTCGGACCTCCTCGACTTCGCCTGTCGACCGCCCCGGACCCACGCGCATCGGTGGCAGCCGGGGGACGTGGTCATCTGGGACAACCGCTGCGTGCTGCACCGGGCCCGGCCGTACGACTACCGTGAGGTGCGCGTCATGCGTCACACCCGGGTCGCGGGGGACCCGGCCACCGAGCTTGCGCCGACCCATCGCGACGAGCGCGCCAGCGCGTACGAGCCGTCCAGCTCGAACCGATAGACAGAGCGTCCGGCTCGCGCGCGGCCTCGCGGCCTGCGTTGATCAGTGCTCTCGCAGGAGCGAGCCGAAGCCTCGCATCCGGTCCGGGATGCCGTTGGTTCGGAGCGCGTGCCAGAGGGTGACGGCATTGATCGCGAGCACCGGCTTGCCGAGCCAGCGCTCCGCCTCGTCGGCGAGACGAACCATCGAGAGATTCGTGCCGATCTGGACGATCGCCTCCACATCGGGGCCGTTCAGCTCGTCGCGGATGATGGGCAGGAGCTGGGCCTCCGGCACCTCCGCGATCGAGGTCGCCGTCGGGCAGCGGAGCCCCTTGAAGCGCACCACCTCGAAGCCGGCCTCCTCGAAGTACCGGGTGACCTGCCGGTCGGCGATCGGCTGGTAGGGACTGAGCACCGCGATGCGCCGGACCCCGTAGCGCTCGAGGGCCGCGCGGCAGGCCGAGGCCCCCGTCGAGACGTCGAGGCCGGCCTGGGCCTTCACGCGCTCGATGAACTGCGCGTTGCCCTGCACGCCGCCCCAGAAGGTCTCCGAGGACATCCCCATGATCAGGGAGTCGGGCTTGCAGGTCAGCACGTCGCGGATCGCGACCCGGATGGACCCGCGGATCTGGGCCAGCAGTGCCTCGAACTTTGCGTCCGAATTCATCAGGGGATGCTCGATGTACATGCGCCCCGTATGGAAGGTGACGCCGGGGGGCGCCATCCGGTTGTAGTCGGCCTCGACCACGGTATTCGTCGAGGGCACGATGACTCCGAACTTGATCCGGTAGCCGGCTGCGTCAGGCATCGCTCACCACGGGTCGATGTACGGGTATTTCTTGCCGGTCCGCGCCGGCGCCGGCGGCAGGCGCCTCAGGCCGCTGGCGATCCAGTGGCGCGTGTCCGCGGGGTCGATCACGTCGTCGATCCCGCCTCCGGCCGCGGCGTTGACCGCCTTGGCCCGGTCGTAGGCCATCGCGGTCCGGCGCTGGAACTCCGCGAGCCTCGCCTCGGGGTCCTCGATCGCCATGAGCTCCTTGCGGTAACCGAGCTTGACCGCGCCTTCGATGTTCATGCCGGCGAACTCGGCGGTGGGCCAGGCCACGGCGAAGAAGCCGACCAGCGTGCCGGCGCCGCACATCGCCTGGGCGCCCAGACCGTAGGCCTTGCGGACGATGACGGTGAACAGCGGTGCGGTCATGTTGGCACCCACGTTGAACAGGCGTGTGCAGTGGCGGACCAGCGCCGTCCGCTCCACCTCCGGGCCCACCATGATGCCGGGGCAATCGACCAGGCTCAGCACGGGAATGTCGAAGGCGTCGCAGAGCTGCATGAACCGCGCGCCCTTGTCGGCCCCGTCCGAGTCGACCGCGCCGGCCAGGTGATGGGGATTGTTGGCGATGACCCCCATCGGCCGCCCCTCGACACGGATGAAGGCGGTGATGATCCCGATACCGAACTTCGCGCGGAGCTCCAGGACGGAGCCCGTGTCGGCGATGGTGTCGATGATCGCCCGCATGTCGTACAGGCGTAGCCGGTTCTCCGGCACGGCGTGCCGCAGGCGGCGCTGGTCGGGCGCGTCCCAGGCGGACACTGCCCCCTGGAAGTAGGAGAGGTATTGCTTCGCGACGTCGACGGCCTCGTCCTCGTCCGCGACCAGAATATCGACGACGCCGTTCGGCACCTGGACGGACATCGGCCCGACCTCCTCGGGCGTGTAGATGCCGAGGCCGCCGCCCTCGATCATCGCCGGCCCACCCATGCCGAGCGTCGAGCCCTCGGTCGCGATGATCACGTCGCAGCAGGCGACCAGCGCGGTGTTGCCGGCGAACGTCCGGCCGTTCACGATCGCGACCAGCGGCACCAGCCCGCTCAGCTGCGAGAAGGTCGTGAACGTGTGCGTGTCGACCGCGACGCGGGGGCCGATGTCGTCTTCCCCCGGCCGGCCGCCGCCGCCCTCGCCGAACAGGACCAGCGGCAGCCTGAATCGCTGCGCCAGCTCGAAGATCCGGTCCTGCTTGTAGTGATTGCGGTGCCCCTGCGTGCCCGCCAGCACGGTGTAGTCGTAGTGGACGACCACGGCGCGAGACCGCGTCTCGTCGAACAGCGCGCCATTGATCGACGCCATGCCGGCGACCACGCCGTCGCCCGGCGTGTTCTTGCGCAACGCCTCGATGGTGTTGCGCTGGTGCTGCCGCGCGACGACGAGCGGCCAGTATTCCTTGAAGGATCCGGGATCGACGAGGCGGTCGATGTTCTCGCGCGGCATGCGGTAGCCCAACTTCCGGCGCCGGGCGACCGCGTCCGGCCGGTTCTCGTCCAGCCCGAAGGCGTGGCGGTCGTGGCTCTCGCGCAGGTCGTCGCGGATATGATCCGGGTCCGGGCCCGCCACGGCGGCGGTGGCGCCGCCGGCGACCTCGGTTTCCTGGAGGAAGACGATGGGATGACCCTCGCGGACCACGTCGCCCGGCGCCATCGTGACGCCGCGCACGATGCCGCCATGGGGGGCAATGATCACGTGCTCCATTTTCATCGCCTCGACGACGGCGACCTGCTGGCCCGGTTGCACCTCGTCGCCGATGGCGACGTCGATGGCGACGATGGTGCCCTGGATCGGGGAGGCGACCCCGGCCGCGCCGTCGGGGCCGGTCGGCGCAACAGCCGCGTCCTCGACGTCCGCCGTCGCCCGTTGCGCCTTCACCCGGGCGTCATGCGCGAACAGTGCGAGGGGATCGCGACTCTTGACCCGGGCCCCGGCGAAGCCGCCATCGTTGGCCGTGGGCCGCGCCGGCTCCACGAAGCGGCGCCGCTGATCCGGACCGTCGGCGACCAGCGCGGCCGTGTTCTCGTCGACCCAGCGGGTGTGGACGTGTCCGGCGGCGAAGTCGGCATGCGCCAGGATGTTGCGGAGGAACGGGATGTTGGTGGCCACGCCTTCCAGCCGGAATTCGCTGAGGGCCCGCGAGGCCCGCGCCACGGCGCCCGCGAAGTCCGGGGCCTGGGCTATTACTTTGGCGAGCAACGAGTCGAACGCGCCACTGGTGCGGTAGCCCGCGTAGCCGAACCCATCCGTCCGCACGCCCGGTCCGTTCGGGGCCTCGTAGACCGTCACGGTGCCGCCGCCCGGCTGCACCGCGCCATCCGGCCCGATGGTTTCCATGTTCACCCGCGCCTGGAGCGCGTAGCCACGCGGTCGGGGGATCCCGGGCCCGTCGAGGCCCAGGTCTTTCAATGTCGCGCCCTGCGCCAGCCGGATCTGAGCCTGCACGAGATCGACGCCGGTCACCGCCTCGGTGACCGTGTGCTCGACCTGCAGTCTCGCGTTCGCCTCGATGAAGACGAAGGGCGCCGCACCCGGGCGACCCGAGACGTCCACCAGGAACTCGAACGTGCCGAGATTGGTGTAGCCGACGTGCTTCGCGAACCGCACCGCGGCGTCGATGATGTCACCGCGCAACCCGTCGTCCAGGGCAGGGGCGGGAGCGATCTCGACGAGCTTCTGCAGGCGGCGCTGGACGCTGCATTCGCGCTCCCCCAGATGCGCGATGCCGCCCTCACGGTCGCCGAGGATCTGCACCTCGACGTGGCGGGCCCGGGGCAGAAACTCCTCCACGTAGACCTCGGCGCGGCCGAACGCGGCGCCGGCCTCGGACCGGCAGCGCTCGAAGGCCGCCTCCAGCTCATCGGCTGACAGCACCGCCCGCGTGCCGCGACCGCCGCCACCGGCCAGCGCCTTGACGATCATCCCGCTGCCCGGGCGGAGGGAGGCGAGGAAGGCGCGAGCTTCATCGAGCGTGACGGCGTGGTCGAGACCGCGGAGCACCGGTACGGACGCCGCGACGGCCGCGGTCCGGGCGCGGGCCTTGTCGCCGAACAGCTCCAGGGGCGCCACGTCCGGCCCGACGAAGGTCAACCCCGCCTCGGCGCACATCCGCGCGAAATCGGCGCGCTCGGCGAGAAACCCGTAGCCGGGGTGGATGGCGTCGCAGCCGGAGGCCGTCGCCGCCGCGATCACGGCCCCGGCATCCAGATAGGCGGCCGCGCCCTGGCCCGGCAGCGCCCGGCATTCGTCGGCCACGCGGAGATGCAGGCTGCGGGAATCGTCCTCCGAGTACACGGCGACGGTGGGCAGGCCCATGTCGGCCGCGGCCCGGGCGATGCGGACGGCGATCTCGCCCCGGTTGGCGATCAGCAGCTTCGTCACGCTCATGGCGTCTTCGCCGATGGACCGCCGATCACGCCC
>Ga0299913_10006640_pt1 | contig 10033 bp, 8 predicted proteins | sample RVTome_9_FD_201360 | JGI IMG/M metagenome (GOLD analysis project Ga0299913, IMG submission 201360) | Soil microbial communities from uranium-contaminated site in the Upper Colorado River Basin, Wyoming, United States - RVT155D38 (version 2) ... | reverse complement strand
CGTCGGTGTAGTCGACGTGTGACATGGCGTCGGCGATCAGCCGGTGCCCGGCCACCTCCTTGATGGCGATGTGCATCTGGTGGGCGACGCTCCGATATGCGGGGTGACCCGCGGGCTGGCTGCGCAGTTCGATGAGGTGGAAGGCCTGACGGGGATTCATCTCCATGACGAAGCGGATGTTGTAGGCGAAGGGGACGACGTATTGGGCGACGTCGGGGCCCAGGTCCTCGCGCATCTCCTCGTATAGCTCACCGCTGTCGTCCATGAGAGCGGACCACTCCCCGTCGAGACCCTGGGCAATGAGGTCTTCGGGAAGGTCGTATCCGAGACGGGTGTTGTAGCGCTGCCACTCCAGGGTCATCAACCGATGACGCTGCAAGTCCCTGAACGCTCCGATGTCGCACTTGACGTCGAATCGGTAGGTGGTTCGCTCCATCGCCCTTCCCGGCTTGTGACGTCGGTTTGCGCGCTCCCCGACCATGGCCTTCATGATCTCGGCTCTCTGCTCGGGTGGCATCTCCCGCGCAATCTCCAGGAGTTGCCGGTCGGGCAGCTCGGAGACCGCGTACAGGGCGGCGGCGACGATCTTGGTCTCCGCCTCCGGGTCCCAGTCGACCAGTCGGACCCCGGGACCCGAATCGTCGGGGGCGGGCAGGTCCGCCGCGGACGTCTCGAGCTCCCGACGCACCGACTCCAGATACTCGGACCACCGCACCCCCCGGTTCTCCAGGTCGACACGGGTGAGGAAGGAGGGGATGATCTTGCGCAGCTCCTCGAGCATCATCGCCCCGTACTCCCTGACCTCCGCCAGGGGGTTGGCCTGCATCCTGACCAGCGCCATCTCGTAGGCCTGGCCCGTGGCGTAGATTCCGACGTTGGAGAGGGTGGCGACGGGGAGGAGGCCCCGCACCGCATCACAAGCCTTGGCTCTGATCGTCGCACGCCACACCCACGCCGGGTCGTCCTCCTGACGCGGATGACGCTGCTCGTAGACCTCGCTCATCGCCTCGACCATCCGGGAGTAGGTCCCGAAGACGCGGTCCATGTGGGCCCGGAACCGATCGGCGAATGCGGATGAGGTGACCTCCTCGGGGATGAAGTAGCGATAGCGATCTCCGAGCCGGTCGTCGTATCGGATGTAGCGGGTGGACTGCTCCAGGTAGGCGGCCAGCCGCCCCCACTCGAGGACCTTGGTCAGCAGGTTCGAAGCCTGTTCGCAGGCGAGGTGAGCCCCTCCGAGTTGGGCCACGGAGTCGTCGCCGTACTCGAAGAAGATCCGCCGATACAAGTCCTCGGCGCGGCGGGTGGCCGCCTCGTGACCCTCTCCCATGGTCGTGGCGATAGCTTCGATCCCGTTGTCGGGGTCGGAGACGAACTCATCGAGAAACAGCCTGCGCAAGGACTTGGGCGATCTCGAGTAGCGGGCGAAGAGCGCTCCTTTGACCACCTCGGGAAGGTTGACGAGACCGAAGACGGGCTGGTCGGCATTGGTGAAGAATCGCTCGAGGACCGCAGTCTCCTGGTCGGTGAAGTCCTCGATGTGGTAGCCGGTCATTAGTGGCCCGTCCCCCAATTGCTGATGGCGTCTCTCCGGCCCTCGACGCCCTTTGCTGCGTCGAAGTGCTCGCCGCAGCTCCCCGGCTGCGACTGCGCGCTTCTCCTTGCTAGATGACGTCGATGGTTCGGAGACACGCGCACCACAATTGAGTGACAGACCACTAGGCGGCGATTGTATGCCGGACAGGAACCACGGCCGGGTAGCGTGTCGTTGTCGTGCCTGTGATCGTGATCAGGATCGCCATCCTCCTTCTCGGGGTGGTCGCTGTGGCCATCGCCACGGTGCCGCTCCTGGTCCTCATCGACCTGCTCGGTGGGGGCACCGGTTTCGGGTTGTGTCCCGGCGGGCTCCAGGAGTGCGAGAAGCCCTTCTCGACCGGCGCTGAAATGGTCGTGATCCTCGCTGTCGGCCTTTTCGCTGTGGTGGCGGGCATCCGCATCCTGGCCAGGATGGCTCGCCGGCTCCAGGACGACTCCTATCAAGTAGCTCAGTGAGCGGGAGTCACCGACTCGGCGGCCGCTGACGCCCGATCCCGCTGCCGGGTGACCGCGATGTAGATGGCGGCGACGATCAGGGCGGCGCCCGCCCAGCCCTCCGGCTCGAGCCGCTCACCGAGGACCACCCACGCAGTTGCCACCGCAAACGCCGGCTCGGCGGCCAATACCACGGCCGCAGTCGCCGGTCCGAGAATCGTCTGGGCCCAGATCTGGAGGAGGAAGGCGCCCGCAGAGACCCCGAGTCCGGTGAGAGCCAGGGCCGCCCATGCCTCCGGCGCCGGGACGGTGACATCTTCGATGAGGAAGGCAAGCGGAAAGGCGAGGGCCGCGGTGACCGTCAGCTGAACTGTCGTGAAGGGCACCACGGGGTGGAGCCGCGCGTAACGGGACAGGGCCAGGATGTGGAGGGCGAAGGCAAAGGCGCATCCCAGGGTGAGCAGGTCTCCTCGGGTCACCGCCAGCTCTTCGGCACCGGTGACCAGTGCCAGCCCAACGAAGGAGGCGCCCGCCGCCGCCACCACCCAGACGCTGGGCCGTCTTCGTGCGAGAAGAGCGGCGAGGAACGGGGTGAGCACCACGTACAGACCGGTGATCAGTGCGGAGTTGGTGGCACTGGTCACCGACAATCCGGCGGTTTGCAGGGCATAGCCGGCGAACAGCGCCGTTCCGCATATCGCCCCGTGTGCCCACAGTGTTCTGCCCCGTGGGGCGGCGAACACGGCGAGCGCCACCGCACCCAACAGAAACCGCCAGGCCACGAAGGTGATGGGGTCCACTTCGGCCAGGGCCGACTTGATGACGACAAAGGTGGCTCCGAATAGAAAAGAGGCGCCGAGGAGGGCGGCGACCGCTCGGCTGTTCCCGGGGCCAGTCATAGGAGGCTGGGGAGGGTAGACCCCGGCCAATAGCATGCCCCGTCATGCCAGGGCAGAGAGCGGACGGGACCACTCCGACGGCGGAGGAGAGAGGGAAGGCGCGCGCCGTGCTCAACAGGCTGCGCCACAGGTATCCGGAGATCGGGACGGCACTCGACTACGACAATCCATGGCAGCTGCTGGTGGTGACCATTCTCTCCGCGCAGACCACCGACGAGAACGTCAACAAGGTGGCGCCGTCACTCTTCGCGCGTTACCCCGAGCCGGACGACCTCGCCGATGCAGATAGAGAGGAGGTGGAGGTGATCGTCTACTCCACGGGCTTCTACCGCCAGAAGTCGGAGGCCATCATCCGCATGTCACAGGACATCGTCGATCGCCACGAGGGTCAGGTCCCCAGGGACATCGACCAGCTGGTCGAGCTGCGCGGGGTGGGCCGCAAAACCGCCTCGGTCGTGCTTGCCGAGGCGTGGGACCTCCCCGCCGTCGCCGTCGACACCCATGTTCGCAGGGTGACTCGGAGACTCGGTCTGACCACAGAGGAGGACCCGGCGAAGATCGAGGCCGATCTGCGCGCCCTCTATCCGAAGAAGGCCTGGTCGTCGTTGTCGGTGCGGTTCATCCAGTTCGGAAGGGACATCTGTCAGGCTCGCAAACCGTTGTGCGGGGCTTGTGAGCTGTTCACGGTCTGCGAGTGGCCGGGCCGCTTCTCCCGGGCCGGAAAGACGGGCGATTGACCTCCCGGCTGACCGCCACCGATCGGGAGATTGTCGGCATTGCCGTCCCCGCCCTGGGCAGCCTCGCCATCGACCCGCTGCTGACCCTGGCCGATACCGCATTCGTGGCCAGGCTGGGGACGTTGGAGCTGGCCGCCCTCGGAGTCGACGCGGCCATCATCTCCTTCGCCTTCTTCGCCTTCAACTTCCTGGCATTCGTGACCACCCCGCTGGTGGCGAAGGCGCTGGGGAGAGGAGAGACGTCAGAGGCGAGGAGCATCGTGGGCACCGCCCTCTCCCTGGCGGTGATCCTGGGGATCCCGATGACGCTTCTCGTCATTGTTCTGGCGCCGACGCTGGTCGGCGTCATGGGTGCCCAGCCGGAAGTCGCCGACTCAGCCGTGGCATATCTCCGGATACGGGCGCTGGCCACCACCGCCGTGCTGGTGGTCACCGCCGCCCACGGCTCCTTCCGTGGTCACAAGGACACCCGAACCCCACTGGTCGTGGCGCTCGGGGTCAATGTCCTCAACCTCGTTCTCGACCCGCTGCTCATATTCGGTGCGGGCATGGGGCTCGAGGGGGCGGCCTGGGCGACCGTCGCTGCACAATGGGTGGGCGCGGTGTGGTTCCTGTTGCTGATCCGGTCACGCGATCTGGCGACCCGGCCCCGCCGGCTCACCGAGAGCATCCCCTTGCTCTCCACCATCGGGAAGAACGGGGGGTTGCTGATGGTGAGGACAGCCTTCCTCCTGTCCGCTTTCACATTCGCCGCCTCGATGGCGGCACGGCTGGGAGCAGTGGAGATCGCCGCCCACCAGCTCGTGGTCCAGCTCTTCTTCCTATCGGCGATGGTGGCCGACTCTCTGGAGATCGCCGGCCAGGCCATGGTGGGCGAAGAGGCCGGGCGGGGGGATCGGGAAGCTCTCGGGGCGCTCAACCGCCGCCTCCTCCGCTGGGGTCTGGTCGCCGGCGTCTTCCTGATGGTCGCGGTGGGCCTGGGTCGGTTCGGCCTTCGCCACCTCGCCAGCAACGCGTCGGTGGGGGACCTGGCTGTGTCGGTGGCCGGCATCGCCGCCCTCTTCGAACCGGTGGGAGCCATCGTCTTCGTCGCCGACGGCATCTTCGTCGGGATGCTCGCTCTGGGATCAATGGCTCTCTCCACCGCCACCGGAGCCCTGGTGGCGATAGGGCTCATGGCCTTCACCCCGATGGGGGAGTCACTACACGGCATCTGGTGGGCGCTGGGTATCTTTCTCGCCGCCAGGGGGCTGGTGTTCCTCCTCCGCTACCGGATGTCCGCGGACAGGGCCGTCAGGTCCTGACCCCGGGTCTCCGGTAGCAGCGCGGTGAGGGCGGCGGCGATGGCGACACCCACCCCGAGCACGAAGATCGTGTTGGAGAGTCCCAGCGAGTCGATGGTGTAGATGCCTGAGATCAACCCGAGCGCCGACCCCACAAGTGCCGCGTGCGAGACCGCGGTGTTGGCGCTCGACCTGAGCCTCGTGGGAAACAGCTCGGCGCGATGGGAGCCCGCCGCGGGGACGAAGGCGAAAGTGCCGAATGCCGAGACCATCGCTCCCACCACGATCAAGGCGAGCGATGTCGTGGAGTAGAGGAGGAGACCTCCGAAAAGGGCGAGGAACAGGCTGAGGATCGATGTTCGTCTTCGCCCCCAGGTATCGGCGAGGCGGCCCCCGATGAAGAAACCGAGTCCTCCTAGGGTGCCACCGAGAAGCAGGATCGTCACTGTCTGGCCGGTGTCGAGGCCGACATCGCTGATCATTCGCTCGGTGGAGAAGGCCGCGCCCACCGCTCCGAATGCGGATGCCAAGAAGTTCACGGTGACCACGATCCAGAATCTCCGTGCCCAGCTCCCCTTGGTGACCAGTTCCTTCCAACTCCCTCCCGTCGGGTGCTCGACGCTGTACACCCTGGTTTCGGGGAGTCGCCGGACGAGAAAGGGAAGCGCTGCCAGCCCCAACCCGATGAGCAGATGGGGAGTTCGCCACGACTGCCCACCGTCGTCGGCAAGGGGTAGGACGAGGAGGGCGAGACCGCCGCCGAGCGACACGGCAGCCCCGTAGAAGGACATCGAGTAGGCGCGTATCGGAACGCTCGCGGTCTCAGCCAGGATCACCACGGCGAGGCCGGAGATCGCGGCGGTTCCGGTGCGAAGCACCGCGTGGAGCAGGCCGAACTGCCAGGCCTCCACCGCGAGGCCTGCGCTCGCTCCCCCCACCACGATCAAGGTCATCGCCAGCAGGAAAGGACGGCGACGACCCCGGTGGTCGGCGAGCCACCCGATGGGAAGGGCGGCGAAGGCGGCGAGCCGGGCCAACCCGAGCATCAGGCTCATCTCGCCCTCGGTGAGCCCGAGCCCGGCGCGGGTGAAAGGCAAACCGGCGCTTGCCTGGGATTGGGCGAACCCCTGGACAAGACCGGCCACCCAGATCACAAACACGATCCGCCGGTCGGAGACGGTGAACTTACGCACCGGGAGCAGGGGCTCCAGCACCCGGCGGAGCGCCGCACGCATTTGGCGAGGCTAAACGGGGGTCATGGGATGATGGGGGCGATGTCTCCCGTTGTCAGAGTCGAGAATGTTTGAGAGCCCGGCCGACAGTGTCTTCCTCGCCCAGTTGGTGATCGCCTTCGGGGCGGGGGTCATCTCCTTCATCTCCCCCTGTGTGCTCCCACTCCTCCCCGGCTATCTGTCCATGATGTCGGGCTACTCGGCCTCTCAGCTCGAGGCGGGGGAGGCCTCGGCGGCCAGGCTGACCCGGGTGATACTCCTCTTCATCCTGGGCTTCACGCTCGTATTCGCCGCCATCGGGGCCACCGCCTCGAGCATCGGCCAGTTCCTGGCCCACAATCTGGGGACCTTCACCCGGATCGCCGGGGTGATGATCGTGGCGTTCGGGGCGCTGATGGTGGCGATGGCAGTGTCCGAACGGGGCCTGCTGGCGGGCTTCAACCGAGAGCGCCGGGTGCAGGTCCGGCCGTCCCGGCTTGGGCGATGGGCGCCGCCGGTGATGGGCGCCGCCTTCGCCTTCGGCTGGACTCCGTGCATCGGCCCGGTCCTTGCCGTGATCATCGCCACCGCCTCCACTCAGGGCACCGTGGGCCGGGGCGTGGCCCTGCTCGTCTCCTACTCGCTCGGCCTCGGCGTCCCCTTCCTCCTCGCCGGTCTCGGGCTCTTCAAGTTCTTTGGCCGTCTCAAGCCCTATCTAAAACCGGTGAACATCGCCTCCGGGGTGTTGCTCGCGCTGTTCGGGCTGGTCATGGTGACCGGCCATCTCGACTTGATCTCGGCATGGGTGTCGCGGTTCTTTCTCGACGTTCCCTTCCTCCGCGACCTGGCGACGGTGTGACTCCCCTGGCGGACACCCCGATGCTCTCTCCGGAGACGCCTGACCTGGTCTGGTTTCGCGGCGCCGACACCATCAGGTTCCTCAACGACCTGCTCAGCCAGGAGATCGCAAAGGCCTCTCCGGGGTCTGTCCTCCGCTCCCTGCTGCTGGAGCCCCAGGGAAAACTGGACCACATCCTCTGGGTGTTGCGCGGGGAGGACGAGGTGGGGCTGATCACCGATCCCGGCCGCGGGGAGGCTCTGATCTCCTCCCTGGGTCGTTATCGGATCAGAGTTGATGTGGCCATCGAGGCATCCGACGACCCCGCCTGGTTGGTGCTGGGGAACCGGGGGCCGGTACCCGGAGGTTGGGAGAAGCAGGGAGAAGGGCTGGTCGCCGACATCTCCTGGCCGGACGTGGAGCGGAGCCTCGTCACCGGAGCGCGACCCGACCTCGAGGTGATCGGCGGTGACCGCTATGAGCTGCTCCGGATCGACGCCGGGGAGCCACGCTTCGGCACCGATGTCGACGAGAAGACGATCCCGCAGCAGACCGGTCTCGTCGGGGTCGCAGTGGCCTTCGACAAGGGGTGCTTCCTCGGTCAGGAGTTGGTTGCCCGAATCGACAGTCGGGGCGGGAATGTGCCGCAGCGGCTGATGAGGCTCGAGTTCGAGAACCAGGCCCCCGAACCCGGGACGAGTGTCACGGCCAGGGATCGGGAAGTGGGCAATATCACCTCGGCCGCCGGGTCTCTGGCGCTGGGGATGGTCCGACGTGAGGTCGACGACGGCGAGACGGTGGAGGCGGGCGGGCGAACCGCGGTTGTCAGCGGCCCTATTCGTTAGTTTGGCGGCGGGGGAGGTGCCGGAGGCGGGACTCGAACCCGCAAGCCCTTTCGGGCGATGGATTTTGAATCCATTGAGTTTGCCGATTTCTCCACTCCGGCGGAGTCATCAATTCTACCGGTCACCGTTTGGGTCCGACAAAGCTGTCCAGGAAGGCCACGTCGGCTCGTTTCGCCAGAGATGTCTCGCTGCGTCATCTGCGTCCAGCCGAGCTCTAACGCATCCAGGGCGTCGGTGAAGATCGCCAGGATGTCCGATGAGACGTTGGTGAATTGGTACCTCGGATAGCGATAGCGCTTGAGACCCGATCGGAGTTTCCTGGTCACCTCATTGATATGCCGGTTGCCATCGGAATGAATGAGACCTCGTATCAAAGCCTTGGGATGGGCAGCCACCATCGACTCTTGCCAGGGAGCAAGCTCGATGCGACGTTCGTGTTTCCGCCCCGGACCGTGTTGGGGAAACAGACACGGCCAGTGTTTCCAGTAGGAGGACACCTCGACGCAGCCCGGGTTGATGGTGAACCCGATCGTTTCGTTTCCACGCACGATCACCATATGGGTGGCGATCTCATTTACGATCTCGGGGTACTTCAGATCGCAGGCAACTCGCAGCCGATAGACACCTCGAGGGTGAAGCGAGAGGCAGCCGTCTCCGAGGTAGACACCTAGCAGGTAGGCATATGCCTCTTCGTCGAGTGAAGCTCCCTCGCATAAGGGGCAGATACCCCCTCGCCGGCCAGACCAGTGCTTGGTGCGGCCTCCGCTCCGGGCTTCCAATCCGACACGCCAGTCACGGATGGTTCCGCGAGGGATCCCCAACCTTCGCGCAACCTCACAGTCGTTGATCCCGGCTTCGATCAGCCGAAGCGCGTCCTTGTATTCACTTTCCGGTCTCATGATGGGAAGGTAGGGAGCGGGGGTGACAAGAATCGAGGTGTCATGAAGGGCGTAGGCGACCCCTGGGGCTATGGCGAGCCCAGCATGAAGCGGGTCCATCGCCGTCTCTTCCGGCTCAACGAGCAGATCGCCCGAATCGACGAGGAGTTGGGACAGGTTCGGGCGGAGTTGGAGATGCATCGCTCCATCGACGACGATGCCCAACGTGACGCCGCGGTAGGCAACTACATCGATCGGGAGGAGGCCGGGCTGACTTCCGCCGACGTCCGCCGATTCGAGCGCACACTGGACCTGATCGAAACGCAGCGGGCACGTCTCGTCCGAAAGCGCGACCACCTTCTCGCCCGTCTCCCCGATTAGGGGCTCCGAGTGGCCTAGTACCGTCGGAGGGTGCCGACACTCGCTCTGATCGACGGGAACTCGATCGCGTATCGCGCCTTCTACGCCCTCCCCGACGATCTCGCCACCCGGTCGGGCCAGATCACGAATGCGGTATTCGGCTTCACCCGGATGCTGGTCCGACTGCTCAAGGATCACCACCCCGACGCAATCGCCGTGGCCTGGGACGTCTCCCGCCACACCTTCCGGACCGACACCTACCCCGAGTACAAGGCGCAGCGGGAGAAGGCCCCCGATCATTTTCGCAGCCAGTTGCCCCTGATCGACGAAGTCCTCCAGGCACTGGAGATAACCCAGCTCAGGATGGAGGGATACGAGGCCGACGACATCATCGCCTCTCTCACCCGCCAGGCGGTGGAGGACGGCTGGGACGTCCTTGTGGTCACCGGGGACCGGGATGCGTTCCAGCTGGTGGGGGGTCCGGTGAAGGTCGTCTACACCCGGAGGGGGATCAGCGACGTGGTCATCGCCGACCAGGGATACGTGGAAGATCGCTACGGCATCGAGCCGGCGCAGTACGTGGAGTACGCCGCCCTGCGCGGTGACAGCTCCGACAACCTCCCGGGTGTGCCCGGGGTAGGGGAGAAGACCGCGTCCCGGCTCATCGCGGAGTACGGGTCGGTGGACGGAGTCTACGAGGCGATCGCCGAGATGACTCCCAAGCTCATGGAGAGCCTGGCCGAGAACCGAGAGCAAGTCTTTCTCAACCGGGAGCTGATGTCCCTGGTAGAGGAGCTCGAGGTGGGCTCGGACACCTCAGATCTCGCCTTGAAAGAGTGGGACCGGGACCGGGTAAAGGACCTCTTCGACAGTCTCGAGTTCCACTCCATCTGGGACGACCTCCAGGAAGCGCTCCCCTCGGCGTCGGGCGGCGGTGAAGTCCTCGATGTA
>Ga0299913_10006639_pt1 | contig 10033 bp, 14 predicted proteins | sample RVTome_9_FD_201360 | JGI IMG/M metagenome (GOLD analysis project Ga0299913, IMG submission 201360) | Soil microbial communities from uranium-contaminated site in the Upper Colorado River Basin, Wyoming, United States - RVT155D38 (version 2) ... | reverse complement strand
TGCTGGCCGCGGTCGCCCTCGTCTCGGCGATCGCGTACCTGTTCACCCCACTCGGCGCGTCCGGCCCGGAAGGCTCGCCGGTCGGGTTCCGGCTCAACATGCGCTACCTCGCTCCCGGCCTGATCCTGGCCCTTACCCTGCTCTCGATCCCGCCGTCGTTCGCGCGGGGCCGGGAGCGCATCTGGGGTCTCGGGACCCTCGCGATCTTCGCTGTCCTGATCGTGGTGAGCGCGGGGGCGCCGGAGGCGATCGATACGGATCGGATCCCCGGCACCGTCGCGCTGGCCCTGAGCGTGATCGCCCTTCCGCTGGCGCTCGTCCTGCTCTGGCGCCGGCGGGTCTCGCCCATCGTCCTGACCGGGGCGGCGCTGGCCGCGGTGATCGCGCTTGCGGTTTTCGGGCGCTTCGCCCAGGAGGACTACCTCGAGCTCCGCTACTCCTCGGCCGCGCCCGAGTATCCGCGGACCGAGCACCCCGGGACCGAGCTCGGCCAGGGCCTCGACTCCGCGTACAACTGGGCCCGCGCCACCCGCGATCAGCGGATCGCGCTTTCGGGGACCCTCGGCGCGCTCTTCCAATACGGGCTGTGGGGGGAGGGGGCGAGCAACGAGGTCGTCTACCTGGGCCAGAAGGAAGAGCGCGGGTCGTTCGAGGAGATCGCCGAGTGCCCGGAGTGGATCGGCGCGATCAACTCGGGCGACTTCGACTTCGTGGTGACGACACCGACCTACAACCAGGACAACCCCGCCGCCGACACCGCCCCGGTTCAGCGCTCCTGGATCGAGAACGGCGGAAACGTCACGCGGGTGGGGGGCGCCAGCCTCGTCGACGTCTGGCAGATCACGGGGCCGGTCGACCCCAACGCCTGCGTCGCGGCTGCTACACCGTAGGCGGTGGCCTATCCCCTCGACAACGCCCTCTTCCAGTGGGAGGAAGGCGCGAAGCGGCTTCGCGAGCTCTCCGGGGAGCCGCGCTCGGCGCGTACCGTCCTCCGGGCGGTGGACGCGATTCGCGACGAGCTCCGCCGGCGGATCGGCCCTACCTTCTCGGCGCAGGAGCTCGCCGAGCTATATGGCCGCGGGACCGACTGGTGCCTGGAGGCGGCCCGCAATGCGGCGCCGATGTCGGCGGTCGACCTCGACCCTCAGGCGATCGTGGACGGCGCCTTCTTCCTCTACCTGCGCGGCGCCAAGGACTACTCCGGCGGCCGCGTGAGGGCCGAAGAGAACTAGGTCCAGGACCTGTCCCGTCTGGGCCGCACCCAGGGGTGCGATCCCTGGTGGGACAGGTCCTAGTCCTCGACCCGCTCGAGGACGATCCGCTCCGGCTCGATCGTCACCCGCAGCGCGCGGCGTCCCGCCCAATGCTCGGCGTAAGTGGGATCGTCCTTGATCGCCGGGTCGAGCCAGATCCCGTAGCCCTCCTCCTCGCCCTGGTCGAAGGTCGCCTCGAGGGTTCGCTTGCGGCCACGACCGCGTCCCCCGCGGCGACGACGCCGGCGCCTCCGGCGCCCGGCTCGCTCCTCGCCACCGTCCTCGTCGCCCTCGCCTTCGTCGGTCGCTCCCTCTTCCTCCTCGGGCTCGGGCTCACCCAGCTCGGCCTCGATCTCCGCCTCGATCTCGTCGCGAAGGTCGAGGTCCGCCGCCGGCTCCTCGCCCTCCTCGGTGAGGCCGTGGCGCTGGCGGAAGTCGCGCAGCTGCGAAGCGGGGACGCCGAGCTGGTGAGCGATCCACGCGTCTGTCCTTCCCTGCCTGACCCAGGCGCGAATCTGATTGAGTTGTGGGCGCAGCGACTTGCGGGCCATTCGAGCGGCGGACTCTAGATCATTCGCGCAAACCTCCTTGGCAGGGGCGGCCGAAGGCTGTACGCTACTCAGAACTGGGTAGGCGAATACATCGCTGCCCCGAGGGGGAAGGGCTGGCGATCAGAGGAGGAATGCGATGCTGGTGCTGACACGGAAGCCGGGCCAGAGCATCATGATCGGTGACGGTGTCGAGGTGCAGGTCCTCTCGGTGACCGGCGAGAAGGTCCGGATGGGAATCACGGCCCCGCGGGACGTCGCCATCTTCCGCAACGAGGTCTACGACAGGATCGAGAAAGAGAGCTCGGGCGACGACGATGACGAAGGCGCGAATGCCGCCGTCGCCGATGCTCTCCAGCGCCTCTCTCAGCGCTCCTGATCCCCTCGGGGTCAGGCCCTTGCAGTTGCACTGACGCCGTTTGGGGCGGCTAGCCCATCAACCAGGCGAGCGTCTCGAACATCGCGACGACCACGGTGACCACCGTGACCGTCAGCGCGGCGAGCAACACGCTGAACCTGACCTTGCCGCGCGACTCGTTGCGGGAGATGCGCCGGGCGCGCGAGCGGTTGACGGCGCGCTTTCGAAGTTGGTCACGCCGGCGACGCTCGAGCGCCATCTCCTGCTCGAACGCCAGCTCGATCTGAGCCATGCTCTGTCGCATCCGCATCTGAGCCATCGCAAGCCCCCCCAAGGGCGGCGTGACGATAGCAAGCGATCTTGCATGAGCCAAGCCGCACAAGCGCGGGGGCCGCGCCCAGGGGAGCAACTCGACTATAGGGGGCAGCGCCCCCAGATCCCCAGCCCGCGGGCTCCGGCCCTCGCCGCGAACCTCGCGAACAACTCGGCGAATGAGTCGTTCGGAGGGATCGTGAGGGTGCGCGCCACGCCCCGCTTCACCAGCTCCGCGTTGACGAACAGCCGCCGCCCTCCCGGCTCCGGCGGTGGCAGGTAGACGTAGGCGAGCAGCCGGCCGTAGACGTCACGCCGCTCGGCGTCGAAACGAAGGATCACCACTCGTCCGGAGACCAGCCTCTCGTTCAGGTGGTGCGCCCGCGGCCCGCCGCACTCGACCGGCGCATCGGGCTTCACCGTCTCCGGGGTGTCGATCCCGATGTATCGCACGTCCTCCTGGGTCCCGTCGGCGAGCTCGACCTCGATCGTGTCGCCGTCGACCACGTCGGTGACCTTCGCCATCACCGGGCCGCGCGGCTCCGCGGAATCGCCGTCGTCGCCGCTGGTCCCACACCGCGAGACAGACAGGGCAATGAGGATCAGGGCAAGGAGGAGAGGGCCCCGCAGGGCCCCTCGGCGCACGGCGCTCATGCCTCCTTGATAGCCGGGAGCCCGGAACTATCCGGCGTCGGTGCGGGAGCTAACGCCGTTGGCAACGGTCGGCGACTTCCTCGTCCATACGGCGAATAAGTCGCTGAGCACGGTCGCTACGGGATCCGCCGCACGTTGTTGAGCAGCGTCTCCTTGATCTGGCCGATGATGTCGAGCGCCTCGCTCTTCTCGCGCTGCCAGACGTTGCGGCCGAAGATCACCCCCGAGCCGCCCGCGTCCATCACCATCTTCGTGTTGCCGAGGACGGTCTCGTCGTCGGCCTTGGAGCCCCCGGAGAGGACGACGAGGGAGCGCCCCGCCGACTCGACGCACTGTCGGATCGCCTCATCCTGGCCGACCTGCATTTCGTTGTAGGGGGCCGGCGCGTCCTTGTCCTTGTCGGGATTGATCTTCGGCATGTTCAGCTTCACCACGTCGGCGCCCATCTCCATCGCCATCCGGGCCCCATAGTCGATCGCGTAGAAGGAGTCGCGACCGCCCTTCGCCTCGATGTCCCGGCCACGCGGATAGGCCCAGATCACCAGCGGCATTCCGTAGCGCTCGCAGTCCTCGCGGACGCCCTTGAGCTGGTGGAGGTCATCGCCCTGGCGCGGCGAGCCGACGTAGAGCGTGTAGCCGACCGCGTCGGCACCCAGCCGGACGGCGTCCTCGACCGACGCATTCGTGGTCGAGAGGGCTTCGTCGGACGGCGGGATGTCGGTCTTGCCGTTCACCTTCAGGATCAGCGGCACCTGGCCCGCATAGTCGGGGTAGTAGCGGGAAGCAAGCCCGATCTGACAGGCGATCGCCGAGTAGCCCGCCTCGGCCGCGAGGCTGAACTGGTACTCCGGGTCCTTGGAGGCCGGGTTGGGGAAGAAGTCACGCGGACCGTGCTCGATCCCCTGGTCGATCGGGAGCAGCAGCAGCGTCCCCTGACCGGGGCCGTAATCGAACAACAGCCGGCGCAGCCGCGCGCGCTTGCCGGGCGAGAGCGTTGCGAGCAGCGACTTCTGCTCGGTGATCGACTTGACTTCCATCTGTTCCGATACCTCCGTAGTTGGCCTCGTAGCCAGTATGCCCGATCTCCGGAGAACACTGCATCCGCGCTGAGCACCGATCCGGACTCGAGAAGTCCGGGTGCGGACGTCATCCCCGCAGCCTGTCATCGTGCCGCCCGTGCTGGAGCACAACTTCAGCGGCACCCCGTTCACGGTCGGCATCGAGGAGGAGCTGATGATCTGCGACGCCGAGACCCTGGAGCTCACCCAGGGGATCGAGCGGATCCTCGGAGCCCTCCCGGAGGAGCTTCCCGGAATGGTGAAGCCCGAGCTGATGCAGTCGGTGCTCGAGATCGCCACCAAGCCGTGCGGAAGCGTCGGCGAGGCGGGCGGCCAGCTCGGCCACCTGAGGCGGGTGGTCCGCGAGGTCGCCGGTGGGCTGGGAATGGCGATTGGGGCCGCCGGCACTCACCCCTCAGGTCTCTACGAAGACCAGCTGATCGTCGACAGAGAGCGCTACAAGGAGCTCGTCGCCGAGCTCGGCTGGATCGCGGAGCAGGAGCTGATCTTCGGCACCCACGTCCACATCGGGATCGACGACCCGGAGAAGGCGATCTACGTCGCCGATGGGATGCGGGGGTTCCTGCCGCTCCTGCTCGGGATGTCCACGAACTCCCCCCTCTGGCGCGGAAAGGTGACCGGGATGATGTCTTCCCGGACGCCGATCTTCCGTGCATTTCCGCGGGTTGGCATCCCGCCCTACTACGGCACCTGGAGGGTCTATTCGCACCGCGTCGAGCAGATGATGCGTGGCGGAGCGATCCCCGACTACACCTTCCTCTGGTGGGACGTCCGCCCGCATCCCAACTTCGGCACGGTCGAGATGCGGGTGTTCGATCAGCAGACCCGGATCGAGCACACCCTCGGCTTCGCCGCCCTCGGGCAGGCGCTGGCCCACCGGCTCTCAGCCGATTTCGATGGCGGCATTCCGAGCCGCGAGCATCCGTACGAGCTGATCGACGACAACAAGGTGCGTGCCTCGGTTGTCGGGATCGAGGGCGAGTTGATCGACTTCGATCGCGGCGTCGAGGTGCCCGGGAGGGAGATGGCGCTCGGGGTGATCGAGGATCTCCGCGAGCACGCACAGGAGCTCGGCTGCGAGGCCGAGCTCGCCGGACTTCGCGATCTGGTGGAGCATGGGACCGGAGCGAGGCGCCAGCTCGACTGGCTCAAAGGACACAAGGAGATCGGCGGGCTCATGCGGGAGATCATCGACGCGTCCGCGCCGGACTGATCGGCTCCACCCTCATACGCAAATGGGCCGGTCTCGAACCTGTTCGGGATCCTTCGCTATGATTTTCGTATCGAACCACCCGCTTTTGGTATGCGTGAACTACGAATTTCGAACCTAGTTTCGAACGAATGGCCACGGCGCGGCCGGTAGAGCAGGCTCTCGACCTGCTCGGACGACGCTGGGCCCTCCGCCTGGTCTGGGAGCTCAGGCGGAGCGCGCTGACCTTCTCGGAGCTTCGCCGGCGGGCGGACGTGAGTCCCTCGGTCCTCTCCACCCGGCTCGGGGAACTGACCGAGGCCGGGGTGGTCGCGCGCGACGGAGGGAGGCGCTACCGGCTCAGCGGACGCGGCCGGGAACTCGCCCGGGTGCTCTACGAACTGAATAGATGGGCCGAGCAGGCCGGGGTATCCTCGCGGAGTGAGCTCCACTGAGCTGAACGTCGTCTGCCGGAACTGCGGCGAGCAGGTCAGCCCCTACGTCACCGAGTGCCCCTACTGCGGCACCCGGCTCCGCAAGCGGGCGCCGAAGCTCGAGTTCCGCGGCGACGAGATCGCCCCGCGCGAGTCCCGGCGGGCCCGCCGCCGCGCCGCGCGGGCGAAGCGGCTCGAGCGGTTCGGCGAGCGCCCCTACGCGGTGATCTTCTTGATCCTCGCGCCGGCTCTCCTCGTCCTGATCCGGACCGCGAGCCCGCCGACGATCGCCGACCTCGGCGCGATCGTCGGTCCAGTCGAAGGTGAGTGGTGGAGGTACCTGACCGCGCCGTTCGTCTATCCGGACATCCCGTACCTGTTCGTCTGCGCTATCGCGATCGCGATCTTCGGCCCGCCGGTGGAGCGCCGGCTCGGGTCGGTCTCGACGCTGATCCTGGGGATCGCCTGCGGATCGCTCGGGATGCTCGCCGCGAACGGAGCCGACAGCGCGATCGGCGGCAATGACGTCCTCCTGGCGGCGGGGGGCAGCGGGGTGGCTCTCGGCCTGCTCGCGACCTGGGCGATGCTTCGCGCCGCGGAGGTCCGCGGCCGACCCGAGGAGGACGTCGAGGTGATCGGCACCGCGGTCGCGGCGGCCGTCCTGATCATGCTGCCGCTCGTCGATGACTGGGCGAACGTCTTCGCCGGCCTCGGCGGCGGCCTGGTCGGTGCAGCCTGCGGTCTGGCGGCGGCGTTCGCCCGGCGCGAGCGACGGCCCGGCTGAGCGAGGAGCCGGTTGACGGTCGACAGGTTCATCTCGCTGACCCCCGAGCTTCACGACTACGCGGTCGAGCACAGCTCCTTCCGCGACGGGGTCGTCCCGGAGGTCGAGCGGGCGGCCAGGGAGATGGGCGAGCTCGCCGAGATGCAGATCGGGGGAGAGCAGGCGGCGTTCATGACACTCCTGGTCGCGGCGACGGGCGCCCGCCGGGCCCTCGAGGTCGGCACCTTCCTCGGCTACGGCGCGATCGCGATCGCCCGTGGGCTGCCCGCGGACGGCGAGCTGGTCTGCTGCGAGCTCAACGAGAGCTACGCGGAGCGGGCACGGGAGCATCTGCGTGCCGCCGGGCTGGACGACCGGGTCGAGATACGCGTCGGCCCGGCGCTCGACACCCTGCGCGCGATGGAGCAGGAGGAGCGGTTCGACTTCACCTTCATCGATGCGGCGAAGGTCGAGTACATCGACTACTTCGAAGAGGTCCTCGCCCGGACCCGCCCGAACGGCCTGATCATGATCGACAACACCCTCCGCGAGGGGTCGGTGCTCGACCCGGGCGACTCCGAACCCGCCCGGGTGACCGCCGAGCTCAACGACCGGCTGGCGAAGGACGACCGCGTCGACGTCGCGCTGCTCGCCGTCGCCGACGGAATCACGCTGGCTCGGAAGCGATAGAACCCGCGCCATGGGGACCCCGAGCAACCGCGAGGGCTGGCTCGAGCTGATCCGCGCGGGTATGCCGCCCTTGTGGCTGGCGCTCGCCGAGGGCTCGGGCGGGTCGGTCTGGAGCGAGGACGACGTCCTCGCCGCGATCGTCCCGGCCGCGCCGGACCGCTCCGTGTTCAACTCGGTTTTCTACGAGGACGGCGAGCGGCTGCTCGGATCGCTCGATCGGATCGCCGACGCCTACGACGAGGCCGGAGTCAACGCCTGGACCGTCTGGGTCCCCGAGGCCGACGAGCGGACCGCGGCCGGGCTTGGCGAGGCAGGCCATCTACTCGACGCGGAGCCGCGGGCGATGGGAATGGAGATCTCCGAACTCAGGGCGCCCGCGCCCGACGTGACGATCGAGTTCCGGGACGAGCTCGACATGCCAGAGGTCGCTCGTCTCAACGAGATCGCCTACGGCTGGCCTCCCGGGGATTTCGGCGCGGTCGCCCAGACGGAGATTCCGGACACCTACGCCCACTTCGCCTCGCTCGATGGAGAGACGGTCGGGACCGTGGTCACCTGGGACCACGGCGACGACAGCGAGATCCTCTGGGTCGCCACCCTGCCCGAGGCGCGGGGGAGGGGGATCTCGAAGCAGCTGATGGCGCGGGCGATCACCGCGGCGGGGGAGCGGGGCCGCCTCACCACCACGCTCGTCGCTACGAGGCTGGGCCGACCGGTCTACAAGCGGATCGGCTACCGCGACTTCGGCGCGATCCAGATGTGGGAGCGGCGCAAGCCCGGCTGATGCGGTCGCTTCCATCCGACGATCGCGGCTGGTTTGACCTGCTGCTCTCCAACCAGGCGCCACTCTGGCGGTTGCTCTCGGACTCCTGCGGTGGCCACACCTACGAGGATGGCGATATCCGAGCCGCCATCGTCCCCCAGTCGCCCAACCGCTCGTTCTTCAATTCCGTCTTCTACGAGGACCCCGAGCGGCTCGTCGCAGCGCTGCCCGCCCTGGCGAGGGCCTACGACGAGGTGGGGGTCAACGCCTGGACGGTCTGGATTCCCGAATCGGATGACGTGGCGCGCTCGGGTCTGGGCGCGGCCGGGCACAAGCTCGACGGCGAGCCCCGGGCGATGGCGCTGGAGCTCTCGGAGCTGCGGGTACCCGATACCGACCCGGCCCTTGAGATCCGCGAGGAGCCGGACATGGAGGCGCTGAGGCTGATCAACGAGACCGCGTACGGGCATCCTCCGGGTGACTTTCCACCCATGTCCCCGATGCCCGGGACGGACGTCTTCCTGGCCGACCTCGCGGGGGAGACCGTCGGGACCGTGGTCACCTGGGACCGCGGGCTCGACTGCGAGATCACCTTCGTGGCGACGCTGCAGTCAGCGCGAGGCAGGGGGGTGGCGCGGCGGCTGCTCGCACACGCCCTCGGGCGCGCACACGAGCGCGGCGTGCGGGCTACCACTCTGATCTCGAGCCCACTCGGGTTTCCTGTTTACACCGCGCTCGGTTATCGGGAGGTCGGAGGGCTGCAGATGTGGGAGCGCCGGAAGCCGGCCTGAAGGTCCAGGGTGGCCGACAGCGCGCGCCCGGATATGTTGCCGATGTGGCCCGGGGCCCCTACAGCGACGAGGAAATCGATGCCGCGATCGAGGCGATCAGCGACCCGGAGGTGTTCCGGGAGACCGAGCGGCAGGTGGCGCGCGTGGCGCCGCGGCTTCAGCGGATCCTCGCCGAGGCGCTCGGCGCGGGCGGATGGTTCGGCGAGTCGCACGAGGCCGAGGTGCTCAAGGCCGCGACCGCCCCGGACGAGGAGGCGCGGCTGACCGCCGTCCGCACGATGCTCGCTGAGGAGGCGAGGATGGGAATGATGGTCGGCGTTGCGGTCGGCTGGGCCCTCGCGGAGCGACTCGAAGAGCAAAAGACTTCCCCGAACGAGGAGGACTGACGAGATGGAGATCAACTACATCGGGCACTCGACGGTCGAGCTGGTCGACGGAGACACCCGGATCCTGATCGACCCCTTCCTGAAGCCCAACAACCCGGCGGCCCTGGTGACCGCCGAGGAGGTCGAGCCCACTCACGTCCTGATGACGCACGCGCACGTCGACCACGCTGCCGACGCGGTCGCGGTCGGGAAGCGCACCGGGGCGTCCTTCGTTGCTCAGGCAGAGCTGGCCAACGTGCTCGGCGAGCAAGGGATCGAGGATTGCGCCGATCCCAACTTCGGCGGCACCGTCGAGTTCGACTGGGGCTGGGTGAAGCTCGTCCAGGCCTTCCACTCCAGCACCTGGGCGGGATCCGAGGATCGTCCGTTCAGCCCTACGCCCGGGACCGTGACCGGGCCCGCCGGCGGCCTGGTCGTCAACTTCGCCGGCAAGACGCTCTACCACCTCGGGGACACCGCCCTGTTCGGCGACCTGAAGCTGATCGCCGAGCGGACGCCGGTCGACATCGCCTTCATCCCGATCGGCGGGCACTACACGATGGACCGGCACGACGCGGTGGTTGCAGCCGAGTTCGTCGGCGCCGACACGGTGATCCCGGTTCATTACAACACCTTCCCGCCGATCGAGACCGACGCCGAGGCGTTCAAGTCGGACGTCGAGTCGAAGACCTCGTCGAAGGTCGTCGTGCTCGCGCCCGGCGAGAGCCACTCGGTGTAGCGCGCGAGGCGCTAGTCGGCCTGCGGCCCGCGCCGGAACCAGACGGAGCGGTCCTTCCAGTCGTGCGCCATCAGCACCCCGCCGGCGAGCGCCCA
>Ga0299913_10006638_pt1 | contig 10033 bp, 8 predicted proteins | sample RVTome_9_FD_201360 | JGI IMG/M metagenome (GOLD analysis project Ga0299913, IMG submission 201360) | Soil microbial communities from uranium-contaminated site in the Upper Colorado River Basin, Wyoming, United States - RVT155D38 (version 2) ... | reverse complement strand
TCGAGGCGGTCGTCGTAGAAGGCCTCGGACGTGAATCGGGTCAGCTCGGGGTGGAGCCGCCAGGTCCGCTCGAGGAAGAGGCCGCGGTCCGGAGGGATCGTCGCGAGCCCGTCGAGCACGTGGGCCAGCGCAGACCGCTCGGTGCCGGGCGGATGCGTCCCGCGCAGCGGCTGGTTGAGCTGCTGCGGGTCGCCGAGGAGGACGAAGCTGTCGGCCGCGGCCGCCATCGCGGCGACGTTGGCAAGCGACATCTGGCCCGCCTCGTCGACGAACAGGACGTCGACCGAGCGCGCCATGGATTCGGACACCCACAGCCAGGGTGTGCCGCCCGCGAGGTTCGCGATCCCGGCGTCGAGCTGGGCTCGCGTGTGGGCCGGGTTCTTGCCGCGGACGACCCGATCGTCGTCGAGGATCTGCTCCTCGTCGCCGCGCTGGACGGCGCTGACGGCGATATCGCTGCCGGCCGCCTTGTAGACGGCGTTGAGGAGGTTGCCGACGACCTTGTGGCTGTGGGCGGTGATCCCGACGCGCTTGCCCTCGGCCAGCAGGCGGCAGATCATCCGCGCCCCGCTGTACGTCTTGCCCGAGCCCGGCGGTCCCTGGATCGGGAGGACCGTACGGTCGAGCTCGCCCGCGAGGCGGACGGCAGCCTCGAGGTCGGTCTCGTGCGCGCGCCGCAATGGCTCGCCGGGCGGCACCGCGGTCCGCGGCGGGCGGCCGAGCAGGAGGTCCCGGATCGCGCGGTACGGCCCGTCGGCATCGATGCCGTGATCGGCGACCCACTCGCCGAGGCGCTCCAGCGCGGCCCGCTGGCCGGTCGTCTGGTAGATGTCGAGGGGCACGACCGCCGCGGGGTGGGGGAGCGGGTTCGTCGCCGAGCCGCGAAGGTCGACGGTGCGGGCGGCATCGTCGATGTCGACGAGCTCGGCCGTCCTCCAGGCCGATGGCTTCGCGTCCGGGTCGGCCGCCTTGAGCTCCGGGTCGTACAGCTCGCGCCCACCGAGGTCGTAGTCCTGGGCCGGGAACCGGTAGCGCCAGACCTGCTTGCCCTTGTCGGGCGGCCCCAAGGGTCCGACCGGCTCGAGCCCGCCCAGCGGGTGCGACTCGTCGATCAGCTGGTCCGGGGTCAGGTCCATGAGGCGGAAGAACTCCCACCATTCGGCCTTGTCCTCGCGCCGGTGCCAGCCGAGCAGCTGGGCGAGAAGCCAGTGGGCGTGCTGCTCGGGCGTTCGCTCGAGGCGGTCGCTCGGGACATCGCCGGCGAGCCGAGCCGCGAGGGCCTCCACCCGCGCCTGGGCCTCGCTGAGCGCCTCGGCCGCATCCGCGTCGCGCCGCACCGGACGAGGGACGTCCTGCCCGGCCAGGCCGGCCAGCTCGTTCCGCAGCCCTTCGAGCCAGTCGCGCAGGCGGCCGTTGCTCACGACGTCGTCACGGTTGTAGCGCTCGATGCGATCGAGGTGGTCGGACGCCGGCCGGTCGCCCTCACCGAGCTCGAGCCACTGCTCGAAGGCGACGATGCTCGAGCCCGCGTCGCGCAGGTCGACCTCGCGTTCGAAGCCGTAGAACGGCTCCATCCTCTTGATCGAGTAGCTCTCGACCGACGCGCGCAGGCCCTGGCGGACGGCCCGCAAGAGGTCGACGAGGACGCCGCCGCGAAGCAACTGGTCGACCTCGGCCTCGCGCGTCCCGTGGCGGCCCATCAGGCGCTTCAGCGCCGTCGGCTCGTACGGGGCGTAGTGGTAGACGTGCAGGTTCGGTTCGCGTTCGAGGCGGACCATGACGAAGTCGATGAACCGCTCGAAGGCGCGCCGTTCGGCGTCGAGCGTGAACTGGCCCTCGTCGTCGCGCGACCAGAACGCGTGGAACCGGCCGTCCGTTTCGAGGACGCCGAAGAGGTAGTCGAGCCCATCCTCGAACGCGTACGGATCGCCCTCGATGTCGAAGAACAGGTCGCCCGCGGCGGGTTCGGGGAGCGTGGCGAGACCCCGTTCCTGCTCGATCCGGTCGCCTGGAGGCGGGAGCAGCAGCTCGTATTTCGGGCGCCGCTCCTCGCGGCCCACGAGCTGGAGGCGGGCCTGCTCGCGAACGCGCCGGAGGGCGTGCTCGCTCGTGCCCTCGAGCTTCGGGTCCAGCGGCAGTTCGAGCCGGCCAAGCTCGGCCAGCGTTGCGATCCCGCGGGAGGTCAGGGCCCGGCGCTGACGGGCGGAGATGCCGGCGACGAGGCTCAGGTGATCGTCGGCGCGGCGGCGGACCCCGCATTCGACCGCCCAGCGGCAGACGTCGCAGTGCTCGACCGGCTCGGGGTAGGTCGTCGTCGATGGGAAGGCGACCGTCTCGGGATCCGCGAGCGTCTCCATGAACCGGGCCTTGGCGGTCCGGTAGTAGGCCATGAAGTCGTCCACCCGTAGGCGCTCGACCGCATGGGCGCTGCCGCCGAGCGCGACGTGCATCCACTCCGGGCGGACGCCCTGGATCGCGGTCAGCATCTCGACGTAGCTGCAGATCTGGAGGACCGCGCTGGCCTTGACGTGCCGCGCGAGCTTTGTGTCGGCGACCTCGTAGTGGTACGGGCCGAAGTAGGACGGTCGCTCCGGCGACTCGACCCGGAGCAGGAAGTCGGCGTGGCCGCGCCACGAGCCGTCGAAGAAGGTCGCCTGGAAGATGACGTCCGGGCCCTGGGCGATGGCGTCGCGCGTGGCGTCGGCGGCGGCCCGGAGTTGCTCGCCGCGGTCCTCGATCGACCCGTCGAGGGCGATCTCCGTGACCGACCGGCCCTCGGCGCGGAGCTCGGCGAGGAAGCGCTGCTCGTGCTCGAAGCCGCGCTTGCGGATGACGTCGAGCTCCGGGTCACGGCGCTCGGGTCGCCGGGTCAGGCCGGCGAGCGCAGCCCGCTCGAGCTGCGTGAGATGCTCGCAGGCGAGGTAGCCGACCAGGTCCGTGGCCGCGTAGACCGGCCGGCCGTCGATCAGTTGCACGTCGCGTTCACGATACCCGTGCGCGCTGTCAGCTTGCCTGTCAGCGAGCCGCTAGGATCGTTGCGTGCCGAAGCGACGTGACGCCGATGGGAAGGTCCAGGCCGGCCCCACCTGGGAGAGCCTCGTCGAGCGCCAGATCCGCGAGGCGATGGAGGGCGGCGCGTTCGACGAGCTCCCGCATCGCGGTCGTGCCCTGCCCGTCGAGGACGACTCGGCCGCCGGCGAACGGGCGCTCGGGTTCCGCGTGCTGCGCAATGCGGGCATCGCGCCGCCGTGGATCGAGGCCGACAAGGAGGTCCGCTCCCTGCTCGCGAAGCGCGACGCGCTCCTGGCGCAGGCCCATCGCGCGGGGCCGCTTGTCCGGCCGCGCCTGCGCCGCGACTTCGCGCGGATCGTGGACCGGGCCAACCTGGCGATCGCACGGCTCAGTGCCGAGGCTCCGACGGACCGCCAGCATCGCCGGCCGCTCGACCGCGAGGTCGAGCTCGCGCGCCTCGAGGCGGCGTTCGACTAGCGCATCACCGGCGAGGCGGTTCGGCGATCAGTGGGGGCGGAGCCGGTAGCCGCAGATCGGGCACATTGCCGCGCCGGTCGTGGGATCGACCTCTAGGAAGCTGGCGCAGCCGTTCGTCCGGCAGTAGGGACGGGTCGAGGTGGTGGCGCGCCGGCGCAGCCGGCGCATTGAACTGGCGCGCCCGGCAAGGGACGCGGTGGTGGTACGTGACAACATCTGGTTCTTCTGATTCCTTCTGGCGCCCGGTCGCGGATTGGGCGAGCGGCGCCGGTGTTCACTCTCGACGGCCGGTATGGGCCGGGAGCGAGTTTGTTGGTGTCCGGGCGGCGTGACGGGAGCGATTCTCAGCGCTCAACCGTGGCCGTCGCTGCGGACTGACCGATTCATCATGGGGCCTCGAGCCAGGGTCGTCAAATGCCGCCGCGCTCCGCGATCCCGGGCCGCGAGTCGTGCGGGACTCATCTCATCAACATCCGTGCACGGCTCGACCGCGAATCAGACGGATCGGGTTGCTTTCGGGATCGGGCCACGCTCGCGCATCGCGGGAATGAGTCTGCGACGACTCACCTGGGGACCGCGCGAGCACCATCGCGGACCGTGGAGGCCCCTCGCCCGGATCGTGCCGCCGCCGTTGATGCGCCCGCAACGGGGTCTCAGGCATCGTCGCGGCATGGACGGAGGACCGAACATGACCGACCAACCCAGCACGATCGTGGCCCTGATCACCGACGACCAGACAGCCGATCCGGTGGTGCAGCGTGCCACGGAGCTTGGCTTCGAGCATGGCCACCGGATCGTCCTGTACGACGTCGGCGCCACCGCATCACCGCTCGAATCGCCGCTGCCGACCGAGTTCGCCAGCGACGGCCCCGATCGCGGCGTCCCGCCCCTGCTGACCGCGAAGGACCTCGAGGCGGCCGGCCAATCGTCGTTGGCGGCCCGCGTCCAGGCCCTGACCGAAGCGGGCCTCGACGCCTACGGCTGGCTGCCGGAGTCCCACGACGCGGACGACCTCGTGGCCTATGCCCGGGCCATCGGCGCCAACCGCGTCCTGGCCAGCCCCGATCTCGATCCATCGCCGGACGACCTGACCGGTGCCGGCCTCAGCGTCGAGACCGTGCCGTCACGAGGTTGAGGTCAGGGGCGACATCGGCGACGTCATGGCGCACTATCGAGAGCGACATGGCGCAGAACGAGGATTCCGCGAGTTCTCCGACCGAGTCGGACGCAAACCCGCAGACACCGCCCGACTCAACGCAACCCGTGTCCGCGCCCGATGCCGCACCACTCGACGTCCCGGCGATCCGGCGCCTGTCACGACCCGCCCGACGCGCGCGGCGCGCGCTCGGCGCGATCGTGACCGGCGCCGAGGGTGTCGCAGAGCCGATCGTCGAACGCGTCAGCGGCGCGATCGAGGGCGTCGAGCGGAGCTGGCACGAACGGCCCGGGGCCCGCGTCCGGCGGGTGCGCCGGCTCGGATCGCATCCGCTGCCGTACCTCATGGACGTGCACCGGGAAGCCCGTGCCGCCCGACCCGTACAGGTCGGCCTGCGCTCGATCGACGTCGCCGACATCGCCGGGACCGCGGTCGGCGGGGGCGACCAGCGCGGCGGGGATTTCCTCCCGCTCAAACCGTTCCGTGGCGCGAACTGGAACGGACGCTGGCAGCGGCTTCGGGCTGCCCATGACCGGCTGGCCAACCTGCCCCCGATCGACGTCCTCAAGTACGGCGACCGCTACTGGGTCGTCGACGGTCACAACCGGGTCGCGCTGGCGCTGTACGGCGGACAGGTCGCGATCGACGCGAACATCGTGGAGCTCGTCCCGCCGGGCGGCCGTCGGACCGAGCCGATCGTGTCGCTGGCGCCCTCGGCCGCCGATTCGCGGGCATTGCGGACGGCCGGCAGCGGTCTTCGCGCCAGCGACGTCATGGCCGCCGACGACCCGATCGAGCGCCCTTCCCTCGAGGAGCTCGAATGACCCGCCGGCTGTCGCTCGAGTGGCCGGATGCCCGCCCGTTCGAGGGTCGTGGCGGGGCCCCGATCCGCCTGCTGGCCGTGTCCGACGCGGTCGATCCGGCGCTCGACCACGAGGTGAACCGGGTGGCGATCGGGCGCATCGACGGGATCGTCGGGTGCGGTGACCTCGAACCTGACTATCTCGGGTTCCTGGGCGATGCGTTTCAGGTGCCGGTGGCCTACGTCCGGGGCAACCACGACCGCGGTGGCCACTGGAAGGAGACGGCGGCGCGCGAGGCCCCGCGCCCGCTCCCAAGCGGCCGTCTGGCCGAGATCGGTGGGCTCACGATTGCGCCGTTCGAATGGCCCGGAATCCGCTCGAGCGAGACGGCCCTGCGTGACGAACGCCGCGCCTGGTGGGACGTGTTGCGCGCCGCCCGTGGGCTCCTCCTGCGCCGCCTGCGCCGCCGCGCGGGCCCGGTGCTCGTGCTCAGCCACGCACCGCCGCGCGGGGTCGGGGACACGGAGGCCGACCCGTACCACCTCGGGTACCGCGCCTACCGCTGGCTGCTCGAGCGCATCCGCCCGCCGCTCTGGCTGCACGGCCACGTCACGCCGGCGAGCGTCCGCGACTGGCGGGACGCGCTCGGTCCCACGGTCGTGGCGAACGTGACCGGGGCCGTGCTCGTCGAGCTGACCCCGCCGCGCGGCGCGGGATGACGGAGAGGTTCGAGGCTCAGAAGGGCGGCCAGGGCACGGCCGGCCAGTGCGGGGACGGGAACGGCCAGCGCCCGGCCGCCAGCAACCCCTCGACGCGCCGCCGCGTGGCCTCGACCTCGCCCGGTGAGAGGAGAGTCCGAAGGTCCCCGGCGAGCTCGCCGCGGAGCGCATCGCACAACCGCTCGAACCCGTCCAGCTCATCCTGGTCGAAGGGCTCGCCGCGCCAGCCCCACAGCACGGTCCGCAGCTTGGGGACCGGCGAGAAGCACACGCCGTGGTCGACGCCGAAGATGTGCCGCGCGCCGTCGACCGGGAGCAGGTGACCCCCCTTTCGGTCGGTGTTGTTGACGGCGGCATCGAACGCCCCGATCCGTCGCAGCCGGGCGTCGTCGGACACGATCATCTCGACGACGTCGACCGTCTCGTCGAGCTCGACGAACTGCTGGAGCATGCCCTCGCCGAGGGGCCCGTCGCGCAGCGCGGTCGGCGGCACGATCCCCCAGTCGAGCGCCTCGGAGACGTGCCACGCGGCGACCTCGCGCAGGGCGAGGGTCCCGTCCGGGAAGTCGTCGAGCGGCCGCTCGCCGATCGTCGGCTTGTAGACCGCGTGCATGACGACCGCCGGCTCCGGGTCGGGGCACGGGCGCGTGACCGTCACGAGCATCGCGTTGTTCGACGATCCGACGATCCGCCCGACGATCGCGATCTCGCCGTCCGTGAGCACGCCCAACGCGGTGACCGGGTCGAGCATCGATCGACCGGTCAGTTGACGTAGTGGCCGTTGCGCCGCGGGCAGAGGTGGCCGGTCGGCTCGAGCGGCTGGCCGCACAGCGGGCACGGCGGCCGCCCCGACGCCACGATCCGGACGGCCCGCTCGACGAACCCGCGTGCGGCGTTGGCGGTCATCCGGACCCTCAGGAGATCGGGACCGTTCTCGTCCTCGTCGTCATCCTCGTCCGGATCGATCGGTTCGCCGTCCTCGGACTCGGCCCGGGCCTCGACGAGGACCCGTTCCGCCTCGCCGTCCCAGCCGAGGGTCAGCGCCCCGGCCCGGAACGCCTCGTTGAGCGGTTCGTCGAGCGGACTCGTGTCGTTGTGTGCGGTTTCGGCCTCGAGCTCTGGCGCCAGGCCACGCCGTTCGAGTTCGCTGAGCAGCTGTCCCAGCCGGTCGGCGAGGACCGCGACCTGGACCTTCTCGAGGGCCACGCTGACGACGCGCCCGCCTTCGCGCGCCTGCAGGAAGAACGTGCGCTGCCCCGGCTCGCCGACCGTGCCGGTCACGAAGCGCTCGGGCGGGTCGAAGATGAAGCGGCGTCGCGGCATCCCTCGACTCTATACCGATTCGGCCGCCGAGCGGTTTCGGGCGCCCCCGTCAGGTGACGTTCACCCGGATCTCGTGCCAGCCGCGCGCGCCGTCCGGCGCCGGCGGGGTCGAGCGCTCCTCCTGGACCTGACCTGCGCCGTCCGTCGCCCGTACCTGGATCATGTGCACACCCGCGGGAGCGTCCCACTCGTAGACCCACTGGACCCAGGTCGCGTCCGAGATGGGGTTCGACAGGCGGGCTTCGCGCCACTCGCCGTCGATCCCGACTTCGACCGTGCCGACACCGCGGTCCGGCGCCCAGGCGACGCCCGCGATCGCGATCGTGCCGGCCGGGATCGTCGCACCGCGACGCGGCGTGTCGATCCGGGACTGGGTCAGGATCGGCGCTTCCTTGGCCCAGCCGCGTGGGACCCAGAAGGCGTCGAAGGCCTCGAGCGTCGTCAATTCGAGCTCGGTCAGCCACTTCGTCGCTGACACGTAGCCGTACAGGCCGGGCACGATCAGGCGCGCCGGGAACCCGTGGCTCGGCGGCAGCGGCTCGTCGTTCATGCGGACCGCGATCATCGGCTCCCGCGCAGGGTCCATGACCCAGGCCGTCGGCATCCCGGCCGTCCAGCCGTCGACCGACCGGCCGACGAGCTGCGTGGCCCCCTCCTGGACGCCGGCCATGTCGAGGACCTCGCGCAGGCGGACGCCCGTCCACTTGGCGTTGCCGACGAGGTTGCCGCCCACCTCGTTGCTCACACACGCGATCGTCACGTACTGCTCGAACAGGGGGAGCCCGATGAGCTCCTCCCAGCTGAGCGTCGTCTCGCGCTCGACCATGCCGTGGATCCGCAGCTGCCACGTGGCGGTGTCGACGACCGGCACGAGGAGCGCGGTGTCGATGAGGTAGAAGCGGTCGTTCGGGATGATGATCGGCGTCAGATTCTCGACCTGCTCGGAGAGGTCGGCCCCCTCCGGCACATTCGCGATCGGATCGGACGCGGGCGGAATCTCATCGTCCGCACCGGCCGGCGGCGCGCTCGCGCGCTGGATCAGCGTCCGGCCGCCGATGCCCGCCGCGACGGCGGCGACGCCGATCGCCGAGCCGCGCACGAGCAGCGAGCGCCGGCTCCAGTCGGGCATGCCGGCCCGCCGGTCGCGCCCGCCGGCTCGATCCAGCAACCAGCTCATGACCTGGACGCCGGCCGCGACGGCGATCGCGGCGCTCAACGCGGTGAGAGCCTCCGACCCAAGCGACGTCCGGGCGGCCGCGAAGAACCCGACGAGACCGAACGCGGCGAACCCGAGCGCGGCCACGATGAACCGCGCGCGGGCCAGCACGCCGAGCCCGGCTCCGATGGCCAGTGCCGTTCCCGACACGAACAGCTCGAGCGCCAACTTGTCGTTGGTGCCGAACAGCGCGACCACGAAGTCCTTGGCGCCGGGTGGCTGCAGGTCGATCACGGTCTGCCCGACCGCGGCCACCAGCGACGAGGCTCCGGACAGGAGACCGGCGATCAGCTCCGATGCGCCGAGTGCCACGGCAGCGCCGACGAGCCCGGCGAACGCGGCGGCACCGGCCCCGAGTCGGGCCGGCGAAGGGCGAACGGGAGTCGCGGTGGTCGTCATCGACGCTATCGTGCCCCGTTTCGATGACGGTTGCGTGTCAGCGCACGAGCGGCGGTGGGCTGGCGCGCCTCAGCGAACGAGCAGGCGGTCGCGGTTCGCGGCTCGCCCGGAACGGTTGCCCGGCGGCGCGCTCGGGACGCGGCCCTTGAGCACGATCGCCTCGCGCACGCGGTCGCGCAGGCCGATCGAGACGGTGACGAGGCGAGCCAGTTCGTCGGCTTCGTGGAGGTCCACCGGCGGGACGTCGGGATGGTCCGCCCGAATCGATTCGAGCGCGGCGAGGAACTCGGCGCTGGCGGCCGGTGCGCCGCCTGGGAGCGCGGCCACGAACCCCGCCGCGTCGACACAGGCGAAGCTCACGGCCGGGCTCGCTCGCAGGACGATCCCGATGACGTGGGCCGGTTCGGGCAGCACGAGCGACAGCCGGTGGAGGTGGTCGCGGGCCGGATGGGTCGGTGCGAGGCGGTAGTGCGGCGGCGCGGGCCCGAGGCGGTCGGCCAGCCCGCTCGCCACCAGGATCCGCAGGGCCGCCTGGACCGAGCTCACCGGCGACCCGATGGCCTGTGCGAGAGGCGACAATCGGAGCCCGTCGGGCACCTGCCCGAGGGCGGCCACGATATCGAAGCTGATCGGCGTCAGCGTCAGCCTTCGACCGTGGCCGGCCTCATCCCGCGTCCGTCTGCCACCGCCAGTCATCGCTCCCCGAGAGCCTCGCGGGCGAGTGCGAATGCCTGGTCGTGCCGTCCGAGCGCCGCCAGCGCATCGGCCCATGCCGAGAGGATCTCGCGCCGTCGTGCCGGCCGCTGCCCGGGCTTCAGCGAGCCGTTGGCCCGCTCGAAGTCGTCCGAGGCCTCTGCATGACGGCCCAGCGCAGCGAAGGCCCGGGCCCGGGTGACCAGCGCGTCGACCGTGGCCTTGTCGGTCCCCG
>Ga0299913_10006637_pt1 | contig 10036 bp, 5 predicted proteins | sample RVTome_9_FD_201360 | JGI IMG/M metagenome (GOLD analysis project Ga0299913, IMG submission 201360) | Soil microbial communities from uranium-contaminated site in the Upper Colorado River Basin, Wyoming, United States - RVT155D38 (version 2) ... | reverse complement strand
GCGATGTCGTCGACCTCCTCGGCTCCGGCCTCGCCCCGGAGTACGCGGAACTCGTTGAGCGCCGCCTCGAGCAGGAGGTCGTTGACGTTGCGATCGTCGTCGCGGATCGCCCGCTCCAGCTCACCGACGATCCAGTCCCAGTCCCCGGTGCGTCGGATGTCCTCGGCCATGTTGCCGATCGTGATGGTCTCCTGCTCGCGTTGGCCGATGCGTCGCGCGTTCTCGACGATCTCGCGCTCCACGACGACGGTCGCGCGGGGGTCGTCGAGGGCCAGGATGTTTGCGAGGGCGCTGTTGACCCGGCTGGCCATCGACGTCAGGCCGTGCTGCTCCGCCACCCGACGGGCGCCCTCCGTCAGCGCCGTGGCCTCCCAGAGGCGCCCCTGGAATTGCGCCACCGCGCCCTTGATCATCAGCATCCGGGCTGCGACCTCGGGCATGCCGAAGCGCTCCGCACCGGCGAGCGCCCGGTCGCCCATCACGCGGGCCACGTCGTAATCCCGCGTGAACGCCGCAGCGGTCGCGATGCTGCCCACGAGCCGCAGGACGTTCGGATCGTCGGGTATGTCCTCGAAGGCCTTGAGCGCCTCGGTCGCGAACTGCAGGGCCTTGTCGCGCTGGCGCGCCGAGTAGAGCGTCTCGGACTCGAGCGCGGCGGCCAGGGCGGCACCGGACCGATCGCCCATCGACTCGCGGAGCCGGCGCAGCTCGGGCCCGAGCTCCAGTGCGCTCTCGTACTCGCCCGCGATCTGCGCGGCCTTGACGATCCGCTCCAGGAGGTCAGCCCGCTCCTGGTCCTCGGTGGCGACGTCCAGCGCCTGGACGAGGAAGGCGATGGCCTGCCGGACGCTGCCGAGCGCCTCGGCGCGCTCCGCCGCGCCGCGCAGCGCCAGTCGCGCCTGGGTGCCAAGGGGCGCCGCCTCCTCGGGATCCGTGGTGGCCCGGTAGGCCGCGAGGTAGTGGGCCGCCAGCGCACCGGCGAGCTCATCGTCGCCCAGCGACTCGAAGAATCGGGCGGCGGCGAGGTGGCGTGTCCGTCGGTCACGGAGCGAGAGGGTGGAGTAGGCAACCTCGCGGATCAGCGCCTGCACGAATGCGAACTGGCCGCGCTCCGGCGATCGCTCGTCGCGTTCCTCGGTCAGGAGGTCCGCCTTGACGAGCTCTCGGAGCCGAGTCACCAGCGTTGCCGCGTCGAGGCCCGACACCGCCGCGAGGCCCTGCGGCGTGAAGCTCTGGCCGAGAACCGCGGCGTCCTGGACCAATGTTCGGTCCGCCGGCTCGAGCGCATCCAGGCGAGCGGCGATGAGGGCGTGAAGCGAGTCCGGAACGGCGAGCTCGCCGACCTCGCCCACCGGCTCGAACCCGCCCTCGGGCAGCTCGCGCAGGCGGCCGTCGGCAGCGAGCATTCGGATGGTCTCGACCGCGTAGAGCGGGATGCCCTCTGCCCTCGCAACGATCGATCGGACCGCCGACTCCGAGAGGTCAGGGACGAGGCCCTTGAGCAGCTCGCGCATCGGACCCTCGGCGAGCGGTTCGAGGTCCAGCGCGAGGAAGTTCCGCCGGCCGGCGCCCCAGTCCGGCCGGACCTCGAGCAGCTCCGGTCGGGCGAGGGTCACGATCAGGATCGGGACGTTCCGGCTCCACTCGAGCATGTGGTCGATGAAGTCGAGGGTTCCCGGGTCGGCCCAGTGGAGGTCTTCGAAGACCATCGTCACGAGGTATTGCTCGGCCATGCGCTCGAAGTACAGCCGCCACGCGCCGAACAGCTCCTGCGCGCCTCCAGCCGGTCCATCGGCGACACCGAGCAGCGCCTGCAGCGCGCGAAGGACGCGGCTGTGCTCCTCGCCCGAGGGGAACCAGCGCGAGACCGAATCCTCGAGCTTCTCCCGCGTGGTCTCCGGGTCGTCCGTCTCGAGGAGCTGAGCGCGGGCTCGGACCATCTCGCCGAGCGCCCAGAACGTGATCCCCTGGCCGTACGCGGGCGAGCGGCCCTCGTGCCAGAAGATGTCCTCGGCGACGCCGTCGGAGTACTTGCGCAGCTCCCAGGCGAGCCGGCTCTTGCCGACGCCCGCCTGCCCCGTGACCGAGACAAGACGCACCCGCTTCTCGCGCGACGTCGTGTGGAACAGGTCCTTCAGCAGGCGAAGCTCCGAGTCGCGTCCCACGAACGGCGGCTCCAGCCTGTCGCCACGACCCGCGCCGCGCCGCCGCGCGACGACCCGGAGGGCGTGGTAGGCCGTGACCGGGGCCTCCTTGCCCTTCAGCAGCTGCTCGCCGGCCGGCTCGTACGCGATCGATCCCGAGGTCACTCGCTCGGTCGATTCGCCGACGAGGACCATGCCCGGCAGCGCCGCCGACTGGAGCCGGCTCGCGGTGTTCACGAGGTCGCCTGCGACCATGCCCTGCCCACGCGCGCCGACGGTCACCGCGGCCTCGCCGGTCAGCACGCCCGCGCGGGCCTGCAGGCCCGGGAAGAGTCCCTTGACGGCATCGACGACCTCGAGGGCCGCCCGCACGCCGCGCTCGGCGTCATCCTCGTGCGCCGTCGGGGCGCCCCAAACCGCCATCACCGCGTCGCCGATGAACTTCTCCACGGTGCCGGCGTAGCGCTCGATCTGCTCGCGCGCCACGTCGAAGTAGCGGCTCAGGAGCTCGCGGACCTCCTCCGGGTCCCGGCCTTCGGACAGGCTCGTGAAGCCGACGAGATCGGCGAAGAGGACCGTCACGAGCCGCCGCTCGGCCACGGGGCCGCTCGCCGCCGCCCGGCCGTCAGCGCCGGCGCTCGCCCTGCCACCCATCTGGCCGACGTATGCCGACACCGAGCCGCTGCCCGCGCCAGCCCCCGTCGCCGCACGTCCCGGTGCGCCCTCGAGCGGGCTGCCGCACTCGCCGCAGAACCGTGTCCCGGGCGGGTTCGAGGTACCGCAGTTCGCGCAGGCGACCGCGAGGCGGGTGCCGCATTCGCCGCAGAACTTCCGGCCCGCCTCATTGAGCGTGCCGCAGTCCGGGCAATTCACAGGATTCGTCTCATCGCTGCGCGGAGCGTATCGAATCGATTCGGGCCGTCGATCAAGACGGCGAAAGCTCCGGGATCCCCGCGGCCCATCGATCGAACTCGACCCGAAGCGGCGCGAGGGTCGCGTCGTCGGCGAACGCGACGTCCAGGGCGAACCGATCGATCGCCCACAGCTCGGGCATCGTCAGCCCGATCTCGGCGACCGCGCGCGCGTATTCCTCGGTGAGCGTGACGTCGGAGACCGTCGTGTCGTCGGTGCTCAGGGTCACGGGCGCGCCCACCCGGTGGAGCGCGCCGATCCGGTGCGCCGCGAGCGAGGGCACGTAGCCCGTCTGGACGTTCGAGGTGGGGCACAGGTCCAGGCAAACGCCACGGGCCGTGAGCTCCGCGACCAGGGCCGGGTCGTCCGCCGCCGGCTCGCCGTGGGCAATCCGCTCCGGGTTGACCTCCAGCGCGCGACGGACCTGGGCCGCGCCGCCCCACTCGCCGGCATGGACGGTGATCCGGAGGCCGCCCGCGCGCGCCACCTCGAAGGCGCGTCCATGGAGGAGGGGATCGGGGAAGGCCGCCTCCGGGCCGGCGAGGTCCCAGCCGGAGAGGCCCCGGTCGCGGAAGCGCGACGCCGCGGCGGCCAGGCGCGCGTTGTCGGCCGGGTCGTGCGACCGGAGCGCCGTCGCGATCAGCCGAACGACCGTGCCGGTCTTCGCCGCGGCAGACGTCGCGCCCCGGACGACCGCACCGATCCCGTCTTCGAGCGAGAGCCCCTTCGCGACGTGGAGCAGCGGTCCCCACCGGATCTCGAGGTAGCGGACGCCCTCGCCGGCCTTCGTCTCGACCAGCTCCGCCGTGATCCGCTCGAGCGCCTCCGCGTCCTGCATGAGCAAGATCGGCAGGTCGAAGGCGCGGAGCAGCTCCGCCTGGTCCCGGCAGGGCATCGGCGCGACGAGGGCATCGAACATGCCGCGCCACGTGGTCGGCGCGTCGACGCCTCGGGTCCGGGCGAGCTCGAGCGCCGTGTCGACGCGCACCGAGCCGTCGAGGTGGAGGTGGAGCTCCGCCTTGGGCATCGATTCCAGGAGGGTCATCGTCGCGGCATCCGGGGCGCGCATCCGCCGATGCTACGATCCCCGCCGCATGTCCAGCGCGTCTGCCCGGTGCGTCTCGCTCATCGGGCGAGCCATCCGCGGCCTCTTCTGGACCGCCATCTTCGCCGTGCTGGCGGCCGGTGGCGCGGGCCTCGTCGGCCAGGCCTGGCACCCGCCGGGCAGCCCCGTCCGTGCGGAGCTCACGTACCCCGGGGACGCGGCCCTCGATGCCCGGCTCGATGCTGCGACCGCCGGCCTCGCTGAGATCGCCGATGAGGTCGAGGTGCTCGCCGACGCGGCGAAGTCCGCGCTCGCGGAGGTCACCAGCAGCGAATCCGAACGGCTGCGGGCGGCCGTCGAGCGCGGCGACGAGGCGGCGACGACGATCGAGGCCAGCGCGGCGGAGCTGCGGCTGGCGCTCGCGGACCTGCCCGGCGACGGACCGACGGCGACGATCGAGTACAGCAACGCGACGCTCGTTCGGCGATCCAGCGTGCTGGCGGCAATCGAGGCGGCCTCCGGGCTCGCCGTGCACTGGCGCCAGGTCGCCGCCCGCGCGACGGAAACGGCAAACCTCACGACCCAGATCGCGCGCCACGACCAGACGGTCCTCGCCGCAGCGGCGGACGGGCGGGAGCGGCGCTACCAGCGCGCCATGCGCATCCTCGACGAGGCGCTCCTCCTCGTCGTCGACATCCAGTCCCGGCGCGCCCGCCTCATCGCTGGCTCCGAGGGCACCGTGCTTGACGAGTGGATCATCCGCAGCCGGAACTACGACACGGCGCTCCGGAGCCTGTACGCCGCGCTCCGCGACTGCTCCTGCCCGGGCGGGCCGTTCACGGTCGAGGTCCAGTTCGCCAACCGTGACGAGCGGCTCGCCTTCGAGCAGCTCCCGCCCGACCGGCGAACGATCATCGTCATCGTGTCCGAGGTCGCGGCCGGCGGCCTGACCGATGCCGTCATCGCGATCGAGGACGCACGCGGCCAGATCGAGACCGCGCTCGTCGAGGCCGAGGCCCCGGAGCCGGGTGCGTCGCCGGCGGTACCCTGACCGGCACTGCGCCTGCCCTACACTCGCGCGACATCCTGGTCCGACTCGCCACCACTCTAGGGGGTTTCCGTGCAGGTCAAGGTCGTTGCTGACCAGCCGTGGGACGTCAAGGCGGACGTCCTCGCCGTGCCGATCGTCGGCGAGCCCGCGTTCTCCGGGCCGCTGGGCGAGCTCGATCGCCGCGCCGGCGGTGAGCTCCAATCGCTGGCCGACTTCGGCGAGCTCAAGGGCAAGCCGTTCAAGACGATCCTCGCCGGCGCCGGCAAGGCCATGGCAGGCCGGCTCGTGGCGGTCCTCGCGGGCGACGCCTCCGACCTCGATCGAGAGACCGTCGTCAAGGTCGGGGCGAGTGCCGAGCGCCGCCTCGCCGGGCGCCAGGTCCGATCGCTGGCGATCTGGGTCAGCCCGCTCGCCGAGGGCCTCGAGGGCGGCGCGGCCGCTGCTGCCGAGCTGCTTGCGCGCGGCGTCGTCGAGGGTAGCTACGACCCCGCGACGATCTACCGGGACGGCTACTCGGAAGGCCCGCCGGCGCTCGAGGAGCTGATCCTCATCGCACCGGGCGAGGAGCCCTCCGCGCTGTCGAGGGCCGCCGAGAAAGGCGTGATCGTCGGCGAGGGCGCGAACGTCGCCCGGACGCTCGCGAACCGCTCCTCGAACGACGTCAGCCCGGAAGTCCTCGCCGAGGAGGCCTACACCCTCGCCAAGCAGCACGGCCTATGGGTCGACGTCATCGGCCCGGAGAAGGCCATGGACATGGGCATGGGCCTGTTCATGGCGGTCGGCCGCGGCAGCGACAACCCGCCGCGGATGATCGTCATGCGCTCCGGCAAGGCGGGCGAGAAGGACGCCCTCGGCCGGCACCTCGCGATCGTCGGCAAGGGCGTGTGCTTCGACTCGGGCGGCATCTCGATCAAGCCCTCCGACCGGATGGAAGAGATGAAGATGGACAAGACCGGAGCGTGCACGGTCATCGCCGCCGCGGCCACCGTCGCGCGGCTCGCGCCGGGCACCCCGCTCCTCATCCTCGCGCCGGCGGTCGAGAACATGCCGGGGCCCCACTCGACGCGTCCCGGCGACATCGTCAAGGCCCTCAACGGCAAGTGGGTCGACATCACCAACACGGACGCCGAGGGCCGCCTCATCCTCGCGGACGCGCTGACCTACGCCGAGCGCCTCGGCGCCACGCACCTCGTGGACGTCGCGACGCTCACCGGCGCCGTGGCCCGCGCGCTCGGCGAGCTCATGAGCGGCGCGTTCGGCACGCCCCAGGCCTTCGTCGACGAGGTCTTCGCCGCTGGGGCCAGGGCCGCCGAGCGCTACTGGCAGCTCCCGCTCATCGACGAGTACCGCGCCGACATGGATAGCTGGTACGGCGACATCGTCAACTTCTCGCGCAACAACGAGGGCGGCCTCGTCAAGAGCGCCATGTTCATCCAGGAGTTCGTGACGAAGCCCTGGGTCCACCTCGACATCGCGGGCACGGCGTATTACCGCAAGGTCACGCCGTACGCGGCGCGGGGCTCCACGGGCGTCGCCCACGCGACCCTCGTGGAGCTGGCCCTGGCCGGCGCGAAAGCCTGACGATCTACACCCTCTGGTTCGAGGGCAACTGGCTGCCCATCCTCGCGGGCGCCATCGGCCTCGGCTGGGGCTTCCTCTCCGATCGACTGGCGGCCCGCTGGCCGGAGCACGAGGACGGCACGATCCGGCGGGTCGACTGGCGGACGCCGGTCGTCGTCGTCGTCGGCGGACTCGCGTTCGCCGCCACGGTGGCGCGATTCGGCGTGGACCCGCGGACCCTCGTCTTCGTCGGGATCTACGTCGCGGCGCTCGTGGTCCTGTTCGCGACGGATCTCGACCAGCGCCTGCTGCCGGACCTGATCACGCTGCCGCTCATCGCGCTCGCCGCGATCTTCACCGTAGCGGGCTGGAACCCGTTCATCCGCACGAACGACGACTTCCTCTGGGCCCTTGGTGCGTCGGCGGTCGTGCCACTCGCCCTGTTCATCCTGGCGATCCCGTTCGGCCACGGCGCGATCGGGCAGGGCGATCTCAAGCTGCTCGTCAGCGTCGGCCTCCTGGCCGGCGGCCCGAACCTGTTCTACGGCCTCGTCGCGGGCGCGCTCGCGGCCGGGGTCACCGTCGCTGTTCTCGTGTTCATCCGGCGACTGACGCTCAAGAGCTTCGTTCCGTACGGTCCGTTCTTGATCCTCGGCGCCCTATGGGTCATTCTCGGTTTACCGCAGCCGTGACGAACGTACGGGTTCGTCGGCTGGACACGTTGCAGTAGTATCCCGAACGTTGGCCGGTAGTCGTCCCTATGCCTAGCGGGACGGCGATCTCACCGGCGGACGAAACCAACGGGGCCCAGAGCCCGAAGGAGACGCCCGCACGATGGAGACGCTGATCCATGCGAGCCCGCGCGACTGATTCCCGCGGCTGGACGACCAGCCGCCGGGGCCGCATCGGCTCCCGGTTCATCCTCCTCCTCTTCGTCCTCTCGTCGATGGGCGGACTGTTCACGTCCGCGACCCCGGGCGCCGTCCGCGCCGACGAGCTCGAGGACGCCTACGCGCGCCAGCAGCGGCTCCAGAAGCTCATCGACCGGCAGAAGGAGTCCATCCGGAACCTGACGGCCAACCAGGCCGTGCTCGCTTCGAAGATCTCGGGCACGAAGTCGACGCTCGCGCAGCTCAACGCGAACCTCCTCGTGACGAAGACCCAGATCGTCGGGATGACGGTCGACATCGCCCGATCGCAGAACGCGGTCGACGAGCTGGTTGCCACGGGCGCCGTCCTCGAGGCCGAGCTCGTCCGGCTCGAGACCGAGGCCGCGCGCAAGGAGCGCGAGCTCGCCGAGGCGAAGGCGCTCCTCGCCGCGCGCATCCGGGAGGCGTACGACACCGACCGGACGCCGATGCTCACGACGTTCCTCTCGGGCGACGACTTCACCGACGTCCTGACCGACGTCGGCTACCAGCTCGACTTCGCGGAGCAGGACAAGATCCTCGCCGACCAGATCGTCCAGGACCAGAAGGTGCTCGACGTCCTGCAGGGGAACGTGATCCTCGCCCGCGCCGAGACCGCGGAGCTCGAGGTGCTCGCCGCAAAGGCGAGGAAGGTCCTCGACAAGCAGCTCGTCGAGCTCCGATCTGCCCAGAAGCAGCTCCTCCGCCTCGAGCGCCAGACCCAGAAGCTCCTGGAGCAGCAGAAGGCCGCGTACGAGCGGATGGTCGCCGAGAAGGCCGAGCTGCAGCGGAAGCTCGAGGAGTCGCACGAGGCCGAGCAGCGGCTCGAGAAGGTCATCAACCGCCTCGTCCGCAAGATGTTCGAGGACGGCGGCATCCCGTCCGAGTACAACGGCACGTTCATGTGGCCGATGGCCGGCACCGTAACCCAGGAGTTCGGATGCACCGGCTTCTCGTGGGAGCCGCCGCTCGGCAACTGCGACCACTTCCACCGGGGCATCGACATCGCCAATTCGATGTACACGCCGATCCGCGCCGCCGGCCACGGCAAGGTCGTGTTCGTCGGGAAGAGCCCGTGGGACCCGGCCTGGATCGTGATCATCGCCCACTCCAAGAGCCTCGTGACCTGGTACGGCCACATCGACAACAAGTCCCACCCGCCGAAGGTCAAGGAAGGCCAGTTCGTCGCGAAGGGCCAGGTCATCGCCTACAACGGCATGACCGGCTGGACCACCGGCCCGCACGTCCACTGGGCCGTCCAGATGAACGAGACCTGGGTGAACCCGCGGCTCTTCCTGCCGCGCTAGCCGGCGCGCCTCGCCCGGACGTTGACCGACCGCCAACGCCCCGTGATCGGGGGTCTCACACCCCAGTGCTACGATTCGCGCCCAGCGGCCACGAGCAAGGAGGGCGCGCGAGTGAAGCGGACGATGGCGCTGATCCTCGCCGGCGGTGAAGGCGAGCGCCTCTCGATCCTGTCCTCGGTGCGCGCGAAGCCCGCGGTCCCGTTTGGTGGCAAGTACCGGATCATCGACTTCACCCTGTCGAACTGCGTCAACTCGGACATCGACGACGTCCTCGTCCTGACCCAGTACAACCCCCACTCGCTCAACGACCACATCGGCCTGGGCCGGCCCTGGGACCTCGATCGAAACCGCGGCGGGATCAAGCTCCTCCAGCCGTACATCTCGCGCGGCCGCGTCGCCGAGTGGTACCGCGGGACGGCCGACGCGGTGCTCCGGAACATGAACGTCATCGAGCGCTCGAGTGCCGACACGGTCGTGGTCCTCGCGGGCGACCACATCTACAAGATGGACTACCAGCCGTTCGTGCAGGCGCACCGCCGCCACCGCGCCGACGTGACGATCGCGGTTCGCCGCGTCCCTCTCGCCGACGCCAGCCGCATGGGCATCCTCGCGATGGACGAGGCCGACCGCGTCACCGAGTGGCAGGAGAAGCCGAAGCAGCCCAAGAGCGACCTCGCTTCGATGGGCGTGTACGTCTTCTCCAAGCGTGCCCTCCGCCGCTGGCTGAGCGAGGACCTCGTCGACTTCGGGGGCAACGTCGTCCCGGCGATGCTCGACGGCGGGGCGCGGGTCTTCGGCTACCGCTACTCCGGCTACTGGCAGGACGTCGGCACGATCCAGTCCTACTGGGAGGCCAACCTGGCGCTCCTCGAGGACCGGCCCGAGCTCGACCTGTACGACCCCGAGTGGGTCATCCACACGCGATCCGAGGAGCGCGCTCCCGCGAAGGTCGGCGCCACGGCGCAGATCCATCGGAGCCTCATCAGCCACGGCTGCGTCATCGACGGGACGGTCGTCAACAGCGTGCTCTCGCCCGGGGTGCGGGTCGACGTCGGGGCGGTCGTGCGCGACTCGATCGTGATGTTCGACTCGGTCATCCGATCCGGGGC
>Ga0299913_10006635_pt1 | contig 10038 bp, 10 predicted proteins | sample RVTome_9_FD_201360 | JGI IMG/M metagenome (GOLD analysis project Ga0299913, IMG submission 201360) | Soil microbial communities from uranium-contaminated site in the Upper Colorado River Basin, Wyoming, United States - RVT155D38 (version 2) ... | reverse complement strand
GTCGCCCCCGACCCTGGCCATGGTCTCCTCGAGCGACCGCTCCTGGTCGGCATCGAGCTGCTCGGTCCGGACCACGATGTTGCCCTGCCCCGTCTCCTGGATCAGCGCCCGGGGCAACCCCTGCTCGGCGAGCTCTCCGCGGAGCTCTTCCAAGTCGACTTCCTCGGTGACGGAGAACTCGACGAGCCGGCCGCCGAGGAACTCGAGCCCGAAGTTGAGCCCGCGGCCGACGACGCCGCCGATTGCGACGAGCACCACCACCGCCGAAACGACCAGCCACCGTCTCGGGCTCTGGAAGAGATCAGGCGCCGAGGTTCGCAGCCACTCCTGGAGTCTTCTCCCTACGGTCATGCCCATCAGCCCGGGGCGCTCCTCCAACGCCTTCACCTTGGAGAGCAGTTCGAGCAGCACCCTGGTGACGACGAGGGCGGAGAACATCGAGACCAGGACACCGATGGTCAGGGTCACACCAAAGCCGCGCACCGCCCCCGAGGCGAAGAAGAAGAGCAGGAGAGCAGCGAGCAGGGTGGTCACGTTGCCGTCGGCGATGGCACTCCATGCACGCTGGAATCCGGCGGCGAGCGATCTCCCCAGCGAGGGGTCCACCGCGTACTCCTCCTTGGCCCGCTCGTAGACAAGGACGTTGGCGTCGACCGCCATCCCGATGGCGAGCACGAACCCGGCGATCCCGGGCAGGGTGAGGGTTGCCCCCAGACCGGCGAGAATCCCATAGGAGAGCAGACCGTAGACCCCGAGGGATATGGCCGCGACCACCCCGATCAGCCGGTAGAACGCGATCATGTAGAGAATGGTGAGCCCGGCGCCGATCAGAGCGGCCTCGAGGCTGGCTTCGATGGCGGCCTCGCCCAGGGAGGGGCCGATCGTTCCCTGCTCGATCACCTCGACCGGCACCGGCAGTGCGCCGGCGCGGATCAACAAGGCCAGTTCCCCGGCGCTCTCCTCGTCGAAGTTGCCCGTGATCAGGGTCTCGCCCCCGGTGATCCCCACTCCACACTGCACCGAGGGGGAGACACTGGGGCTGGAGAGGACCGTTCCGTCGAGAACGATGGCCACCCGTCGGGTCGGGTCCCCTATCGGTGCGCAGGCGGCGTCGGCGGTGAGATCGCCCCACTGCCGCTCTCCGTCCGGGAGGAAGGCGATCGAGACCGCCCACAGCCCCGACCCCTGGCTGTCGAAGATCGACGCCGCGCTCTCCACCTGGTCGCCGGTGAGCGAGGCGGGGCCGAGGACCACGTCTTCACCAGGCTCACCCGGGAGCACCAGAGTGTCCGGGTCCTCGGGGGCGGCGCCGGTGGCGACTGACTCACGGACTGGGTGGAAGGTGAGCTGGGCGGTCCGGCCGATGACCTCGAGGGCCTGGTCGGGGTCCTCGAGCCCGGGGAGCTCGATGATTATCCGGCGATCGCCCGACAGCTGGAGCGTGGGCTCGGCCACCCCGAAGGCGTCGACCCGGCGCCGCAGCACCTCCAGGGTTCGTGTGGTCACTTCGGCGTCCACAGTGACCTCTGGTGTGTCCTGCGCCTCGAGGACGATCTGGGTGCCGCCGCGCAGGTCCAGCCCGAGATTGATCGGGTTGTTGAGGACCAGGTACACGGCGGCGCCGATCGAGACCACGGTCCAGAACAGACGCCACCGGGATACTTTGAGCATCGGGCAGCCCTTCGAGTGTGCGGCGGGACCGGTGCATGCTATCGGTCGAAGCCGCGGATGACAGATCGCCACGAACCGGGTGGGGCTGGGCCCCGGGCGTTCAGACGCCGTCACCCGGTATCCTTCCTGGGATGCGCGAGAAGGTCACCGTTCCCACCATCAGGGCCCGCAAGGGCGGTCCCAAGATCTCGATGATCACCGCCTACGACTATCCGGGTGCGGTCATCGCCGACCGAGCGGGGGTCGACATCATCCTGGTCGGTGACTCTGCCGCCAACGTCGTCCACGGGATGCACACCACCCTCGAGTTCGGGATGGAGGAGACGATCATGCACGCCCGGGCGGTGAAGCGGGCGGATCCGAGGTCTCTGTTCGTGGTCGACATGCCGTGGCTCAGCTTCCACATCTCGCCCGAGGACACCGTCCGCAACGCGGGCCGGATCGTCCAGGAGGGCGGGGCCGAGGCGGTCAAGTTGGAGGGAGGTCGCAAGCGTCTCCCCGTGATCGAGCGCCTCCTCGACGCCGAGATCCCGGTGATGGGTCACCTCGGCCTGACCCCGCAGTCGGTCCATGCCATGGGTGGGTTCAAGGTGCAGGGGAAGATGGTCGATGCCGCCCAGCAGATAATCGAGGACGCTCGGGCCATCGCCGACGCCGGGTGCTTCTCGATCGTGCTCGAGGGAGTGCCCGACATCCTTGGCGAGTTGATCACCAAGGAGGTCGACGTGCCCACCATCGGCATTGGCGCCGGCCCCTCCACCGACGGCCAGGTGCTGGTGTTCCACGACGTGCTCGGTCTCGCGTCGGGCAACTACCCCAAATTCGTGCGCAGATACGCCAATCTCGCCGATGAGGCGGTGGCCGCCCTGGAGCGGTACGTGGCCGACGTCGGCTCGGGCGACTTCCCCGGCGACGACGAGAGCTATCACGTCTCCGACGAGATCGCAGCCGAGATGTTGAAAGGCCGGTCCTCCGACTGACTCGGCTCCTCTGCTTGGTGCTGGCCCTGGCCGCCTGTTCCAGCAGCGTCGGTACCCGGACCTCCGCGACCCCCCCGACCTTGCCCCCGGCCCTGGACACAACCGCACCCGTCACCGAAACGACCGTGAGCTCGACCATTCGCGACGAGGTCGGGCTTCCCACCACCAATGTCATGGTGGGCGACATCGAGCTCCGGGTGTGGGTGGCCGACGACGGCGCGGAGAGGTCCCGAGGTCTGCGTCGGGTCGAGGCGCTGCCCGATGACATCGACGGCATGCTCTTCGTCTGGGAGACCCCGACCCCGGCCACCTTCGTCATGGCAGACACCCTCGTCCCTCTCGACGTCTGGTTCTTCGACGACGAGGGAGCGCTCATCGGCACCCATGCGATGACACCCTGCGCCGAGGAGCCGTGTCCCACCTATCCGGCCCCGGGCCCGGTGCGATGGTCCCTGGAGACGCCGCTCGAAGCGCAGCAGTTCGAGGAGGGCGCCCGGCTCACCACTTCTCCATCCGGCTGAGTTCGCCCTACAATCAAACATCCGCACCGACGTCTCGCGTCGTTCGGTTGCGTGAAGCCCCTGCCCCACCGGGTTGGTGGGGCCTTCCATACGGATGTCCACAGGAGGTCACATGCGCGACTATGAGGTAATGACGATCCATCGGCCCGAACTGGCCGAGGACGAGGTCGAGGCCAGGATCACCGACCTGGAATCGCATCTCTCCGGTCAAGGAGCGACCGTCGGCGGGCGTGATCTGTGGGGGAAGCGTCGCTTCGCCTACGAGATCGACCACATATCCGAGGGTTACTACTCGGTGGTCACGTTCCAGGCAGAGGCGGCTGCCGTCGACTCACTCGATCGATTGCTGTCACTGGCCGACGAGGTGGTTCGACACAAGATCGTGCGCAAAGGCGCATGACTGGAATCCGTCCCCGTGTCGAGGCATGATCGACATCGGGACGTGAGTAGAGGAGATTTCACATGTCGAACAACGTAACTCTGATAGGCAACCTCGTCGATGACCCGGAACTGCGCTTCACCCCCTCGGGTGTGGCCATGGCCAAGATTCGTCTCGCCGTGAACCGGCGCTGGCGCGGGAACGACGGTGAGTGGCAGGAGGACACCAGCTTCTTCACCGGCACCGTCTGGAGGGAGCAGGCCGAGAGCGCCGCCGAGTCGCTGCAGAAGGGGACCAGGGTCATCGTCACCGGTCGTCTCGAGCAGAGGAGCTGGGAGACCGACCAGGGCGACAAGCGATCGGTCGTCGAGGTCCAGATCGACGAGATCGGCCCTTCTCTGCGCTGGGCCACCGCCTCGGTCAACAAGACGCAGCGCTCGGGTGGCGAGTGGAGCGGCGGTGGCGGTGGCGGTGGCGGCCAGGGCGCCGATGTCCCTCCGGCACCGGTGGCGAGAGAGACCTACGGGCCCGACGAGGCCCCGTTCTGATTCAGGAGAGCTAGCTGAATGGCAAGAAAGAGCACCAACAACCCGCGTCCCAAGCGCCGCCGGGCGGCGGAGACGAGACGGGGCCGTCCCAAGCCCTGCGCCTTCTGCAAGCAGAAGGTCGACTTCATCGACTGGAAGGACGTCTCCGTCCTGCGCAAGTACATGTCCGATCGGGGAAAGATCCGCGGCCGCCGGGTGAACGGCAATTGCCCCACCCATCAGCGTGCTGTGGCCAACGCCATCAAGAACGCCCGGGAGATGGCGCTTCTCCCCTATCTGAACACCCGATGAGACTGATACTCACCTCCGATGTCCAGGAACTGGGCAAGCGGGGCGACGTGGTCGACGTGGCCGAGGGTTACGCCCGCAACTACCTCCTCCCCCGGAAGAAGGCGGTGAAGGCCAACGAAGGGGCCCTGGCCCAGGCCGAGGCGGTGCGCGAGGCACGCATCGAGGCGGAGCGCAAGGCCAAAGACGATGCGGAGCGGCTGGCCACCCAACTGGTCGGGAGCCGGGTCGTGATCGCGGCCCAGGCCGGCGACGAGGGACAGCTCTACGGGTCCATCGCCGTGGCCGATGTGGTGGAGGGGGTTCGCCGGTTCACGGGGATCGAGCTGGACCGGTCCACGGTGGAGATCCCCAAGCCGATCAAGGCCATCGGCCTCCACGAGATTCACATCAAACTCCACCCCGACGTCGAGTTCCCCCTCACCCTGGACGTGATCCCGGCGTCCTGACTTCCTAATGCAGGGCGTCACATATACGTGACGCCCTGCATTGAGAATGGGACCCCGGATAACAGCCGATTTCGCGCGTCTCCTGGCAATCTCTTCCACCGCGAAAACAAAACGGGCCTGCGCGAAAATCGATCAGCGCTATGGCTTGTCGACCCCGATGCGTCGGGCCTATCTTCATCAATCTTCCCCGCTGGCAGAATTGGCTTCCCCGCCCACCGGCGGGGTCTTGCGTGTCAGGGCCGCCCCGAACCGCTCAACTCTGTCACTTCGCGAAATTTGTCAGACCCCGAATGTTGGATGAGGACCAGATGAGCATGACCGACCAGGGGCAGATGAGGCCCGGCTACCGAAACCCACCCCACTCCAGGGAGGCGGAGGAGTCGGTGATCGGGGCCGTCCTCCTCTCCGAGGAGGCGGTGAACGAGGTCATGGACCGGCTCCATCCTCCCGACTTCTATGTCCCCGCGCATCAGGCGATCTTCGAAGCCATGCGCGAGCTGTTCGACGGGAACCAGGCCATCGACGCGGTGACAGTCTCCGAGGCGCTGCGTCGGCGCGGGGAGCTGGACAAGATCGGGGGGGTCTCCTATCTCGCCCGCCTCGTCGACATCGTCCCCTCCACCTCCAACATCCTCTACTACTCGGGGATCGTCGAGGAGCACGCCAAACGACGGGAACTGATCCGGGCCGGCGCCACGGTGACCGACGTCGCCTTCGACATCGACGAGGAGATCGCCCGGGTCCTCGACCGGGCGGAGCAGGCGGTGCTCTCGGTGGCCGAGCGCCGGAGCGCCCAGACCCTGCTCGAGGTCGGGCCGTTGTTCAGCGACGTGCTCGAGCACATCGAGCTACTGGAGCAGCGGGGCTCGGAGCTGACCGGTCTCGCCACCGGCTATGTCGACCTGGACAAGAAGCTGGCCGGGCTTCAGGCCGCCAACCTGGTCGTCATCGCAGCGAGACCGGCGATGGGCAAATCGAGCCTGGCCCTGGGCATCGCGGTCAACGCCGCCACTCAGGGCGAGCCGGTGGCGATCTTCTCCCTGGAGATGTCGAAGGAGGAGATCGTCCAGCGCATCCTCTCGTCGGTGGGTCGGGTCGACTCGATGAAGCTCCGCTCCGGGCAACTCGGCCCGTTGTGGCAGAGGGTCGTCGACGCGGCCGGCAAGATGTATCAGGCCCCGATCTTCATCGACGACTCCCCGGTGGTCACCGTGACCGACATCCGGGCCAAGTGTCGTCGGCTCAAGCGGAAAAAGGGTCTCGCCCTGGTCGTCATCGACTACCTGCAGTTGATGGAGTCGTCGAGCCGGGAGAACCGTCAACAGGAGATCTCGGAGATCACCCGCAACCTGAAGAACCTGGCCCGTGAGCTGGAAGTCCCGGTCATCGCCGTCTCCCAGCTCAACCGCTCGCTGGAGACCAGAGAGGACAAGCGGCCGCGACTCTCCGACCTACGCGAAAGCGGATCCATCGAACAAGACGCAGACGTGGTGATGTTCATCTACCGCCACGAGTACTACCACCCCGAGGATCAGGAGCGGAAGGGCATTGCCGAGGTGATCGTGGCCAAGCACCGGGCCGGCTCCACCGGTCCGGTCGAGGTCACCTTCCAGCCCGAATTCACCCGGTTCGCCAACCTGGGCCGCGACGTCACTTGACTAGTGGCCCGCCGCCCGAGTACCTGAGCGGTCTCGCCGGCCCTCGACCCCGCTGGCTACGTCCTCGTCCTTGCCGAACGATCAGGTGCGGCTTCGTCCTGCGTTCTTGCCAGCGACGCCGATGACTCGCCGACACCGCGGCATTACTCGGACGACAGACCACTGGCCCGCCCCGCCTCCAAGGCGCGCTCGATGGTGTCGTAGGCCACGGCGGCAGCCCGCCATCCCAGGGTTGCGGTTTTCTTGTCCTCCAGCTCCTTGTAGACCGCGAAGAAATGCTCCAGCTCCCGGAGTAGATGCTCGGGCACGTCGTCGAGTTCCTTCGCCTCGCGCCACAGGGGGTCGCCGTCGGGCACAGCCAGGACTTTGTGGTCGGCATGGCCCTGGTCCTCCATCAGGAACAGGCCGATCGGACGCACCCGGATTCGGCACCCGGGGAAGGTGGGCTCGGTGACCAATGCCATGATGTCGAGCGGATCGCCGTCTTCGGCGTGGGTGTCGGGGATGAAGCCGTAATCGGCCGCGTAACGGGTGGCGGTGAACAGCATCCGGTCGAGGAAGATCTCCCCGGTCTCGTGATCGGTCTCGTACTTGTTCCGGCTCCCCTTGGGGATCTCCACGATCATGGTGACCAGCACGGGTTGACTGTACAGACGGCTACTCTCGCCCGGTTGTGCCTGACATCGGTGGCCTCGCCACAACCAGGACCCGTTTCCTGACGACGCTTCCACTCAGAGATCTCCCGGGATAGCCACCTCGATGTCTCCCACCGCCAAGCGCGGAAAGCGCTACCTACTTGTGATGTCCGTTGGTGCTCTCGGTGTGGTCTACGGCGACATCGGGACCAGCCCGCTGTATGCCTTCCGCGAGTCGTTTCATGCTGCCGAAGGGCTCGGAGTCGACCGGGCCAGCGTGTTCGGCGTGCTCTCACTCATGTTCTGGGCGTTGGTGCTGGTGGTCTCGGTCAAGTACCTGGTCTTCGTGGTGAGGGCGGACAATCACGGCGAGGGGGGCATCCTCGCATTGACCGCCCTGATCGTGCCCTCGAGCAAGACTCCGACCGTCGGCCTGAGATGGGGGCTCATCCTCCTGGGTCTGTTCGGCACCGCGCTGCTCTACGGCGACGGGATCATCACCCCGGCCATCTCGGTGCTGTCGGCAGTGGAAGGCATCGAGGTGGCGGCGCCCGGTCTGGAGCCCTATGTGGTGCCGATCGCCGTGACCATCCTGATCGCGCTGTTCAGCATTCAGCGGGCGGGAACAGCCACCGTCGGCGCGATCTTCGGGCCGGTGATGATCGTGTGGTTCACCGTGCTGGCCTTGCTCGGAGGCGCTCACGTGGTCCAGGATCCGGGCATCCTCGCCGCGGTCAATCCGGTCCACGCCGGCCGGTTCATCGTCGCCAACCCCCGTCTCGCCTTTCTCGCTCTCGGCGCCATCTTCCTGGTCGTGACCGGGAGCGAGGCCCTCTACGCCGACATGGGTCACTTCGGAAAGCGGCCGATCCGCATCGGGTGGTACACCGTGGTCTTTCCTGCGCTCCTACTCAACTACTTCGGGCAGGGAGCGATGCTCATCGCCAACCCGGAGAACATCGACAACCCGTTCTTTCGCATGTCGCCTGCGTGGGCCGTGCTGCCGATGGTGATCCTGGCCACGATGGCCACCGTCATCGCCTCGCAGGCCCTCATCACCGGGGCCTACTCCCTGACCATGCAGGCGGTGCAGCTCGGTTATCTGCCCCGATTCGGGATTGACCACACCTCGCCACGCGAGATCGGCCAGGTCTACATCGCTGCCATCAACTGGGGGCTGATGATCGCTTGTGTCGGGTTGGTGCTCGCATTTCGGAGCTCGAGCAACCTGGCCGCCGCCTATGGCGTCGCCGTCACCACCACCATGGTGATCACCAGCATCCTGCTCTACTTCGTCATGCGGGAACGTTGGAGTTGGTCCCCTCTCGTTGCCGGGTCCCTCACCGCTGTCTTCCTCGTCGTCGATGTTGCCTTCTTCGCTGCCAACATCGTCAAGGTTCCGGCAGGGGGGTGGTTCCCACTGGTGGTGGGTGCGGCGGTGTTTGCCGCGATGACCACGTGGAAGACGGGACGCCGGCGGCTCGCCACGGCGCTGAGACGCGGAGAGTTGCCCATCGAGCGGTTCATCGGGTCGATCGCAACCCATCCCCAGCTCCGGGTCCCGGGGACCGCGGTCTATCTGTTCCCCGATCCGGGGGTCACCCCACCCGCTCTCCTCGCCAACCTCCGCCACAACGAGGTCTTGCACGAGACGGTGGTCCTGGTTGCGGTGCAGACCTCCAGCGTGCCCCGCGTCCCCCAGGTGCGGAGGGCGACGGTGCACGACCTCGGGGAGGGTTTCGCCCAGGTGGTCCTCCACTTCGGGTTCATGGACGCGCCCGACGTGCCCCGGGCGCTGATCAACATCGTCGACCCGGAGTTCGGGTTCGACCCCGAGGACGCCACCTATTTCGTGGGCCGCGAGACGATCATCAACAGGAGTCGGGGGATCGAGAGGGCCCGGTCGGCCCTGTACGCAGCGATGCACCGGAACTCCTCCAGCGCCGTCCAGTACTTCAGTCTCCCCCCGAGCCAGGTGATCGAGATCGGAAAGCAGGTCGCCCTGTAGCGACCGAGGACGGATACCCTGGCGCCGAGCCGGGACCACGAGACGAGGGGATAGGCCCAATGAGGGCATTCAGAGCTTTGACGTCGACCATGGTTGTCGCCCTGGTCTTGGCGGCTTGTGGTGGCGGCGATGCCGGCGACACCACCATCGCCGACGAGGCGACCACGACCGTCGCCGAGACCACCACCACCGTTGTCGAAGCCACGACCACGACCGCGGACGACGATGGGGGCACGGTCAGCTTCGACGACATGCCTGCCGAGTGTGTCGATGCCCTGGTCGGGTTCCTGAAGGCGATCGAGCCGGCCATGGAGGGAATCGACTTCAGCACCGTGACCGCAGACGATCTCGAGGAGCTCGGGGCCGAGTTGGAGGACCTGGGCGAGGACTACTCCGGCGCCCTGGAAGACCTCGACTGCCCCGAACCCGATGGCAGCGACGAGGAGGCCTTTGCTGCGATGATCGAGATCGCGGAGAGGGAGGCCCCGGGAACCGTCGCCTATCTGGAGTGGATCGAGAGCTTCGCCGACGTCGCCGACTCCATCGGGGAGGCTTCGGGGGATTGCGAGACCGACATCGCCGCATTCGAGTCGATCGTCGACGAGAAGGGGTCGATGGGCAATCTCACCATGGAAGAGGTCGTCGAGGTCGGCGGCCTGGTCTCTTCGATCAGCACTGTCTGCTCACCGGAACGGGCTCAGGAGTTCCTCTCCCAGGACGATGTGACGAGCTTCCTGGACGGCTGAGGCTCAATCCGGACGTGCGGCAACCCGAAGGTTGCCGCTGGAGGGGTTCCCACTTGCCCTGTGAAGCCGGGGAAGCTTCTAGAGGGGGGACTCAATTAGGGCATGAGGGACCTGGATCTGATTCTGCTGCTCCCGACCCCCCTGGGACGGGCAAA
>Ga0299913_10006634_pt1 | contig 10039 bp, 8 predicted proteins | sample RVTome_9_FD_201360 | JGI IMG/M metagenome (GOLD analysis project Ga0299913, IMG submission 201360) | Soil microbial communities from uranium-contaminated site in the Upper Colorado River Basin, Wyoming, United States - RVT155D38 (version 2) ... | reverse complement strand
ACGTCTATCGCGGGGCTCGGGGGGTGTTGGGCTGGGCTGGATCGACGACGTCGAGGATGTCGTCGAGCGCGAGCGCATCAACCTGCTCGTCGGTGGGGCGCGGCCGGCCAGCGACCCGTCGCGACGCCGTAGCGACGCGGCCCGGCGGAGGGTCAGCGAGAAGCTCTCCGATTGCTGCCTGCACCTCCCGGTCTCCTACATCGGCGCCAACGACCTCTTCGAGGACCTCTTCGCTCACGTCCCGCTGGGCCGGGTGGACGCGACCTGGTTCGAATATGTCCTTCATCCTCGATATCGCAGCGCGTCGCGGGGGCTGAAGCGCGTCCTCGGCCTCTTGCTTGCGATCGTGATGCTCATCGCCCTTGCGCCCGTCCTCGCAGTCGCGGCAGTCGCGATCAGGCTCACCGATGGTGGGCCAATTCTCTATCGACAGCGCCGGATCGGCGAGCGCGGGCGCGAGTTCGACGTCTTCAAGCTGCGGACGATGAGCGTCGACGGAGAGGCCGACGCGATCGCCTGGTCGCCGAGGGAGGACGTAGAGCGATTGACGGCGGTCGGGTCGGTGCTCAGAAGGACCCACCTGGACGAGCTGCCCCAACTCTGGAACGTCGTTCGCGGAGACATGTCGCTGGTCGGGCCGCGCCCCGAGCGCCCGGAGATTGTCGCGATGCTCGAGGAGCGGCTTCCGTTCTACGGGCGGCGCCACCTGATGCGTCCCGGCATCACCGGATGGGCACAGGTCCGGTGCGGGTACTCGGGCTCGGTCGCGGGCTCGGTCTGGAAGCTCGCCCACGACCTCTTCTACCTCAAGCGCCGCTCGATCCTGTTTGACTTGATGATCCTGTTCGAGACTCTGGCGACACCGGTCCGCGACCGGCGACCGACGCGCCGGTTCCCCGACGAGCACTTCGTCCTCGACGCGATCCGAGAGGAGGACGAGACCGGGCCCCCGTGGGCGGGGGGGACCGATCCGGGTGTCGAGGTGGAGCGGCGCCGGTTCAGTCCGAGGGAGGGCCGGGCACCGGTTTCTCCCTTTTTTGATCGGTAGGGTCAACTTACGCTGAACGCCGCGGGCGAGGAGCTCGAGGAAAAGCGCCGGCTGCGCCGCTAGTGCGGCTGCCAGACGTCCGGGCCCTCAGTCAACTCGACCAGCTCGTCGGGTAGCTCGCCGGCGACAAGGTCGGCGAGCGTCACCGACTCGAGCACGCCCCGGATGTTCGCCCGCAGCGCGATCCAGACGACCTGGAGCGGCTTCGCGGCACCCCGGTACTCGAGGTCCTCCGGCCGCTCGCCCCGCATACTCGCCAGCGGCCCCTCGACCGCGCGGATGATCTGCGCGAGCGTGATTTCCTCGGCGGGCCGGCTAAGCCAGTAGCCGCCCTCGGCGCCTCGCTGGCTCTGGACGAGCCCGGCGTGCTTCAGCTCGCCGAGGATGTTCTCGAGGAAGCGCAGGGGGATCTTCTGCGCGTCGGCGACCCGCTCGCCCTTGATCGGAGTCAGCCGCTCCGCGGCGGCGAGCTCGATCGACGCGCGCACCGCATAGTCGGCCTTGGCAGAGATCCTCACCCCCCAATTGTGGCCGACGCGCGGACGCGACCCGCGGCGCGATACTTTCAGAGGCCTGGCCAGCGAAACGGGAGGACTGGGATGAGACTCGGGAACATCGCCAACAAGGCGAAGCAGGCAGTCGACAAGCGGGGCGGCATGGATGCGCTGAAGGAAGACGCCGCCGAGCTCAAGGACATCGCCAAGGGCAAGGGCAGCCTGAAGGACAAGGCGAAGGCCGCAGGCGGCGCGATCAAGGACCCCGGCGCGAAGGCACCGGAGGGGGAGGCGAAGCCCGAGGCGCCCGCTCCCCCGAAACAACAGGGCAAGTAACGGGGAAGGTTCGGGACGGGAGGGGCATGTTCGCGAGTTATTGGCCCATACGGTCAATGAGTCGCGAACGCGCGCTCTCCACCGCCCTACTTGCCCTGCTGTTCGTCCTCGCGGCTCCTTCCTCATCCGCCGCCTCCCCCTATGTCCACGCCCACCGCGGCGGGTCGCTCGAGACGGTGGGTTCGGCTCAGAAGGCCCGCTTCGGCGAGGAGACCATGCCCGCGTTCCGCGAGGCGGCGAAGGAGGGCTTCGTCCTCGAGCTCGACGTGAAGCTTTCCTCCGACCGAGTCCCGCTGGTCATTCACGACGCGACCCTCGACCGGACGACGAGCTGCGACGGCGCCGTCGCCTCACTCACGGCGGCCGAAATCCGGGCCCAATGCCCGGTCGACACGGTCGGCACGGGCGGGGAGCTGGTCCAGCTCCCGGCGGGGAGCCGGACACAGAAGGTGCCCACGCTGCGGCAGGTCCTGCGGCTCGCCCTGCGCCGCGGCGCTGAGATCAACCTCGAGATCAAGAACGTCCCGACCGACCCCGACTTCGACACGGGGTCCGGATTCGCGACCGCGGTCGCCGACGAGCTGCGCCGCTCCGGGTTGCCGCCGTCGCAGATGATCATCCAGAGTTTCTGGCCGGCGAACCTGGACGTGATCGAGGCCGATCCCTACTTCGAGCTCGCCGAGACCTCGCTGCTGACGCTGCCCGAGATGAACGAGGCCGGCTTCGCCGCCGCCGACGCGGCCGGCTACGAGTGGGTCTCACCGGACGGCGCCGTCGGCGCGGCCTACATCGCCAACGCGCACGCGGTCGGGCTCCGCGTCGTCCCCTACACGCTCAACAGCGCGGAGGAGATCCGCGCGGCGACCGAGCGGGGCGTCGACGCGGTGATCACCGACGATCCCGAGCTGGCGCGAAAGGCGGTGGCCGCGGCGAGCCCGCCGCCGCCGCCCATCCCGCCGCCACCGAGCAAAGGCGAGTGCGAGCGGACCAACGCCGCGAACACGATCGCGCCGATCCGGGCGCTGCACCCGGCGCCGCGGGCACCACGGGTCTTCGCGCTTCAGTTCAAGCAGGAGCTTCGCCATGTCGAGAGCTACGAGAGCTTCCGCACGAAGATCGAGTGCATGGTCCTCCGCTACGTCGTCCCGCGGCTGGCGAGGGGCAGGCCCAACGTGATCGCATTGACCGAAGACGTCGGGCTGATGACGATCGCGACCGGCAGCCGCGGCGCCGCGGCGCGCGGGATCTTCGAGGACCCCGAGTCCGCGCCGGGCTGCGAGGACTCGGCCGGGGTCTGCGGCGTCGCCGCCGCGATCGGCGCGATTGCGGCGAGCTATTCCTCCGAGATCGCGACGTACAGGGCGCGATTCCCCGACATGCAGCCGATCGCCGCGACCTTCGTCGCGCCCACCGACACGTTCGCGCGCGGCTGGATGCAGGTCTTCTCCGACATCGCCCGGCGCTACGGCGTCTACATCCTCGGCTCGAACAACCAGTCGCCCTTCCGGGAATCGACCGACCCCTCCGACATCGACGCCTTCGCCGACCCCGACCTGCCGCGGCCCGAATCGGTCTACGTCGCCACGACCAGCGCCGTCTACAACGAGGTCTTCATGTGGGGCCCGAACGACGTCCGAGCCGAGGGGCCGGCGCCGCTGCGGAACATGGTCGCCCAGAACAAGAAGGTGCCGTTGACGCCGATCGAGGAGACGATCCAGCTCACGAACGGGCCCACCGGCGGGCCGGATGCGATCGCGAACCTGCGCCCGTACCGGATCCCGGGGACGCGGGCCCGGGTCGGGTTCGCGACCAGCCTGCCGGCCTTCGTCTGGAATGGGCCTCCGACGATTGGCTTCGGCGAGGGCGTGGCGCCCGGAATCGATCCCTGCGCCGACGTCCGCACCCACTACATGAGCTGCCTCGACCGGCTCGGAACGAACCTGGTGATGCAGGACGAGGCCAACTCCGGGCGCTGGACGGCGGCGAGCGGCGAGGGCTACTACCAGCCGCTGGTCTGGATGAGCTCCACCTGGCGCACCGTCGGGGACCCCGAGGCCGACTTCGCCTACAACGTCACGCCTCACATGGTCGGCAACCTCGCCGACCTTCCGTTCGACGGCCAGAGCGCGATCACCCAGCGCGGGCTCCGCGGTGAGCCGGGCCAGCGCGGGCGGCGGCGCTGCACCTACGTCGGCAACACCGAGTTCCTCCCGGGCGCTCCCGAGGGGGACGCCGAATACCTGCGCGTCTACGCGGGCCGCAAGCGCGAGTTTCTCGCGGTCGTCCCCTGGGTCGCCGCCGACGGCCCGCGCGACGCCCTGCGCGACGTCGGGCGGCGGCTCGCGCCCGGATCCGGCGATCCGATCGAGAACGACTACCTCGAGACGGGCATCGTCGCCGACCTCCCGTTCCCGCCGGTGGCGAGGCGGCCGAGTTGCGCCACCGCGACCGCGCCCGTACCCTGATACCGATGCGCAGGAGGGCAAGGATGCGGGTGATGGGTCTGGTGGCGGTCGCGTGCGCCGCAGCACTCGCCACGGCGTCGCCGGCCAGGGCCGGGCTCGAGAGCGACCCCGCCCTCGGCGCGGCCGCCGACCTCGACGCGGCCCTCGCGGCGCTCGTCGCCGCCGATGACGGGCCAGTCGGCGCTTCGGCCATCGTCCAGCGAGGGGATCGCATCTCGTTCCATCGCGCGGGAGTCGCCGACCTCCGAACCGGGCGCGCCATCCACCGCACCGACCACATGCGGATCGCGAGCACGGCGAAGGCATTCAGCGGCGCGGTCGCGCTTTCGCTCGTCGATCGCGGCCTGATCGGGCTCGACGACACCATCGGCGAGCTTCTCGCCGGGCAGCCGGCCGCCTGGTCCGAGGTGACCGTGGCGCAGCTGATGCAGCACACGAGCGGGGTCCCGGACTTCACGGAGAGCCAGGCCTTCCGCGACCGGTTCGGCTCCGATCCGCGCGGCTACTTCGCTCCGGAGGAGCTGCCGGCGTTCGTCGCCGACCGGCCCCTGAACTTCGAGCCCGGCACCGAGTACAGGTACTCGAACACCGACAACATCCTGATCGGTCTGATTGCTCAGGCGGAAACAGGCCGCCTCTACTCGAACGACCTGCGCCAGCTCGTCTACCGGCCGCTCGGGCTGATGCAGACGAGCCTCCCGAACGACTGGCTGATGCCGCGGCGGTACATCCACGGCTACGACGTCCCCGACGGCGGCGAGCCGCCGGAGGACATCTCCGAGCTCGCCAGCGCATCCGGCGCCTGGGCCTCCGGCGGGTTGGTCTCCACGCCGGCCGATCTCAACCGCTTCATCCGCGGCTACGTGGGCGGCGCGCTTTTCGGCGGCGAGGCCCGCGCGCGCCAGTTCGCGTTCGTCGAGGGGAACTCCGACCCGCCCGGGCCCGGCGAGAACTCCGCGGGGCTCTCGCTCTTCCGCTACCGCACCCGCTGCGGCACGGTCTTCGGGCACACCGGGAACATCTTCGGCTACACGCAGTTCATGGCGGCGACGCGGAACGGCCGCCGGTCGGCGGTGGTCTCAGTGAGCCATCAGTACACGGGAAGCACCCTCGAGGGGATCCGCCTCGCCGACGAAAGGGCCGTCTGCCTCGCTCTCTCCCGCGGTGGCTGACGACTTCCGATCGCGGGTCGCCCCGCTCTTCGAGCGCGCGAGCGCGAGCTGACCCGTCATCATTGGCGGCGATGGAGCCGCTCCGCGACGCCCACGGCCGCGAGCTGACCGACCTGCGGGTCTCGGTCACCGACCGCTGCAACTTCCGCTGTCGCTATTGCATGCCCGCGAACGGAATGGAGTGGCTGCCGCGCGAGCAGATCCTCTCCTTCGAGGAGATCGAGCGGCTCGTCCGCCTCCTCGTCTCGCTCGGTATCCGCGACGTCCGGCTGACCGGCGGCGAGCCGCTGGCCCGCCGCGACTTCCCGGTGCTCGCCGGGATGCTCGCCAGGATCGACGGGATCGAGGACCTCTCGATGACGACAAACGGCTACTTCCTCGAGCGCGATGCCGACGCGATCGCCGCGGCCGGCATCGACCGCGTCAACGTCTCGCTCGACTCCCTGGCGCGCGGCCGGTTCTTCGAGATCACGCGGCGCGACGCGCTCGACGAGGTGCTGCGCGGCCTCGACGCGATCGCCCGCCACGAGCACCTGCGGCCGATCAAGGTGAACGCGATCGCGATGCGCGGGTTCAGCGAGGACGAGGCGCTTCGCTTCAGCGAATTCGCCCGCTCCACCGAGTTCCAGGTCCGGTTCATCGAGTTCATGCCCCTCGACGGCGACCGGGCGTGGACGCCGGACGCTGTTCTCACCGGGGCCGAGATCCGGGAGATCATCGAGGGTGTCCACCCGCTGGAGCCGGTGCCGCGCGAGCCCTCGGCGACCGCTCGCATCTACCGCTTCGCCGACGGAGCCGGCGAGATCGGGTTCATCAACCCCGTCTCTGAGCCGTTCTGCGCCGACTGCAACCGGATCCGCCTGACCGCCGACGGCAAGCTTCGCACCTGCCTCTTCTCCCTCCACGAGACCGACCTGCGCGAGCCGCTTCGCACCGGCGCGGACGACGGCGAGCTCGAGGCGATCGTCCGCGGCGCGGTCTGGCGCAAGGAGCTCAAGCACCATGTCAACGAGCCGGGCTTCCGCCCGCCCGCTCGGACGATGTCGGCGATCGGCGGCTGAGCGAGGAGGCTGGATGAAGCCCGAGGAGTGGATCGAGAAGTTCGCCCAGGAGATCGGTGCGCGCGCTCCGGACGATGGCACCGTTCACGACCTGCTCGAGCTGGCCGCGGTCGCGGCGCACTCCTCCGAGCGCACGGCGGCGCCGATCGCCTGTTATCTCGCTGGCGTCACCGGCGCCCCGATCTCCGAGTTGCGCACGATCGCCGACGGTATCGGCGGCGACAGCGACGCCTGACGGCGGGCGATGCGGGTCGCCGAGCTCTGGCGCTACCCGGTCAAGTCGATGCGAGGCCAGCGCCTCGATCGCGCAGAGGTGCTCGCGGACGGGCTCGAGGGCGATCGGCTGCTCCGGGTTGAGGACGAGCGCGGCCTCGTCACGGCGCGGCGCAAGCAGCGCCTGATCCCGGTCGAGACCGCGATCGGGGATGACGGCGAGCCTCTCGTCGAGGGCAAGCGCTGGCGCTCGGGCGCGGTCGCCGAGCGGATCCGCGAGATCGCCGGCGAGAAGGCGAGCCTCGTCCCGACCGCCGACGGCGCCCGCTTCGATGCGGCGCCGATCCTCGTTTGCGGCGACGGGGCGCTCGAGGCGCACGACGCCGATCGCCGCCGGTTCCGGCCGAACGTGGTCGTCGAGGGGGTCGAAGGGCTCTCCGAGCGAGAGTGGGTCGGCGCCGAGCTTCGGATCGGATCGGCGACGCTGCGCGGCGTCGAGGTCTGCGAGCGCTGCGCGGTGACGACGATCGACCCCGAGACGGCGGCGGTCGACCCCGACGTCCTTCGCCAGGTGAACGAGGAGTTCGACGGGATCATGGGGGTGTACTGCGCGGTCGAGCGGCCCGGTACGATCGCGGTCGGCGACGAGGTCGAGGCGGGGGAGAGAAGCCCGAGCTGAGCATGGCCACCGAAGAGCACGTCACCTACTGCCGGATCTGCGAGCCGCTCTGCGGCATGGTCGCGACGGTCGAGGACGGGCGGGTGACGAAACTCCGGCCCGACGCCGACCATCCGCTGTCGCGCGGCTTCGCCTGCCCCAAGGGGATCGCGATGACCGAGGTCCAGAACGACCCCGACCGCGTGCTCTACCCGCTTCGCCGCGTGCGCGGCGGCGCGAACGGTTCGCGCTCGAACGGCGCGGGCTCCGACCACGTCCCCGAGGGCTTCGAGCGGGTCACATGGGAGGAGGCCCTTGACGACATCGGCAACCGCCTGCGCGCGGTCCGCGAACGGCACGGCGGCGAGTCGGTCGGCTGGTACATGGGCAACCCGGGCGCGTTCTCCTACTCGCACCCGCTCTGGGTCAAGGGCTTCCTCGACGGGCTCGGCTCGCACCATCTCTACTCGGCCTCCTCGCAGGACGTCTCGAACCGCTTCGCCGCGAGCCACTTCCTCTACGGGTCGCCGTTCCTCGTCCCGATCCCCGACCTCGCGCGGACGGACCTGCTGGTCGTCCTCGGCGCCAACCCGATGGTCTCGCACGGCAGCGTGATGAGCGCACCGCGGATCAAGGAGGAGCTGCACGCGATCACCGAGCGCGGCGGCCGCGTCGTGGTCGTCGACCCACGCCGCACCGAGACCGCTAGGGAGTTCGAGCACGTCTCGGTGAACCCGGACTCGGATGCCTGGCTGCTCCAGTCGCTTCTCCACGTCGTATTCGACGAGGGGCTCGAGGACGCCCGGGCGATCGAGCGCCAGTCGCGCGGCGTCGCCGGCCTGCGCGAGATGGTCGCCCAGCATTCGCCAGAGCGGACCGAGGCCCGGACCGGCGTGCCCGCAACCGATGTGCGCCGGCTCGCCCGCGACATCGCTGACTCCGACACGCAGGCCGCGATCTACGGGCGCACCGGCTCGTGCCTGGGGCGCAACGGCACGCTCGTCTCGTTCCTTCTCGACGCGCTCGCCCTCGTCAGCGGCAACCTCGATTGCGAAGGTGGCGGCGTCTTCGGCTCGCCGCCGATCGACTACGAGCGCGGCGCCCACATGCTCGGGCTCGCTACCTACGGCAAGGTGCGAAGCCGGATCGGCGGCTTCCCGGACGTCCTCTCGCAGCTTCCGGCGACGGTGATGGCGAAGGAGATCACGACCCCAGGGAAGGGCCAGATGCGCGCGTTCTTCGTCTCGGCCGGCAACCCGGTGCTCTCGGTGCCGAACGGCGACGAGCTCGAGGCGGCCCTGCCCGAGCTGGAGCTGATGGTCTCGATCGACATCTACGTGAACGACACCAACCGCCACGCCGACTACGTGCTGCCGGCGACGACGTTCCTCGAGCGCGAGGACTTCCCGCTGCCCTTCCTGGCGCTGTTCACGACGCCGTTCATCCAGGCCACCGACCCGGTCGTCGAGCCCTATGGCGAGGCGCGCCAGGAGTGGGAGGTCATGGAGCAGATCGCACGCCGCGCCGGCTTCGAGTCCGGGCCCGTGGCGCCGCTGCGGTGGCTCGGCAAGGCGGGCGTGCGCCTTTCGCCGAAGCGCCTCGTCGAGATGCTGCTCCGCAGCGGCCCCAAGGGCGACTGGTTCGGCCTCCGCCGTGGCCGGCTCAGCCCTAAGAAGCTGCGCGAGAACCCGCACGGGATCGTCCTCGGCGACCGCTGGCCCACTGGCGTGCTCGGCGACAAGGTCCGCCACCGCGGCGGCAAGGTGAGGCTCGACCCGCCCGAGATCGTCGAAGACGCCGAGCGGCTCGCGGCGCGGGCGCAGCCGACGGACGAGTTCCCGCTGCTGATGATCGGGATGCGCGAGCTTCGCTCTCACAACTCGTGGATGCACAACTCCGAGAAGCTGATGCGCGGCGAGCTGCGACGCCACTCGGCCCGCATCCATCCCGCGGACGCCGCGGCGCTCGGGATCGAGGACGGCGACCGCTGCCGGATCGCGTCGGCGAACGGCGAGATCGAGACCGAGGCGCGCGTCACCGACGAGATCAAGCGAGGCACGATCGCCGTCCCCCACGGCTGGGGCCACCGCGGAGGAAGCTGGCGCCGCGCGGTCGCGGCCGGCGGCGCGAACGCGAACGACCTCGCCTCGACCGATCCGGACGACCTCGAGGTGCTCGCCGGCATGGCGCACCTGAACGGGATCCCGGTGCGGGTTGAAGCGGTCGCTCCGGCGCCCGAGCGCGAGCGCGAAGCCGTCGCCACGGTGTAGCCGCCGCGGGCGAGGGTCGATCGGACGAAAAACGGCGGGCATGTAGGGCAGTGAGCTCGAGCGGGATCAGCGAAGCTCAGGTTGACCTGTCGAGTTGTTTCCGACGTGCGGAAAGAACTCGACAGCGACGTCGCCGGATCCGCCCCGCGCACTGTCCCCTACATGCCCGCTGTTTGTCGTCCCTCCTCGACCCTCTCAGCTCCCGTGTAGACGTTCAGGCGCCCCTCCCGGGCGAAGCCGCAGAGCGTCATCCGCCGGTCCGCGGCGAGCTCGATCGCGAGCGAGCTCGGAGCGCCGACTCCGACGAGGATCGGCGCGCCGG
>Ga0299913_10006633_pt1 | contig 10039 bp, 11 predicted proteins | sample RVTome_9_FD_201360 | JGI IMG/M metagenome (GOLD analysis project Ga0299913, IMG submission 201360) | Soil microbial communities from uranium-contaminated site in the Upper Colorado River Basin, Wyoming, United States - RVT155D38 (version 2) ... | reverse complement strand
GGCCCCTGTGCCGCTGTCCGGTCGGCGGCGGGCGGGTCCGAGCCTGCGCCGGCGAAGGCGGCGATCGTCATCGCCGCCCCCGCACAGGCGAGGCCGCCGGCGGCGACGATGCTGGCTCTCACGTCGCCTGCGGATGGTGGTGGCGCCGGCGGTCGCGCGCGAGCAGGACCGCGGCCGCGAGCAGCAGCGCGACGCCGGGCACGAGCCAGCCGGCGGACGTGCCGCCGCCGCCGTCGCCGCCGGTCGCCGGCGCGGGCGCGGACGTCTCGGCGTCGATCTGCACCGCCGGGAACGTGTGCGGGCGCTCGCTGATGAAGCCGTCGTCGACCGCGTAGCTCCAGCGGCCGGCGGTCGGGAACACGACTTCGGCGCGGTACACCCCGGGCTTGCCGGTCGGCGTGGCGGCGAACGTCTCACGCGCGTCGCCGCTCGTGATGATCACCGCCGGCTCGACGCCCTCCAGCGGCGTCACACCGTGCTGGAGCACGGTGATCTCGACCGGCCACGGCGTGCCCGGCTCCGTGCCGGCCGGCGTCGAGCTGAGCCCGACGGTGGCCCAGCCGCCCGCATGCGCCGCCGGAGCGATCAGCAGGACAAGGGCGAAGGGGAGAGCGATCAGGACGCGGCGCACGGGCGCCTCCTCTACCAGGAGTTCTCGGACACCACGACTACACCCGCCGCTCGGATCAGGTTCCCAACCCTCTGGAGGCGGCACCCGAAACTCACCCTCCGGCACTTGCCGCGAGAGCAGTTGCCAATCCGCCAGCCGCGCCTGCACCGATTTTCGCGTATTGGCAGGTAGTTTGTGCGTCTCCCGCGCGCAGCCCAGCCACTTGCCATGCGGAAGGTCGAGGGTCGAGTCCCTGCAGCCGCTTCCTCAAAGCCTGCGGTTCGTGAGGCTCAGCCGAGCCACAGCACCAGGCGGACGGTGAAGACGGTGACGCCCGCCACCAGAAGCGGCCAGCCTGCCCGCGGCGAGGCCTCACGGACGCCCCAGCCGTGGACCGCCCCCACAGGGCGACCAATGGGACAAGCACGCCGAACGCCACGAAGATCCAACCGTTGCGCACGTGGCGGCGGCGCAGCGCCTCCTCGCGGCCGAGGAGAGGGCGTTGAGTGGAAGTGGCGGACACGAGGGTCTCATCGTCGCTGCCGTCGTCCTCGAGGTCGTGGTCCTCGCGTGGATGCCACGAGCGACACACGATCGCCGGCGGGTCCAGGAGCGCCATCTCTCCGTGCCGGATGACAATCGCGAAGTACTGCACACCCAGGAGCCGGCAACTCGCCCCGGGTGACCAGTTGGGTCCGGTCCGTGTGGTCCTGAACCTGCAGTGTCCGCCGTCGCACGCCGACTGTGCGTCCACGATCCGGCCGCGGAGGGCGGCGAGTTCGGCGAGCTTGGCGTCGACGCGCTCGAGCACGGCCTCGAGCCGCCACCGCTCTGACCCCGAGTCCTTGACCGACGCAGGTCGTGCAACTCTCGCTACGTCGACGTGTCAGCAAGCCGCAGGCCGCCGCGCTGCACTTCGGGAGTTGTCGCGCGGAAGGCCGGCACCAGCTCGCTGGTGACGAGGCCTGCCTCGTCGGTGAGCTCATCGACAATCGCGAACCACTCCCGGATGCGCTCCGGGGTGTCGACGATCACGGTCAGGACCGGCACGCGGCGGCGCAGCTGCCAGAAGACGTCGCCGTGGGGGTCGTGGTCGCCGTGGTAGCCCCAGATGCCGCGAAGGCTGGTGGCCCCCAGGGCTCCGGCCTTGCGCAATGCTCGTACAAGCCGGCCGTGTAATGGCTGCCCGTCGTGACGTGACTGCTCGCCGGCGTAGACCATGAGCTTCTGCCAGACGCCCAGACCGGACGGGTCGGTCGCGGGCAGGTGGCGAGGCCCGGCGAGCTTGACGCCGTCGCGCTTGCAGACGCGAATGCGCTCGAGCGTGAGCAGCGGACGCGAGAGGATGGCGGCGAGCTCGGGCAACAGCGCAGCGATGCGGTCCCCCTCTCCGACGGAGATGATCATCAGCGGCACGGCCTCGTTGCGCCCGAAGAAGCGCGCGCGCCGGCGCACGCCGTGGGCGGTGCCGTCGACGCCCAGCAGGACGGTGGCGCCGGCGACCCCGCCGCGGTGCAGCAGGGCGACGACCGCTTCGTACGCCGGTTGCCCGCCCACTCGCTCCTGGCGACCGACGTAGGCCGTCAGCTTGGTCGACTCGTCGAGATCCTCGGGCAGCTCAACCGGGTCGATGTGGCCGCTGAGCATGCGGGCGCGCTCGAGCGTCACCAGCCCGTCGAACTCCAGCTCCTCGACGTCGCGCAGCGCTGCTTCGATCCGAGGCCGGGTGTCGACCGCCACCGCCACGAGCGGCAGGTCTTCGGAGAGCGTCAGCTGACGATCGGTGCGCAGATGATGCTTGAGGCCGAAGCCCTCGACGCCACGCATCACAAGGCTCGTCTGGAGCCCGTGACGGGCGTAGATATCAACGAAGGCGTCCGCCAGGAAGCCACCGCCCGCACGCTCGCGCTCTCCGAAATACGTCGTGAGCTTCAGACAATCCTCGTTCACGAGCGCTGCCCCGTGGTCGGTCGGGGCGACGCTGCGCCCGCGGACTGGAGCTCCAGTTCGCGCAGACCGGCGCGCAACTGTGCGCGCGCATCCTCGTCGGCGAGCGACGGAATGAGCAGGCGCGCCACGTGCGCGGTGAGCACCATCACCGCGTCGCGCTCATCATCCTTGAGCTCGACGCGCGGCGCGGTCGCCGGTGCGGCGCCGCGGCGCTCGGCATGGCGACTAAGCGCAGCGGCCTGTCCCTCCGCCAGCACAAGCAGCCGCTCATACTCGCCGTCGCTCACCCGGCCGGCATGCCAGTGCACCGCGAGGGCATCGAGCGCATCCGGGAACCCACGGGTCGTCGACCACGTCCAGTGCCCCCACGGGCGTCAGCGTGAGCGCCTCGGTGACGTCGAAGCGCCACAGTTGCCGGGCGTCTGGCGCTGGACCATTCGCCGGCTGACTCTCAACGGTCCACCACTCGATCCCGGTGCAGCGAACCGCAGCGACGTCAAGCACGATGTCGAAGGCGACGTCGTAGTCGGCCGGCAGGCAACGCGCGACGTTGGCGATCAGCCAGTTCCACGCGGCGTCCCGCGTCGCGGTCGCCGCCGTGAGCTCCACAAACAGCGACGCAGCGGCCTTGTCCGAGCTACAGAACACCGGCGACGCCGGCGGTTGCGACCGCAGCACCACCGCGCTCGCCGAAGCGATGAACGCTCCGTCCCGGAGCATGGCGCGCCGGCGATGCACCCGGAGCCGGAGAGCGGGTCGTTGCGGTTGAGATGGGATGGCGGCCTCCTCGCCTCGTGATTACGAGTCGGGTAGGAGCCATCAGCCCAGCAGGCGGTTCGGCACGAGCGCCCGGCGGTCCCCATCACCGTGTCCCGAAGGACGAACCGGACTATAACGTCGCAACGCGGACGGCTGCTTCGTAGGTGCCGCGAGGGAGCTCGACGATCGGAGGCAGCCCCAACCCGATGAGCGGCGACGCGATCGGCCGTGGAGCCGAACAGGTAGTCGCCGAGGATGTGGCCGCGATGGCCGAGGACGATCAGGTCATGACCGTGTGCACTGGCGTACACGCCGAGCCGGAACTCCACGGTCTTGCTGGGAAGTTCAACGAAGCTCATCCAGACCCGAAGACCTGAACCGCAGTCCTCTCGCTAAGCGGCAGGCGTGCGGCCGATCTGGGGACACGCCCCTCCTCACCATCGGCCGGATTTGGCTCTACAGCGATGGGCCGGCCAGGATTCGAACCTGGGTCTGACGGATTATGAGGAAGGCCAAGGCCGTGCGGGCGGAGCGGTTTTGGCTCTAGCGCGCGGTGTCGGTGTCGCTCCGTTGCGCTGAGTTCTGCGCAGTTCGGGACACGGTTGGGGACACGTCTACAGCGTGTTACGTGGTCGAATTCGGAGGGTCATCGAGCACGGGCGGGAACGCTATCGGGCGTCCCTGATGCCACCCGATCTTGCCCAACCTTGCACCGGCTCGCTCGGCCGCTCGACTTGCGCCGAGCAGCTGCCAGTTCGGGAACCGTTCACCAACGATGACTGCGACGAGCGCGTCGCCGTAGTCGACGAAAGCGTAGTCGCCTTCGATCGATAAGACTTCAGATGGCTCGGCCTCGAAGCCGTCTGTGGGCATGACGACGGCGCGGTACTCATGCTCGGTTTCGAAGTCATCGCTCTTGAGGAAGAAGAAGTCGTCGCTGTTGTCCTCGATGTACGTTGAGATCGCGTGTCCGCGCTGCTCTGAGTCGAAGATGCGGGCGTCGTCGAGGTACAGGATCTTGCTGCCGCTGATGCCCGCGGGCGTGTATCGCACCTCGTCCTGCCACGCCAGGACATTGTGCTCGCTGAACGCTGTGGCAAGCGTGTAGTCGAGACGCTCACCGTCGAACAACAGACAGACACCGCGGTGCGCGTCTGCGTACTGCTCCCACATGCGCGGACGTGCCCAGGAGCAGCCGAAGGTCCGTTCAGCGTCGGCGTCGTGCGTCAGGCTGAGCAGGCGGCACTCGTCCCGCAGAAACTTGATCCCGTCGAGCATCGACTTGTAAGCGTCGTCGAAGTTCTCGGGCGTCTTCCCATACGCCCCCGTGCCGGGGACGATGTCCTTGTTCTCGACCGGATCACGCATCTTGCGGTACGGGCTCATGCGCAGTTGGTGGCTAGGCAGGATGTCCTCGAACGCGACCTTGGCGCGCGTGTAATGGGCCAGCAAGCCCTCAGGCTTGTCCAGCGTGTACTTGTCGGCGGTGGTCACGCTCGGGATGCTCCCGCGCCGAGCGGCGGACGTGGACGGTGGCGGCGCGGACCGAGGGGAAGCTTCGGCGGTTTCTTCGCGGCGAGGTCCGGGCGTGGAATGAGTCGCCGCTGGTGCTCGTGATCCTCACGGCCCCCGATAGCCGCGCCGCCCGACCAGAGCAGCGAGGAGGATCAACACCCCCGGGATAACGATCGCCACGCGAGTGTCCGACGTGAAGATCTTGACGAGCGCTTGGGCGGCGGTTCCCAGGCTCAACACCGCGGCGGCGTACAGCACGGTGCGTGGGTATTGCAGGGCCAGGCGCCGCATGGCGCGCACCGCGAGGATGATTCGGGCCACGAAAGTGGCGGGATGAGACGCCGCCTCGGCGGTGAGCCGGGCGATGGCGCGGCGTGGGCCGCTGCTCTCACCAAAAGCGCGCCGTCCGCGTGCCCCCAGCGCGGTCTCAGCTACGGTCGCGAGCTCTCTCTCGCGCGTCAGCTCCCGCGCAGTGCGCCGAAGGTTGGCGGCGAAACGCAGCGCGGTGAACGGCATCGACTCGATCTTTGCGAGATCCGCTCGCCACTCCTCGGCCCACTCTTCTTGAAGCTCCAGTGACATTGAGTCGATCGTCCGTTCGACCGAAGCCGCGGTTCGGCGACGGAGTTGGCCCTTGGCCTCGTCTACGACCAGCGCCCGCGCGACCGCGACCGCGATCCCGCCCACGAAGACCAACAGGACAAGGCCCGGTGCGCTCACGCCGCGCTGCCCCTCGGCGTCGGGGTCCAGCGCGGGGCGCGCTCGGGCTGGAGTGACGCCATCTGTTCGTCGATAGCGAGCCGGGCGCAGCGCGCGCCATGGCCGGTCAGACGGTAGAGCCGGCGGCGGGGCCTTCCCTCGAGAGAGGGATCGATTTCCTCCCAGTGGCGCTCGAGCCAGCCTGCGCGTAGCAGGCGGTCGAGCATCGGGTAGATCGTGCCCGGCTGGAGCCGGGCCTGCTTGGAGAGCTCCAGGCCGTACCACTCGTCGGTCGGGTCGCCCAGCATGGTGTTGAGGACCCGGAGGGTCTCGGAGGTCATTCGCGGCGGTGCCATAGCGATTAGTCTATATAGCCCTCTACGAAATGTCTATATAGGGACCCTCCGGCGCCGCCGCGCCTCCGCCACGCCCGTCTCGCGCTGCCTACAGCGCGTTAGCGGGCGAGCGCGGTTCCTCTGGCGGCGACGGCTTGCCGGCCGGCTCGTCCACTCCCATCGCCGCCGCGACCGCCCGACTCAATTCGTCCGCAGCAGTGACCTTCGGCACGTGGTGCACGTAGATCATCGTGGTCTGAATGTCGGCGTGACCCATGTAGCCCTGGAGGTCATGGAGAGGCCAGATCGCGGCGCCCAGGGTGCCGAACGTGTGTCGCAGGTCGTGGAAGACGATCGGATCGGTCTTGTTGCGAAGGTGCCCGAGCTCGGCGCGGTCCAGTGCGGCGTAGAACTCGTCGCGGATCTCGCCGTCGTCGAACGGCCCTCCCGTCGCTGAGCAGAACACGCGGTCGCCGACTCCGGTGAAGTGGTCGCGCCGACTGAGCCCGTCGAGCGCCGTGGCGGCCTGATCGATTAGCGGCACCGACCGCACCTTGTGGCTCTTCGGCGTCTTCTCCTCGCCGTGCGATGGCAGGTTGCGCCGGACGATGATCGACCGTGCCTCGAAGTCGATGTCGAGCCAGCGGAGCGCTCGCAGCTCGCCGAGGCGCAGTCCTGTGAATGCGGCCACAGTGAAGATCGCGGCGAGCATCTCAGTCCGTGCTTCCCGGGCCACGGCGGCAACTTCTGCCGGCTTGAGCACGTTGAAGTCGCCGGAACGGCGCACCTGGACGCGCTCCACGTCCTCCGCCGGGTTCGTCGCGATCCACTTCCGGCGCTTCGCCCGCTTCAGGATGCCGTGCAGGATCACGAGCACCTTCTGCACCGTCCGGCGCGACCACTCGCCCTCCTCGAACAGCCGCTCGCGGTACGCGTCGATCCGCTCGGTCGTAATCGCTTCCAGCGGGGTGGCCTTGCCGAACTCCGCTAGCAGCGCCCGCCGCACATTCCGATAGTCGGAGAGCGTCGATGCCGCCAGTTGTTTGTCGTCGCGGCTGTACCGCTCGTGCTCCGCGCAGGCGTCCGCGAACGTCTTCCCCGCCCGCGGCTCGGCGCCGGCGAGCGTTCCGCGGCGCGCATCGGCCAGGAGCTCCTGGAGCGCTTCCTCGGCGGTGCGATCCGTGAAGTACCCCGCGGGCGGCCGGCCGCGCTCGGTCCACTTCGGGCCTAACAGCTGCTGCACCTGGCGCCCGTCCGCCAGCCGGTACTTCAGGTAGAAGACCGGGCCGCGTCTGCGCTGGACCGTCCGCACGTGCCCGGTGACGCGCTGCCTCACGTCCCGGGCCACGTAGTCGAGGAGCAACGTGTCGGCATGCCAGACGACCCCCGGGAGCAGTACATCCCTAGATGAGGCCGGGCGCGCCGAAATTGGCCCCCGGCCGGCAGTCACGCGATGTGCGTTGACGGGGCGGTAGCCCGCTGGACACGCTCCCCGAGCGCGTGAGGTCGCCGATTTCGCGGCACGTCTCGGGACACGCGGGCCTCTAGGCCAAGCGCAGAGCCAAACTGCGACGGATTAGTCATCCGCCACCACACCGCCGGCCGCCTCGAACGAGGTGATCGAGGCGCGCGCGTATCGGTAGTAGCGCCCGAGGCGGACCGCGGGGATGCGGCCTTCTCGCGTGAGGCGGTAGACCTGCGCTTTCGGGACCTGCCAGCGCTGGGCCAGCTCGTCGGCGGTCAGAAGACGATCGACACCGTTCGCAGCCGTGCGCTCGGTGACTACGGATGGATCCATGTCTCGCTCACGCCGAGATCACGTCGGGTTCTTCGCGGCAAGTGCCATCCGGGTTAAGCCGCCGGGAGACGCCCCAAGTCAAAAATTCTCAGCGCCTACGAACTAAGAACGAGACCCCAAAGCCACAAGGTCCACCGCCACGCACCCCAAGCCAAGCGCCCAAGACGACTCACACACCGGAGACACGAGAGAACGAGTCAAGCAGCGATCCCGACACCGACCAACGGCAACGTCAACACCCAGACGAGACCAGCACACAGTTGCACTCGGGGAGTGCTTTTGCCCGCGGCGCCCCCTCACCGGCCTTACTGCCGATGGTCTCTGTCGGCAAGCTCTCGGCCGGACAGGCCCGCTACTACCTCGACCAGGCCACCAGCCCGGTCACTGCGGCCGGAGCGTTGACGTCCGGGGTCGAGGATTACTACCTCGGCGGGCCTGAGGCCGCGGGGCGCTGGCTCGGTCGCGGCGCACGTGTGCTCGGGCTCGACGGGCGCGTGCAGGACGACGCGCTGCACGCCGTTCTCGCGGGCGACAGCCCCGTCACCGGCGAGATCCTGCGCACGCGCGGCACCGTCGCAGGCTTCGACGTGACCTTCTCGGCGCCGAAGAGCGTGAGCGTCCTGTTCGGGATCGGTGATCCGGTGATGCAGTCAGCAATCCACGATGCCCACGGCCGCGCCGTCACAGAAGCGTTCGCGTACTTCGAGCGGTCGACCGCGTTCGCACGGCGCGGCGCCGGCGGCGCCGAGAGCGTCCGTGGCGACGGGCTCGTGGCTGCCGCGTTCGTGCATCGGACGAGCCGCAGCGGCGATCCGCAGCTGCACACCCACGTCCTGATCGCGAACCTCGTACGGGCCGAGGACGGACGCTGGACGGCGCTCGACGGCCGGCTCGTCTACGCGCACGCCCGCACCGCGGGGTTCCTCTACCAGGCGGCGCTGCGAGCGGAGCTCACGCGGACCCTCGGCGTCGAGTGGACACCGGTCAGCAAGGGCTCGGCGGAGATCCGCGGCGTCTCGAGCCGGGTCATCCGCGCCTTCTCGCGGCGGCGGGCGGAGATCGAAGCCGCGATGCAGCTCCACGGCTCAAGCGGCCGACACGCCGCCCAAGTCGCCGCGCTGGACACCCGGCGGGCCAAGGACCGCACGGTACGGCCCGAAGCGCTCGCCCCGGAGTGGCGCCTGCGCGGCGCCAGGCTCGGACTCGACGAGGCGCGAATCGGGCGACTCTTCGGCCGCGAGACGCTCGCGCCGAGCGCCTGGGACACGGCGTTCGCAGAGCTGGCGGCGCCGACCGGTCTGACGCAGAACCAAGCGACCTTCGGCCGCCGCGAGGTCCTCCAGGCGCTCTGCCAGCTCGCCGGTCTGGGCGCGCCAGTCCAGGAGCTCGAGCGCGCCGCCGACGCGTTCCTGGGCTCGCCATGGGTCGTACGGTTGGCCAACGGCCAACGAGTCGAGCCGCACTACTCGACCATCGAACTCGTGGAGACCGAACAGCGCACCGTTGCCACGGCCGTGGCCCTGCGAGATACGGGCCGCGGGGTTGCAACAGCCGACGCGGTGCACGCCGCGCTCACGTCGCGACCGCACCTGTCCGACGAGCAACGCGGATTGGTCGAGCGGCTGACCCGGGACGGCGACGGCGTCGTCGTCATCGTTGGGCCGGCCGGCACCGGCAAGACCACCGCGATCGCGGCCGCGCGCGAGGCGTGGGAGGCCACGGGCATTCCGGTCCAAGGCTGCGCAATCGCGCGCAAGGCCGCCCACCACCTCGGCCGCACCGCCGGCATCGAGGCCACAAGCGTCGCGGCCCTACTACGGCAGTCGCGCCCCTTCGAGCCCGGCACCGTGTTGGTCATCGACGAGGCGAGCATGCTCGGCACCCGCGCATGTGCGCGGCTGCTCGAACGTGTCGATGCGGCGCACGGCAAGCTGGTGATCGCCGGAGACACCAGCCAGCTCGCCGCCATCGAGGCCGGCGGCATGCTCGGCGCCCTCGCAAGCCGGCTCGACGCGATCGAACTGCACGACAACCGCCGCCAGGAACAGGCCTGGGAGCGCGACGCCGTCAAGCTCCTGCGCGACAGCGCCGGCGAGGCCGCACTCGCGCTCTACGAACGCCACAACCGACTCCACATCGGAAGCGACGCCCACGACGTGCTCAGCCGTCTGGTCGCCGACTGGCACACCACCGCCGACCCCGACGGGTGCGTGATGATCGCCCACTACCGCGCCGACGTCCGCGAACTCAACGGCCGCGCCCGCGCCGTCATGCGCAGCGCCGGCCGCCTCGGAACCGACGAGCTCGTCGCCGCGGGGAGTCGCTACGCCGTCGGCGACCGCGTCGTCATCAAGCACAACAGCACGCGACTCG
>Ga0299913_10006632_pt1 | contig 10039 bp, 9 predicted proteins | sample RVTome_9_FD_201360 | JGI IMG/M metagenome (GOLD analysis project Ga0299913, IMG submission 201360) | Soil microbial communities from uranium-contaminated site in the Upper Colorado River Basin, Wyoming, United States - RVT155D38 (version 2) ... | reverse complement strand
CTCGGGATCATCGCCGCCGCCTTCACCGTGGTCTACGCCGTCGCCGGCCTGCCGCTCGGCCGGCTGGCGGACCGCGGCTCGCGCAGAAAGGTGATGGGCTGGGGGATCGCCGTGTGGAGCGGGTTCACGGCGGCCAACGCGTTCGCCTGGAGCTTCGGCTCGTTCCTGGTGGCGCGGATGGGCGTCGGGGTCGGCGAGGCCAGCTACGCGCCCGCCGCCAACTCGCTGATCGGCGACCTCTTCCCGGCCGAGCGCCGGTCGCGGGCGCTGGGGATCTTCATGCTCGGCCTGCCGATGGGGCTGATGCTGGCGTTCTTCACCGTCGGCCCGCTGGTGGCGGCGTTCGGCGACTGGCGGGCGCCCTTCGTGGTGGCCGCGCTGCCGGGGCTCGTGCTCGCCGCGCTGATGTTCCTCGTCCGAGAGCCGGAGCGCGGCGCCAGCGAGAAGGTGCGCGGCGCGGGCCCGGGGGTGGCGAGCGCGGCGGAGGGCGCGAGCGCGGGGGGCGCGAGTGTGGAGGCCGCGAAGGTGGCCGCGAAGGTGGCCGCGGCCGGCCCCATCCGCACCGTCCTCGGCACGCGCACGATCCTCTGGCTCATCCTCTCCGGCATCACTGTCAACTTCTCGGCGTACGCCGGCAACGGCTTCCTCGTCCCGATGATCCAGCGCTACTTCGGCCTCGAGCTGACGGCGGCGGCGGTGACCACGGGGTTCATCGTCGGCGTCACCGGGCTCGTCGGGCTGACCGCCGGCGGCTGGGTGGCCGACGCCGTCTACAAGCAGTCGGAGCGCGGGCGGCTGGTCTTCGGCGCCGGCAGCCTGGTCGCGGCCGCCATCGCCACCGCCGCGGCGCTCGCCTCCGGGCGCGAGTCGGTGACGCTCTTCGCCGCCCTCTTCGGCCTCGGCTGGCTGGCGCAGTACAGCTACTACACCAGCGTCTACCCGGCCATCCAGGACGTCATCGAGCCGCGGCTGCGGGCCACCGCCGTGGCGCTCTACTTCGCCGGCATGTACCTGCTCGGCGGCGCCTTCGGCCCGGTCGTCGTCGGCGGCCTCTCCGACGCCCTGGCACAGTCGGCGATGGCCGCCGGCGGCGCCACCGAGATGACCGACGCCTTCCGCGCCGTCGGCCTTCACGACGCGATGTTCCTCATCCCGGTCACCCTCCTGCTGACCGCGGTGTTCGTCTTCCTCGCCTCCCGCAGCTTCGCAGCGGACGCGCGACGGATGCAGGGCCGGCTGGCGGGGGGTGGGAACGGGTGACCAGGAGGCGACGGGCCTCGTGCCCGCCGGCCGTTCCATCCGCGATAGGATCGCCGTCGGGGGCAAGCACTGATGCAAGGAATCCGCTACCTGGTCGACGAGTCGGGCAACCGAACGGCCGTGGTCATCGATCTCTCGTCGCTCGGCGAGCTGTGGGAGGACTTCCACGACCGATACCTCGCCGAGCAACGCGCGAACGAGCCGCGCGAGAGCCTCGACGAGGTCGAGACCATTTTGGGATTGGCCGTCGAGACCGAGGAGTGACCTACCGGGTCACCTTCGCACGATCGGCGCGCAAGGAGCTCCAGTCCCTCGATCCGCAGGCCGCTACGCGTGTCTTCTCTCGCATTCGCAGCCTGGCTGAAGACCCGCGCCCCCCAGGCTGCCGCAAGCTGAAAGGGGCGGATGACCTCTGGCGCATTCCGGGTCGGCGACTACAGGGTGCTCTACTCGCTGAACGACGACGAGTCCTGGGTGGACGTCATCGCGGTCCGACACCGCCGCGACGCTTACCGTTGAGTCAGCTCTAGTCGCTCGCCGAGGAACCGCACTTCCCGGTCCCGGCGCCCGTACCCCGTCTCCGCAACGAGCCGCCGTGCCTGCTCGTAGGACTCGCGGGCGGCGGCGGGGTCGTCCTTCTGGAACAGCGACAGCCGCGTCCGTTCGAGGTGGACGTCGGCGAGGTGGAGCCTCATCGACCCCCGGTCGGCGATCTCCTCCGCCTCGTCGAGGTCGGCCGCGGCGCCGGCGGGGTCGCCGGTCAGGCGGCGGAGGGCCGCGCGGGCGAGCAGGCCGCGGGGAAGGTGATCCTCGTGGCCGGCATGCCGCAGGCCGGCGACGGCCCGTTCGAGGTGATCGGCGGCACTGATGCGGTCCGCGTCGCCGGCCGAGGCGGTTAGCGCGAGCCCGAGGTGAGCGCGGCCGAGGGAAAGGTGGTTGAGAGCGACGTCGAGGAGCGAGCTTTGTGACGTCTGGAGAGCCCATTCCAGCGTTTGCCCCGCCCGCCCCCTCACCTCCCCATACGCCTTTCGGTAGCGCTCCAGCTCCCGCCCGACGGCCACCCTCGCCACCCCGTCGAGCCCGGCCCCGTCCTCCGGTTCGGCGCCGCCGAGCAGCAGGTCACAGTACTGGTAGCCCCGGAGAGAGTAGAGTCGCGGATAGTACGGCTGCCGCTCCGCCTGCATCGCCTCGGCAGCGCGGAAGACCGCCTCGCCCTCTTCAGAGCGGCCTGCTTGGTGCAGGGCGTCGGCCAGCGTCGCCCGGTTGGCCATCCGCTCAAAACCGTCGCCGCTCTCGTCGGCCAGCCCGACGCTTTCCTCGCCGGCCGCCACGGCATCAGCCACCCCGCCGAGAATCAGGGTCAACTCGCTGAGGTTAGATGCGGACCTCGCGGCTCCCCGGTACTCGCCGCGTCCGATGTCGATGTTCGTGCTGATCCGCGTCGGCGCCACCGCCTCCGCCGGCCGCCCCAGCGCATGGAGGACGGAACCGGCCTGGTGCAGCAACCAGGCGCGGTAGCCCTCGCCGAGCTGCGCTGAAGGCCGGGACCACGGCCGGTCGAAGAAGGCGGCGAGTGCAGTCAGCTCTGCACCGAAGGCACCGAGCTTCTTCCAGCTATAGTGCTCATTCCCTCGCAGAATTCGCCGTCCGTACACCTCCTCGCACGCCTCCTGCACCCGCCCGGCCCTACAGCCGTGGACGACGGCGGCGTAAAGGGGGAGCAGCTCTTCGAGGGTGTCGGGCAGGTCTTTCTCCGGCACCTGCCGGTAGTGCTCGTAGAGGCGGAGGTTGCCCTCCCTCCACGCCTCGGGAAGCTGAAGCGCCAGCCGTGCACCGAAGTACTCGCGCACCAGCGGGTGGGCGTCGAGCCCGCCGCCACTCTCCTCCGCCGCCACCAGCCGCGCCTTGCGCAACCCGGCGACCGCCAGCTTCCAGGCCGTCTCGTCCCCCTCACCGACGCCTTCGGTCAATCCCGGGATCTCCGGCGCCGCCCGCAACGCCGCCAGCGCCGCCGCCTCCGCCGGTCGGTCGAAGAGACCGATCAGGTGGAGCACCCGCAGCTCCGGGCCGTCGCCGAACAGCGCCTCGTAGCCTTCGAGGATCTTCCGGGCGTGCGCGGAGCCCTCGATCTCGACCGTCTCGTCGAGGACGCGGACCTCGCCGCGCCGGCGCACGTCGCCGTCGAGAATGTCGCGCAGGTAGGTGCCGAGCAGGGTCAGCGCCAGCCCGTGGCCGCCGAGCTCCACGGCCGCCGCGCGGATCTCCTCGTCGCTGCCCTCGACGCCGAGGCGGCGCAGTAGTTCGGCGCCGGCTTCCGGCGACAGCGCTTCGAGGTCGACCGCCACGGTTCCCGGGCGCCCGGCGACGTCGGCGACCGGCAGCCGGCTGGTGACGACGCAGAGGCCGGGGTTGTCCGCCGCCAGCTCGCGCACCAGCGCCTGGACGGCCGGGTCCTTGAGGCGCCCGGTCTGCGCGCCCGGCGGGTGCTGGAGCGGTTCGAGACCATCGAGGAGCAGCAGCGTCCGACGCTGGCGAACCAGCCGGGCGATCGTCTCGCCCTTCTGCCACGGCGAGGTGATCGGCCCGCCGTCGTAGCCGAGCCACTCCAGGGCGTAGGCGGTGAAGTCGTCGCTCGACGCCGAGGTGCCCTCCGTCCCCTGGCTGAAGAACGACCAGCCGAGCACCCGCTGCGCCCCCCGCCAGCCGTCCACCTGCATCCGCCCGAGCCAGGCGTTGACCAGCGCCGACTTGCCGGCGCCCCCCATCGCCACGAACGAGACGAGATTGGTGCCGTCCTCCCAGGCGGCGTCGAGCTTCGCCAGCTCTTCCTCGCGGGCGACGAAGGTCTCGCCGGTGACGGGGAGGCGGGCGATGGAGACGACGGGGGCGGCCGGAGCGGCGGGCGCCGCCGGTCGGCGTCCGCTCCGGGCGGCTCGGCCGCCGAGCGAGTCCTTGATCTCCTTCGCGAAGTCGGCGAGGAGCCGCTCGGCGGAGGCCGCGGAGGCTTCGCGCATGGTGAGCAGGTCCCGGCCGTCCCGCGGTTGCCACTGGAGACCTTCTAGCCAGTCCACCTCACCGGGGTTGGTGGGACGGACGATGAGCGGGAAGACCCTCAGGCCGTCTCGCTCACGGCGTTCGAGCAGAACCGGCACCTCGTTTTCGAGGATGAACCTCGAGGTGAGGAAGTCCGCCGAGATCAGGAACACCGCGGCCTCGGCGGCTGCCATCTGGGCTGCGATCTCGGCGCGCCAATCCTCGCCGGTCGGGATCTGCCGGTCGTCCCAGGCCCTGAAGGCTCCTTGCAGCTCCAGCACCCTGAGCTGAACGACGAGCCGCCGGCGCCAGTCCTCTTCGACGTGGCTGTAGCTGATGAACACGCTCGGTGCCGGCATCGCAAACGGTCCTTGCGGAGGATCTTAACTGCTCAGCACCGCGCCATTCGGCGGTGCTCGCGTCGTGGGAAGTCCGTGGGAGATCGGCTGACACCTCTCACCGGGACGTTCTGAGAACGCGGTGGCGGCAACCTTCGCCCGAAAAGTAAACCATACATTCGCAACCCGAGCGGCCGCCTGCGCCAGCCAGGCCACGATTATTAATAGCTCGTGAAGGTGAGCCGGTGGTGGTGCGGGTATAGCCGGGCTGGCTCGCCGACGGAGACAGATGGGGGCCGCCCGGGTACATAATCCCGCGCCATGCAATGGCTAGCCGACCCGCAGATCTGGATCGCCCTGCTCACCCTGACCGCCCTCGAGATCGTCCTCGGCATCGACAACATCATCTTCATCTCCATCCTGGCCGGGAAGCTGCCGGCCGGGCAGCAGGCGCGAGCCCGGCGACTCGGGCTCGGCGGGGCGATGGTGATGCGCATCCTGCTGCTGCTGTCGATCGCCTGGGTCATCCGCCTGACGGCGCCGCTGTTCACGACCCTCGGCCAGGAGATCTCGGGGCGTGACCTGATCCTGCTCCTCGGCGGCCTGTTCCTGCTCGCCAAGGCGACCTACGAGATCCACGACAACCTGGAGGGCGAGAAGGGGCACGCCGCGAAGAAGGTGGCCGCCTCGTTCGCCGCCGTCATCGTGCAGATCATGCTGCTCGACGTCGTCTTCTCGCTCGACTCCGTCATCACCGCCGTCGGCATGGTCGACGAGGTGGGGGTGATGATCGCGGCGGTGGTGATCGCGGTCGGCGTGATGCTGCTCGCCGCCGGGCCGATCTCCGGCTTCGTCGAGCGTCACCCGACGCTCAAGATCCTGGCGCTCAGCTTCCTGCTGCTGATCGGGATGTCGCTGGTCGCCGAGTCGCTCGACCGCCACATCCCGAAGGGGTACATCTACTTCGCGATGGGCTTCTCGGTGATGGTCGAGGCCCTCAACCTGCGCATGCGGCGCCGCGACCCGGTGGGGCTCCACCCCCGCTACGCCGCCGACGGCGGGAAGGGCCCCTGAGGGCCGTCCCACGGGAGCCCGAGGTTCCTGCCGGACGCCGAGCCGAACGAGAGCGATCGAGGAGGGGATCTCTCACCGTCACTCGATGCCGGCGAGGATCTCCTCCAGCCGCGCCCAGGCGGCCTCGCCCGCCATGCTCGCCTCCGGCGGCCCTTCCGGGTCGTCCGCCTGGCGCATGAAGGCGTGGCCGGCGCCCTCGTAGACTTCGACCTCGTAGGTCTTGCCCTGCTTCGCCATCAGGCGCTTCGACTCCGGGATCGTCGCGTTCACCCGCTCGTCGTTGCCGCCGTAAAAGCCGTAGACTGGCGCGGTGATGGCGGCGATCCGCTCCTCGTCGTCCGGCCCGGTGCCGTAGAAGACCAGGGCCGCCGAGAGGTCGGGCGAGCTCGCAGCGAAGCGGAACGACTGGGAGCCGCCCCAGCGCAGGCCTGCCAGGTCTCGGCTGCTCGCTGCTCTCGGTGTGATCGCCGGCCTCCAGACGCACTTCGGCCCGGGCCGCCCGGTCTCCCGGGCCCGCCCGGGCCGTCGCTCTCCGCACGGGATCAGACTCGCTTCTGGCGATCCTTCTCCCGCTGGGTCTTCTCGGGCTTCGGCTGGTCGCGGCGCTGGCCCTCACGGGGGCGCTGGGTCTCGCCGCGTCGTTCGCCTTCCTGTCGCTTCCTGGGGGTCTCTTCCATGGTGTTCTCCTGAGCGACCGTGACTGCGGCCGGGGGATCCGGCCCGACGAGGGAGAAAGCAGCTCGCGTGCCAGCGGCCGGCGCCTCCCGCAGGCGCGTTCCGGCGGCCGCTCGGCCCCGCCGACGGGCCGCCGGCCTACCTCCGCCGGAGAGCGGCCGCGGCCCACCGCGCCGGGGCGGTGAGCGCCCGGGCGAGCCGGAAGGAGAGCGACCGCTCGATGCCGCGGATCGCCGCCTCGAGGTTCTCCTTGGCTCGGCGGAGGTTCGCGTTCTCGACCTCGCGCAGGTGGCGGTTCTCGTCGAGCAGGGTCTTGACGTGGCGGTTCGAGACCAGGCGCAGGACGTCGCGCGGGGCGCCGTCCTCGCCCGCCTCGATGTCGAGCATCAGCTTGTAGATCCCGTCGGCGGGGAAGTCGGGCAGCTCCAGCCCGCGCCAGCGGTGGCGGACCGGCTCGCCGGTGGTCAGGTCGACGATCCGCTTGAGGTAGAGGTCGCCGGTCGCCCGGGTCGAGTAGATCGGCGCGTAGTAGACCGAGTCGGCGAAGTAGACGTGGGTGACCTGGGTCCAGCGGGTCGCGCCCGGACGGCGGATCGGCCCGCCGCCGTGCACCAGCCCGGCGGCCCAGACGAGGGCGGTCCCCTTCGCCACCGTGAGCTCGACCGGCGCCAGCCCCTCGGCCGCCATCAGCCGCTCGACGAAGTCCTCGTAGCGGTCGTAGTCCTGGTAGGTGAAGGCCTCGAGCGGGTCCTCGCGGCTGTAGTTGAGGTAGCGCAGCCCGAGGTCCTGGAAGTCGACGTCCGGCAGCCGGTGCGAGCCGGGGTAGTAGTAGAGCGTCCCGTTGTCGGGGCCGACGTCCTCCATCGCCACCCACACGCCGCACATGAAACGCGCCGGGATCGAGCTGAAGTGGATCGTGTCGGCGTGCGCCCGCTGCTCCGAGCCGTGCGAGAAGGAGAGCGTCTGGAACGGCACCGGCCGCCGGCCGTAGAGGCGCTCGAGGAGGCCGAGCACCGCCGGGTCGGTGGCGATCGCCCGCACCGCCGCGGAGTCGCGCCAGGCGTCCTGGAAGCGGTGCTGCGAGCGCCGCGGGTCGGCGTTCGCCGGGTCGAGCAGCGGCTCGACGTCCCGCCGTGCCCGGTCGAGCAGCTCGGGGTCGAAGGCGTCCTCGAGGACGAGGTACCCGTGCTCGTGGAGGTGCCGCGCCCGGGCCTCGTCCTCCGCCGACAGGCCGCGCCCGGGCAGGATCTCCTCGAAGAAGGGCGACTCGACCCACGGCACGTCCGGCTCGGCCGGCGGCCGGGGTGCGCGGTCGGGGGCGGCCGCGGAGGGCGGTGGGGCGTCGGGAGGCATCACGGGATGCTACCCCGCGACCGAGAAGGAACGTCGACCGCAGCCTCCGCGGCCGCTCGCCCCGTGCCGGGAGGGCGTCGCGCTCGTGTATTCTGCGGCTCTGGTGTCTCCGTCAACCGGCGGCCAGCCCGCCGAGCCGTCTTCGAGCCCACGGAGGAAGCCCCATGCGAAGCGTCGCCGCGGTCGTCGCCCTCACCCTCACCCTCGCCCTCCCCTCGGCGCTGGCGGCCGAGGTGATCGTCCGTCCCCACGACCCGGCCGCGGCCGAGCCGGCGTTCCAGTCCGCGTTCGAGGCCCTCTTCGCGGTGAAGGCCGGGCTCGACGAGCCGGCGACCTTCTTGATCGTCCCCCGGTACGCGGTCGAAACGACCGACCCGAGCGGCACGTCGACCCTCTTCGCGGTGCGCAACGTCACCGCGGCTCCGCTCGACCTCGACGTCCGCTACCGGTCGCCGGACGGCGCGACCTTGCGCCAGGACCTGCCGACGCTCGGTGCGCGCGCCACGCTGACCCGCAACGTCCGGGACGTCGCCGGCCTGCCGGTCGACCCCGACGGCTTCGCCCGCGGGTTCGTCCAGATCCAGGCCGCCACCCCGTTCGTCGGCGACTACCTCCAGGTGGATGCCGCCGGCGACTTCGCCACCGGCGACCGGATGATCTCCCTCGCCGATCTCTGCGACCTCGCCGAGATCCGCTTCTTCGACTTCGGCTCGGGGACCGAGCTCCACTTCGTCGTCAACGTCCCCGGCGGGACCGACCCGGAAGATCCGCCGACGTTCACCGTCACCCCCTTCGGCGAGGACGGCGCCGCCTTCCCGGCTCTCGACGTCTTCGTCGACGAGTTCACCTTCACGATGACCGCCGCCGACTTCACCCTCCTCGCCTTCGGCACCCTGGTCTTCGACTTCGGAGCCGCCAGCGGCGGGGCCGTCCACGGCGAGTACAGCGCGTTCGGTCAGTTCTCGGTGGGCATGAACGGCGCCTGCCGCACGCCGTAGGGCGCGGCCGGCGGACGCCGGAGGGCGCGCCCGGCGCGGGACGGACGACATGTCGGGCGAGATCACCCATCTGCTGATCGCCGCGCGGGGCGGCGGGCGCGAGGCGTACGACGCCCTGTTCCCGCTCGTCTACGACGGCCTGCGGCGGCTCGCCGGCGCGCGCCTGCGGGGCGAGCGCGAGGGGCACACGCTCTCCGCCGGCGACCTCGTCCACGAGGCCTACCTCAAGCTGATCCGGCTCGACGAGATCGAGTGGAACGACCGCGCCCACTTCTTCGCCCTCGCCGCCCAGGCGATGCGGCAGATCCTCGTCGACCACGCGCGCCGCCGCGCGGCCCAGCGCCGCGGCGGCGACCGCGTCCGGACGACGCTGCACGACGGGATGCTCGCCCCCGAGCCGCGCGCCGACCGCCTGATCGCCCTCGACCGCGCGCTGGAGCGGCTCGAGAAGGAGGACGAGCGCCGCGCCCGGGTCGTCGTCTGCCGCTTCTTCGCCGGGATGAGCGTCGAGGAGACCGCCGAGGCGCTCGGGACGTCGCCCGCGACCGTCAAGCGGGACTGGACCCTCGCCCGGGCGCGCCTCAACCGCGAGCTCGCAGAGACCGCCGGGGAGGGGGAGGACGCCGGATGAGCGGCGGCGGAGCGCCCGAGACCGAGACGCGCGCGGCGCGCGCCGAGCGGCTCTTCCTCGCCGCCCTCGACCGTGGCGAGGCCGACCGCACCGCCTTCGTCGCCCGCGCGTGCGACGGCGACGACGAGCTGCGGCGGCGGGTTTTCTCGCTTCTCCTGGTGCACGAACGGACCGGGCCGCTCGACCGCCTCGGCGCGGACGCCGCGGCGCTCTGGGCGGAGGTCCTCGACGGCGAGGCGGACGACGCGATGACGCCGGACCCAGCGCAGCAGTCGCAGCTCGAGCCGGGGATGCGGCTCGGGCGGCACGAGATCCGCGCCCGGCTCGGCGCCGGCGGCATGGGCGAGGTCTTCCGGGCGCTCGACCCGCGGCTCGGCCGCGAGGTCGCGATCAAGGTCATCGCGCGGCGGATCGGCGACCACCCGGAGGCCCTCGCCCGGTTCGAGAGCGAGGCGCGGGCGGCCTCGGCGCTCAACCACCCGAACATCGTCACCGTCTATGACATCGGCGAGCAGGAGGGCTTCCCCTACATCGTCATGGAGCTGGTCGATGGGGCGAGCCTGCGCGAGCTGCTCGGCGAGCCGATGGAGCTCGAGCGCATCGTCGAGCTCGGCGGCCAGATCGCGTCGGGGCTCGCGGCGGCCCACGCGCGGGGGGTGGTCCACCGCGACCTCAAA
>Ga0299913_10006631_pt1 | contig 10039 bp, 10 predicted proteins | sample RVTome_9_FD_201360 | JGI IMG/M metagenome (GOLD analysis project Ga0299913, IMG submission 201360) | Soil microbial communities from uranium-contaminated site in the Upper Colorado River Basin, Wyoming, United States - RVT155D38 (version 2) ... | reverse complement strand
CCCCGACCAGGGCTCCGGCCCGGATGAGCAGGCTGCCCTCGGTGCTCTGCCGTCCCGCATCGGCGAAGAGGGCCACGGCCAGACCGGCCCCGATCATGAGGATCCCCACCGCGCCGAGTGCGATCGCGGTGCCCTTGAGCGGATTGCCCTCGGCCATGAGCCCAGCGTAGGGCTCGAGCCGCGGCTCCGAGCCGATCGACGACGGTGGATCGGGACTTACTATGCATCCCATGCCCATCGAGATCGACATTGCCCACGTGGCGCGTCTGGCCCGTCTCGAGCTCAGTGACGACGAGTTGGAGTCCTACAAGGCACAGCTCGGTGTGATCCTGGAGCATGCAGCCCGTGTCCAGTCGCTGCGAGGGGAGCCCCACGTCGAGGCGGCGCATCCCCTGGGGCTGGTCAACGCCTTTCGGGAGGACACGTCGCGGCCCTCACTGGATCGTGACGAGGTCCTGGCCCAGGCACCGTCCTCCCTCGACGGATTCTTCGTGGTCCCGCCCGTCCTGGAGGTCGAGTGATCGCATCGAGTGTCAGCGAGGCCGGGCGGTTGCTCCGCTCCGGCGAGACCACGGCGCTTGCCTTGCTCGAGGACGCATTGGACACCGCGTCACGCACCGAGGCCCAGCTACACGCCTTTCTCACCATCGACAGCGACGGGGCCAGGGAGATGGCGAGTCAGGCCGACGCCGACCTGGCCGATGGGATCGACCGCGGACCCCTCCACGGGATTCCGGTGGCGCTGAAGGACAATATGTGCACCCGCGGCGTGGAGACCACGGCCGCCTCCCAGATGCTCGCCGGCTACATCCCCCCATACGACGCCACCGTGGTGGCCAGGTTGCGGAGCGGGGGTGCGGTGATCACGGGAAAGACCAACCTGGACGAGTTCGCCATGGGCTCATCCACCGAGAACTCGGCATACGGCACCACCTACAACCCCTGGGACCTGAGCCGGGTCCCCGGCGGCTCCTCGGGCGGTTCGGCTGCGGCGGTCGCGGCCGGCTCCTCGCTCCTCGCCTACGGGTCCGACACCGGAGGCTCGATCCGCCAGCCTGCTGCGCTCTGTGGTGTGGTGGGGATGAAGCCGACCTATGGAACGGTGAGCCGCTACGGATTGATCGCTTTCGCCTCCTCCCTCGACCAGATCGGGCCCTTCGCCAGGACCGTCGAGGATTCGGCCCTCGCCTTGTCCTCGATCTGGGGCCACGACCCTCTGGATTCCACCTCCTACCCGGGCCCCTACCCGGACCCGACCGCGGCCCTGGATCGTGGGGTGGACGGGCTCAGGGTCGGCGTGGTCACCGAGCTGTCCGGGGAGGGTTTCGAGCCGGCGGTCGAGGCGGCCACCGCCGACATGGTCGCCCGGCTGGAGAAGGGCGGGGTCGAGGTCTCCGAGGTCTCCCTTCCCACTTTCGACATCGCCCTGTCCGCTTACTACCTCATCGCCCCGGCCGAGGCATCCTCCAACCTGGCCCGATTCGACGGGATTCGCTATGGGCTCAGGGTCGATGGCTCCACCACGGAGGAGTTGATGGCGCGCACCAGGGCCGAGGGTTTCGGCCCTGAGGTGACCCGTCGCATCCTCCTCGGCACCTACTCGCTGTCCGCCGGGTACTACGACGCCTTCTACGGGCAGGCGCAACGGGTTCGCGCCGCAATCCAGGAGGACTTCGCCCGGGCTTACGCGGAAGTGGACGTCCTGGTCTCGCCGACCAGCCCGACGGTGGCGTTCGAGGCCGGAGCGAGAGTGGCCGACCCGCTGGCCATGTATCTCTCCGACATCTGCAACATCCCGGCCAACATGGCGGGCCACCCCGCGATCTCGGTCCCGGTCGGGCTCGACGATGCCGGTCTTCCCATTGGTTTCCAGGTGATGGCCCCCGCCCTGGGGGAGGAGGTCATGTACCAGGTAGCGGCCGAGGTCGAGCGTTTGGCCGCGTTCTCGCTGTCACCCCCGGCGCACGGGGCGGCGTCGTGAGCTGGGAGCCGGTGATCGGCATCGAAGTTCACGTCGAGCTGATGACGGCGTCGAAGATGTTCTGCGGCTGCGCCGTCGATTTCGGCGGCGCCCCCAACACCCGGGTCTGCCCCACCTGTCTCGGTCTTCCCGGCGCCCTCCCCGTGCCCAACAGGACCGCGATCGAGTCGATCATGGCGATCGGGCTCGCGTTGGGCTGCTCGGTCTCGGAGCGCTCGGTGTTCCATCGGAAGAACTACTTCTACGCCGACCTCCCCAAGAACTACCAGATCTCCCAATTCGACATCCCGGTCTGCTCCGACGGGCATCTCGATATCGGGGTCGACGGCGAGACCCGGCGGATCGGCATCGAGCGGGCCCACATGGAGGAGGACACCGGGAAATCGACCCATCTCGGGTCCGGGGGCAGGATCCAGGCGGCGGAGGGCACACTGCTCGACTTCAACCGCTCGGGTGTGCCCCTGGTCGAGATCGTCTCCCGCCCCGATATCCGAAGTGCCACCGAGGCGAGGGTCTACGCCCAGGAGCTGCGGGCGGTCGTGGCCGAGCTCGGAGTGTCCGACGTGCGGCTCGAGGAGGGGTCGATCCGATTCGATGCCAACGTGTCGATCCGCCCCGACGGCGAAGAGGCTTACGGCACCAAGGTCGAGGTCAAGAACATGAACTCGTTCCGCTCGCTGGAGCGGGCCGTCGACCACGAGATACGACGACAAATCGAGTTGGTGGAGTCCGGGGGGCTCGTGGTCCAGGAGACCCGACATTGGGACGAGGAGGCGGGTGTGACTCACTCTCTCCGGGTCAAGGAGGGGTCCTCGGACTATCGCTATTTCACCGAGCCCGACCTGGTTCCGATGGTGATGAGCCCGGAATGGGTGGCGCAGATAGGCGACCGTCTCCCCGAGCTGCCCGCCGAACGTCGTGCCCGCTATCAGAGCCAGGGCCTGGAGCCGGGGGCGGCCGGCTCCCTCTCCAATCTCGACGACAGGCTCAGGGTGATCTACGACGAGGCGGTGGAGCTGGGGGCGCCGCCCCGGGCGGTGGCCAACTGGCTCACCGGCGAGGTGGTCGGTTGGCTTCGCAAGAGCGAGACCGCACCGGACCAGCTGCGCCTGGGGGCTCCCGACCTGGCCGAGCTGGTGTCGATGGTCGACGAAGGGGCGGTCTCCAGCTCGGCGGCCAAGGACGTGCTGGACGGGGTCCTCTCCGGCGAGGGGTCACCTCGGGAGGTCGCGGAGCGACGCGACCTGATCCAGGTGAGGGACACCGGTGCCCTGGAAGCGGCGGTCGAGCAGGTGCTCGGCGCCAATCCGAAGGCGGTCGAGGAGCTCAGGGCCGGGGAGGACAAGGTTCTCGGCTTCCTGGTCGGCCAGGTGATGAAGGCCACCCAGGGCAAGGCCGACCCCCGCACGGTGAACCAGATGATCAGGGACAGGGTGTCGGGCTGAGCGCCACACGGCACGGGTCGGCGCGGTGGTGCGCTGGCCCCGGGCCGGGAGCAGGTACCTTCAGGTCGACATGCAACGGCACACGAAGATCATCGCCACGCTGGGCCCCGCGGTCGGGTCGGAGTCCCGCATCATCGCCATGGTCGAGGCCGGAATCGACGTTGCCCGGCTCAACTTCTCCCACGGAGACCACGACTTTCACCGGACCCTGGCCGGCTGGGTTCGTTCCGCCTCGAAGGAGACCGGGAGGACGGTCGCCTTGATGCAGGACATCCAGGGGCCCAAGCTCCGGGTCGGAGAGTTCGTCAACGGGGCGGTCAGCCTGGAGGCGGGGCGCCAGGTGGTGCTGGTGCCCGACGGGGCGATGGGGAGTGAACGTCTGATCCCGGTCGGCTACGAGCCGCTGCTCCACGACGTGGTGCCGGGAGATCGGGTGCAGCTGGCCGACGGCCTGATTCGGTGCGAGGTCGTCGACCGAACCGAGGGAGGTCTCCTCGCCGAGGTCAGGGTCGGCGGCGTCCTCTCCGACCACAAGGGGGTGGCGTTCCCGGACAGCAAGCTCTCCCTGGAGATCCTCACCCCGAAGGACGAAGCGGATCTCGCCCTCGGGCGGGAGCTCGGCGTCGACTACGTGGCTGCCTCCTTCGTGCGCAGCGGGGACGACATAAGAAGCGTGGCCTCACTGGCCGGCGACGTGCCCATCATCGCCAAGATCGAGCTGGCCCAGGCTTACGAGAACCTCGACGACGTCCTGGAACCGTCGTTCGGGGCGATGGTGGCACGGGGCGATCTCGGCGTTCAGCTCCCGTTGGAGCGGATCCCCCTCATCCAGGACGAGATCCTGAAGAAGACCAACACCGCCGGGAGGATCTCCATCACGGCCACCGAGATGCTGGAGTCGATGACCAAGAGCCCGCGCCCGACCCGGGCCGAGGTGACCGACGTAGCCCATGCGGTGATGGCGGGCACCGATGCGGTGATGCTGTCCGGGGAGACCGCGGTGGGCGACTACCCGGTGCAGACCGTGACTGCGATGGCCTCGATCTGCATGGCGGTCGAGGAGGGAACCCTCTCGGAACGGGGTGATCATCCGGTCCCCTTCGTCGGCGACGGGAACACCGTTGCCTCGGCGGTGGCGCAGGCCGCCACCGAGATCGCGGTCAATCTCGAGGCCCACACGATCGTTGCCTTCACCGAGTCGGGCAACACGGCCCGGCTCCTCTCCAAGTACCGTCCCGAGGCGAGGATCGTGGCCTTCACCCCGAACGAAGTCACCCTCCGCCAGATGGCTCTCTACTGGGGTGTCAGCCCCCATCCCTTCGACCGGCGCACCTACACCGACGAGGAGCTGGCGGCAGCTGCGGACATCCTGGAGAGCGAGGGCCTGGCCAGCAAGGGCGACCGGGTGGTGATGGTGGCCGGGGTCCCGCCCAACATTCGCGCCTCGACCAACCTGGTCAAGGTGCATGTGATTGGCGAGCTGTCCGGCGGGCTCGGTTCCTGAGTACGATCCCGAGCCTCATGGGCCAGACAGTCGTCGTCAACAACGTGGTCGAGGTGGGCGATCTGCTTCTCGTCGACACCGACCGGAGCTTCACCGGGCAGGACGGCATGGCCATGTCCCCGGGCAATCCCGGCCACGCGGTGCCGGGGAATCTCGCCGAGCGCCTGTTCGACCTCGGGCTCGGCATCGACCATGTCTACGTTCTGCAGAACGCGGTCACGGTGCGGCGGCCCGGGGGGTGGGACGAGGCGAGCAGGGCAGCGGTCACCGCCGTGGTGGAAGGCTTTCTCCTCTTCTACTGAGCGTCAACCGGGAGCCGTGGTGGTCGCCGCCGGGGTCGTCGTGGTCGTCGCCGGTGGGACCGTGGTCGTGGTCGGCGGCACGGTGGTCGTGGTCGGGCACGCAGTGCTGGTCCCGGGGACCATGCACGGGTGCACCTCGAAGACCGCGAACCTGGGGGCGTAGCGGACGGTCCACTCCTGTTCCTCCACCACCTGGCTCTCGTCCCCACCGAGAAGGATGCGTCGAGTCACGGTCACACTCCAACCACCGAGCTCGCTCTGGCTTTGATGCTGCGCGTCGACGGCCAAGTCGGGATTGGGGACGTACCGGGGCTCAGGCGGGTCGGTGACCGCGAATCGGTCGGAGACCAGCCCCTTGACATGGAGTGCGGCCGGCCCACCCTCTTGGTCCGCCCAGGCCCTGCTCCCCCCTCCGGACTGCTCGCCCTTGAGCGTCCTGCCGTCGTTCTCCCCGAAGATGCGCACCGTTATCGACGTGTCCGTGTAGCGGGTGTCGATGAGAATCCCTTTGTCGGTGTTGTTGCGAAACTTGAGATCGGGGGTGCGCCAGTTGAGCGTCGCCTCCACCCCTTCGGGATAGCGGGAGAAGTAGTAGGAGTGGGGTTTGTGCTCGACGTCCTCGTACCCGCCCCAGAACACCGCGTTGTAGAGAGTGGTGGTGAACTGGCTGACCCCGCCGCCCACGGTGTCCTCCAGCTCACCGGCGACGATCGTCCCGGCAGGCAGATAGCCCTTTTCCAGCGTGCGCTCTCCGACGTGGTCGTTGAGGCTGAAGGTCTGCCCGGGAAGGATGATGGTCATGTCGACGGCGTCGGCGATGGTGTGGATGTTTAGTACCCGGTCCTGACAGCAGTCGTGATAGGTGGTGAACTGGGAGACGAGGTGAGCGATGCCCAGGCCCTCCAGGTACTCGGTCGTGATCTCGGGCTCCGCAGCCTCGACCAGGGGTAGCTGGCCCACCCGCGAGGAGGTCAGGCCGACTTCGGCGAGGCGGACGGCGGTCTCCTCGGCGTCGATCGCGGTCCCGTTTGCGCCGGGCACGATGGAGATGCTGTCGCCTTCGATCTCGAAGCCGGCGTTCACCGGCTCCGCCTCCACGTCCTCCCTGATCGCATCGAGGAAACCGTCGACGATGGCCGGGTCGAATGAGTTGACGATCCGTGGCGAGCTCTCGGTGAGAGTCTCCGAGCGGAAGGCTCCGGTGAGCTGTTCGACGCTGAAAGTGGCCTCGGTTTCGTTGTGATCGAGCCGGATCGGGCCCTCGAGCATCGACTCCGCCTCGGCCACGGCTCGGTCCACGTCCTCGTTGGTCAGTACCGGCACGATGGTGGTGGTGGGAATGGCGGTACTGCCCGGCTCCAGGGCAAGAAGAGTCGCCTCGACCACCGCTCGGGCGCCTGGTCGGTCCACGCCCGTGCCCACCTTCGGGTAGACCGGTGTCGGGTCGCCCTCCTCGAGGATGACTCCCCCGGGGCTGGCCGGGAGCGATATGACCTCGCTGTCCCAGGTGTCGAACACCGCCTCGATGGCGACGTCGTCGACCGAGCCCCGCACCGGGAGATGGACCCGCTCGAAGACATGTCCGAACCACCAGGCGAACTCCGAGAAGACGTTCCCGTCCCGCCCGACCCGCATCGCTTCGTCAGCGATCGCCTGTTCGTCGATGTCGAGCCCGGCTTCCGGAGGCTGCATGCTGACGAACTTGCCCTCGATGTTGAAGACGGCGGGACGGCTCACGAAGTCGTTCTCGACGCCGAGCAGGGCGCTCAGCGCCTGTCCTTCGTCGAGACCGCCGATCGGAGTGCCCGCAACCTCGACTCTCCCCATCACCTCGCCTCGGGAGAGAAGACGGGTGAGGCCGTAGGCGGTGAACAGAAGGACGAAGACGGCGGCGATCGCCACGACGAGCGCGTTGAGCGGAGTGCTTCGTGAGGAGAGATGCTTGTTCATGTAAGGCCGCCCCAAATCGACCTTGCGCCCGGCGGGATGGTAACGAGCAGCGTTGGGTACTCGAAGCCCGGCCCGGTCACTGTCTACCCTCGAAACGAGTGACGGTTCGATTCCCAGATGTGGCTGCAGGAGACGCGGTTCGGATCACCGCCAGCACCTACGTCACCTTCAAACGGTGCCCTGCTCAGGCGGGGGCGCGGCTCCAGGGGGTCTATGGCGCCGACAGCCGGCCCGCGTTTCTCGGGAGCCTCGCCCATCGCATCTTCAGCCGGCATCTGACCTCGGGCCAGATCCCGTCACAGGAGTTCGTCCAGGCATGCAAGGAGGAGATCGGCGGTTCAACGCTCAACAACAAGCTGGGAGGGCTCGAACTGCGCCCTTCGTCGCTTGCCTCCGCCATCGAGGAGGTGCGGAGCCTGTACGAGCGTTTCACCCGATTCCCCAACGAGGGGTTCGAAGGCTCCGAGGTCTCGATCGAGGTCACCGCGTCCGAGGGTGTCGATCTGGTCGGCACCGTCGATGCGGTCTACCGGGAGGAGCTGGGCGGGCACCGGCTGGTCGATTGGAAGACGGGGGAGTTGGGCGACCCGGAAGACCAGCTCTTGTTCTACGCCCTGGTCTGGGCGATGGATCGAGGCGAGCTCCCGGCCTATGTGGAGGCGGTCTCGGTGAGGACGGGGGAGCGATACCGGGCGGTGCCTTCTTCGAGCGATGTGGGCAGGGTAGCGGTCGAAGTGGGCGATCTTGTGGGCGCCGTCCGCTCGGCGTGGGCCTCGGGCCGGGATCTGCTCCGCAGCGCCGGGCCCTGGTGCCGCTACTGCCCGCTGCTCGAGGACTGCCCTGAGGGAAAGGCGGCCGGGGTGCTGCTCGACTGAGCAGCACCCCGGCGAAGCCGCGTCAGCAGCAGGAGGTTCCCCCGCCGCCGCAGCAGCCGCCGTTGTCATCGAGAGAGATCATCAGGTCTCCTTTCAGATCGATGACCTTCGATGTATTGATGATGGTCGATACATCGACTATTGTCAATATCGTGATGGATTGCTGCACCCCGGTCTTTGCCGGCGTCCTCGACGTCGACGAGGCGACGCATACCGCAGGGCTGCTCTCTGCCCTGGCCGACCCGGTCCGACTTCGCATCGTCTCGATGCTGGCCGCGGCCCGGGAAGGGACGGCCTGTGGCTGCGAGTTGGAGGCTCCGCTCGGCCTGGCCCAGCCCACCGTTTCTCATCATCTGCGCATCCTGCGCGAGGCCGGGCTCATCGTGGGGGAGAGACGAGGCCGTTGGGTCCACTACAGCCTGGTCCGGGAACGACTGGACGAGATCAGGGATGCCCTGAGCCAGCGTCTCCCCGCGCCGGTCTGAACCCTAAGCCTCGAGCATCAGCCGCACCCTGGTCACGGTGTTCCAGTTGCGAGCGGTGCCGGTCACACGCAGCGTCTTCTCGAAGTACTCGAGGGTGAGCCTCGACCGCCCCGACCCCTGCGGATAGTGCAGGAAGATCTCCCGGCCCGACAGCGCGAATCGGTCGGGAGGGGACCTATCGGGGTCGAGCTCGGCCACCCGGTCTGGATCAGGCGCCGTCTCCAGGAAAACGGTGTGGAGAGAGGCCGGTTTCAGGCTTTCGTCCCACAGCGTGTTGCCGGCAACGATCTCATCGAGCTCGTCCCGGGTGCGCACCATGACCCGGATGCTCCGGCCGGTGATGCCTTCGATGGCCCGCTCCATCGTCTTGCCCAGCTCGACTGGCCCGCCCGACCGGGGGGTGACGACCACGTTCCCGCTCTGGAGATAGGTGCGGGCCTCGGGGAGACCGGCATCGTGGAGAGCCGACTTGAGATCGGCCATCGCCAGCAAGGAGCGTCCCCCCACGTTGATCCCGCGCAGGAAGGCGGCTATCGGGGTCGGAGGCTCAGCCATCGGCACCGCGGGGCGGGCGGATCCCCCGATGCTCCCAGTCGCCCCCCATGGCGGTCGAGACCACCTCCTCGGACTCGCTGGGCTGGGCCCCCACGTCGTCTCGGAGCGCCGGCCCGTCGACCACGGTGTTGCTCAGCTCTCCGAGCCCCTCCACTTCCACGCTCACGACATCTCCCGGCTCCACCGGGCGTGATCCCGCCGGGGTCCCGGAGAGGATGATGTCGCCGGGAAGCAGGGTGATGGTCCGGGCCAGATCGGCGACCAGGTAGGCCATGTCCCACACCAGCTCGTCGGTGCTGCCCTCTTGGCGAGTCTCGCCGTTCACCTTGGTCCGGATCGTTTTGCCCCGGTAGTCCCAATCGTCGGCCACACCGGGGCCGATCGGGCACAGCGTGTCCGATCCCTTGACCCGAAGCATCGAACCGGCGTCGGTGTCACGGAAGTCGTGGAGCCCGAAGTCGTTGGCGATCGTGTAGCCGGCGATGTGCGATTCGGCCTCGGAGGGAGCGACATTGCGGCATCGCGCTCCGATGACGATGGCGATCTCGCCCTCGAAGTTGAGGTAACGGCACCCCAAGGGCCGAACCACGTCGCCGCGATGGGCGTTGAGCGAGGTCGTCGGCTTCTGGAAGTAGGTGGGTGCCCCCGGAAGACGGGTCTGGAACTCTTCGACCCTGCTCCGGTAGTTGAGGTGGACCGCGATGATCTTCGACGGCTGGACCGGGGGGAGATGCGTCGCCTGGTCGGCGGCCATCTGTCGCCCGTCTTCGCTCACCAACCGGTCCCCTTCCCGAATTGCCCGGGTCGGGGCGCCATCGAGGAGGATCCTTCGGAACTCGGTCATCGCGCTCCACGCTACCCAGGGTCGGGCTGCGATTATGTTCGCTGCCGAACGACCCATGGCACTGAGCACCCTCCATCGGGATCGGGGTGAGAGCGACG
>Ga0299913_10006630_pt1 | contig 10040 bp, 6 predicted proteins | sample RVTome_9_FD_201360 | JGI IMG/M metagenome (GOLD analysis project Ga0299913, IMG submission 201360) | Soil microbial communities from uranium-contaminated site in the Upper Colorado River Basin, Wyoming, United States - RVT155D38 (version 2) ... | reverse complement strand
ACTGCAGGCGCCGCGCTCGGAGCGTGGCTCGGCGCCGCGCCGGGCCTGATCGCCCAAGCACCGACAGCAACATCGCCTGCGCCCGCCGTCCCTTCAGAGCCGGTCGTCACCTGGGGCGGCGAAGTGGAGGTTGTCTCGACGTACGTCTGGCGGGGATTCCGATACAGCGAAGGGCCCGTCGTGTGGCCATCGGCCTGGGTTGCCGCGCGCGGGTTCAGCGCCTCGCTGTTCTTGAACTACGACCGCGACGGCAACCCCAGGTGTACCGAGTCCGACGTCACCTTCGCCTATGAGCGGACGAGGGGACGGCTGACCCTCGCGGGCAGCTACGCTCGCTACGTGTACTTCGAAGGTGGTCAGACCGACGTGACGAGCGAGCTCATCGGGCGGGCCGATGTCGGCATTGGCCCGGGCGCGCTGTTCACGACGCACGCGGTCGACATCGATACCTACAGGGGGAGCTACTACGCCGAGGCCGGCTACTCGGTCGAGCGTGACCTGGACGCGAGATCCACGATCTCGGCCGACGCGAGCATCGCGTTCTGGTCGCCGTTCATCGACAGGTACACGCGAGGCACCGCCGTCCACATCACCGACGGCACCATCGGGCCGCTGCTGCTGAACGTGTCCTACCTGCGAACGCTGGCGCCCGGCCTGGCGATCAGGCCGCAGATTTCCTTCATCAGGATTGGCGATGCGGTCGGGCGTCGCGTGCTGAACCCGCCCGGCGTCACGGCGGGCCTTGCGCTCGTCATCGGCCGGTGAAAGGGCGTTTCGGGCAGGACGGGTTCGGCGTGTCGTGAGTACACTACCGGCATGCTGCGCCGTCTGGCCGTCGCCTTCCTCGCGTGCGCCGTGCTGCTGGCCGGCCTCTGGATCGCCGCGCGCGCGGTGCTGGGCTCGGATCTCGTCAGGAGGAGCCTCGAACAGCAGCTCGCGGCGCGAACTGGCGAGCCGGTGCGGATCGCCTCTGCACGGGCGGAGCTGTTCCCGCGCGTCACCCTTGCCTTGCACGACGTCGTCATAGGCGACCCCCCCGCGGTGCGCCTGGGGACGGTCCGGATCGTCACCGGGCTGCGCCCGCTCTTCTCCCGCACCATCGACGAGGCCGAGGTCGTTGTGAGCGACAGCCGGCTGTCGCTCCCCCTGCCGGTGGCGATCATGCAGGCGGCGTCGGCCCCTGACGAGCAGCCTTCGGACAGCTCCTTCACCATCGCGTCGATACGACGGCTCGCGTTCCAGGACGTGACGCTCATCGCCGGAGATGGTGCGCTCACCCTCGATATGGAATCCTCCGTTCGCGGCGACCGCCTCGATATCTCGAGCCTCGTGCTGCGCTCGCCGGGCACGCGGATCGAAGCCTCCGGCGCGTTGACGAGCCTCGCGCGGATGGAAGGGGAGCTCGACGCCCGCGCCGATCCGCTGGATGTTGCCGGGCTGATCGGCATCACCGGCTCGATGCGCAGCGCACAGGCGCCGCCCGGACCAGCCGCCACCGTTCACGCCGCACCCCTCCGAATCGTGTTGAACCTCCAGGCGCCGACTGCAGCGTTCGGGACGTACGCGATCACCGACATTGCGACGACGATTCATCTTGCGCCAGACCGCGTCCGGATGGACCCTCTCTCGCTGCACACCGCCGGCGGCGCCTTCCACGGGCGGCTCGATCTTCTGCGAGAAGGCAGTCCGTCTGCGCTCCGGCTGACCGGCGACATGAAGGGCCTCGACGTCGTCGAGTTGATGAAGCACAGCGGCGCGCCGGGCGGGCTGACCGGACGGCTCGGGGGCTCCGTATCGCTGACGGGGCAAGCCGCGGCGCCGGACGCGCTGCTGCACTCGGCGCGCGGCACGATACGCGCCTCGATCACCGACGGCACGCTGCCGGGCCTGAACCTGGTCCGGCCAATCGTGCTGGCGTTCGGGCGGCCCTCCGGTGCGCCCCCTGAGGGATCGGGCGCCTCGTTCTCCACATTGGGAGGGACATTCGCGCTCGTCGACGGACGCCTGGCCTCCGACGACCTCGCCATGGCGTCCCGCGATTTCGACGTCTCGGGACACGGCGCGCTCAACCTGATCACCGGCGCGGTCGCCGCTGCCGTCGACGTGGTCCTCTCGAAGGAGTTGTCGGACCAGGCGGGTACGGATCTGCGGCGCCATGCAGACCAAGAGGGGCGTGTGACCGTGCCGGCGACCATCGGCGGAACACTGCAGCGCGCCACCGTGTCGCTCGACGTCGCGGCCGCGGCACGGCGTGCGATCGGCAACCAGCTGCGACGACGGACGAAGTCATTGCTCGAGGACCTGCTCGGACCGCCGCGTCAGCGCTGAACGCCGCGGCACCGGGCGAACGAGCGATTCAGTCAGGCATTCCGGGAGAGGCGGTATGACCTCGGCATATGACGTGATGTAATCGGCGCGCGTGCTCGCGGCGATCCACGGCAATCAGGAGGCGATGAACGGGTTCGTGCGCACGTTGGGGGGGGTCGTTCGCCGGCGGTGTTCTTCGGGCACTCGAACGTGGCGGCGATCCTCGACACGGCGACGTAACGCCAGACCTTCGTCAGACGCCCTCGTACGCCTTCTGCAGGGCGGCAATATCGATCTTCTTCTTGTCGGATTCGGATGCCGTGGATCGACACGCCAGCCTGAGCCTTTCCGACGTCCTGACGGGTGTGACAGAATGCTCCGGCGGGCTTGCGTCGGACGCGCCGGCGGTCCGTACCCAGTGTCTTCTGATGCATCCAGTCGAACCAGTTCTCACAGCGCATCTGTTTCCCGGGCTCCACGCGTCGCTGATGGAGTTGCTCGACGGGATGCAGGAGGACGACTGGGCCCGCCCGACGGCCGCCGGCACCTGGCAGGTCCGCGACGTGGCGGCGCATCTCCTCGACGGCAACATCCGGCAGATTTCGTTCCGGCGTGACGGTCTGGTGCCGCTCGATCCCGAGTTCCCCATTCGCAGCTATGCGGACCTCGTGGGCTTCATCGATCGCCTGAACGCCAGCTGGGTGAAGGCATTCGAGCGGGCGAGTCCGCGAGTCCTTCGCGAGCTGCTCGACGTGACCGGGCCTGCGGTGTCCGAAATCTTCGCGGGGCTCGATCCGTTCGGCCAGGGGCTCTTCGGCGTCGCCTGGGCCGGCGAGATGTCGTCGACGAACTGGTTCGACACCGCGCGCGAGTTCACCGAACGGTGGCATCATCAGCAGCAGATGCGCGATGCGGTGGGGGCGGAGGATATTGCCAGACGCGAGTGGTTGTACCCGGTGCTCGACACGTTTTTTCGCGGACTGCCGCATGCATATCGCGAGGCCGTGGCGGCCGACGGTCAGTCGATCGTCTTCGACATCGGCGGGCAAGCGGGAGGTTCCTGGACCCTGCGCCGGGAGGACGCGGGCTGGCAGCTGTATACCGGCGCGCCCACGACGGGGTTCGCCGCGCGCGTGCAGACCGACCAGGATACGGCATGGCGGCTCCTCACGAAGGGGATGAAGCCGGAGCAGGCGCGTCCACGTGTGACCATCGACGGCCCTGACGCGCTTCGCACGCCGTTCCTGCAGATGCTCGCGATCATGGGCTGACGTGTGGGTGCCGCATCGAGCCGCGCTATGACCTGCGAGCGTCGTCGGGCACTCTTGACATCCGAGTCGAGCAGCTGCGACGGATGCGCTGAACTCTGGTACGCGCGTGCCGACGAAACCGTCAGTGATCGAGATCTCGCCCGCGCTCGAGAGATACTCTCGCCCGACGAACTCGAGCGAATCGGTCGCTTCCATTTCGAGACCGATCGGCGCCAGTTCCTCCTGGCGCATGCTCTCGTCAGGATGCTGCTGTCGCGTTGGGCACCGGTCGCGCCGGACGCCTGGGTCTTCACCGCCGACGGCTATGGCAAACCGTCCGTCGCCGCACCCCGGGAGTGGAGGCATCTCCAGTTCAGCCTCGCGCACACGCGTGGGCTGGTCGCCTGCGTGGTGGCACCGGGGCGCAGGGTCGGCGTTGACGTGGAAGCGCGTCGGCCGGGAACGAACCTGCGCCGGATCGCGGATCAGTTCCTCACGCCGCAGGAACTGCGCGCGCTCGACGCGCTGCCTTCGGCGGCGCAGACCGGAGCGTTTCTGGATTATTGGACGCTGAAGGAGGCCTACGTGAAGGCGCGAGGCGATGGTTTGTCGCTGCCGCTGGACCGCTTCTGGTTCGAGCTCGACGCGGATGACACGCCGCGGATCCGCTTTGCGGCGACCCTGGAGGACGTTGCGGCCGAGTGGCAGTTCGTGCGCTTCAGGCCGAGTGCCGACCACTGGATGGCTGCCGCGGTGCACGCAGGGTCGGGACCCGTCGTGTCGTTGACCTGCCGCCAGGTCGCGCCAGCCGTGCTCAGGGGGCAGGAAGGTTCGGGAGATTGACATGCCCCGGTTCCGCGTGAGCCGCAAATGGTTCATTTCCGGCACGGTCGTGGCGGCGGCGCTGGCAGCGCTCGTGCTGACGCTGCCGATCACGCTCACGCCCGGGTTGCGCACGCGGCTGACAGCGGCCCTTGCTGAGCGATTCGACAGCGAGGTCGACCTCGAGACGCTGCGCGTCGCGGTGCTGCCGCGGGTGCGTGTCTCGGGTTCCGGTGTCGTCTTCCGCCATGGCGGACGGCGCGACGTTCCGCCGCTCATCACGGTCGCGTCCTTCTCGGCCGAGGCCGGGCTGCTCGGCCTGCTCGGGCAGCCGCTTCGGCTGAAGCGGGTGCACCTCGATCGGCTCGAGATCAATGTGCCGCCCGGCGGCATGCGCGTCGGGCGCGATGATTCTTCGCCCTCCGGCGCTCCCGCAGGGGGTGTGGGAGACGGCGCCCAGCCTGAAGGCGAGGGCGCGCGCCAGGACGACATCCCGGACGAACCCGGGACGCCGGCCGAGCGCGCTCCGGTGATCGTGGACGAACTCCTGACCGAGCGTGCGGTGCTGCGGATCCTCCGCGGCGATCCTGCGAAGGAACCCCGGCTCTTCGAAATTCATCATCTCTCGATGCGCGGCGCCGGATCGCACGAGCCGTGGGCGTTCAGTGCCACCCTGACCAACCCCACGCCGCCCGGCCGGATCGAGACGCACGGCACGTTCGGTCCCTGGAACGGGCCCGAGCCCGCGCGGACGCCGCTCGACGCGGAATACGAGTTCCGCGACGCGGATCTCGGCGTGTTCGACGGCATCCGCGGCACGCTCACGTCGACCGGCGCCTTCGCGGGCGTGCTGGAGCGCATCGAGGTGCACGGGCGGGCCGACGTGGCGGACTTCGCGCTGGACGACGTCGGCACACCGGTGCCGCTCGAGACCCGCTTCACGTCGCTCGTCGATGCGACGAACGGCAACACCTGGCTGAAGCCGGTGCACGCGACGCTGGCGCAGAGCGCGATCGTGGCCAATGGCGGTGTCGTCGAACGAGAGGGCGAGGACGGCCGGACAGTCGAGCTCGATATCGTGATGAAGGACGCGCGTATCGGGGACGTGCTGCGGCTTGCCGTCAGGGCAGCGGCACCTCCCATGACCGGGGTGCTCGGATTGACGACGAAGTTCGTGCTGCCGCCAGGACCGGGCGATGCAGTGCAGAAGATGCGGCTGGACGGCTCGTTCCAGATCGCTCGGGCGCGCTTCACGGCCGGAGGCGTGCAGGGAAAGCTGAACGAGCTCAGCCAGAAAGCCCGGGCGGACGATGATGATGACGACGAGGGTCCAGCGGACCAGGTTGTGTCCGATATGAGCGGCCGCTTCGTGATGAGCGGAGGTGTCATCCGGTTTTCGAACGTCAGGTTCATGGTGCCCGGCGCGCGGGTGGAGGTCGGCGGACGATACACGTTCCGTGGTGAAGCGCTCGACTTCCGCGGCACGGTCAGCCTCGAGGCGAAGCTGTCGCAGCTGACCACGGGCGTGAAGTCCTTCTTTCTGCGGGCGGTTGATCCGCTCGTCCGACGCAAGGGGCAGACGGTGATTCCGATAACCATCGGCGGCACGGTCTCCGAGCCGAAAGTCGGTCTGGACGTGCGACGGACGCTCACCGGTAACTGAGCGGGGCACGGCGATGAGGGTTCGGTTCGGCCTCGATGTCTACAGCCTCCGCTCGCAGGGCTGGACCCCCGCCGAGCAGCTCGAGTACTGCGCCCGGCAAGGCGTGCAGGTGGTGCACTTCAGTGAAATCCGCCTGCTCGGTGGGCTGGAGCCGAACCACCTGGCACGCGTCCGCACGCGCGCCGACGAGCTGGGGCTGTTGCTCGAGATCGGGATGCGGTCGATCGCCGCAGGGTCCACCATTTTCGACCCATCGCAGGGGAGCGCCGAGGATCAGCTCGTCCGGATGATCGAGGCGGCGGGGATCGTCGGGTCGCCGATCGTCCGCTGCATCATCGGCCGCTTCGTGGATCGGCAGGGGCCAGGTGGCATCGAGTCGCGGATCGCGGAGGCGCTAGACGTGCTGCGGCGCGTTCGTGCACGCGCCATCGACGCTGGGGTGAAGATCGCCGTGGAGAACCACGCCGGCGACCTGCAGGCGCGGGAGCTGAAGCACCTGGTCGAGGCGGCGGGTCCCGACGTCGTCGGCGTGTGCATCGACTCGGGAAACGCGCTGTGGGCCCTCGACGATCCGCACGCGGCGCTCGAGACGCTCGCGCCGTACGTGCTGACGAGCCACATCCGCGACGGCGCCGTCTGGCAGACCCGCGAAGGCATTGCTGTCGCCTGGACCCGGATGGGGGAGGGGAACGTCGGCATCGCCGACTTCGTGCGCCGCTACGTGACCCATTGTCCGGGACGGGCGCTCTCGCTCGAGATCATCGTCCCCGACGAGCCGCGGATCCTGAACTATCGTGACCCGCAGTTCTGGGACGGCTACCGCGAGATGCGCGCGTGGGAGTTCGCCCGTTTTCTGGCGCTCGCGGATGCCGGCTCCCCTTTGCCGCGACAGGCGCCGGCCGCCGATCCCGCAACGCAGGCCCGGCGGGACCTGCAGCACGTCGAGGCAAGCATCCAGTGGACGAAGGATCTGCTGCGCACGTGATTCAGCCGTTGCACCAGGACATCCCGTCGACGTGAGCGGTTACTATGAGGAGGCAGCGGTCGAGCAGTTCCCACAGGTCGCCAGGGGGCCGTCGGCGGCGAACCGCGTGGAGAGTAGCGGGATGCCGCAGCCGGACCGCGGCGTGCGGGTCAGGCCTGCTCTTGCGAGGCACATGTGAACATCCTGCTTCCCGTCCTGGCGGCTGCCGCGGCGCTCTCGCTGGCCGTGCGCCTCTATCCACCGTTCATCGCCCGCGTATTCAAGGAAGACGACGCGAACACACCTCCGTGCTCGCGCTTCGCTGACGGCTGCGACTACGTCAAGAGCCGGTCGCACGTCGTCTTCGGGCACCACTTCGCCACGATCGCCGGCGCCGGTCCGATTGTCGGCCCGACGCTCGCCCTGGCGCTCGGATGGCAGCCGGTATGGCTGTGGGTGGTGCTCGGGGGCATCTTCTTCGGCGCCGTCCACGACATGAGCGTGATGTTCACGAGCCTGCGCGAGGGGGGGACGTCGATCGGCCACGTGGCGCGCAAGGTGCTCGGGCCGATGGGGTACCTGCTGAACCTGCTGGTGCTCATCTTCGTACTCTCGATCATCAACGCCATATTCCTCAACCTCTCGGTCGTGGCGCTCACGTCCATGTACCCGATCGACGCCATGGGGCTGCCACCCGGGCAGACGCTGCTCTCGACGGTCGTGGACGAGGGTATCGAAAAGGTGCGCATCGGCGGGATTGCCACGACGTCGGTGTTCATGATCACGCTGTTCGCGCCGGTGCTCGGCGTTCTCATACGCCGCGATCGGCTGTCCACCGCGTCCGCGTACGCGCTGGCGTTTGCCGTCTGCGTCGGCAGCGTTGTCATCGGATTCGCGGCCCCGGTGTCGCTCGCCGGCGACACATGGCGCTGGTTGATGACGGCGTACGTCTTCGTCGCGTGCTCGCTGCCGGTCTGGTTCGTGCTGCAGCCCCGGGACTTCACGAACGTGCAGATCCTGTACGGCGGCATGCTGTTGCTGCTGCTGTCGGTGCTGATCGCCGGCGCGAGCGGGACGACGCTGCAGGCGCCGGCGTTCGACATCGCAGCGGGCGAGGCCGCGCTGCGCGGACCGGTGTGGCCGCTCCTGTTCATCACCGTCGCATGCGGCGCGATCAGCGGATTTCACAGCCTCGTGGCGAGCGGGACCACCGTCAAGCAGATTCCGAAGGAGAGCGACTGCCGGCGAATCGGGTATGGCGCCATGGCCGTCGAGAGCTTTCTTGCGGTGCTGGTGCTGATGGCCGTGGCGTCGATGCTGCCGCACCAGGAATACCTCGCCGTCGTGTACCCGGAGGGGGCGCCATCCAATCCGATCCTCGGCTTCGCGCTCGGCGCGGGACGATTGATGCATACGGCGTTTCCGTTCGTCCCCATCGCGGTTGCCGTGGTCCTGGGCATTCTGATGGTCGAGGGGTTCGTCATCACGACGCTCGACAGCGCGGTGCGGCTGTGCCGGTACCTGCTGGAGGAGTTCTGGCAGTTCGCGTTCGCGGGCGAGGCGCCCGCGCTCCTGCGCCGCCCGGCGGTGAACACCGGACTGGCCGTGGCGCTGATGCTGGGCTTTGCGCTGAGTGGCACCATCCGCCAGATGTGGCCGGTCTTCGGCGCGGGCAATCAGCTGCTCGGGGCGCTGGCGCTCGTGACGGTCAGCGTCTGGCTGGCTCAGCGGGCGCGGCGCCACCTGTTCGCGTTGCTCCCCGCAGGCTTCATGATTACGACCACTATCGCCGCGCTGGCTCTCCTCGCGCGCGCGAATCTCAGCACCGGCGGCAACGTGGCGCTCGGCGCCGCGGCCACGCTGCTCTTGGCGCTCGCCACGGCCGTCGTCGGGGTAGGGGTGTCGAGACTGGCGCGCGCGCTGCAGGCGCCCGGCCCGGAGCCGATGACGGCCGGCAATCCGTAGCCGGTCGAGACGGCTTCCCGATCATTCCATGCCCCTCGGCTGCGCCGCGCCGCGGGCGGCGGAGCGGTTCGAGGCCGGGCGAACCCGACACGGATGGGTCGCCTGGTGTTTCAGAATCACAGGCACATGCATTGCAGTCGGAGGCGCGCATGGCGATATTGAGGGCGACATTCCTCTGGTCCGTGCTCCTGGCGCTCTTCGCGCTGCCGGCCACGGCGCTGGCGCAGGGCGGCTACTTCGGCCGCAACAAAGTGCAGTACCAGCAATTCGATTTTCAGGTACTGAAAACCGAGCACTTCGACATCTATTTCTATCCCGAGTTGGAAGAGGGGGCGCGCATGGCGGCGCGCATGGCGGAGCGCTGGTACACACGGCTGTCGAAGCTGCTGAACCATGAGCTTCGCGGCCGCCAGCCGCTCATCCTCTACGCCAGCTCCCCGCACTTCTGGCAGACTACGGCGATCATGGGGGAGATCGGAGAGGGGACCGGGGGGGTGACCGAAGCCTTCAAGCGGCGGATCGTCCTCCCGATGGCGGGCCCGCTCCAGGCCACCGATCACGTGCTCGGACACGAGCTCGTCCACGCCTTTCAATACGACATCACGAACACGAACGTGAGCTCCGGCGTGGGCGGCGCGCTGGCGCTGCCCCTGTGGTTCATCGAAGGGATGGCGGAGTACCTGTCGATCGGGCCCGTGGATCCGCATACCGCGATGTGGCTCCGGGAAGCCGTCCGGCGTGAACACCTGCCGCGCATCCGGGATCTGGACGACCCGCGGTACTTCCCGTATCGCTACGGCCACGCCTTCTGGGCGTATGTGGCCGGCCGGTTCGGTGACGAAGTGGTGGGAGACATGCTGCGTGCGGCGGCGGGCACGCGGGGCGGCTATCAGACGGCCATCGAGGCGATCCTCGCGGTCGACACGGAGGAACTGTCAAAGGAATGGCACGCGGCGATCTTCGATGCGTACCGCCCGATTGCAGAGGCGACGGTGATGCCGGGGAGCGTGGCGCGCCCCGTGGTCGAACAGCGCCGCGAGCGCGAGCTGCAGGTCAGCCCGGTGCTCAG
>Ga0299913_10006629_pt1 | contig 10041 bp, 9 predicted proteins | sample RVTome_9_FD_201360 | JGI IMG/M metagenome (GOLD analysis project Ga0299913, IMG submission 201360) | Soil microbial communities from uranium-contaminated site in the Upper Colorado River Basin, Wyoming, United States - RVT155D38 (version 2) ... | reverse complement strand
TCGAGCGGCACGGGGGCCCGCCGCCGCCGGCCGCGGAGAAAACGCCGGCAGACGAAGCGCCCTCCCCCTGACGCAGCGAAGGGGACCGTCGCTGAGCGGTCCCCTTCGCCGTGCTGGTCGTGGCCGCCGCCTTCGAGGGGCCGCTACACGACGTACGACTTCACCCAGTCCTCCAGCTTTCCCAGATCCAGCAGCGCGTCCTTGCAGGGCCCCGCCGGCAGGGTCATGGTGAGGCCGAGCACCGGCACCTTGCCGGCGACGTCGTGCAGCCCGCTCACCATGTCCCGCTCGCAGGCCACCGCGACCACCGCCCGCGGCCGACGCTCGCGGATCACTCGGCGGGCGAGCTGGCCCCGGGTCGCGACGAAGACGGGAACGCCGTATCTCCCGGCCACGCCCAGCACCCCGTCCAGGGTCTCCTTGGAGAGGCAGCGCGGGATGAGCAGCAGCAGCTCGCCCGTGCCCACCTTGCGGCCGCGAACCAGCGCCAGTGCGTTGTAGACCTTCACCGCCGCGTTCTCCACCCAGTCGCGCCGGCCGAAGCGCTGGGCCAGCCGCGAGGTGAGTCGCATCAGGCGCAGGAACGGCCCCCGCTCGGCCAGGCGCTCCGGCAGGAGGGCCCGCCCCGCTCTATATGAAAGGAAGAGGACGGCCCACCAGGCCACGCACAGGGTCGCCGCGGTGCCGAGCGCGATCCAGAGCACGGTGGGGACGGCCGGGTGGAGCAACGCGAGGCGGGGAGCCAGCAGGTAGAGCCCGAGCGCCGCGGCGGCGAACGCCGCCGCCAGCGCGGCCGCGGACCATCCGAAGAAGAGGCTCGGCGAGGAATCGTAGTCGCCGCGGTTGGGAAGCGGCCGGCCGTCCCACTCGTCCCATTCGTGGCCCAGCCGCCGATCCACATCGATGTGAATCAGCTGGGCGCGCGGGTTCTCCGGCATAGGGGAGCAAGATAGTTACCTTTGGGCCATGCTGCCTCCCCCAGCCGTTCGGGGCGTCTATCGCGCCGATGAGCGCGCCCGCGCCGCCTATGCCGAGGGAGCCGGCATCTACCGGATCCTTCCCGCCGCCGTCTGCCTCCCCGTCGATACGCAGGACCTGGTCTCGCTGGTGGGCTGGGCGGCGGCGCACGGCGTGCCGCTGGTGCCCCGCGGCGCCGGCAGCGCGATGGGCGGCGGCAACGTGGGCGAGGGGGTCGTCGTGGACCTCACCCGGCTCGCCCGCCGGCTGGAGGTCCGGCCGGCCGATCGGCTCGCGGTCACCAGCGCCAACGTCACGCTGGCCGAGCTCAACCAGGCGGCCGACGCGCACCGGCTCCGCCTCCCACCCGATCCCTCCAGCGGCCGCTTCGCCACGCTCGGCGGGATGCTCTCCACCAACGCGGCCGGCGCCCGGACGGTGCGCTACGGCAGCGTGCGCCGCTGGGTCCGCGCGCTCGAGCTGGTGACCGCCGATGGCGAGGTGCTCCAGCTGCGGCGCGGCGGCGGCTCGGGCGACCGCTCGGCCGACACCCTCCGCCGATTCGAGGCGGACGCGGCGCCGGCGATCGCCGCGGCTCACGGGCTGATCGCCTCCCGCTTCCCCAAGACCCGCAAGAACTCCTCGGGGTACGCGCTGGAGGACTGGCTCGCCTCCGGCGACGTGCTGGACCTGATCGTCGGCGCCGAGGGCACGCTGGGCTTCGTCACCCGCATCGACTGGCAGCTCGACGCCCAGCCGGCCCACCGGGCGGGCCTTCGGGTGGAGCTGCGCTCGCTGGACGATCTGGTGAAGGTGGTGGCCGGGCTCCTCGGGTGCGAGCCGTCCGCCGTGGAGCTGCTCGACCGCACCTTCCTGGATCTGGTGCGCCACACCGACGTGGGCGAGGGGCTCGCGGAGGCCGAGGCGATCCTGCTGGTGGAGATCGAGCGGGACGACGCCCGCGCCCTGCGCGAGACGGTGGCCCGGGCCTCCGACGCGGTGCGGCCCTGGGCGGCCGCGGTGGACACCGCCCTCACCGCCGCGAGCGCGGCCCGGCTCTGGGAGCTGCGCCACGCCGCGAGCCCGATCCTCGCCGACCTGCCGGAGGACCGCCGCTCGCTGCAGGTCGTCGAGGACGCCTGCGTGCCGCTCGAGCGGATGGGCGAGTACATCCGGATCGTCCGGCGAGTGACCTCGGCGCGGGACATCGCCGCGGTGATCTTCGGACACGCCGGCGACGGCCACGTGCACGTGAACCTGCTGCCGAAGGTCGGGCGCGCCGGATGGGAGCAGAGCGTGGCCGGCGTGCTGGAGGAGGTGTCCGACGCGGTCATCCGGCTCGGCGGAACACCCTCGGGCGAGCACGGCGATGGCCGCCTTCGGGCCGCGCTGCTCGAGCGGGTGTACGGCGAGGAGATCGTCGGGCTCTTCCGCCGCGTCAAGCTGGCCTTCGACCCGCTCGGGATCCTGGCGCCCGGCGTTATCCTTCCGTCCGGCGAGCCGGCCATCGCCCGCCTCAAGGTCGGCCGCCAGGCCGTCCCGATCCCCGACGACATCGCCCGCGCCCTGCGCGACATCGAGCGCGGCGCCGGCTACGGCCGGTGCCGGCTGGAGCTGGCCTGACGACACCCCGAGAGCTGGAGCCCATGGACATCCTGCGCGCCCCCCGCGTGACCCTGCTCGCCCGCCCCCAGTTCCTCGAGCCCGCCCACCTGCCGGTCCAGTGGAGGGGCGACTCGACCGACGGCGAGCGGCTCGCCGAATTCGCCGGCCGGCTCTGCTACATGAGCCAGCACAACCCCGCGGGCCGGACCACGGCCGAGTACCTGGGCAACATCCTGCGGCAGGGGCACGGCTCGGTATTCGAGCACAGCACCTACGTGGTGCTGATCGAGGGGATCTCGCGCTCCTGCAGCCACGAGCTGGTGCGCCACCGGGCGGGGTGGGGCTACTCGCAGCTCTCCCAGCGCTACGTGGACGAGTCGCACGCCGCCTTCGTGATGCCGCCGGCCGTCATCGGCGACGCCGAGCTGGAGGCGGAGTGGACCCGCCAGGTGGAGGCGGCCCAGGCGGCCTACGTGACCGCGGTCGAACGGCTCATGGCGCGCTACGACTGGGTGGAGAGCAAGGTTCACCGGCGGAAGCTGGCGCGCGAGGCGGCGCGGAGTGTCCTGCCCAACGCCACCGAGGTGAAGATCGTGGCGAGCGCCAACGTCCGCGCCTGGCGGACGATGCTGGAGCTGCGGCTCGGCGAGGGCGCGGAGCTCGAGATCCGCCGCATGGCGGTCGCGTGCCTTCGTCTGCTCCAGCGGGAGGCGCCGTCGCTCTTCGCCGATTTCGAGATCTACGAAGCTGAAGATGGGACCGAGGCGGGCCGAGTCGGATTCCACAAAGTGTGAAAAAACTATTGTGCCCCTGTCCACTTTTTCTTACTTTAGTCTCGTCGTCGAACCCAACTCGTGCCGGCTCGTCTCTCGCAGACGGCCTTTTTTGTAGAGGGCGCCTTTGGCAGTTCGGATCGGACTAGCCTTCAATCTCAAACCCGAGGCGCCGGCTAACCCAGCCGGGGCGGATCCCTCCTCCCCCTCTTCTCCCGACAGTTCCTCCGCGCGAGTCCTGCGCGACGACCTCCCTCAGCCCGATCTCTACGCCGAGTGGGACGAGCCCGCCACCATCGACGCGGTGGAGCGCGCGCTCAGCACCGTGGGCCAGGTCTACCGCCTCGAGGCGGACGAGAGCTTCCCCGCGCGGCTCGCGCTGATCCGTCCCGACTTCGTGTTCAACATCGCCGAGGGCCTCTACGGCCCGAATCGCGAGGGCCATGTCCCCGCGATCTGCGAGTTCCTCGGCATCCCCTGTCACGCCTCCGACCCGCTGACCCTCGGCCTCTCGCTCGACAAGCGGCGCGCCAAGGAGGTCCTCGCCTACCGCGGCGTCCCCACCGCGCCCTTCGTGCTGGCGCGGAGCCCGGCCGACGCGCGGAAGGTCGATCTCCCCTTCCCCCTCTTCGTGAAGCCCTGCTTCGAGGGCTCGGGGAAGGGCGTGAGCGTCAGGAGCCTCTGCAAGACCCGCTCGCAGCTGGTGCGAGAGGTCTCCAAGCTCCTCGCCACCTACGCCGAGCCGGTGCTCATCGAGACCTATCTGCCGGGGCACGAGTTCACCGTCGCGGTGCTGGGGAACGGGCACGAGGCGCGCTGTCTGCCGATCGTCGGCATGCGATTTGATACACTGCCGAAAGGTGCGCCGCCGATCTACGGCTACGAGGCGAAGTGGCTGTGGGACTCGCCGAGCCATCCACTGGAGATCTTCGAGTGCCCGGCCCGCATCCCCGAGGAGCTGGCCGGGCAGGTCCGGGCCGTCGCGCTGGCGGCCTACCACGCCCTGGAATGCCGCGACTGGTGCCGCGTCGACATCCGCTGTGACGCCGCCGGTCGCCCGATGGTCGTCGAGTTGAATCCGCTGCCGGGCATTTTGCCCGACCCGAGAGACAACTCCTGCTTCCCCAAGGCCGCGAGGGCCGCGGGCATGGGCTACGACGATCTCATCCGCACCGTCGCCGACATCGCCTGGCGGCGGATCAGCGGCCGTTCACTCCTGGCGGAGGTGGCCTGATGCGAGTTGCGATTCTCTACGATGCCGGCAGCGACGACTGGAGTCCCCAGGACGTCGCGGCGGTGGTGGGGAACGTGCACGAGGTGCGGGACGTGCTGCGGCGGCGGGGCCACGAGGTCGATCTCCTCCCGGTCCGCTTCGGCGACTTCCGCTGGCTCAATCGCGTCCGCCGGGCCGACCTGGTCTTCAATCTCTGCGAGGGGGTGAACGGCCACGCCCGGTTCGAGGACTTCGTGGTCGGCACGCTGGAGCTCGCGGGGGTGCCCTTCACCGGCTGCCGCCACTGGGCCACCACCATCGCTCACCGGAAGCACGTCGCCAACACCCTGCTCTCGGCGGCCGGGCTGCCGGTCCCCGCCTTCGCGCTGGCCCAGGCCAACAAGGCCCCCGCCGAGTTCCCGCTGCCCGCCATCGTGAAGCCGTCGGCGGAAGACGCCAGCGTCGGCATCGACAACGGCGCGGTCTGCACCTCCAAGCGGGCGCTCAAGAAGCGGGTCGCCCTGATGCTGGAGCAGTTCGAGGAGGTGCTGGTCCAGGAGTACGTCCCCGGCCGGGAGTTCAATGTCGGCTTCGTGGGGACGCGGATGCTGCCGCTGGCCGAGATCCGGTTCGACGGGATGCCCGAGGGCACCTGGCCGATCGTGAGCTACGCCGCCAAGTGGATCCCGGGCAGCCCCGAAGACGAGGGCACGCTGCCCGTCTGCCCCGCCGAGGTGCCCGACGAGCTGGCCGCGGCCATCGCGAAGGTGGCCCGCGAGGCCTGGCTGTACGTCTCCGGCGGCGAGGGCTACGGGCGGGTGGACCTCCGGGTCAACGGCGACGGCGTACCCTACGTGCTCGAGGTCAATCCCTGCCCCGACCTCTCCAGCAACGCCGGGCTCGCCCGGATGGGCCGGGCCTTCGGCTGGAGCTACGACGACCTCGTGATGCACATCGTGGACGAGGCGTTGATGCGCTCCCAGAGCCACAGCGCCGCCGCGGCCCTCGTCAGCGGGGTGTCGGCCGCGTGAGCGGCACCCTCACGGCGCCGGCGCTCCGACCCCTCACCGCGGCCGACCGCCGCCGCATCGAGGACATCACCCGTGCGGTCCGCGTCTTCCGGGACGACGAGATTCCCGTCGCCCTGGAGGTCTTCGACGCCGCGACCGCGGGCTCTCCCGACTACGCCGCCCTGGGCGCGGTGCTCGAGGGGCAGCTCGTCGGATGGATCTGCTGGGGGCCCACCCCCTGCACCCTGGGCACCTACGATCTCTACTGGATGGCGGTGGACCCCCGGACGCAGTCCGCCGGGGTCGGCACTGCCCTCGTGCGCGAGATGGAAGGCCGGCTGGCCGGGTCTGCGCGGCTCATCGTCGTGGAGACGGCCGGGCGACCCGACTACCGGCCAACCCGCGCCTTCTACGAGGCCCGGGGCTATCGGCGCGCGGCCGTGATCCCCGATTTCTACGCCCCCGGCGACGATCAGGTCGTGTACCTGAAGACTCTTACGACAGGGTAGCGCGCCATGGAGACCTGGCAGGAAGTCCTCAGGAAGAACTCGATAGCCTCGCTGGAGGTTCTGGCCGAGCGGTTCGGGCCGGAGAACTTCCCCGAGCTGGGGCGCCTGCGCCAGGCCGCCGAGAACTTCGAGTTCCGGATCTCCCCGGCGATGGTGGACCTGATCAAGTCGCCCGACGACCCGATCTGGCGGCAGTACGTCCCCAGCGTCGAGGAGCTCGAGGTGCGGGATGGTCTGGTGGACTCCCTCAACGAGGACGCCGACTCCCCGGTCCCCAACATCACCCACCGCTACCCCGACCGGGCGCTCTTTCTCGTGTCGCCGGTCTGCGCCACCTACTGCCGCTTCTGTACCCGCCGGCGGAAGGTGGGCGACCCGGAGAAGATCCCGATGTCGCAGTTCGAGAGCGCCTTCCAGTACCTCGAGCAGCACACCGAGATCCGGGACGTCATCATGTCCGGCGGCGATCCCCTACTGCTCAACGACCGGCGGCTGGACGCGATCCTCACCCGGCTCCGGGCGATTCCCCACCTGCAGATCATCCGGATCGGCAGCCGCATTCCCTGCCACCTGCCGGAGCGGGTCACCCCGGACCTCTGCGCCACGCTCAAGAAGTTCCACCCGCTCTTCATCAACACCCACTTCAACCACCCGGACGAGCTCACGCCGGCCGCGGTGGCGGCGCTCGGCATGCTGGCCGACGCCGGCATCCCGCTCGGCTGCCAGACGGTGCTGCTCAAGGGCGTCAACGACGATCCCCAGGTGATGAAGGAGCTGATGCAGCGCCTGCTGATGGCGCGGGTGCGGCCCTACTACATCTACATGGCCGACCAGGTGGCGGGAGCCGAGCACTTCCGGACCACGGTGCAGGCCGGCATCCGGATCATGGAGGCGCTCCGCGGCTGGACCAGCGGCCTCGCCAACCCGCACTTCGTGATCGACGCGCCGGGCGGCGGCGGCAAGATTCCGCTGCTGCCCGAATACGTGGTCAGCATGAGCGACGAAGAGGTGGTGCTGCGGAACTTCCGGGGCGAGCGGTACGTGTACCGGCAGCCGAGGGAGGAGCTCTCGATCTCCCGGAAGCGGCGTGCGAGGCCCAGGCGCAAGACCGCCTGATCCGCCAGCCCTCTGGCATTTCGCCGGGGCCGCCCATCGGGCGGCCCCATGGTATTTTCAGGGGTACCACGCACTTACCCGCCCGGTTCCGGTGGTATCCAAGTTGCCGCGAGGGTGGCGCACCGCTCCCCCAAATTGAAGAGGCAACAATGCGCATCGGTGCGATGAAGGGTCTTGCGCTCGGCGCTCTGGTGATGGCCGCCGGAGGCTGCAGCGATTCGGAGATGGGCGACGTGCGCCTGCAGCTGGCCGCACGGGCGCCGGCGTCGGTCGTGTCCGGCGAGCCCGGCCAGCTGGCGGTGACGTCCGGGGCAGATGAGATCGTGGTGAGCGAGGTGGCGCTCGTGCTCCGGAAGGTGCGGCTGGACGGTGCGCCGACCGCCTCCTGCCCGGAGGATGCCGAGGGCGATTCACCCTGCGCCGAGCTGCGCCTGGGCCCGGCGCTGTTCCAGCTGCCGCTCGACGAGGGCGCCGAGCCGGTCCTGACCGCGGCGGTTCCGGTCGGTACCTACAGCGCGCTCAAGTTCCAGCTCCATCGGCCGACCAATGCCAACGAGGACGCGGACTTCGTGGCCGACAACCCGGAGTTCGAGGGGATCAGCATCCGGGTGCTCGGCACCTACAACGGGGCCGACTTCGAGTTCGCCTCGGACCTGACCGAGGTGGAGGAGGTGACCTTCCCGGAAGCGGTGGAGGTCGCGACCGAAGGGGAGCTTCCGCTCACCCTGCTGGTGGATGTGGCCGGCTGGTTCGCCAACGAAGCCGGGACCGGGCTGGTGAATCCGGACGAGGCCAACGACGGCGGGCCGTTCGAGTCGCTGGTGGAGCGGCAGATCCGGGAGAGCTTCCGGGCGTTCCATGACGGCGACGTGGACGGGGCCGCGGACTAGCACCCCCCGCCGCGGACGTGAGCAAGCGAAGGGGACCATGCCCGGCATGGTCCCCTTCGCCGCTTTCAGGGTGCTCCAGCCTCCATTCGCGCAACCCGCTCGCCCAGCTGTACGGATCGATCTCCACGTTCGCCATCCGCCGCGAGACCACCGCGGTGTTGGCCGGCGCGTAGAGGAAGATGGCCGGGACATCGGCGTTGAGCACCTCCATGGCGCGCCGATAGAGCCCGACGGCACGCCCGGGGTCTCCCTCCCTCCCTGCCTCGGTCAGCAGCGAATCGAAGACCGGGCTCGCGTAGCGCCCATAGTTGATGGCCTCCCAGCCCGACCGGCCCCACTGGTCCGCCAGACCGCGAGGGCTGGGCTCGTCCAGCCAGGCGCCGATGTAGCTGTCGAACCTGCCCTCGCCCAGGCGCTCCTGAAACACGGCGAAGTCCGCCACCGTCACCGTGACGTCGGCGCCGAGCCCTCGCCAGGCCTCCTGGAGCTGCACCGCGAGCTGCCGCCGGGCGCCGCTGGTGCTCGGCACCAGGATGTCGAAGGCCAGACGGCGGGCTCCCCGGCGCCGGACCCGCTCGCCACCGCGCAGCCGCCAACCCGCTGAGTCCAGGGTGCGGCGGGCCGCTGCGGTGTCGTACGGCAGCGTCCGGATGCGGTCGCTCCAGATCCAGAGCAGCCGCGACATCGGGCCAGGGGGCGCCTTCGCTTCCTCCCCAAACACCGACCTCGCCAGCACCGAGCGATCCACGCCCAGCGCCAGGCCGCGCCGGGTCTCGCGGTCGCCCAGCACGGGATGCGGCGCGCGCCGCTGCCGGTCCCGGAGGTTGAAGCCCAGGAAGCCGTAGGCCGCGGAGGGATAGGAGACCAGCCGCAGGGTGGAGTCGGCCGCCGCGCGCTCGGCGCGCTCGGGCCCGATCGCCGTCTCCAGCAGGTCCGCCTCGTGGCTCAGCACCAGATTGAGCGCGGCGTCGGGGTCGCTGGTGAAGCGCCAGATGGCGCGGCGAAGCTCGGGCCGCTCGGGTCCGGACGTGTCCGCCGCGAGGATCAGGAACTGCCCCCGCTCCCACCGCTCCAGCCTGAACGGGCCGCTCCCGACCAGCCGCGCGATGCTCGTGTCCTCCATCCAGGTCGCGCGCGGCACCGCCTCCCACACGTGCTTGGGGATGACGCGCACGTGGTACGTGGCGTCGTAGAGCTGCTCGGGCGAGGGCTCCGCGAAGCGGATGGTGAAGGTGGTGGAGTCCTCCGGAATCACCTCGAGCCTGCCGGCCAGGTAGGGCTGGGCCACCGAGCCGAGCGCGGAATCGCCGAACGCCTCGAAGGAGAAGCGCACGTCCTCGGCGGTGATCGGCCGGCCGTCGTGCCAGCGGGCGCCGGGGCGGAGATGGAATCTCCAGGAGAGCGAGTCGCGCCGCTCCCAGCGCTCCGCCAGTGCCGGCCGGTAGGCCGAGGTGTCGATCGACGCGCGACCGGACTCGAGCACCGCAAGCCGCTCGAAGATCTGGTCCCCGATGTCGCGCCCCACCGTCTCGTCCACCAGCGGCGGCAGGATGGTGGCGGGCTCGCCGATGGCCGAGATCACCGCGGTGCCGCAGGTCGGGCAGTCGGTCCGCTCGCGACCGCAGGCGGACGCGAAGAGGATGAGCGCGAGGGGAGCGACCTTCACGGGCGCCTCGTGGAATGCGGTTGTCGGGGGTGGGTCGGCGTCGGGAACGCCGGAAATGTATGGGGGTCCCATGGAACGGCGCATGCCAGACCGGAACGAAACGATGCGGCGGCGGCGGCGCTCCCTTCCCTGCGCTGGCCCCAGGTGGCAGGGCCGCAACATCTTACCGGAGTCTCCCAAGCGGCATGCGGGTTGCCTCCTGGGTCAGTGGCGCGGCCTCGGAGGCTACCTTCTAGTGCGGGCGGGAGGCATCGCTGATCTCGGGCGGAGGGTATGGCTGAATCTGAGTGGCGCGTCGAGCT
>Ga0299913_10006628_pt1 | contig 10042 bp, 11 predicted proteins | sample RVTome_9_FD_201360 | JGI IMG/M metagenome (GOLD analysis project Ga0299913, IMG submission 201360) | Soil microbial communities from uranium-contaminated site in the Upper Colorado River Basin, Wyoming, United States - RVT155D38 (version 2) ... | reverse complement strand
GCTGGCTGACCGAGGAGGACGGCGCCGACGGCGGTGCGGTGTGGACGGTGCAGAACAAGACGGGGGAGAAGCTCGTCATCTCGATCGAGGAGACGCTGCACGACCACGGCCACGAGCTCGGCGCGGAGCCCGGCCTGGTGAAGGACGGCGTCGAGGCGCACCTGCAGAAGCTGCTGGCCGAGCACATCACCACGCTGGGTAATGGCTACAGCCTCGTCCGGCGCGAGTACCCGACCGCGATCGGGCCGGTGGACATCCTGTGCCGCGACGAGGGCGGGGCGACCGTCGCCGTCGAGATCAAGCGGCGGGGCGAGATCGACGGCGTCGAGCAGCTGTCGCGGTACCTGGACCTGCTCAACCGCGACCCGCTGCTGGCGCCGGTGGCGGGGGTGTTCGCCGCGCAGCAGATCAAGCCGCAGGCCCGCACTCTCGCCGAGGATCGCGGCATCCGCTGCGTGACGCTGGACTACGACGCACTACGCGGCATCGAGCCGGACGAGTTCCGGTTGTTTTGAGCGTTTGTGCTGGTCATGCTCGCTTCTGCCGCTACCTGGGCCGTATTGGGGCCGCACCACGCGGCGTCAACCGCGCTGCGGGTCCGCTCTTCGCTCGTCGGCATCACGTGCGTATAGATGTCGAGCGTGACCTTGGCCGAGGCGTGGCCGAGGTACTCACTCACGGCCTTGATGTTCTCGCCCGAGTCGAGCAGCGTGGACGCGTAGTAGTGCCTGAGCGCGTGCATGCCGTTCTCCCGCTCGTGTGGGATACCGACGCGCTCGCGCGCTGGCTTCCACGTCTCCTGGTTGAACTGGGTGCGTCGGCACGCGCCACTCTGGCGCGTGGTCACGGCGAGCGTGACCGCCGTCGGCTCCCCGCCCGGCTCGCCCCACGGCAACGTCACGGCCCTGGCCGGGAACGCAGCGAGATAGCCCGCCAGCTCGTCGCGCACGCTCGCCGGTAACGGCAGCTTGCGCACCTTGCGCCCCTTCGGCAGCGCGAACACCAGCCGGTTGCCGACGAGCTTCACCTGACGCCGCACGGTCACCCAGCCGCGCAGGAAGTCGACGTCGTCTGGCGACAGGCCGAACGCCTCGCCCTGCCGCATCCCAAGGCCTGCGCACAGCGGCACGAACACGCGATACCGCTCGGGTAACTCGGCGTGCATGCCCATGACCCACTCGCGCGCCCACGGCACGACCTTCCGCGTGTCCGGGTGGGGCGGGCGCACGCTCGACGCCCGACAGGGGTTCTTCGCGATCAGTTCGTCATCGACGGCGGCATTCAGGATTGCTGAGACGTGCGCGAACACTGCGAGCTTGGTCCCCTCCGCGAGCGATCGCCCCTTGTGTCCTTCTACTGCGCGTAGCCATCCCTGGATGGTGCTGGCCTTGATTCTGCCGAGCTGCGTCCGCCAGAGCTGATGCGGTTTGACATAGCGGCGCAGCCGGTTGTCGATCTCCTGCCGTGTGAGCGGGTCCGTCGTCTGGATCGACAGCCATCGAGTCGCGTAGTCGCCGAACAGCTCCTTGCCCGCGCGCGCGTCGATGTAGGTGCCGCGCAGCTTGTCAGCCTCGACGGTTGCTGCATGCGCGTCGGCATCGACCTTCTTAGCGAACGACTGCCGTCGCTCACGGCCGTCCGGTTCATACCAGCGCACGCACCAGCGCAGGCCCTTGCCGTGCCGGTCCGTCTTGTGCTTGTCCGTGGTGCCGTCCGGCAGCTTGACCTCGCGCCACCACCTGTCCTCAACGCTCGCCATCGTCGCGTGTCTCCTCAACGTTCGCCAGATACGCCCTGGCCTCTGGTGTTAGCTCGCCACCGGCCTTGCCCGGCCCATAGGAGGTGAACAGTGGCGGGTCGTGGTCGTGCCGCGCCCAGTGGAGCAGGTCGCGCAGCGCCGAACTGCTCATGGCGTGACGTGCGGCAACATCGGCGCGCTTACCGCCCTCAGCGAACGCGCGCTCGACGTCAGCGAGGATTTCGAGCTTTTCACCGAGAGGCCGAACTGGCGGCCGCCCGGCGCGCTTGGCGGTGCCCTGCGCAAGGGTCGCACGCACATCGGCCGGATACCGTCCTGGCCTGCGGGAAGCCGCCGCACGGGCCTTAGCGAGGAGACGTGCCTGCGAGGCTCGTTCGAACACGTAGCGAGGGATGCCCTCGCGGGGAATCTCCCCAAGTGCGTCCACGGCATGGGCAGGGATTGCCTGAGCCTCTAGCTCCTCGATCAGCCGGTGAGCCGTTCGCACTGAGCTGGACGCGTCCGGCGCGTCGGGTACCACCCGCACGCGATAGTCCACGCATCGCGGTTCGGCACCGTCGATACCGACGAACGTAGCGACAACTACCCACCGGACCGGCGGTAGCCCGCGCGGTCCAGGCTTCTTACTCGTGACCGTCTCGCTGACGGTCACGGTTGTGGTGCTCATAGAGCCTCCAATGTCCTTGCCCAGTGCATATTAGGCAACAGTACCAAACCGTTGCCATAGTCGTCGTAAGACACCGGCAACGGATGAGGGACAGCGCAATGCGAGACGGGACGGCATTAGCCACGCGTGCTGAGGTCGCCGAGTACCTAGGCGTTCCGGCAGGCACGTTGACTCAATGGGCGCACAAGGGCGTGGGTCCGCCCTACTGGCGAGTGGGTCGGCATTGCCGCTATCGCTGGGGCGACGTCGAGACGTGGCTTTGCGAGCAGCGGACCGGTGGCGGCGATCAACCACGTGGTGTCGCATGACCCGCCCGGCGACGGACCGGGCGGGCACAAGCGAGGCGGGCACAAGCGACGCAGGCACGACCTCGACCATGGCCGAAGGTACGCCCCGGCCGACGGAAACTATCGGCGCCACGGCGTTCGACCGGTTCCACGACACGCTGAGGCGCCACGGGTACCGAATCAATCGCACCGGAGCGGACCGGCTCAAAGCGCAATGCCCGGCGCACGACGACCGGCAGCCATCGTTGCGTATAACCCGCACCGTCGGCCAGACGCTCATTCACTGCCACGCCGGATGCGGTGCCGACGATGTGCTTGCCGCGCTCGGGCTCGGTTTCCGCGATTTGTTCGACAGCCCGGGCGGCGTGGCGTACCGCTATCGGGACGGGCGGGTGGTGCACCGCTCGCCGGACAAGCGCTTCCACCAGTCCGGCAACACGGGAGGAACCGAGCTGTACCGGCTCGACCAGGTGCGCGAGGCCGTCGCGCGCAGGGAGCCGGTCTACGTGGTCGAGGGTGAGAAGGACGTGCACGCGGTCGAATCGTGCGGTGCGGTCGCGACGTGCTCGCCGATGGGCGCGGGCAAGGCGCACAAGTTCGACTGGGCCCCGCTCACCGGTGCCGAGGTGCACGTGGTCGCCGACGCCGACGAGCCCGGCCGCCAACACGCCGTACGGGTGCGCTCGATCCTCGCTGACCTCGGCTGCGCGGTCGAGGTGCTGGAGGCCGCGACCGGCCACGACGCCGCCGACCACGTGGCCGCCGGATGCGGGCTGGACGAATTCGTGCCTGTCGAGACCGAGGATCGGAAGCAAGAGGACAAGCAGGAGTACAAGCCACAACGACAGTCGGCGTCTACAGCGCTGGTCGAGATCGCTGAGGAGCTGTACGAGTTCGGCGTCAGTCACGCCGGAGAGACCTACGGCATCCCACGCGCTGGGCCGAAGGTGCTGCGTCTGCTGCGGGGTGGCAAGACGTCGTTGCGTGGCCAGCTTGCTCGCGAGTACTTCCGCCGCTTCGGCAGGGCCGCGCCGCAACAGGCACTCGCCGATGCGGTGCTGGTGATCGAAGGTCTGGCGCAGGACGCCGAGCCACGGGAGTTGCACCTGCGGGTGGCCCGCCACGCCGGAAGCGTGTGGCTCGACCTCGGCGACGGCACCGGCCGGGCGGTCGAGATCACGGCGGGGGGCTGGGCCGTGGCGGAGCAGGCGCCGGTGTTGTTCAAGCGCACCGCGCTCAACGGCGCGCTGCCTGAGCCCGCATCCGGTGAGTTGGCGGAACTGTGGGGATGGTTGAACGTGACCGACGAGGACCGTCCGTTGGTCGCCACGTGGCTGGTGGCCGTTGTGTTCGCCGACATTCCGCATCCGGTGTTGGGGCTGTTCGGCGAGCAGGGCACCGGCAAAAGCACCGCCGCCAAGGTCCTGACGTCCCTTCTGGACCCGTCGCCGGTACCGCTGCGCAAGCCACCCCGAGACGCCGAGTCGTGGACCACGGCCGCCTCCGGCTCGTGGGTGGTCGGGCTCGACAACCTGTCGGCGGTACCGGAATGGCTGTCGGACTCGATGTGTCGCGCCGTGACCGGCGACGGCGACGTGCGCCGCAGGCTCTACACCGACGCCGACATGCACGTCGTTGCCTTCCGACGCTGCCTGATCGTCAACGGCATCGACCTCGGCGCCTTGCGCGGCGACCTCGCCGAGCGAATGTTGCCGATCACCCTGGAGCACATCGCCGAGCAGGACCGACGCGAAGAGCACGCGCTGTGGCCTGACTGGGAGCAAGCACACCCACGGCTGCTGGGCGCGGTGCTCGACCTGGCAGCGGGTGTCCTCGCCATGTCTCCCTCTGTTCGTCTAGAACGCAAGCCCAGAATGGCCGACTTCGCCCGCGTCCTGGCCGCTGTGGACAAAGTGCTCGGCACCGAAGGATCGAAGCGGTACCTCGTCAAGCAGAACGAGATCGCCACAGACTCGCTGACTGGCGACCCATTCGTGACGACCATGGAGGCGGACCTGCTCGCGCCTTTCGAGGGCACGGCCGCGAAGCTGCTACCGCTGGTCACGCCGCAGGCCGACAAGTGGCGGCCGCCGCGAGGGTGGCCCGCCACCCCGCGCCAGGTCACCCGGCTCCTCAAGCGGCAAGCCCCGTCGATGCGGAAAGCAGGCTGGGTGATCCACCACGACAGCGGCGCGAACCACGACAAGGCCCTCGTATGGACGATCGAAACACCTGAGATGGCGCGCAATGAAGACCCTCGACACCCGCAAGACCCGCAGCAGACCACTGTCCAGGACAAACACCCCGGCCAGACTGCGGGTCACGCTGCGGGTCACACGCGGGTCGCGGGTCATGACACCCGCACCACTTGCCCGCGAGACCCGCAGGGCGACCGTCACGTTTGCCCGGCGCACAGCGCTACTGCGGGTGTTGCGGGTCTTGCGGGGGGCGAATCCCGACCATCTCACGGCGACGTCCTCGCCGACCTGTTTTCCGACGCCGGAGAGGAGGATGGCCACGATGCCTGACGGACATGACCGGCTGTCGAGGCTCCGATGGTCTCGGCTTGGCATCTCGATCGAGGGGGCCGATCCCGCCGAGTTCGTCCGCGCGAACGCCGAAGAGTACCGACGTGTCGCCCGCATCGTTGACTGCTCCGTGCGTTATCCGCGTGACAACCGCTGCCGCCGCTGCGCACGGAGAAGCCAAAGCCCCCTCGTGCCAGACCGGCACGGTTGGCTGTGCAATGTATGTGCCTACCCGGCCGAAGACGAAATGGGCACACCGTGAGCGTCCTTATGATCACGGAGAATCGTGTCCTTATGACTGTCAGGACGCGCGTGTTTCCTTATGATCGAGCCGGTGGGGCAGATGGCAGGAAACTGAGCGTAAGCGAGATCACGACGGCCCTGCGGCTTACCGCGAGCCGGGGCAAGGGGGGCGCGACTGTAGCCGATCGGCCCCGAGTCGGTTCGTCGCTCTTCGTCGTGATCACAGCGAAGTGCGTCCTTATGATTGTCCCGACGGGCACATTCCTTATGATCGAGCCGTTTAGGCAGGTCCGCCCGCGACGGTTCGTCTTCAGCGAGGTGCACTCCCAGAGCCGACGGTGTCGGTCTGACCGACACCGCACCGGAGGCTGTGAGCAGCGCGCGATGAGGCTGATACGGGTCGGACTCGTATCAGGTCCGGCGGGCAATCCCGCTCCGCGACGTTGTTGCAGCGAACAGGTCGCGACCCTGGCCATCTGCCACCTAGGGGGAGGTGTTTGGTACCCACCCCCCGGCGGCCGACACCCACGTAAGGGCCTTGAAATCGCTGGTCACAAGCGTGTCCCGAGGCGCGCCGGTGATGCTGCGCGTGGTGGGGCGGATTGATTCGACATGAGACGGGTGCGAAATTGGTACGACAGTGCAGAAAGTGTGGCAGCGCGCTACCGGCGCACGCCGGACGCGGGCGACCGCGCACGTACTGCTCAGCAACCTGCAAACGGCTTGTCGAGTACGAGCTGCGCAGGCTCCAGCGGCACATTCAGGGTCTGGATCACCTATTGAGTCAAGCGCGGATGTTCGGCCCCAGCTGGGGCGATGTCGATGCACTGGCCGCCGAGCATGCCCGCGCGAAAGGCCGGTTGGCCGCGTTGTGCGGCGACGCCGAAGTAATCGGAGAGAGGAAGAACCCATGACCATGCTTGTCACTGACACGCGGATAACCCCGGGGATCGTCGCCGCGTACCTGGGCATGCTCGCGAGTCATCTCGATCCGTCGATAAGGCCGCCCGGTTTTCGGGTGGCGCACTGGGGCAGTGAGGACGCCTGGGCGAGCGAACCGGAGCTGACGTTCCTCGGTGCTGATGGTGCACTGTGGACGGTCGGTGTGACCGCAACCGAGCGGGCGCTTCCGCTGCGTCTGGGTGGCGCCGAAATCACCCGCTGGAAAGGCGGCCACGAGGTCGACCGGTTCGTGTCGACCGACTAGGCTCGGGGGCAGGTCACGGCACGCCCCCGGGCGCACCGCCCGCAACCACTGAGGAGCCCCACGCGGGGCCAAGGCGGCATCGCCAGCGGAGCCGAGGGGGCGCGGCAGCCGTCGCCGACGGGAACCCGTCCGCAGCGGGTTCTAGCGGCCGCGCCTGCCGAAGATCTGACGGCACACCCGTGCCGCGAAGTCGTCCGCCCGCGCGCTACCTGCCCGCCTTTGGGTCAGCTTCCTCGACGGAGGTCGGCAGGTAAGCCGCGCGAGCCAGCGTCGAGCACGGTGCCGTCTCCCCCATCTGCATTGCTACGAAAGGCACCTGTCGTGCTGTCGAAGATTGATCGATTGAAGGCCCAGATTCGGGACAACCTGCGGGCTGCCCAGGGAGTCGCCGACCAGGCCACCCACCGGGATTTCACCGCTGACGAAACCAGATTCATCGAGGAACGACTCGCCGAGGCAAAACGGCTCGGCCCCGAGCTGGAGCGGGCCAAGCAGCACGACTCCGACGAGCAGGTGCGGGCAGCCGCCCGCCAACTGAACGCCGAGGTCGGCCTGGTGCCGGACCCGGGCGGATTCGGCACCAGCTCCTCCCCGGCGCCGCTCAGCCCCCACGTCAAGGCGCTCGGCGGCTCCGACTGGGGCGAGAAGATCGTGCGCACCGCTGCCTCCGACCATTTCGGACGGTTCAAGGCCCTGGCGCCGAGCGGGCAGGTGAACGTCAGCATCCCGCTTGCCCCCGAGGTTGTGCGCGACGGCGAACCGGTACTGAGCCTGCGGCAACTGATTCCCGCTGAGCAAGATCTGACCGGGGCGTGGTCCTATCTCCGGCAGACGCTGCGGCAGCAGAACGCCGCCGTGGTTCCCGCCGGTGCCAAGAAGCCGGAAAGTCTCTACACCCTGGCCAGGCAGGAGGGACGATCCGTCACGATCGCGCACCTCAGCGAGCCGATCGCGCGCCAGGACATCGCCGACGCCCTGCTGCTGACGGAATTCATCGACCGCGAGATGAGGCTTGGCGTCGAAACCGCGCTCGAAAACGAGATCATCAATGGCGACGGTTCCGGCGACCGGCTCACCGGGCTGAACTTCACCTCCGGCACGATGGCGCAGCCGTTCAGCGGCTCGGCCATCCAGACCGCGCGAAAAGCGCTGACGGCGCTGGAAAACCAGAGCCTGCAACCGACCGGCTGGGTGATGGCACCGAGCACCTGGGAGGCCGTGGAACTGGACGCCAACGCGGGCGGGTTCACGATGGCGGCCGCTGGGCAAGGCGTGCCGGTCGAGGCCGCGAGCCGCCGCCTCTGGGGTGTGCCGGTCGTGGTGTCCACCAGCGTCGCGCCCAACGTCGCATGGTTGGCCGACTGGGCAGGCTCAACGACCCTCAAGATCCGCGAAGACATCGCCTTCTCCTGGTCGGAAAACATGTACGACGCCGACGCGCTCGGCGCCGGTGTCGGCGCGTCCGACTTCGAACGCAACCTGATCCGCTTCCGCTGCGAAGGCCGTTTCGGCTTCGCCGTGACACGCCCGTCAGGCGCGGTGAAGGTCACGATGGCCGCGTAACCCGCAGTCTCGCCAGGCGCATGCCCTTCCTCGTTTCGAATGCGCCCCGGCGACCGCGCACCCCGGCCCCGGCCGCTGCCGACCGTCAAGCGGCCCGGGACCGGGGTGCGAGCGGGCGCCTGCGGAGAAGTGCCTTGGTCAGGTCATGGACATTTGCCTCCTCTCCCCAGAGGTAACCGCGCTGTCAACGGCACCGAGTTCTTGTTGTTGATCAAGTTTTGGGCCGCACCGGGGCCGTACGACGGTGGCAGACGTCGAGATTCGCAGTAACCCGCTGGAACGGCCGATCCGCAGGTCAGAAAGCAGATCGGCGCAGATGCGCAGGTAGCCGCCGTAACGTCATCAGTTCCGGTTGTTTTGAGCTGTTGTGGGACCGTCCCACCTGTGTTTGTGTCACACTTACCCGGTGAGTCAGTACTGAGACATGGCGGGACTTATCATGAGCGCACCCTGCGAACACGAGCCGGACCAGGGCGAATACACCGAGGAAACCTCGGTCGCCGCTGACGCCAAAGGGCGGTTGGCCCTGGCTGGGGCCGGTGCGAAACCTGGGCGCCGTTACATCGTGCGGCACCACTCGGATGACACCATCACCCTCATTCCCGCCAAGATCATCCCCGAGCGGGAGATGATCGTGTGGGAGAACCCGGAACTCGCCCGGACGATCTTGCAGGGCATGGATGAAGCCCGGTCCGGCACGACGCGGGAGCGCGACCTCCAGTTCGACAAGTACCTCACCGATGACGAGTGAGCTTCGGTGTACAAACTGAAGTTCACCGAAGCTGCTGACCAGGCCATCGACCAACTGGAAGCCGGCGGTCAAGCGACCAGGGCGAAGCACAAGAAGGTGCTCAAGACGCTACGGCTGTTGCAGGACAACCCGCGTCATCCGGGGTTGGCGTCGCATCAGTACGAGACATTCCCGGGGTACACCGATGAGAAGGTGTGGGAGTCCTATGTCGAGAACCGCACCTCGTCGGCGTGGCGGATCTTCTGGATGTACGGCCCTGACGAGAAGGTGGGCGACGAGCCCGTTCCCGTGATCACGATCCTTGCCATCACGCCCCATCCGTAACGCGGAGTGTGTCGCCCGGGTGGAGGTTGTCGCCTGTGCGGCCGGATGCGTAGCGTCGTGCGCATACGGCGATACGGAGGGTGTCATGAACGGATGTGGATGCGGCTGCGGCAAGTGCACCGGACCCGGCTGCGGTTGCTGCTCGAACTGCGGTTGATCTCGGCATAGATCTGACGGCGGTGTCGCGGAGTCACGGCGGCACCGCCGTTCTGCCGCCGGACACCCTTCAGGAAACTCTTCAGGTCGGAGCGGAAAAACTCGCGGAAAAATCCTCCAGCCGCCGCTCGGCCAATGGGCGTGATCCATGGCACTATCAGAACCTTACCGAGTAGTAGCCGGGGTTGGCGACGTGAGTTGGAGGCCCGCATGCCGCGCGAGTTCGCAGCTGTCGGAGTGGTCGGTCTTGGCACCATGGGTGCCGGAATCGCGGAGGTGTTCGCGCGCAGCGGCATCGATGTCGTGGGCGTCGAGCTGAACGACGACACGATCGCCCGCGCCAGGGGGCACATCGAGCACTCCACCGGGCGGGCGCTGGCCAGCGGCAAGCTCGACGAGGCCGCCCGGGACGCGCTGCTCGGCCGGATCACCTACACCACGTCGCTCGAAGACCTTGCCGACGTCGACCTGGTGGTCGAGGCGATCCCGGAACACCTCGAAGCCAAGGCGGACGTCTTCGAACAGCTCGCCAAGATCACCAAACCCGACGTCATCCT
>Ga0299913_10006627_pt1 | contig 10043 bp, 8 predicted proteins | sample RVTome_9_FD_201360 | JGI IMG/M metagenome (GOLD analysis project Ga0299913, IMG submission 201360) | Soil microbial communities from uranium-contaminated site in the Upper Colorado River Basin, Wyoming, United States - RVT155D38 (version 2) ... | reverse complement strand
TACGCGATGCAGCTCGAGCGATACCTCCGATCGTTCGCCGAGCACCAGATCCTGGTCGTGCGCTCGGAGGAGCTCCGCGCCGATCCCGCGTCGGTGATGGCCGAGGTGTTCGCGTTCATCGGGGTCGATCCCGACGCTGCCGCGGTGCGTGAACGGCGTCTGAACGCCTCCGAGGCCGGCACGCTCCGCCCTGCTCCTCACCGGGTCCGGGACGTGGTGCGGCGGACCCCTGGCTATCGGCGCCTCGTGGACTCGTTGCCCTCCGCCGTCCGCTCGGGGATCGTGCGCCCGTTCGTCGCCCGGCGCGGCCCGGCGCCGATCCCATCTCGGGAGACCGTGCGACGTCTGGAGGAGCTACTGCTCGCCGATGCCGATCGGTTGCGATCGCTCGTCGGGCCCGAGCTCGACGTCTGGCGACGGCGGTGAGCGGGCGGCGTCAGGGGAGGATGCGACGCCGCCGAGGCTTGCCCTCGCTCGTGGCGACGATCGACGTGTACACCTGCGCGTACGTATCGGCGACCGCGACCCAGTCGTACGCGTCCGCGAGGTGCGCGGCGGATCGCGCTCGCTCTTGCAGGTCCACCCGGTTCCGGGCGATCGCGTCCAACGTCGGACCGACCGCCCCGGGAGGGACGGCCCAGCCCGCTCCGCGGTCGGCGACGGGCACGAGCTGCTCGACCTCCTCGCTGACGAGCGCCGGTGTCCCGCATGCGAGTGCTTCCAACAGCGCGAGCGGGAGTCCTTCCCAGCGGGACAGCAGCGCGAACAGGTCCGCCGACGCCAGGGCGGCATCCAGCGTTCCCCCGTGCATCGGACCACAGAGCGTGACCCGATCGGTGAGACCGAGCGCGCCGATCTCGTGCTCGATCCTCGGGAGATCGCCGCGTTCCTCGGGCCCGATCAGCGCGCAGCGCCACGCCGTCGACACGCTGAGCCCGCGGAGGAGTCGATCGAGGCCCTTGCGCTCGACGTCGAGCCGCCCGACGAACACGACGAGCGGGTCGTCGATGCCGACGCCGATCGATCGGCGGAACGCGGCGGCGTCCGTGCGCCGAGCCGCGGGCCGGCGCACGCCGTTGGGGATGACGACGACGGGGGTGGCGCCGACGCCGAGCGCGCGGACGTCTCGCTCCTCTTCGGACGTCAGCGCCGCGATCGTCGCGGCACGTCGTAGCAGCCGTCGCTCGACGAGCGCGAGGTACAGCTGCTTCCGGGAGCGACTGCGCTGCATGGACGCCGGATGGTAGCCGCCGTGCGGCGAGAAGACGTACGGCACCGTGAGCCACGACGAGACGAAGGCGTTCGTCAGGTTGAACGCGCCGTGGAGGTGCACGATGTCGACCTCGGCGGCCGCCTCGGCCACCGATCGAGCCGCGCGCGGCAGCGTTCCGCCGCCGATCGTGCGTCGAGCGACGCCCGCCTCCTCGAGGAGGCGCTCGGCGTCGCCGTACCCTTCCCCCGTCCAGGGCAGCAACGACCACACGGCCACATCGTGCCCCCGGCGCGCGAGCCCCACGGACAGCTCGACGAGGACGGTGAAGACACCGGAGGTCGCGCGCTCGCCGCGTGGCACGATGTGCGCGACCCGCATGCTGGTACGGTACCGTCCGGTCGGCCGATCGTTCAGCGTGGCCCGGAGGCGATCCGTGCAGAGACGTGGTCGGCTGCGAGTGTCGGGGCCCAGCCGGATCCCGCGGCGACCACGATGGGCGACCGCTCGTGAAGATCTTGCTCTCAGCGTTCTCGTGCGAGCCGGACAAGGGCTCGGAGAACGAGGTTGGGTACCGGACGCTCCTGGCGGCCGCGTCTGCCCACGATGTCTGGCTCCTCACGCTGGCCGAGAACGTGCCGGCGCTCGAGCGCGCGATCCAGGCCGACGGGCTGGCATCGAAGGTCCACGTCGAGGGCATCCGGTTCGGCGTGTCGGGCGAGGAGTTCGATGCCCTGAACATGGTTCGGTTCCAACGCCTGTACGACGCGTGGCAACGGGCGCTGGGCCGCCGTGCCGTCGCGCTGGACCGCCGCGTGGGCTTCGACCTCGTCCACCACGTGACCCTCTCCTCCTATTGGACGCGGCCCGGCGTCGCGTCGGTCCCGAAGCCCCTCGTCCTCGGCCCGATGGGAGGCGGCGTCGACGCCCCGATCGGCTTGATGCTCGATCTCGGCGCCCGCGGCGCCGTCGAAGGTTTCGCGCGCAAGGTGATGCGCCCGTTGCTCGCGGAGATGCCCGCCGTCAGGAACGCGCGCACGCGCGCCGTCGTGGTGATGGCGCAGAACGTTCAGACGGGGCGTCGCCTGGGATCGTCGCGGCGCGTGGTGGTGTTGTCGAACGCGCTCGCGGCCGAGGTGGACCACATCGATGGGTCCAGCGCCCGGAGCGCCGACATCGCCGTGGTCGGACGCCTCCTGGCATGGAAGGCGCCCGCGCTGGCGCTGCGGGTCCTCGCGCGCGTTGGGCATCCGAAGGCGGTGCTGCGCTTCTTCGGCGACGGCCCGGAGCAGCAGCGGATCGAAGCGCTTGCTCGCCGGCGGGGACTGTCCGACCGTGTCCGGTTCGAGGGGTGGTTGCCACGGCGCAGGGTGCTCGAGGAGGTTCGCCACGCAGGCGTCCTGCTCCATCCCTCGCTCCACGAGGAGGCGGGGCTCTGCATCGCGGAGGCGCTCTCGCTCGGAACGCCGGTCGTCTGTCTCGCACACGGCGGACCGGCCGAGGTCGTGAACCACTGGCCGTCGAGCCTGTCCGCGCTCGTGCCACCGTCCTTGCCGGGCGCGACCGCCCGGGCCCTCGCCGCCGCGGTCGACCGGTTCCTGGCGGACCCGCCGCCGATCCCCTCGGTGACGATCGAGCCGACGACGTCATTCGGCGCGGCGGTCCTCGAGGTCTATCGGTTCGCTGCCGAAGGGGATGACGCACGTTGAACGGACACCTCGCGATCCGAACCACCGTGGGAGGCTCGGCGTGACGACGATGCGAGAGCTTCGAGCGCGGCTCGAATCGACGCCGTGGGACGTGTGGACCTTCACCCGCCTCGGGCTCACGCCGAGCAAGCTGCGGCACCGGTTCCAGGACCGGGATGCCCCGCGCGTGCTCTGCGTCTCGCTCCCGAAGGCCGGGACGCACCTCGTGGAACGGGCGCTCTGCCTGCACCCACGGCTCTACCGGAGGCTCCGCCCGACGATCGCGCCGGGGATGAGCCGGTGGGACGGCTTCGGTGCCATGCTCACGGCGGTCCGGCCGGGGGAGGTCGTCGTCGCGCACCTCCCGTTCGACGCGTCCTATCCTCCGAGCCTCGAGCGAAGCGGCGTCCGGGCGATCTGCACGATCCGAGACCCTCGTGACGTCGTCCTCTCCCAGGTGCATTTCATCGTGCGGCGGCGGTTCCATCCGCACCACGAGCACTTCGCGGCCCGCCGGACGGTTTCCGAGCGGCTCGAGCTCGCGATCCTCGGCGACGACGCTGCCGGGATCCCGTCGATCCGCGAGCGCCTCGAGCGCTACGCCGGGTGGCTCGACGACGGAAGCCTCGTCGTCCGCTTCGAGGACCTCGTCGGGTCCAAAGGCGGTGGAGACGCGGAGCGCCAACGACGGACCGTCGAAGGGATGTACCGGTACGTGGGCATCGACGTCGATGGGGTGTTCGTCGAGCGCGTCTGCGCCGACCTCTTCTCCGGCTCGAGCCCCACGTTCCGTCGGGGCGCGATCGGCGGATGGCGTGACACCTTCGAGCCTCGGATCGTGGAACTGTTCGCCCGCGAGGTCGGGACGGCGCTCGCGCCGTACGGCTACGAGCTCTGACGCGCGTGCTCGGGGTGCCGATCGCTCGCCCGACGGCGACCACGACCTCCGAGCCCGCAGGAGGTGCCGGATGACCTGCGGATGTACACTGCTCGCTCCGGCCAGGCACCACCCCAGCCAGACCGATCCCCCCGCCCGACCCGCCGTCGCCGCGCGGTACGCGGCGGTCGATGGGCGGAGATGATGCGAACGACCGAAGCGATCCGACGTCTGCGCTTCCGGAACCGGGTCTTCCGAGGGCCCCTCTCGGAGCGGCGTGCACGGGACCTCACGGCGGCCGATCACATCATCGTCTCGTACCCGCGATCCGGAACGACGTGGGTGCGGTTCCTGCTCTTCGAGCTGGTGACGGGCGAGGAGCCGCGGTTCGGTCGCGTCGGGACCCAGATCCCCTACGTCGGGCAGCACCGCCGTGCCCCGGCGTCGTTGCCTTCCGGTGGCCGCCTTGTGTTCACCCACGATCTACCGACGAGCAACACGGCTCCATCCGTCGTCTATCTGAGCAGGGATCCTCGGAGCGTCCTGCTGTCGGAGTACCGATGGCAGCAACGACGCCGGTTCGCACCCGGGCCGTTCGAGACGTTCGCGCGCGAGTTCGTCGAAGGGAAGACGAATCCGTGGGGCTCGTGGGACGGTCACGTCTCTCGGTGGCTGGCCGACGACGGAGCTAGCGGGCGCCGACGCCTCGTGGTTCGGTTCGAGGATCTGCGAGCCGACGCCGTGGGCGAGCTCCGCCGGATCGCCGACTTCCTCGGCCTCGATGCGTCGGACGATGCGATCGAGCGCGCCGTTTCGCACAACGACCTCGCCAGGATGCGTGAGAAGGAAGACACCGGAGCGATCCTCGCCGACAGCCGCACCGACCTCCGATTCGTGGGCTCCGGCGAGGTCGCCGGCTGGCGCGAGCGGCTCGATCCGGCGCTCGCCGACGAGATCGCCACGGCCTTCGCCGGGAACCTCGCCCGCTTCGGTTACGAGGGAGCGAACCGGTGACGGCGGCGACCGATCCGTCCGAGAACGGGAACGGTCGCGGTCCTCTGAAGGTGCTCTACCTGATCGGCTGGGGGAGGAGCGGCAGCACGCTGATCGACACGCTGCTGGGGGAGGTTCCCGGGTTCTTCTCCGCAGGTGAGCTCCGGAACATCTGGAAAGAGGGGTTGCGAGAAGGGCGGAGCTGCGGTTGTGGGCGGCCCGTCCTGGACTGCCCCGTATGGTCGCCGGTGCTCGACCTGATGCGAGGGAGCGTGCCGTTCCGGCCGAACGCGATGACGAGCGTCCAGGAGCGCTCGCTCCGCGCCCGGCACGCGCTGCCGTTGATCCGCCGCGTGCGCACCGGACGGCGGCTCGCGGGCGGGGTGACGTCCACGACGGAACAGCTTTACCGCGCGATCCAGGAGGTCACCGGAGCTCGCGTGATCGTCGACTCGTCGAAGGTGCCATCGAACGCGGCGATCCTCGCCACGATGCCGACGATCCAGCCGCACCTGTTGCACCTCGTGCGCGACCCTCGGGCGTCTGCGTATTCCTGGCAGCGGCAGAGGGAACGCCTCGACGGGAAGGACGACGAGTTGCTTCCACGGTTCGGGCTCGTCGAGAGCTCGTCGAACTGGGTGCTGTTCAACGTGGCCGCGGAGCTCATGGCGAGACAGGATCGGTTCCGGTACCTCCAGCTGCGGTACGAGGATTTCGTCCGTGACCCGCGGAGCTCGCTCGAGGCCGTGGTGCGGTGGACCGGAGAGCCGTCGGACGCCCTGCCGTTCACCGACCGTGCCGTTGCGTCGCTCGGCGATAACCACACGGTCGGAGGGAACCCCGGACGCTTCCGGACCGGGCGGGTGGAGATCCGGGAGGACGCCGAATGGCGGACGCAGCAGCATGCGTCGCACCGGCTGCTCGTGACGACGTTGACGCTGCCCCTGCTGCGCCGGTACGGATACGCGGCCCGCATCGGCGACGCGGGGGCGCAGGCATCGGTGTAGCGTCGAGCCGAGCGAGCGACGGAGGCGTACGGCGTGGAGGGGATGGAGCCAGCGATCGAGCGAGCCGAGGGGCCGATGCGCCTCGACGATGTCGGCCTCGAACCGCTCGTCTCCGTCCTCGTGACGAACCACAACTACGGGCGGTTCGTCGGCGAAGCGATCGAGAGCGCGCTCGCGCAGGGGTACGACCGCCTGGAGGTCGTCGTGTGCGACGACGGCTCCACCGACGACTCCTGCGAGGTGATCTCGCGATACGTTGCCGACGACGAGCGCGTCCGGCTGATCGCGAAGGAGAACGGCGGGCAGGCGTCGGCGTTCAACGCCGCGTTCGCCGCATCGTCCGGGTCCGTCCTCTGCTTCCTGGACGCCGACGACGTGTTCCTCCCGGGGAAGCTGGTGAGCGTGATCGAAGCGTTCCGAGCGTCCCGGGCGGGGCTCCTCGTCCACCAGATGATGATCGTCGACGAGGTGGGACGCGACCTCCAGCGGATCCCGACGTTCACGAGGTTCGAGCACGGCTGGATCCGCGCCCGGGTCCTGCAGCGTGGAGGCCGATGGCGATGGATGCCCACGAGCGGCGTCGCGCTACGTCGCGAGATCGCCGAGCGGATCTTCCCGATCCCCGAAGAGCCGTTCCGGATCGATGCCGACATGTTCATGCTCGAGCTCGCCCCGCTCCTCGTCGAGGTGGCGGCGATCGAGGAGGTCCTCGGTCGCTACCGCCTTCACGGCGCGAACGCCTACAGCCGGAGGAAGCTCGACCGACAGGCCGTCGACCGGACGATCCACTCCCTCACGACGGCGATCGACCAGGTGAACGAACGGCTCGATCGACTGCGGCTCGACGGTGACAGGCTCGATCCCGACCGGAACCTGAAGCTCGCGGAACAGCGTTTCCTCGCGCGCGCCTTCGACGGCGACGCGTCCCGGTGGGAGCTGTCTCGGAACTACGGGACGCTCACCGCGGCGCTCGTACGAGACGACCTCTACGGGTTGTCGCAGAAGGCGTGGGCGATCCTGCTGTATCTCGGCGTCGTGATCCTCCCGGTGCGGTCACGGATCGCGTGGGCGTCGGCGAGCCTCGGCATCTCGCACGGGAAGGAGTTCGTGCGTCGCGTGCAGCAGTCGGTCCCCGAACAGCTCCGGCGGTCGCTATCCGGTCGGCGGTCGACCCCGTAGCGCCCGCTCGTAGACCCTGACGAGCTCGTCGAACGCGACCGAGGGGGAGTGACGCTCCTCCCATCGGGCCCACGCGCTGGCTCCCATCTCCTCGTTCCGCCGGTCGTCCAGGAGGCGCCGCGCCGCGGCCCGCCAGGCATCCGGATCCGCCGGCGGAACGAGGTAGCCGGTCACGCCGTCGTCCACGAACTCCGGCAGGGCTCCGACCGCGCTCGCGATCACTGGGACCCCGGCGGCGTACGCCTCGAGCACGACCTTCCCGGCAGGTTCGTGCCACACGGAGGGGACGAGCACGGCTCGAGCCTCCGCGATCAGCGCCGGCACCTCGTCGCCGGGCACCGACCCTCGGAACTCGACACCGCCATGTGCGATGTGCTCGAGGCGATCGCGGTCGGGGCCGTCGCCGACGATCACCAGCGGGGCTGCCATCCCGCGCCAGGCTGTCACGAGCGGTTCGAGCCCCTTCTCCTCGGCGAGCCGCCCCGCGTAGAGGAAGTACGCTCCGGCTCCCGCGCGACGCCGCGATGGCCACGCGAAGTTGGGCTTGATCGCCATCCGGTCGGCAGGCAAGCCGGCCGTGACGTGCTGATCCCGGACGAACCGGCTGATCGCGAGGAAGACCCGGACGCGATCGAAGCTATGCAATCGACGGTGGACGACGAGTGATGCGGCGAGCGCGGCGCTCCCGGGCAGGGAGTCTCGGTAGCACCGGTACGCGACCCCCCGCCACGGGACCTTGCCGACGCAGGCTTCGCAGATCTCCCCGTCACGCAGCAAGGTGGCGGGCAAGCACATCGAGCGGTAGTTGTGCAACGTCATGACGACCGCCGTCGAGGCGACATCGCCCGCCGCCCTGAGCACCGCCGGCGAGAGGTTGGGGAACAGGTTGTGGATGTGAACGACGTCCGGGCGGTGCCTCCGGAGCAGCCCCTCGACCTCACGAACGGCGCGGGTCGACCACACCGTATCGACCCCTGATCGGACCAGTCCGGCGATCCCGTGGGGGTCGGCTTCCGGTTGCCAGAGCTCGACGTCGTGGCCACCGTCGCGGAGCAGCCGGACCTCGTCCTCCACGACCCGGTTCTCCCCCGAAGCGGGACCCGACAGGTACCGCGAGTGCAGGACGAGGATGCGCACTCAGCCGGAGGCCTGCGCCGGCGGCGGGCTCGGCGACCCGGCCATCACCGAACGGCGCCTCGAGGCCCGGACGGCGCTGCAGGCGTGGGACCGGCGTCGCCGGGGACGCTCGGCTGCAGCGGTCGTCCGTACGTGAGGTGGTGGTACCCGCGGAACCGTCCTTCCGTGACCTTCGTGACAACGGCGCCGATGACGTTCGCCCCCACCGAGCGCAGCTGCTGCACGGCGTCCTCGACCTCGGACCTGTTCGCGCTCGCGGCGTCGACCGTGAACAACACCGCATCGAAGTGCGGCGCCAGCCCGAGCGCGTCCGACACCCCGAGGACCGGGGTCGTGTCCACGACCACGATGTCCACCGCGTCGGCCATCTGTGAGAGCACCGACCTGATCAGGTCGCCGTTGGCCAGGAGCGTCGCCTCGGCGGCCGAGATCGCGCGGCCGGGCGGGACGATGTGCAGGTTCGGCGCGTCCGTCGGGAGGACCACGTCGGCGAGGTCGGCGGCACCGGCCAAGACGTCCATGAGCCCTCGCGACGCTCCCGGCGCGATCGTGCGCCAGTACGAGCGGGCGTTGTCGGGCGTCTCGGCGCGGAAGTCGGCCGCGACGAGGAGCACGCGGCGATCCGCCTCGGCGATCGCCAGCGCGAGGTTCCGCGCCGTCGTGCCCTTGCCTTCCAGGCGCGTCGAGCTCGTGACGAGGACGCTCCGGAGAGGCTGCTGGCTCTGGAGGTGGAGGATCCGCGCCCGGAGCGCGCGGAACGCCTCGTTCGCATACGGATCGATGTGCGGGAACGACGCACCCCGCTGGAGAGCGGTGCTCGCCGGGATCAGCGCGAGGACGGGGGCGCCGGTCGCGGCTTCGACGTCGGTCCTGCCGGAGAACCTCGGGTCGAGGCGTTCGCGGACGAACGCGATCCCGATCCCGAACAGGAGGCCGAGCGCGAAGCCGACGCCGACCGCGCGAGGTTCGGCCGCTGACGCCTCCGGATCCGAGGCCGGTTCGATGATCTCGGCGACCCGGACGTCGGCGGCGACGGCGAGGCTGTTCAACTGCGACTCGAGCGACGTCCGGTTCGTCACGAACGTCGAGATCTCGAACCGCGCCGTCTCGGCGGCGGTGCCCTCGGCCTCGCGCAGGCGCTCGGTCGCGTCGGCGATCTGTGCGTTCAGGTCCTCGATCAGCCCCTCGAGCGTGTCCGTGGCCGATGCCACGCTGGACAGCAGGCTCTCGGCACGGAAATCGATGTACGCCTGCGCGTACGCGTCGGCGGCCGCACGGGCGACCCCCGGATCGGTCGAGGTGGCGATGAACTCCAGGGTCTCGGTCTCCGCTGGGTTCTCGGCGACGACCTCGAACTCCTCGTCGAGTCTGGCACCAGCCGAGCGCACCGCTTCGTTCGCCACGATGGATGACCCGGCGATGCGCACCTCGGTGCCCATGTCCACCTGACCCACCGGCTGGAGGGTGGCATCTCGCACCGGGAGCACGAGGACCTCGGAGGACGACACGTAGATGGCATCCTCGCGCGCCGAGAGCAGGACCGACGCAAGGGCGGCGAGCACCGCGGTGCTGATGATCCACCAACGGCGTCTGCGGAGGATGACCGCGTATTCGGCGAGGCCTGAGGCCGAGTCACTGTCCACGCGTCGGGATGGTACTGCATCCCCCCGCTCCGGCCGCCCGAAGCGCGGTCATCGGGAACGGATCGGGATCCCGCGTTCAAGGCGCGAGGCCCTCCTGCCGATGCACACCGGGTCGGACGGCGACCACCGAGCCGTCCGCGAGGGGGTAGGGCCATGGGGGGCGCCGCGCCGTTCGATCCGTCTTCCGACTGGATCCCGTTCAGCGAAGCTGTTCTCGCGACGGGTCGCTCCAGCGACGAGCTGGTCGACCTGATCCTGCAGGGAGCGATCGACGTTCGCGACGAGCGCGGCGTCGACGGTCGCGACGAG
>Ga0299913_10006626_pt1 | contig 10043 bp, 8 predicted proteins | sample RVTome_9_FD_201360 | JGI IMG/M metagenome (GOLD analysis project Ga0299913, IMG submission 201360) | Soil microbial communities from uranium-contaminated site in the Upper Colorado River Basin, Wyoming, United States - RVT155D38 (version 2) ... | reverse complement strand
GAAAGAGGATCGATCATGGCGCACCATCGTTCCGCCAAGAAGCGGATCCGGCAGACCGCCAAGCGGACCGCGATCAACCGGTCGCGGACCAGCCGGGTCCGCACCTTTATCAAGAAGGTCGAACAGGCGGTCTCGACCGGCGACGCCGACGGCGCACGCACCGCGCTGGCAGCGGCCGAGCCGGAAATCCGTCGCGGTGTCAGCAAGGGCGTGCTGAAGCTGAACACCGCCTCGCGGCGGATCTCCAGGCTGACCAGAAAAGTCAATCGCCTCCAGGAGGGCTCCTCAGCCCCGGCTTCGGGCTAGCTGAACCCCGTTAGAACGCGTGGTTTGGCTGCTCGACCAGCGACTATTCAAAATGGTCGAATAATTTTGCCCGCAATTGATTGAATTGATGTCGATTTTGCATGCAATTGGAGTCAAAATTATTGGCGAATTGTATTCAACCGCGAGGTGATATTTTACGTTCCCCTTTCGATCACCTTGCCAGCGCGGCAGGCTGCCCCTATTCTGCGCGGCAAGAGCTGAGCTTCTAGCGTTTCGCCTTCGCTTCTAGCGTTTCGCCTTCGCTTCTAGCGTTTCGCCTTCAACGTCTGATCTCTTTGGGATCGCAAGGCGGATACTTGTCGATCATGAACGATTCGTCGCGCCCCGAATACGATTACTTCGGCGTCCCGGGCCCGTGCTAGCGTTCTCGCAGACGGCCGCACGGGCTGCAGGTAGCCAGCCGGACGTCCCCATGAACCTCCGTCCCAAGAGCGCCGTCCGCGATCTCGACCGCCACTGGGGTCAGGTGCAGGCGATGCTGCAGGCCGAGTTCGGGGAGACCGCCTACCGTACCTGGCTCGAGCCTCTGACGCTGGTCGGCCTGGAAGGCGATCGCGTTCTCTTGTCGGTGCCGACCCGGTTTCTGCGCGACTGGATCGCCGCCCACTATGCCGATCGCATCCGCGCGCTCTGGCGCCGTGTCGACGCGGCAATCGGCGGCATCGCTCTCACCGTCGGTCCGGCGTCGGCCGCGCCGGGCAAGCCGCCCGTCGCCATCACGCCCTCGCCTCTGGCATCGCCGCGCGAGGCGCCCGCCACGACCGATCGGGAAGCCGGGATCGGCGCTCCCCTCGATACCCGTTGCACCTTCGAGAACTTCGTGGTCGGCAAGCCCAATGAGCTGGCCTGCGCCGCCGCCAGGCGGGTGGCCGAGCTCGAGACGCCGCCGTTCAACCCGCTGTTCGTGTATGGCGGGGTCGGCCTCGGCAAGACCCACCTGATGCATGCCATCGCCTGGCACATCCGGCGCCGGCATCCTGCACGCAAGGTGGTGTATCTCTCGGCCGAGAAGTTCATGTACCAGTTCGTCAAGGCGCTGCGCTTCAAGGACACCATGAGCTTCAAGGAGCTGTTCCGCTCCTCGGACGTGCTGATGGTCGACGACGTGCAGTTCATCAGCGGCAAGGAGAGTACTCAGGAGGAGTTCTTCCATACCTTCAACACGCTGGTCGACCGCGGCCGGCAGATCGTGATCTCGGCCGATCGCAGCCCGTCCGAGCTGTCGGGGCTGGAGGAGCGCATCCGCTCGCGGCTCGGCTGGGGGCTCGTGGTCGACATCCATCCCACGACCTACGAGCTGCGCCTCGGAATCCTGCATTGCAAGGCGAAGCTGCTGGCGCCCGAGATCGAGGTGCCGGAGCGCGTGCTCGACTTCCTCGCCCGTCGCATCACCGCCAACGTGCGCGAGCTGGAAGGCGGGCTCAACCGGATCATCGCCCAGGCGACCCTGGTCGGCCGGGAGATCTCGGTCGACATGGCGCAGGAGGTTCTGCAGGACGTTCTGCGTGCCCATGAGCGGCGGATCACCATCGAGGAGATCCAAAAGCGCGTCGCCGAGCATTTCCGCGTCAAGGTCTCGGACATGCACTCGGCCCGTCGGGCGCGCGCGGTCGCCCGGCCCCGCCAGGTGGCGATGTACCTCGCCAAGCAGCTGACGCCGCGCTCCCTGCCGGAGATCGGCCGCAAGTTCGGCAACCGGGATCACACCACGGTGATGCACGCGATCCGCAGGATCGACGAGCTGCGCGCCGTCGACGCGGTGCTGAACGAGGACGTCGAGACCCTGCGCCGCGTGCTCCAGGGCTGAGCACCTCGACCCATGCCTCCGCCCACCCCTTCACGCCCGCCCTGCGGCCAGCTCCGGCACGCTGCCCGGTGGCCAGCCGACGCAAGCTTTTTTGCTGCCTCGAAATTCGATCGGTGGTAGGGTCCCGATCCCGGCGAGCGGCGCTCGCGCGGCTTCGCCATGTGCCGTATGCCGGGCCACGCGGGAGTGAGACGGTCACCACCTTGCAGGCTGTGGCGCGATCATGAAGCTAGCCATCGAGCGGGCGGCGCTGCTCAAATCGCTCGCCCACGTGCAGAGCGTCGTCGAACGGCGCACCACCATCCCGATCCTCGCCAACGTCAAGCTCGATGCGGGCGAGCGGGACCTGAGCCTGACCGCGACCGACATGGACCTGTCGGTCGTGGAGCGCACCGAGGCGGAGATCGGCCAGGCGGGCGCGACCACGGCGCCCGCGCACATCCTCTACGACGTCGTCCGCAAGCTGCCCGAGGGCAGCCGCGTGCGGCTGGAGCGCGCCTCGAGCGGCAACGAGCTGACGCTGCGCTGCGGGCGCTCGACCTTCGATCTGCCCTGCCTGCCGGCCACCGACTTCCCGACCATGCCGGACGACGGCCTGGCGCACAGCTTCACGATCCCGGCCGAGGACCTGCGCCGGCTGATCGACCGCACGCGCTTCGCCATCTCGACCGAAGAGACGCGCTACTACCTGAACGGCATTTTCCTGCACACGGTTGAGATCGACGGCGAGGCGCGGCTCCGGGCCGTGGCGACCGACGGCCACCGGCTCGCCCGGGTCGAGATGGCGCCGCCCGAGGGCGCCGAGGGCATGCCCGCGGTGATCGTGCCGCGCAAGACGGTCGGCGAGGTGCGCAAGCTGATCGACGAGGTCGCTGCCGAAGCGCCGATCGAGATCGCCCTGTCCAGCTCCCGGATCCGCTTCACCGTCGACCAGGCGGTGCTGCGCTCCCGGCTGATCGACGGCACCTTTCCGGACTACGAGCGGGTGATCCCGAGCGGCAACGAGAAGCTTCTGGTCGTCCCGAACAAGAACCTCGCCGATGCGGTCGACCGGGTCGCGACCATCTCGACCGAGAAGTCGCGCGCGATCAAGCTCAGCGTCGCCGAGGGCCGGCTGACGCTCACCGCGATCAGCCCCGACGCCGGGCGTGCGGTGGAGGAGCTGGACGAGGAGGTGTCCTATGCCGGCGAGCCGCTGGAGATTGGCTTCAACGCTCGCTATATAATGGACATGAGCAGCCAGATCGTGGGCGACGAGATCGAGCTGGCGATGGCCGATGCCGGCTCGCCGACGCTCGTGCGTGACCCCAAGGATGCCAGCACGCTCTACGTCCTGATGCCCATGCGCGTGTGATGGCGCGCGCGCTCGAGCAGACCTGGGCGCCGCAGGCCGCGGCGCGCGACGCGGATTCGTCGACGCTCGCGGTGCGTCGCCTGTCCCTCAGCGACTTCCGCTCCTATGCGGCGCTGCGCCTCGAGATCGACCGTCGGCCGGTGGTGCTGACCGGGCCGAACGGTGCCGGCAAGACGAACCTTCTCGAGGCCATCTCGTTTCTCGCCCCTGGCCGGGGCCTGCGCGGCGCGTGCCTTGCCGAGGTCGATCGGACGGGCGGTGGGCCGTGGGCGGTCGCGGCGCGGCTCGAGGACCGTTCCGGCCCCCTGGAGATCGGCACCGGGCGCATGGCGGAGGCCGAGCGCGAGCGGCGTGCGATTCGCATCAACGGCGCCCCGGCCGCGAGCCAGGCCGCGCTCGCCGAGGTGATCAGCGCGATCTGGCTGACGCCGGACATGGACCGGCTGCTCCAGGACGGTGCGCCGGCCCGGCGCCGATTCCTCGATCGGCTGGTTTTGGCCGAGGATCCGGCGCACGCCGGCCAGGTCGCTGGCCACGGCCATGCATTGCGCGAGCGGGCGCGGCTGTTGCGCGAGGGACGCTTCGATCCGGCCTGGCTCGGCGCGCTTGAGCGCCGCGCGGCGGCGGCGGGGGTAGCCGTCGCGGCGGCGCGCCGGCTGGCGATCGCCGGCCTCGGCGCGGCGCTGGAGCACGAGCCCGGCGGCTTTCCGAGGCCCGAGCTCGCCGTGGTTGGCGAGGTCGAGGCCTGGTTGGACGATCAGCCAGCGCTCGAGGTCGAGGCGCGCTACGCCGAGGCGCTCGCCGCCGATCGTCGCGAGGATGCCGAGAGCGGCACGACCGCCGTGGGCCCGCACCGCAGCGATCTGGTGGTGCGCCACCGGCCGAGCGGCCGCCTGGCCGGAGACTGCTCGACCGGGCAGCAAAAGGCGCTGCTGGTCAGCATCGTGCTGGCCGCGGCGCGGCTGCGCGCGGCGCAGGGCGAGCGGCTGCCCATCCTTCTGCTCGACGAGGTCGCCGCCCATCTCGACCCGGAACGGCGCGCCGATCTGTTCGACGAGCTTTCCGGCCTCGGCGTTCAGGTCTGGCTGACCGGCACCGATGGCGCCCTGTTCGCGCCGCTCGGCGCACGCGCCCAACACTTTCACGTCGCGGAGTCGAGACTGCACGCTTATGACCCAAGCCACCCCTGCCCTGCCTGAAGCGACCGCCGTCGATACCTACGATTCGAGCGCCATCCAGGTCCTCGAAGGTCTCGAGGCGGTGCGCCGTCGGCCGGGCATGTACATCGGCGACACCGATGACGGCTCGGGCCTGCACCACATGGTCTTCGAGGTGGTCGACAACGCCATCGACGAGGCGCTCGCTGGCTATTGCGACCGGGTCGAAGTGATCCTGAACGCCGAAGGCTCGGTCACCGTGCGCGACAACGGCCGCGGCATCCCGACCGAGATCCACGAGGGCGAGGGCGTCTCGGCCGCCGAGGTGATCATGACGGTGCTGCATGCCGGAGGCAAGTTCAACCAGAACAGCTACAAGGTCTCGGGCGGCCTGCACGGCGTCGGCGTGTCGGTGGTCAATGCGCTCTCCGAGCGGCTCGATCTGCGGATCTGGCGGCGCGGCCAGGAGCACTTCATGCGTTTCAAGGACGGCGGCGAGCCCGAGGCGCCGCTCGCAGTGGTCGGGGACTCGCACGGCCGGCGCGGCACCGAGATCACCTTCATGCCGTCGCTCGAGGTCTTCACCCGCACCGAGTTCAGCTACCAGACGCTCGAGCACCGGCTGCGCGAGCTCGCCTTCCTCAATGCCGGCCTGACGATTCTTCTGCGCGACGAGCGCGGCGCCGAGCCGGTCGAGGATACGCTCCGCTACGACGGCGGCCTCGCGGCCTTTGTCGCCTATCTCGACCGCGCCAAGACGCCGCTCCACGCGCCGCCGGTCCTGATCCGGGGCGAGCGCGACCTGGTCCAGGTCGAGGCGGCGCTGGAGTGGAACGACGGCTACCACGAGACGACGCTCTGCTTCACCAACAACATTCCGCAGCGCGACGGCGGCACGCATCTCGCAGCGCTCCGCGCCGCGCTCACCCGCAGCATCCAGGCCTACGCCCAGGACAGCGGCATCGCCAAGCGCGAGAAGATCCAGCTGACCGGCGAGGATGCGCGCGAGGGCCTGACCTGCGTGCTCTCGATCAAGATGCCGGACCCCAAGTTCTCGTCCCAGACCAAGGACAAGCTGGTCAGCTCCGAGGTCGCACCGGTGGTCCAGGGCCTGATCGGCGAGGCGCTGAACCGCTGGCTGGAGGAGAACCCGGCACCGGCCAGGGCGATCGTCGCCAAGGTGGTCGATGCCGCTGCGGCGCGCGAGGCGGCGCGCAAGGCGCGCGAGCTGACCCGGCGCAAGGGCGTGCTCGACGTCGCCAACCTGCCGGGCAAGCTCGCCGACTGCCAGGAGCGCGATCCGGAGAAATCCGAGCTGTTCCTGGTCGAGGGCGATTCCGCCGGCGGCTCGGCCAAGCAGGGCCGGCACCGTCAGTTCCAGGCGATCCTGCCGCTGCGCGGCAAGATCCTGAACGTCGAGCGCGCGCGTCTCGACAAGATCCTGGGCTCGGGCGAGATCGGCACCCTCATTACGGCGCTCGGCACCGGCATCCGCGACGACTTCGACCTCTCGAAGCTGCGCTATCACCGCATCATCATCATGACCGACGCCGATGTCGACGGCTCGCACATCCGCACGCTCCTGCTCACCTTCTTCTATCGGCAGATGCCGGAGATCGTCGAGGCGGGCCATCTGTACATCGCCCAGCCGCCGCTCTATCGCGTCAAGCGGGGCAATGCCGAGCGCTATCTCAAGGACGATGCCCAGCTCGAGGACTATCTGATCTCGAGCGGCCTCGAGGATGCACGGCTGATCACGGCGCAGGGCGAGGTGATCGAAGGCGAGCGCCTGACCGAGCTGGCCCGCAAGGCCCGCCATGCGGTCAACCTGATCCACGCGCTCGAGCGCCGGCTACCGTCGCCGCTGGTCGAGGCCGCCGCCTTGTCCGGCGCGCTGACCGAGGAGGCGCTCACCGAGCAGGCGGCAGGCCAGGGCTACGGGCCGCGCATCGCCAGGCGCCTGAGCGGCAGCGGCGAGCTGTGGGAGGGTTCTCGTGCGGCCGACGGGGCGCTCGTGTTCCTGCGGCGGCGGGAGGAGCGGCGCGAGCGCTTCCGCCTCGACCCGCAGACCGCGCGCAGCCCCGAGGCCCGCCGGCTGACGGCGGCGATCGCCGACCTCGGCGGTGCCTTCGACGAGCCGGCGACGCTCGATCGCAAGGGCACCGAGACCAGGGTGGCGGGGCCGCTCGCCCTGGTTCAGGCGCTGATGGCCGCCGGGCGCAAGGGGCTCGCGATCCAGCGCTACAAGGGGCTCGGCGAGATGAACCCGGCCCAGCTCTGGGAGACCACGCTCGACCCCGAGGCGCGCCGCCTTTACCAGGTGCGGATCGATCACGCCGATGAAGCGGACGAGATTTTTTCCACGCTGATGGGCGACGTGGTCGAGCCGCGGCGCGAGTTCATCCAGTCCAACGCGCTCAAGGTCGTCAATCTCGACGTATAGGTGAGAGCGCGGCAGGCGGTCGAGACCCGCATCGGGTCTCCTGCACCATAGTGGTCACCACTGCCACGTTGCGCCGCTGGCGTACGACGGACAACGGGTCCCCGGTGATCTGACGCTCGGCCAAACTCAGGCAACATCTTCACCAAAAGCTAATCGATTCGGCCAAGTCTGGAGGTCCACACGGACGAAAGGCGCGAGAAGGATGAAGGTCGAGGTCGGCGAGTCGCTCATTTTCTCGTGGCTCCGTCATGTCCAGGGTTGCCCGATCGCCCAGACGAACTGGAAGTCGTCGCCCGCCTGGCCGATCCGCCACGAGGCGAACCTCGCCGCCGACTTCGAGAAGATGCGGGAGGTCGCGGAACAGCGCCTCGGATACGAGGTCTTCAAGAGATCGTCGTTCCAGCAGTTCATCCGCCAGGCTGAGATAGACGTCTCGGCTTTCGGTTCGGTGAGGCGGGCCCCGCTGCCGTAGCGGTGGACTCCGCGTTCCATGAGGCCGGTGTGCAGTATGGCGACGTCAAGGAGACGGTCGGGCGCATCCTCAAGAAGCTGATTCGCACGGCATTTGCGCTTGAAGCCTATTTCGACCTGCACGAGGCCGACATCGTTTTCGCGACGCCGAAGATGCACAGAGCTGTCGAGGGCGCCCTGAAGGCCTTTTGGCAGGAGTTGCAGTCAATTTTGGCGGATCGCAGCAGTCTGTCGGCGGGTCGCATGAACCTTGGCATCGTCGCCAACGAGGACTTCGGCGAGGAGATCATGCAGCCGGTTTTGGACCGGATGGACGAGGTCTCGGACACGAGCGAGCTTTTCCTGCGGGCTCAGCAGCTGGTCCGCTTGTGCGAGGTGATGCCGCGACGGCGGCAGATGCGCCAGACCCTCGCTGCGGTAGGGGCTGAAAAAGGCGAGCCCAAGATCGGCGAGCACGTGCGGCAGACAATGGCGCGACTCGCTCAGGCTGGTAGGCTGAAGCCGGAGGTGATCGGCCAGCTCCTCGACGCTCGGTACTGCAAGATGACGTTCAACCTCGGTCTTCCCTTTCTCAAGGCGATCAAGCCGTATTTTCACCTGGCAAGCCAGAGGATGGGTGAAAGAGGCTATGGTCGCTACTGGAAGGTCCCGCTCAACGTAGGTGACTCTCAATTCCTGATGTGCAGTCAATGGTTCGTTTGGCAGCGTTCCGCATTTGATCGCTGGGTTCGAGAACTTCGGTAAGCCGAGCGAAAGCCGCCGCCGCGGGTCTTCGATCGAGAGCCTCGGATCGGGTCATCGCCAAGGCCCACCGTCGGTCCTGCTTTGACCCACGGAGGAACTCTCGAATCACGAGGGCCGTGCGGCGCGCTCCCGGATCGCTTCTGCCAATGCAGCCGGTACTGGTCCCAAGGGTAGCGGGAGCAGCCGTTGCGCGTCAGGCCTCGACCTGGTGGACCTCGATGACGTTGCCATCGGGGTCGTAGAAGAAGATCTGCTGCCAGCCGCTCATGGCCCACCCCCCGAAGTCGGCGTAGGGAATGCCCTTCTCGTCGAGGCGCCGCTTGAAGGCGTCGATGTCGTCGGTGCGAAAGGCGATGTGGCCGCGCTCCATCGGATTGATCGGCTTGCCCGTGCGGAAGCCGACCCGAAGATCCTTCTCCGCGAGATGAACCTGGGTCGTGCCGTCGGTGACGAAGGACACGTCGCCCGGATAGCCCTGCCCGGTCACCCGGCTGGCGTTCATGGTCGGCTCCGGCTCGAGATCGAGCACCGAACGGTAGAACTCGTCCATGGCGGGCACGTCGGTCGTGCAGAAGTTGATGTGGTGCAGCCAGAGCTTCATTGCTTATTCCTCTGCATGCCGGTTCCTGCCGATGGCGCGAGCGCCGCAGACGCTCTTGGCGACTCCCACTTCGGCCCGCAGTCCGTGGTCGTCACGAGTCGAGTGTGCCGGCGAGTCAGACGGTCGGCAAGCCGGACCGCTGCTGCTACACGTTGAAGTAGCGCGCCTGGGGGTGGTGGAGGACGATGGCCGAGGTCGACTGCTCGGGCCAGAGCTGGTCTTCCTCGGACAGCTCGACGTCGATCCGCGACGCATCGAGTAAGGAAAGAAGCTGGCGCTGATCGGCGAGGTTCGGGCAGGCAGGATAGCCGAAGGAGTAGCGCGAGCCGCGATAGCCCTGGCGCAGCAGCTCCGCCCGGTCGCGCGCGTCAAGTTGAGAAAAACCGAGCTCGGAGCGGATGCGCTTGTGGACGTACTCGGCGAGCGCCTCGGCCAGCTCGACCCCGAGCCCGTGCAGGCGGACGTAGTCGTTGTAGCGATCGGCCTTGAACCACTCGCGCGCCACGTCCGAGGCGCGCTGGCCGACGGTCACGACCTGCAGGCCGAGCACGTCGCGCTCGGGCTCGGAGACGTCGCGCAGGAAGTCCGCGATGCAGAGCCCTTGGGTCTTGCTCTGGCGCGGCAGCGCGAAGCGGGCGACCTCGCGGCCGTGGTCCTCGATGTCGAACAGGATGACGTCATTGCCCTCGGCGGCGGCCGGCCAGTAGCCGTAGATCGCCTTGGGCGTGAACACCTTCTCGTGCCCGGCTTCCTCCAGCAGATCATTCAGGACCGGCCGTAACTCCTTGGCGGCCCAGGCAAGAAACTGATCCAGCGAGCGACCGTCCTTCTTGAAGCCCCAATGGAACTGGTAGAGCATGTTCTCGTTGAGCAAGGGTAGGAGCGCCTTAACCGGTACCTCCTCGATGGCGCGGGGGCCGTGGAAGGGCGGCCTCGGCACCTCGATGCCCCGCGACAGCTCGCCGCGGCGCAGACGGGTCTCCTCGACATCGACCGGCCGGATCGGCGGCGCCTCGCCGTTGACCGCGGCTAGCGTGCGCGAGGGGCGCTGTCGCCTTGGCCGCGCCTCCTGCTTCGCCTGGCGCTCGGCGAGGTAGGTATCGAAACAGCCGGTGACGATCCGGTCCATCAGGTGCAGG
>Ga0299913_10006625_pt1 | contig 10044 bp, 10 predicted proteins | sample RVTome_9_FD_201360 | JGI IMG/M metagenome (GOLD analysis project Ga0299913, IMG submission 201360) | Soil microbial communities from uranium-contaminated site in the Upper Colorado River Basin, Wyoming, United States - RVT155D38 (version 2) ... | reverse complement strand
AAGCCGTGCTTGAGGTCGTTGGTCTTGGCGAACCGGTGGTAGAGCTGCCCGAACGTCCGGCCGGGGTAGGCGATCATGTTCGCGGTGAAGTCGTCCACCGCCTCGATCTGGGCCAGGAAGTCGGTGTCGTCGAGGTTCTGGAGCTTCACCAGCGGCTTGGTCAAGAGCTTCTGCGCCGCCGAGAGCTGGAACGCCCAGCGCACCAGCGGCTTCGGCGCCCCACCGAGCGTCTGGTAGATCCGGGTCACGGGCCCACGGCCGTCGGTGAGGCCGAAGAGCGGCCGGTCGGCCAGGCTGAGCAGTGGCCGCAGCGGTGCGATCATCGGCACCTTCTCGACGTCGAACGGGGACCCGACGATCGTCATCGACGCGATCGGCAGGTCCGGCTGGTCCGCCGCTGCCAGCGTCATGAAGATCCCGCCCAGGCTCCAGCCGACGACGTGCACGGGCCGACCGCCCGCGTGCTCGGACGTGTGCCGGATCGCCTCGGGGACGACCTCGTCGATCCAGTGCTCCATCCCCAGCGAACGGTCGCGGAACGACACCTCGCCGTACTCGACCAGGTAGGTCGGGTGCCCCTCGGTGACGAGGTGCTCGACCAGGGAGCAGCCGCGGCGCAGGTCGAAGCAGCTCGACGGGGCGGCGAGCGGCGTCACCAGCAGGACCGGGTCGCCCTCCTCGCGGACCTTGCCCGCCGGCCGGTAGTGGTAGAGCTGCCGCAGCAGACCCTCGTCGATCAGGGTCCGGGGCATCTTCCGCAGGTCGGCCACGCCGCCGTACAGCACCTTGTGGGCGACGTTGCCCGCGGCCGACACGACCTGATCGGGTTTCGGGATCAGATCCATGGCCGAAAAGTACCGGAACCTGTACATCCTGGACGACTACGGTTAGACACGGTCCATGAAGTGGAACGCGCTGATGGGACTGGGAGTTGCAGCGGTGGGTGCGGTGGCGACCCACGACCTGCTGCAGAGGAACCACGCGCTGAAGCGCAACTTCCCCGTGGTTGCGAACCTGCGGTACCTCCTGGAGTCCATCGGCCCCGAGCTGCGGCAGTACATCATCACCGGCAACGACGAGGAGCGTCCGTTCAGCCGGAACCAGCGACGCTGGGTGTACGCCTCCTCGAAGCTCCAGAACAACTACTTCGGGTTCGGCACGGACAACGACGTGGAGAACCTGCTCGGCTACCCGATCATCCGGCACCGGACGTTCTCGGACGTCACGCCGCCGACCGGCATCCACGTCGGGGAGGAGGTGGCGATCCCGTCGGCGAAGGTCCTCGGCGCCGCGCGCGGCCGTCGCCACCAGTTCCGGCCGGCGTCGGTGGTGAACATCTCGGCGATGAGCTTCGGGTCGCTGTCGGCGCAGGCGGTCGAGGCCCTGAACCGGGGCGCCGCGATGACCGGCTGTCTGCACAACACGGGTGAGGGCGCCCTCTCCCCCCACCACCTGCGCGGCGCGGACCTGGTGTTCCAGATCGGCACCGCCTACTTCGGCTGCCGGGACGAGCACGGCCGTTTCGACATGGAGCGGCTCAAGGAGGCGGTCGCATCGGCGCCGGTGCGGGCGATCGAGATCAAGCTCAGCCAGGGGGCCAAGCCCGGGCTGGGCGGGATGCTGCCGGCGGAGAAGATCAACCAGGAGATCGCGGACATCCGCGGCATCCCGCTGGGGGTGGACTGCTCAAGCCCGTCGCGGCACACCGAGTTCGACGACGTCGACAGCATGCTCGACTTCGTGGAGGCCGTGGCGGAGGCGACCGGACTCCCGGTCGGCGTCAAGTCGGCCGTGGGGAACCTCGACTTCTGGCACGACCTCGTCGATCTGGTCGGCCCGGACCGGTCGGTCGACTTCATCACGATCGACGGTGGCGAGGGAGGCACCGGGGCGGCGCCGCTGGTGTTCACCGACTCGGTCGCGCTGCCCTACCGGCTCGGCTTCACCAGCGTCTTCAAGCTCTTCGCCGAGGCGGAGAAGGACGCCGACATCACCTTCATCGGGTCGGCCAAGCTCGGGCTCCCCGAGAACGCGATCGTCGCCTTCGCCCTCGGCGCGGACATGGTGAACACCGCCCGCGGGGCGATGCTCGCCATGGGCTGCATCCAGGCGCAGAAGTGCCACACCGACCACTGCCCCACGGGGGTGGCGACGCAGAACCCCTGGCTCACCCGGGGCCTTGACCCGACGCTGAAGGCCGAGCGCGTGGCGAACTACGTCAAGACACTGCGCCGTGACCTGCTGAAGATCGCCGAGGCGTGCGGCGTACCCCACCCGGGGCTGATCTCGGTGGACGACATCGAGATCGTCGACGGCGCCCGGTCCTCACGCCTGCTCGGCGAGGTGTACGGCTACCAGCCCGGCTGGGGGCTGCCGCCCGCGGCGATGCGCGACGAGGTGGGCGCCCTGATGCACCTTCCACCGGACGCCTGAGGCTCAGGAACGACGGGACGGGCGCAGCTGCTTGTCGTGCGCCGGACGGGCGGCGGCCAGGGCTTCGAGGAACGCCGCCGCCCATCCCGCGACGTCGTGCTCCATCACGGTCTTGCGCATCGCCTTCATCCGGCGGGTCACCTCCCGCTGGTCGGCCCGGGACGCGGCGAGGATCGCCGCCTTCATGCCGTCGATGTCGTAGGGATTGACCAGCCACGCCTGGCGCAGCTCCTCCGCCGCCCCCGCGAACTCGCTGAGCACGAGCGCGCCGTCGTTGTCGTAGCGGCAGGCGACGTACTCCTTGGCCACCAGGTTCATGCCGTCGCGGTACGGCGTCACCACCATGATGTCGGCCGCACGGTACAGCGCCGCCATCTCGTGCCGGGGAAAGGACGAGTGCAGGTAGGAGATGGCGGGCCGGCCGATCCGACCCAGGTCGCCGTTGATCCGCCCGACCAGTCGGTCGATGTCGTCGCGCAGGACGCGGTACTGCTCGACCCGCTCACGGGACGGCGTGGCCACCTGCACGAAGACCGCGTCACGCACGTCGAAATGGCCCTCGGTGACCAGCTCGGAGTAGGCCCGCAGCCGCGGGTAGATCCCCTTGGTGTAGTCGAGCCGGTCGATGCCCAGCAGCATCAGGGACGGGTCGCCGAGCGCGGCGCGGATCTGCGCGGCGCGGTTGGCGACGCTCTCGGATCGGGCCAGCTCGACGAACCCCTCGGTGTCGATCGAGATCGGGAAGGCGGCGGCCTGCACGGTGCGCCCATCGGGGAGGTAGACCAGGTCGCGGTGGGTCTTGTGCCCGACCCGTTGCCGCACCAGCCTCACGAAGTTCTGCGCGGCCCCGGGCAGCTGGAAGCCCACCAGATCGGCCCCGAGCAGGCCCTCCAGGATCTGCCGCCGCCACGGCACCTGCTGGAAGAGCTCCCCGGGCGGGAACGGGATGTGGAGGTAGAAGCCGATCCGCAGGTCCGGGCGCATCTCGCGGAGCATCTGCGGGACCAGTTGCATCTGGTAGTCCTGCACCCAGACGGTGGCGTTCTCCGCGGCGATCCCGGCCGCCCGCTCGGCGAACCGACGGTTGACCGTGACGTAGGACTCCCACCACTCGCGGTGGAACTCGGGCTTGGCCACGACGTCGTGGTAGAGCGGCCAGAGAGAGCCGTTGGAGAAGCCCTCGTAGAACTCCTCGATCTCCTGGGTGGTCAGCGAGACGGGGACGAGCGTGAGCCCGTCCTCGACGAACGGTGCGTCGTCGCCGTCGCCCTCCGTGCCCGGCCAGCCGATCCAGGCGCCGTCGTTCTGCCGCATCACGGGCTCCAGCGCACTGACCAGACCGCCCGGGGAACGGCGCCAGGACAGGGTGCCGTCGGCGGCCTTCACCCGGTCGACAGGCAAGCGGTTGGCGACGATGACGAGGTCTGCCGAACGCGTTGACTTCACGCTCCGACCCTAGTGGCTGCCGGGTAGCGTGAGTCGGTCGGTCACGATGTCGATCGCCTCGCGCGATCGCGCGAGCCGTTCCCCGGTCTCCCGCTGGGGCTTGGGGTGCTTGAGGGACCAGGTCTCGAGCCGGGCATATCCCTTGACGGGGACGGTGCGGGCGCGGCGTACCCGGAACTCCTCCTCCAAGGGGCGCAGCTCGTCGGCGAGCGCGCGATCGAGGAGCACCCGGCCGGGCCGGGCCAGTGAGGTGAGCCGCGAGGCGATGTTGACGACCTCGCCGAAGACGTCGCCGAGGCGGTGCAGCACCGGTCCGTAGGCCATGCCCACACGCAGCTCCGGGAACGCGTAGTCCTCCTCGTGGCCACCGGCGAGCAGCAGGCCGATCCGGGCCGCCGCGACGGGGTCGTCGGCTTCGAAGAGCACCTCGTCACCGATCGTCTTGATCACCCTGCCCTGCTGGTCGGCGATCATCTGGGTGCTGGTGTGCTCGAACGCCTCGACCATCGCGTCGAGCTCCTCGATGGTCATGTTGCGGCTGCGGCGGGTGAAGCCCACGATGTCGGCGAACCCCACCGTCACGGGCGCCGCCTGCTCGCTCGCCGCGACCTGCAGGAGCATGCGTCCGGCGGCACTTGCGAGGTGGCGCCGCCAGACGTAGTTCTGGAGCCGCTCGACGGCGGGCAGCACCTGTGCGGCGACCGCCTCGAGCGCACCGGGATCGATGTCGACATCGAGGTCCTCGAGCATCCGGCCGGCGAGCTCGCTCACCTCCCACTCCGCGAGCCGCGCGAAGGACCGGCCCATGCTGCGCGAGATGGCGAGCTCGGTGCGCGGGTTGACCACGCCCACCTCGACCAGGGCGGTGAGCGTTCCGAGCGCCTCCACGTCGTCGTCGATGAAGAGGACCTCTTCGTCGTCCGCGGGTGGGCTGAAGCCCAGTGACAGCCACAGGGCGTCCGCGCGCTCGACCGACACGCCGGCCCGCTCGAGCACCTCGCGGCGGTTGAGGTGGGGGACCTGCCCGAGGATGGCACGCTCGAGCGACTCGAACAGCTCGGCCGGGAGGTGGGGGCCGACCTGCGGTAGCACCTGCGTGGGCTCCTCCCGCAGGTCCTCCTCGGGCGAGTCGCCCATCAGCGTGACTACCGCGCGTCGCTGAGGCGGTCGCGAGCGGTCTGCTCGAGGGCCGCGCGGAAGGTCGGGTACTGATCGAGCAGCTCTTGCACCGCCTCACTGGTGAAGTGCAGGACGTCGAGCTCGGTGAGGGAGACCACGCTGGCGTTGCGGAGCCGGTGCGTCACGATCGCGGACTCGCCGACGGTGTCGCCGGGCCCGAGCCGTGCGATCTCCTTCCCGGCCCGCCGTACGGAGACCTCGCCGTCGAGGATGATGTAGGCCTTGTCCGCCGGGGTCTTCTCCCAGATCAGCGACCAGTTCGCCGGGATGTGGACGGCAGTACCCCGGCTGGCGATGCTCCGCACCTCCTCGTCGGTCAGCGCTGCGAACCGATCAAGGTCGTTCAGGCCAGACGTGTCCGTCACGGTGATTCCTCTCAGCCGATGCCGACGCAGGGCGCGCCGCGCTCCGTCCCGCACCGATCTTCCCGCCCGGCGGGGGGCGTGTCCAGCCGCAGCGCCCGGGCGTCCCGGCTGCCGGACGCCCCGGTCTCCGGGGACCTCGCGGGGACTCGCCGCCGGACGAATGACAACGGTGTGATTTCGTTCGGTAGGATGCCGAGGAAGCCCGCAGACGGAACGCGAAGGGATCGACGCGCATGGATGCCGCCGCACCGGTCAATCACGACGGAGCCCCGAACGAGTCCGGTCTGTCCGCCCGCGACCGTGAGATCCTCGACTTCGAGCGGCAGTGGTGGAAGTACGCCGGCGCCAAGGAGCAGGCCGTCCGGGAGAAGTTCGACATGTCCTCGACCCGCTACTACCAGGTCCTCAACGCGTTGATCGACCGTCCGGAGTCGCTCGCGGCAGACCCCCTGCTGGTCCGGCGGCTGCGGCGGCTACGGGCCGCTCGTCAGCGCCAGCGGTCCGCGCGCCGACTCGGGTTCGAGCTCTGAGGTGAGCGGACTCGCCGGCCAGCACGACGAACGGGGCGTGGCGTTCCCCTCCCCGCTGGTGATCCTCAGCATCGTCGCCGTCGCGATGGCGGGAATCGCGTTCTTCGCCACCGGCGGGGTGGTCGGGCCGGATCGCGAGATGCAGACGGTGTCCGAGCCGAGCCCGGAGCCGACCACCGCCGCGCCGACGCCCACGTTGCGCGACCCGGCGCCCAAGAAGAAGAAGCCGGCCGTCGAGCGCGGCGAGGTCTACGTCGAGGTCTACAACAACTCCGGGATCTCCGGGCTCGCCGGCCGGACCGCGGGCCGGACCACCGATGCCGGCTGGCAGGTCGTGGGTTCCGACAACTGGTACGGCACCATCCCCAGCTCGACCGTCTACTACCCCGAGCGGCTCCGGGCGGCGGCGCGGCTGCTCGGGAAGGACCTCGGGATCGCCCGGCTCAAGCCGGCGGTCGACCCGATGCGCCTGGATCGGCTGACCGTGATCCTCACCGCGGAGTACTCCGGCTGACCCGATCGACCGCCTGAGCCCCGGCGCCGCCGGCGTGGTTGAGTGGTGCCATGGAGTACCTCTCCGCAGACGCCGAACGACGGTACGCCGCCCTGGTCCGCCTCGCCGACACCGCCGTGATCGGACTGGACTTCGACGGCACGCTCTCCCCGATCGTCGATGACCCGGAGGTCGCCCACATCCACCCGGACGCCCCCGGCGTGCTGGTCGAGGTCGCCGACCACGTTCGGGCGCTGGCGGTGATCACCGGACGCCCGGCCCGGCAGGTGCTCGCCCTGGGGGGTCTCGACGAGGTCGGGGACGCGATCGGCGAGGCCGGCCACGAGCTCTTCGTGTTCGGCCAGTACGGCAACGAGCGCTGGACCTCGCTCGCCCGCCGTGTGGTCTCGCCCCGCCCGCCACACGGCCTCGCCTCTTTCCTGCGGGAGCTCCCGCGGCTGCTGCGCGACGCCTCGGCGGGATCGGCGTACGTCGAGGACAAGGGGCTGGCGGTGGCCGTCCACACGCGGCGGCTCGAGGACCCGGTGGCGGCCTTCGACCGGTTGCTGCCCCTCTTGACCGAGGCCGCGCGCCGCCACGACCTGGCCATCGAGCCGGGTCGGCAGGTGGTGGAGGTGCGGTCGCCGGGGATCCACAAGGGGACGGTGGTGGAGGGACTGGCCGACGACCTGGGCGCCGGCGCGTTCGTGTTCGTCGGCGACGACCTCGGCGACGTCGAGGCGTTCGAGGCCGTCTCCCGCCTCCGCGACAAGGGCCTCGACACGCTGCTCGTCTGCTCCGGCTCCGACGAGCAGGGCGCTCTGCGCGACCTGGCCGACGTGGTGGTCGACGGCCCCGACGGGGTCCTCGCCTTCCTCCGCATGCTCGCTCGCGACGCCGCCGCCTCTCGCCGGTAGTCCCGGACCCGGCGGATGGCCCCCTGCCCCGGATGACGCCGCGGATGAGCCCCTGCCCCGGATAGTCCCGAACGTTTGAGGGGGGTTTCGGCCGGAATCACCCCTCGAACGTTCGGGACTATCCGCAGCGCGCCGACCAGCATGTGGGATCGATGTGCACATGCTGAGACGGACCTCCTAGGCTGAGCACAGCTCATCGAGAGGGACTGAGGGAACGGCCCGTTGACGTCCCGGCAACCGCCACGAGCCTCCGACGACCAATCCGGTCGTCGTCGTGGAAAAGGTGCTAATTCCGGCCCACGACGAAGTCCGTCGCGGGGGAGATGAGAAGGAGGACTCATGAGCATCGGTACGTCGGTCGACCCAGGCCCCGCCGCCCCCGCGGTCCACACGCTGCGGGAGGGAGCCTTCGGCAACGCCACCGGGCTCGCCTGTCGCGAGTGTGGCCACGTCGTCGCGCTCGGCCCCTTCTACGCCTGTCCGGAGTGCTTCGGGCCGCTCGAGGTGGCCTATGCCTTCCCGGCGGTCACCCGCGAGGAGATCGCCGCCGGACCGGCCAACATCTGGCGCTACAAGGCGCTGCTCCCGGTCCCCGACGACATCGAGGAGAGCCCCAACACCGAGCCCGGCTTCACCCGGCTCCTCAAGGCCCACAACCTCGGCGCCCGGCTCGGCATCGAGAACCTCTGGGTCAAGGACGACTCCACGAACCCGACCAACTCGTTCAAGGACCGGGTGGTGGCCTGCGCCCTGAGCGCCGCCCGCGAGCTGGACGCCAAGGTCTTCGCCTGCCCCTCGACGGGCAACCTGGCCAACGCCGTCGCGGCGGCCGGTGCGCGCGCCGGTATCAAGACCGTCGTGTTCATCCCCAGCAACCTCGAGAAGCCCAAGCAGGTCAACTCGGCGGTCTACACCGACTCGCTCGTCGCGGTGAACGGCAACTACGACGACGTCAACAAGCTGGCCTCCGAGATCGCCGGCGAGGAGGAGGGCTGGGCGTTCGTGAACGTCAACGTCCGCCCCTTCTACGCCGAGGGCTCCAAGACCCTGGGCTACGAGATCGCCGAGCAGCTCGGCTGGCGGCTCCCCGACCAGATCGTCATCCCGGTCGCCTCGGGGTCCCAGCTGACCAAGGTGGACAAGGCATTCCAGGAGCTGATCGCGCTCGGCCTCGTCGAGGACAAGCCCTATGCCGTGTACGGCGCCCAGGCCACCGGCTGCTCGCCGGTGTCGGTGGCGTTCAAGGAGGGCCACCAGGTGATCCGGCCGGTCAAGCCGGACACGATCGCGAAGAGCCTGGCGATCGGCAACCCGGCCGACGGGATCTACGTCCTCGACATCTGCCGTCGCACCGGCGGAGCGGTCGAGGACATCTCCGACGACGAGGTGCGCGAGGGCATCCTGCTGCTCGCCCGGACCGAGGGGATCTTCACCGAGACGGCCGGCGGCACCACGGTCGGCGTACTCAAGAAGCTGGTGGAGAGCGGCCGCCTGGACCCGGCCAAGGAGACCGTGGTGATCAACACCGGGATGGGCCTGAAGACCCTCGACGCGATCGCCGACCAGGTCGGCGCGGCCGCCACCATCGACCCGACGTACGACGCCTTCACCGGCGCTGGCATCGTCTGACCCACCCACCCGTAGAGGAGTCCCCATGAGTGTCCGCGTCCGCATCCCCACGATTCTGCGCACCTACACCGGTGGTGAGTCCGAGGTGACCGCCGAGGGGGAGAACCTGGCGGCGGTCCTCGACGACCTCGACGGCAGCTACGAGGGGATCAAGGGCCGGATCCTTGACGAGAGCGGGGAGCTGCGCCGGTTCGTGAACGTGTACGTCGGCAACGACGACGTCCGCTTCCTCGACAACCTCGCGACCCCCACCCCGGACGGGACGCAGATCTCGGTGATCCCCGCGGTGGCCGGCGGCTGCTGAGCCCCGCCTCACCGCTCCTCGAGGCCGACCACCATGGCGTTGCCGCGTCCGTCGAGCAGGATCCGGGCGAACACCTCGCCGTCGCCCCGTCCGAGCTGCTCCTGTGCGGCCAGCGCGTCCTCCTGCGGGAGGAACAGGCTCTCGATGCCGCACCGGACCTGCCAGTCGGAGTCGTCGCACGTCAGGTAGAGCCCCTCGGTGGGCCGCTCGCGGGTGAAGCCGGTCGGGTCCAGCAGTCCGCCCGTGTCCTCCACCTCGACGTACAGCCGGCCGCGGTCGCCGCCCGGATGCGCGTCGTCGCGCGTGCCGCGCCGGCTCTGCCACTCGGGCTGGAGGCCGGGGTAGGACAGGTCGACGTACGCGCCCCGGAACGGGTCCACGGGATCGACCGGGCCGACCCGCAGGAGGTACTCCTCGCCGAGCACCCGGGCCGAGAGCCGCGGGGCCACCGCGACGCCCACGAGCGCGAGCTGGACCAGCACCACCACGACCAGCGTGGCCGTCCGGCGGCTCATCGGGCCGCCTCCGTCGACCCGGCGGTGATGGCCGCCTCCAGGCGCCGTCGGCCCTTGTCGAAGCCGTAGCCGGCCCCGAAGAGCACCAGCCCGAGCACCACGAACAGCCAGGCGCCGTCGATGATCCGGGCGAAGACCGCGAAGGCCTGGAAGACCGTGAACACCGTGAGCGCGGCCAGTGCCAGCCAGGTGAGCCGGCCGCTGTCGCGCCAGATGCCGAGCACGGCCACCCA
>Ga0299913_10006624_pt1 | contig 10044 bp, 10 predicted proteins | sample RVTome_9_FD_201360 | JGI IMG/M metagenome (GOLD analysis project Ga0299913, IMG submission 201360) | Soil microbial communities from uranium-contaminated site in the Upper Colorado River Basin, Wyoming, United States - RVT155D38 (version 2) ... | reverse complement strand
AATCGCATCGAGGCTGGCGGAGAGCTCCTTCTTGTAAGCTCTCTCGAGCTCCTGAAAGCGATTCTCCAAACCATCGCGTTCCGCAGGATCGGCGCAGCCGTGCTTGGCTTCGCGTACCTCCTCCAGGTCGGCCTTGAGGGTGCCCGTGCGTTCCGCCAAAAGCTCCCGGAACCGCAGCGTCTGGGCCTTCAGCTCGGCCTCGCTCAGGTCCTTGAGCCGCTCCTCGTGGCGATGTATCTGGTCCACTATCGGCTGGATACGCTTGCGCTCTCGGTCGAAGCGCGTGCCGAAAACCGAGGTCATCAGTGTCTTGATCATTCTGGATCCAAATATAACCGGTGCATCACGATGTACTCCGCCACGGCATCAGGTACCCAGTAGCGCAGTGATTGCCCCTGCCGGGCGCGCCGGCGTACTTCGGTCGCCGAGATGTCGATGGCGGGCACCTCCACCGTGGCGGTGATCCACGGCAGTGCAGGCATCGGAGATCCCGGGCGCCGAAAGACGGCGATCTGAGCCAGCTCCGGCAGCTGTTGGGCTTCCCTCCACGCCGGAAGATCGGCGGCCGCATCGGCGCCGACGAGGAGCACGAACTCCGCTCCCAGCTCGCGTTCCCGCAAATCGCGCAGGGTATCGACGGTGTAGGAGGGGCCGGGGCGATCCAGCTCACTGCGCTCGACCTCGAATCCGGGAGCTCCCTCCAGCGCCAGAGACAGCATAGCCGCTCGGTGCTCGGATGAGGTGCGATGCCGGCCGACTTTGAAAGGCTGTTCCCGGGCAGGAAGAAATCGAAGTGAGTCGAGTTCCAGCTTCTCGGCGGCTACCTGTGCGACGATGAGATGGCCGTGGTGTACGGGATCGAAGGACCCACCGAAGAGGCCGATCATAGGCGCTCAGGCCCCGGTAGTGTCCGTTGGACAGACCTCCCCTCCGGGCGTCTTGGGGTGGAAGCGGCGGATGTAATCACAGGTCTCCTGGACGTCCTCGCGATATCCCAAGGCCTTGTACGACTGCACCAGTCTCAGGAGTGCGTCCGGAGCCACCTCCGACTTGGGATAATTGGCAATCAGGTCCTTCAAATACAGTATGGCCGAATCGTACGCCTTGAGCCGGTAGTAAAACATGGCTGCCCGGTATGTCTTGTAGGCGAACCGCTCGTTCAGCTCCGTGATCTGGAGCTGTGCCCGCTTCGCCGCATCGCTGCCGGGATAGCGATTGATCAGCTCCTGATAGGTGGCGAGGGCCGTCTGGCCGTACGTGGGATCGAGCTCGGGGCGCCGCCATAGATCGGCATAAACGTCGCCCACGCGCAGCAGTGCTTCCGGGGCAATCGGATGGTTCGGGGTGTCATCCGAGGCCTTGCGAAACTCCCGCGCCGCCTCGAGCTGCCGGCCTCGGGCGAAGTACGATTCACCGAGCCAATAGTGTGCCTGAGAGATGCGAGGGTCTCCTGGCCCCAGCTCCAGCAGCACCCGTCCGAGGAGCTTCTCCGCGTCACCCCACTTGCCGTGGCGAACCGCCGATTCTGCCCTGCCCCAGAGCGCACTGACCTCTTGCGGGGAAGCAGTCTCGAGCTGACCGGGAGTGGCGGCAGGAGCCACGCCAGGCTCAGCGGCAGGCCGCCCTCCTCCGCACGCCGCCAGAATCACTGCAGCACCGGCATAGAGGCGGTATCTCATCGGAGGATGATGCGTCCGGAGTCGAATGGGGCCATTCCACGGAGCTCCGCGAGGCGGTCTAGTGCCATCTGATGGGTCGAGTCACTTTGGCTCGCATCGGAAACCACCGTCTGATATGCCAGCATTCCATCCAGGGTATCGCCCAGGCGCAGCCGTGCATCGCCATAGCCCACCAGCGCACGCCGGCCGACCGTGGTATTGGAGTCGATACGTATTGCCGCCGCGAACCATAGAGCGGCATCGTCCGGCTTTCCCATTGCCGCAGACCGGAGCCCAACCCAGAGCGAGCAGGCAGCGACTCCTTCTTCGGCCCGGTTCCGGAGTGCAGCGACTTTGGTGCGCCGAAGGCCGGCCTGAAAAACGCCCAACGCCTCGCCGCAACCGGCGGTTTCTCGCAGCGCCGCACCGTACACCACCAGCAGGGAATCGACCGTCTCGGGATCCGGAGCGACCGCTATGGCGCCGGGGAGCACAGCTACGAGATCGGTTGCATCGGCGCCAGGGCGGCGTATCAACTCCAGGGCGTAACGGCCGATGGAGCGGTCTGGCGCGATTGCTCCCAGGCCCACGACTGCGACCTGTAGCCTCCTGCCGTCGCCGGCACGCTCCGCCGCTCGAGCCACGAACTCCAGGCCCTCTGCCGCCTCCTCCGCCCGGGTCGGATCTTCGGCGGCCAGCTTCAGGTACGCATCGGATGCCACCTCGAGATTGCCGGTGCGAAGGGCGGCCGCACCGGCCTTGGCCCACACCCGCGCATCGGGATCTTCCGCAAGCACCCGGCGATACTCAGCCAGGGCCTGGGCATAGCGCGACTCGCCGTATGCCTGATCGCCCAGACGCTCGTGATCTCCGGTGTTACTACATGCTGCGGCCGCGAGCAGCATGGCCGGCATGCACCAGCGCAGCCTCATTGGCCCGCCCGGCTGAGCATTGCGAGATAGGCCTCGACCCTGGTGTTTTCGGGTCGCCGGCTCAGGCAGCCTTCCCACACCGACCGGGCACCGCCCGCGTCGCCCGAGAGATAGTGGGCGAGACCCAGCGCAGCCTCCGCATCCACGAAATTGGGGCTGGCGCTGATAACCTCCTCCAGCGCCTCCCGTGCTTCCAGCGGACGCCCTGCTTCCAACAGCAGTCGCGCCATCCGGTAGCGCAGGTCGTGAAATTCGGGGCCGAGCTCGAGCGCTGATTCGTACTGCTGGATGGCGCGGGTCACAGCGCCGGCGGCAGCGTAGGTTTCGCCCAGCTCCGCATGACGGTTGGCGAGCTGTGCGGCCACCGGCGACGGAAGTCCCGCCGTCGGCTTCGACAGGTGCTCGGCAGCGCGGGCGAATGCCTCCTGAGCCTCGTCGGTTCGGCCCAGCTCGTTCAGTACCAATCCCTGATGGATCAACGCTTCAACGTACTGCGGGTTGAGCTCGAGTGCTCGGCCCAGCTCGTCCAGGGCACGGTCAGCCTGACCCAACAGGGAAAGAGAGACTCCCAGCAGATGATGAACGTCCGCGAATGCTCGCCCCGAGTCGACAATCGACTCCAGCAGGTGCACAGCTCCATAGTAGTCCTGCACGACAAATCGCTCCCGGGCGCGCGCCAGCAGGAGCTCAGTCTGCCCGGCCATATGCCTCCCGAAACCATCGAATGAAACGGCGGATGCCCTCAGGGAAAGGCGTCTTGGGCGCGTAACCCAGCATCGCCCCCGACTTCGTGAGATCGGCAGCGGTCTGCTGCACATCACCAGGCTGCATGGGCGCCCACTCGATCTTCGGCTCCACCCCGAGTGCGCGGGCGATCTCCGCTACCATGGCTTCCGTGGGAATGGAACGGTTGCCTCCCAGATTGAAAGTCTGCACTCCTATGGGAGCATTTGCGGTCCAGGTAATCGCAGCAAGCACTCCCGCAACGATGTCGTCGCAGTAGGTGTAGTCGCGGGCCTGAGAACCGTCGCCGAAAAGTGTCAGCGTTTCACCCTCTACCATCTTGCGGGCGAATGAATGGATCGCCAGGTCCGGCCGCTGCCGGGGGCCGTAGACAGTAAAGAAGCGCAACGAGGTGGCCTTGAAGCCATAGATTGGGGCTACGGAGCTCAGAAGCAGCTCTCCCGCCCGTTTGGTTGCTGCATAAGGAGACACCGGCACGGTAGCGGCCGCGTCCTCCCGGAACGGCACCGGGGTACTGTCTCCGTATACGGACGATGACGAACCGAAAACAATCCGGCTCACCCCGGCCTGCCGCGCCGCCTCGAGTACCGCAGCCGTTCCGGTGACATTGGCGCGGGCGTAACCCACGGGGTCGGCCAGTGACGGACGCACGCCAGCCTTTGCCGCGAGGTGAACGATGATGGTCTCGGGCGTGAGCAGGGCACACACTGCCGGCACATCGAGCAGGTCCAGCTCACGGAACAGAAAGCCGGAATGCTGACCCACCTCCGCCAGATTCCGCTCCTTCATGGCACGGGCATAGAAGGGATCGAAGTTGTCGAGGCCGATGACCTCATTGCCATCTGCCAACAGCGCCTCGACCAGATGAGAACCTATGAAGCCGGCGGCGCCCGTCACCAGCACCCGGCTCACTTGCTGGCCCGACCGATCCCGTAGTATTCGAAGCCGAGCGCGACCATTCTCTCCGGATCGTAGAGATTCCGTCCATCGATGAGCAAGGGGCGCCGAACCAGCTTGCGCACCCGCTCGAAGTCCGGGTTGCGGTAGAGCAGCCACTCAGTCATGAGGATCAGTGCGTCGGCACCATGGGCGGCACTGTACGGGTCAGCTGCGTACATCACACGGTCCCCGAAGATGGTCCGCGCCGAATCCGTGGCTTTCGGATCGTGAGTTTGCACCCGGGCTCCGGCCGCCAGCAGGCCGTCAATGAGCGGAATCGTGGGACTCTCGCGCATGTCATCGGTCTCGGCTTTGAACGCGAGGCCCCATATACCGATGATCTTGCCGTTCAAGTCCGGTCCGAGATACCGCAGCGTCTTTTGCAGCACGACCCGTTTCTGACATTCGTTGACTTCTTCGACCGCCTTCAGGACGTCGAGTGACAGGCCGAGATCATCGGAGGTCCTGATCAACGCCTTCACATCCTTGGGAAAGCACGAGCCGCCGTAGCCGGGCCCCGGGTAGAGAAACGCGCGTCCAATCCGCTGATCGGATCCGATGCCCAGCCGGACGTGATTCACATCGGCACCGACAAGCTCGCAGAACAATGCGATTTGGTTCATAAAGGAGATACGAGTGGCGAGCATGGCGTTGGCCGCGTACTTGGTGACTTCCGCCGAAGCGATATCCATGAAGAGCACCCGATTCCCGCCCTGACGGGTGAACGGTGCGTACAACTCGCCCATGATTTCCTTTGCCTCGTCATCATCCACGCCGACTACTACCCGGTCCGGCTTCATGAAATCTTCGATGGCGGCGCCTTCCTTGAGGAACTCGGGGTTGGAGCACACGGCGAAATGAATGTTGGTCTGGGCCTTCACCGTGCTTCGGACCTTCTCAGCCGTGCCGACCGGCACCGTGGATTTCGTGACAACGATCTTGGGCTCATTCATGTTGCGGCCGACCTCGCGGGCCACCGTCAGCACGTGCTTCAGATCGGCTGAACCATCCTCGCCAGGCGGGGTGCCCACGGCGATGAAAATGACCCGCGAGCTCCTAATGGCTGCGCCGATATCGGTCGTGAAAGCGAGCCGGCCTTCCTCCTGGTTCCGTCTGACCATCGGTTCGAGGCCCGGCTCGTAGATGGGCAGTTCATTCCGCCTCAGGCGCTCGATCTTGTCCGCATCGACATCGACGCAGACCACGTCGTTGCCGGTTTCCGCCAGACAGGCTCCGGCTACCAGGCCGACATATCCGCTTCCGATCACCGCAACGTGCATGTCAAGCCTCTTTGGGGATTGCGTTACGGGTGTCGACCACCAGCTTCGAGCTCTGCCTGATCATCTGGTAATCCACTGACGTGTGATCGGTGACGACCATGACGCAGTCGGCGGCCGATACCCGCTCCGGCGTGAGCTCCACCGAGTGGTAGTCCCGGCCATTCTCGCGAAACTGCGGCACATGGGGATCGAAATAGCTGACCTTGGCCCCCTGGCCCTCGAGCAGGCGGATGATGTCCAACGCGGGACTCTCCCGGATGTCTTCGATGTCCCGCTTATATGCCACTCCCAACACGAGAACGGAGGCGCCCTGCACGGCTTTCCCCTGGGTGTTGAGCGCCTCGGACAGCTTGCGAACCCAGAACATCGGCATCTCGGTATTCAGCTCGCCCGCAAGATCGATGAACCGTGTCTTGTAGTTGAGTCCCCGCATCTTCCACGCGAGATAGTGGGGATCGATGGGAATGCAGTGACCACCGAGCCCGGGACCGGGCAGGAACTTCATGAAACCGAACGGTTTCGTGGCCGCGGCGTCGATGACTTCCCAGACATTGACTCCCAGCTTGTCGCAGACGATCGCCATCTCGTTCACCAATCCGATGTTGACGCTACGGAATGTGTTCTCCAGGAGTTTTACCAATTCCGCCGCTTCCGTCGTCGACACAGGAACAAGGGTGTCGATCGCCGGCTGATAGAGCGCCACTGCCACCTTCTGGCAGTCCGGGGTGATCCCTCCCACCACCTTGGGCGTGTTCCTGGTTCCGTAGCTCGGATTTCCCGGATCCACGCGCTCAGGACTGAAGGCGAGAAAGAAGTCCTTGCCGACGCGCAACCCCGTGCCCTCGAGCGCCGGCAGCAGGATCTCACGAGTGGTCCCCGGATAGGTCGTGCTCTCGAGAACGATGGCCTGGCCGCGACGGAGGCGCTTCTTTACCGCCTCGGTTGCCGCCACTATGTAGCTGACGTCGGGGTCCTTGAACTTGGAAAGCGGCGTCGGCACGCAGATGGAGATGGCGTCCGGCTCGGAGAGGCGCGCCATGTCGGTGGTGGCGCTGAAACGGCCGCACTCCTTCGCCTTGAGAAGCTGCTCGTCGGTAACGTCCTTGACGTGTGAGCGACCTTCATTGAGCCCCTCCACTACCTCGGGGCTCACGTCGAAGCCGAGCACCCGGTAGCCGGCGCGCGCCAGCTCTACCGCCAGAGGCAACCCTACATACCCCAGACCAACGATCCCGAAGAGAACTTGCCGGCGTTCGGCCTTGCCGATCAAATCCTGCGCGACGTTCATTCCGCTACCGGTAAAAAGATTGCACGGCCTCGATGACCTCGTCCTGCTGCTCGCGCTTCAGCTCGGGGTAGATCGGAAGTGACAGCACCGAGTCCATAGCGGCCTCCGCCACCGGCAGGCTGCCACGGCTGTAACGCAAATGGGCGAAGCACGGCTGCAAGTGAAGGGCCAACGGATAGTATACGGCGTGTCCTATGCTTTTCGCCTTGAGGGAGGCCTGGAGCTCGTCCCGCCGGGGTACCTGAATGGTATACTGGTGAAAGATGTGGTCGTTGGCGGGGTCAACCCGAGGGGGGCAGATGTCGGGGTGTCCCGTGAACGCCGCAGTGTAGCGGGCGGCGTTTTGCTTGCGCGCCTCGGTCCAGCCGGCCAGATAGGGCAGCTTGGCCAGCAGGACGGCGGCCTGAAGGCTGTCGAGCCTGCTGTTGGTTCCCACCTCCTCGTGCAGGTACTGGCGCGATCCCCCGTGCAATCTCAACCTGCCCAATCGCTCGGCGAGTGCATCGTCCTGAGTGACCATGAGGCCGGCATCGCCCCACGCACCGAGGTTTTTAGTGGGAAAGAACGAGAGGGTGCCGACGGCCCCGAGCTCACCGGACATCCGCCGAGTCCCATCCACCATCCTTTGAGCCCCGATGGATTGGGCACCGTCCTCGATCAGGACCAGCCCGTGCCGAGCCGCAATCGGGCTGATCTCCTCCATCACCGCCATCTGCCCGAACAGATGGACTACGATAATGGCGCGAGTGCGGGGGGTGATCGCAGCCTCGATAGCCGGCGGCGAAATGTTGAAGGTCCCGGGGTCGATATCGACAAACACCGGGGCCCCTCCGGCGTTGTGAATCGTTCCGGCCGTGGCGAAGAAGGTGAAGGGCGTGGTAATCACTTCATCGCCCGGCTGGAGATTCAGCGCCTTAAGCGGCAGCAGCAATGCGTCGGTACCGCTGGCACACGCAATCCCGTGCTTGGCATGGGACAGCCGGGCGATCTCAGCCTCCAGCCTGCCGACCTCCGGGCCCATGATGAAGCCCTGGCGCTCTATCACTGCCATCAGGGCCGCGAGCACATCGTCCTTGATGGTCTGGTACTGCGCGACCAGGTCAAGCAGGGGTACGCTCACCGGAGACCCTGTAGCGGGGGAAAACACGGAACCTTCGACAGCCAGAGAAGTTAGCCGAGTGGCCGAGGTGGGTCAATTAGACGGAGCAGTCCTTCGGTTTCCTTATACGTGGTCCCACAGCCGCTACAAGCAGCCTGGCCGTCACGCAGCTGCAATCGGAGCCCACACTGGCACATCCAGCCCACTCGCCGGGCAGGCACCCCCACCATCAGAGCGAATGGGGGCACGTCGCTGCGGACCACCGCCCCCGCACCGATGAAACTGTACTCGCCGAGGGTAATGCCGCAGAGGATTGTGGCATTTGCGCCGATGGAACTGCCCCGCCGCACCAGCGTACGCTGGTACTCCGATTTCCGCGATACGTGGCTCCGGGGATTGACCACATTGGTAAAGACACAGCTGGGGCCGCAGAAGACATCGTCCTCGAGGACCACACCTTCGTAGATGGAGACGTTGTTCTGCACCTTCACGTTGTTCCCCAACCGCGTACCCGGCATGACCACAACGTTCTGCCCCAGATTGCAACGCTCGCCGATCACTGCCCCGGGCATGATATGGCTGAAGTGCCAGATTCTGGTGCCCCGACCGATGATGGCGCCGTCGTCTACATAGGAGGATTCGTGGGCGAAGTAATCAGTCATTTAGGTGAGAAGTGAGAAGTGAGAAGTGAGAGGTGAGAGGTGAGAGGTGGCCACGAGAGAGAGGCCTTCTCACCTCTTACCTCTCACTGCTGTTCAGGTACTCGCCCCTGCTCCCGATGATCTTCACTTCCGGCTCCAACCACACAGCAAACTTCTCTTCGACTACTCCCTGTACCTGCTGGATCAGCCTGAGAACATCGCCGGCAGTGGCGCTGCCGGTGTTGACGAAGTAATTCGCGTGCATCGGCGAGATCTGCGCACCGCCGATGGCAAAGCCTTTCAGTCCGGCCGCCTCGATCAGCTGCCCGGCAGTACGGGGCCCAGTCTCCTGTTTCCAGCTCGGCCCAGCCGGGTTCTTGAATACGCTGCCACAGCAAGGCTGATTGAACGGGGTTCCCTTCTGGCGCCACTCGAACATCTCTGCGATGGCCTCGTCGAGATGATTCTGCTCTTCCTGCCGCAGTCGTACCGTGGTCTCGAGTACCAGGCGCCCCTCCAGACCACTCCGCCGATACGAGAACGGAATGTCATTTCGAGCGACGACTGTGTCGTGACCCGACTGGTCGACGACGGTCACGCGCTCAACCACTTCGGCCCAGTCACCCCCATGGCAGCCGGCGTTCATGTAGACCCCACCCCCCACCGTTCCGGGCACTCCGACGAAGATATGCAGGCCGGCGAACCCGGCCGCGGCGGTGCGACGCGCGGCGAGTGGTGCCGGCAGCCCCGCTCCGATGGTCCAGCAGTCGCCACTCTGGGCTACACGGTCGAGCCCCTTGCCGACCCGGATGACGAGGGCGTCCAGGCCCTCATCCGGCAAGAGGATGTTAGACCCGAGACCTATAGCGAACCACGGTACCCCTGCACCCGATGCCAGTGTCAATGCAGCCGCTACATCCTCAGGTGTCGACGGCAGAAGCACGGTGGCCGGCCCACCGATGCGATAGGTGGAATATCGCGCCACCGGCTCAGACTCACGCACCTTGCCTCTTACGCCGTCGCGCAGAGCCTTCACGAACTTTGGATCGCGAGCGGTCACCCTGTCCACTCGGGCGACAGTTCCCGGGCCAGCGCGTGCCACTCCTGGAGGGCTCGCACTTCGCCCGTCCGGCTCCGGAGCGCAATGATCGCATCACAGGCCGCAGCAGCGGCAGAGAGGGTAGTGGTGTACGGAACCTGATGCTGGAGAGCCGCACGGCGAATGGTGTAGTCATCCTGCTGAGTCAGCTTGCCAAGCGGAGTATTGACGAGCAGCTGAATCTGCCCTGATACCAGGAGATCGATGGCGTTGGGGCGACCCTCGTATACCTTGAGAACGCGCTCGGTCGGTATACCTCGAGCACGCAGGTACCTAGCCGTGCCTTCCGTGCCGAGGAGGCGGAAGCCAAGACCGTGGAACCGGCGGGCTATAGGCACCAGATTGGCCTTATCGTGGTCATTTA
>Ga0299913_10006623_pt1 | contig 10044 bp, 12 predicted proteins | sample RVTome_9_FD_201360 | JGI IMG/M metagenome (GOLD analysis project Ga0299913, IMG submission 201360) | Soil microbial communities from uranium-contaminated site in the Upper Colorado River Basin, Wyoming, United States - RVT155D38 (version 2) ... | reverse complement strand
AGCCGGCCGGCGCACAGGGGGTGCCTGTGGTCGGACCCGTGCCCGCGCCGCACGGCTGCACGATGAAGAGGATCTTGCCCTTCTGGTTGTACGCCTCGATCGTGGCGTTCACATCCGAGCCGCCTCGGCGCTGGCCGTTGCCGGCGTCGGCGCCGCCGACGACGGAGACCGCCTCACCGTCACCGAGCTTCGTCTTGCCCGGGCACTTCTCGCCGCGCGCGACGTCGCTCGGGGTGAGCTTGCACCTGGCGAGCGCCCCGGTGTCGACGCTGCTGCCCTTCGTGAAGATGATCGTCGTCTTCTCGGTCGGCGTGTAGACGTCATCCGACCTGTCGGCCGTGCCCTGGTCGTCCACCTTCGACGGCTTGATCAGGCTGCTGCTGGACGCGGGCTTCTTGACCTTCTTCGGCTTGAACGAGAAGTCCCACGAGGTCCCGGCATCGCCGGAGTTCGCGGCCGCGAGCACCGAAAAGCCGGCAATCGCTACAGCGGCGGCGATGGCCGCTACAAAAAACTTGCGCACGAGTCTTACTCCTCCTGTTGGGTTCTTGTACGCGGCGTGGCATCCGAGTTCGGGGACCGGAAAACGCGCGCACGCGGGGGGAACGAGTTCACCCTAACACCCCCCGAAACCCTCGCCGATGGCGGAAGTTTCGGCGCTGCGACGGTCAGCGCCCGAAGCGCCGCTCGACGCCGTCGAGCAGCGTCCAGTTCCCGCGCAGGGCCGATTCCGCAACCGCCACGAGGCGGTCCTCATCGGCGTCGTCGAGGCGACCTTCGATCAGCTCGCGCGACTGCGCGGCGTGCTCGTGGTCGCGCTCGGCGTGGAGGGAGAAGTACTCGGTCGCCGGCCCCTCGCCGAGCCCGTAGTGCTCGACCAGGCCCTCGAGCTTCGTGCGCGAGATCGCCGGCTGCGCGGACTCGATCGCGTACAGCACGACCAGGCCCTCGAGCGCGTCCCCCGCCGCTGTCCACGCCGCCGCGCACTCCGCCGTCTCCGCGGCGGGCTCCTGGTCCAGGTCGGCGCCGACCGCGAGCGCGAACGCGTCCCACAGGTCGATGTGCTCGGCCTCCTCGGCCGCATGCTCCTGGATCTGCGCGCGCACTGCCGCCTCCGCCGCGCGTGCGGTGGTGGCGGTCGCCTCCGCCAGCGCCGCGACCGCATGCCGGTACTCGCCGGCATACCAGGAGAGCTCGTCACGGGTCAATTCGCCCGCGCTCCAGCGTGCGTAGAACGGGTGCTCTAGGACGTTGCAGCGGCGCTGGGCGTCGGCGAGGCGGTCAAAAAGCGGCACGTGTTCTCCCATCGGTCGGCGGCCCCGGCATCCTATCCCGCATGCGGACGCCACCAGGGACCGACCTGAGCGCGCCCGAGTTCCCCCCCGGCCTCAGGTGGCTGAACGTCGCGTTCCTGCGGATGGACAAGCAGATGGGACGAAGCGCGGTGCTCGTCGAGTTCTGGGATTACGCCCGGATCAACTCGCTGCGCACGCTGCCGTACCTGAAGGCCTGGCACGACCGCTACGGCGAGCGCGGCCTGCGCGTGGTGACGGTGCAGGCGCCGGGCTATTCGTTCGGCAGCGACGAGGACGCCGCGGCGCGCGCGATCGAGACCCTCGGAATCGAGCATCCGGTTGTCCTCGATCCCAACCTCGAGCTCTGGCGCACCTACGGCAACAAGGGCTGGCCGGGGCGCTACCTCTTCGACCGCCGCGGGGTGCTGCGCTACATCCACTACGGGGAGGGCGACTACCTCGAGTGCGAGCAGGCGATCCAGGAGCTCCTGCTCGAGATCGACGACGAGCTCGAGCTGCCCCCGCCGCTCGAGCCGATGCGGCCCGAGGACGCGCCGGGGGTCGCGCTCGAGCCGCAGACGGCGGACATCGTCCTCCCGCGCGAGCGCGACCGGCTCGAGCTCGTCAGGGACTGGAACGACGGCGAGGATTACATCGAGGCGCAGGACGCCGGCGCCGGCGCCGTCTTCGAGTACAGCGGCGGCTCCGCCTGGGCCGTCCTGTCGGGCGCGGTCGAGCCGGGGCTCTACGAGGTGTCGGACGGGCACGTCGAGGCGGAGTCGCCGGGGCTGCGCCTGCACGCCGTGCAGTTCACGCCTCAGTTCACGCCCCGGCCGCCGCGAGCGCCTTCCTGATCTCCTTCGGGAGCATGAAGCGGACGTCCTCCTGGACGACCTCGAACTCGGACACGTCGGTGGTTCCGCGGGCGCGGAAGAAATCGACCAGGCGCTGGACGAGCTCCTCGGGCGCGCTCGCGCCGGAGCTGATCCCGACGACGCGCTTGCCCTCGAGCCACTCCTCGCGGACCTGCGTCTCGTTGTCGATCAAATGCGACTCGGCGCCATGGTCGCGCGCGACCTCGACGAGCCGGTTCGAGTTGGACGAGTTCTTCGAGCCGATCACGAGCACGAGGTCGCATTCGTCCGCCATCTGGCGCACGGCCGCCTGCCTGTTCGTGGTCGCGTAGCAGATGTCGTCGGTGCGCGGCCCGACGATCTGGGGGAACTTCTCGCGCAGGCGGGCGATGATCGCCTTCGTCTCGTCCACCGAGAGCGTCGTCTGCGAGATGTAGGCGATCCGCGTCGGATCCTCGACCTCGAGCCGGTCGACGTCGGCCTCGGTCTCGATCAGCACGATGTGGTCGGGCGCCTCCCCCATCGTCCCCTCGACCTCCTCGTGGCCGGCGTGCCCGATCAGGACGATCGTGTAGCCGTCGGCCGCGAACTTCTTGGCCTCGACGTGGACCTTCGTGACGAGCGGGCAGGTCGCGTCGATCGTCTGGAGCCCGCGCTTCTCTGCGTTCGCGTGCACGGCCGGTGCGACCCCGTGTGCCGAGAACACGACGGTCTCTCCCTCCGGGACCTCCGTCTCCTGGTCCACGAAGATCGCGCCGCGCTCGCTCAACTGCTCGACCACCAGCTTGTTGTGGACGATCTCCTTGCGCACGTACACAGGGGGGCCGTACAGCTCGAGCGCGCGCTCGACCGTCTGCACCGCCCGGTCCACGCCCGCGCAGTAGCCGCGCGGCGCGGCGAGATAGAGCTTTTCCGGGGCGGCCGCCATCGGGTCAGAGTCTAGGCAGGAGCTCCATCATGGTCTCGCCGACCTTGTCGAGGCTGTCCTCAGACACCGCCGACAGGTCGTCGCACGTCCTGTGGAAGCAGTCGAAGTCGAAGTCGATCAGGTCGATCGCCGGGACTCCTCGATTGATGAACGGGAGGTGGTCGTCGAGGATGCCGCCCTGCGTCTCCGCAGGGAACGTGTCGGCCGTGCCCGCCCGCTCGGCGGCGGCGCGTAGCCGCGACCACAGCCGCGGGCTCGAGAACGACTCGCGTGGGATCGAGAGGTCCTTGTCCCCGACGAAGTCCAGCAGCACCATCCGGTCGACCCTGTCGGCGAGGCGGCGCGCCGCGACCTTGCTGCCACGCAGGCCCTTCTCCTCGAACTCGTGGTCGGCGGCGCCGCGCGGGCTCTCCTCGCCGTCGAAGAACACGAACAGGAGGGTGGGCCGGATCGTGCGCGGCTCCATCTCCCGCGCAAGCCGCAGGGCCACGGCCGTTCCGGATGCGCCGTCGTTCGCGCCCACGAAGCCGGGGATGTCCTTGGTGTCGTAGTGCGCGCCGACGAGCACGATCCGGTCGCTGTCGCGGCCGGGCACCTTGCCGATGACGTTGCGGAGCCCGCCGGGCACGCGCTGGTAGCGCCCGTTCGGCACCCGCCGCTTCAGGTACGAGGCGAGCTCGCGCGACGCGGGCGAGCCGGCGGGCCGCTCGCCCAGCCCCACCTGATACTCGAGCACCTTCCACGCGCGCGCCGAGTCGAAGTTGTCCTGCCGCGCGTCGGCGCCGGTCGACGCGGTGTCCGCCGCCTCGTTGCAGGCGACGAGCACCAGCGCGGCGAGCACCGTGGTCAAAAAAGCGCGCACGAACCCGATTGTGCCCGTTATGGTCGGAACATGGCGACAGCACACAGGGACCGGCTCAGCTCGGTCGACGCGTCGTTCCTTCATCAGGAGGGCCGCGCGTCCCACATGCACGTCGGCGCGGTGATGATCTTCGAGGGCCCGCCGCCGGCGCGGGAGGACTTCCTCGCGCAGATCGACTCGCGCCTGCATCTCGTCCCGCGCTACCGCCAGAAGCTGGCCTTTCCGCGCTTCGAGATGGGGCGCCCGGTCTGGATTGACGACCCGCGCTTCAACCTCGGCTACCACGTCCGCCACACAGCGCTTCCGTCGCCCGGCGGCGTCGAGCAGCTGCGGCAGCTGGCCGGCCGCATCTACTCGCAGCGGCTCGACCGCTCGAAGCCGCTCTGGGAGGTATGGCTCGTGCAGGGGGTCGATGACAACCGCTTCGCGCTCATCAACAAGACCCATCACGCGCTCGTCGACGGCGTGTCCGGCGTCGACCTCGCAACGGTCCTGTTCGACGTGTCGCCCGTCCCCGCGGAGCGGACCGAGGCCAGGGACGACTGGACGCCGGCGCCGGAGCCCAGCCAGGCGGAGCTGATCGCCGAGGGCGTGAAGGGCGCGATCCGGGCGCCGGCCGGCATCGCGGGCAGCGTGATCAAGGCGGTCCGCGACCCCGGCACAGCGGCACGTGCGGCGCGCGAGGCGGCGGAGGGCGTCGGCGAGATCGTCTGGGCGGGCCTGAACCCGGCGCCCGAGACCCCGCTGAACGTGCCGATCGGCCCGCACCGGCGCGTGTGGTCGGTCCGCAGCTCGCTCGCCGACTTCAAGGCGATCAAGGACAGCCTCGGCGGTACGGTCAACGACGTCGTGCTCACCGTGGTGTCGGGCGCGCTCGGCCGCTGGCTGAGGACGCGTGGCGTGCGCACGGAGGGACTCGAGCTGCGCGCGCTCGTCCCAGTATCGATCCGTGCGGCCGGAAGGGAGGGCGAGCTCGGCAACCAGATCGCGGCGATGCGCGCACCGCTGCCCGTCTACGCGACCGACCCCGTAGACCGGCTGGAAATCGTGAAGAAGTCGATGGCGCACCTGAAGCAGTCGAAGCAGGCACTGGGCGCCGAGGTGATCGCGGGACTGAACGACTTCGCCCCGCCGACCCTGCTCGCGCAGGCCTCGCGGCTCAACTTCTCGACGCGGCTCTTCAACCTGATCGTCACGAACGTGCCGGGGCCGCAGTTCCCGCTCTACCTGCTCGGCCGCGAGCTCCAGGAGCTGGCGCCGGTCGCGTTCCTGCCCGAGGACCACGCGCTCGCGGTGGCGATCATGAGCTACAACGGAAGCGTCGACTTCGGCCTGCTCGGCGACTACGACGCGATGCCGGACCTGGACGTGTTCGCCGACTATCTGGGGGACGCGCTCGCCGAGCTCCTGCAAGCGGCCGGCGTCGGGAAACCGACGAAGCCGGCCGGAAACGGCGCCGCGCACGCCACAGCTGGAGGTATCCCTGAATGAAAAAGGACTGGCTCGTCCCACTCACGGGCGTCGCGTTCATCGTGTTGCTGATCGCCGGGTTCATCGTGGGCGGCGAGCCACCGGACGCCGACGAGCCGGTGCAGGAGATCGTCGACTTCTACGTCGACGACAAGGACTCGATCGAGGCCGGCGTCTTCCTCCTCGCGCTCAGCACGCTCTTTTTCATCTTCTTTGCGAATTACCTCCGGACTCTGTTCCGCGAAACGTCGCTGTCCGCGACGATCCTCGTCGGGGCGGCGATCTTCGTTGTCGGTGGCGCGATCGACGGGACGATCCTGATCGCGCTCGCCGAGGCTGCCGACGACATCGAGCCGGCGTCGGTGCAGGCGCTTCAGGCACTGTGGGACAACGACTTCCTGCCGCTAGCGGTCGGCATCAGCGTCTTCCTGGTGTCCGTCGGCCTGTCGATCCTGCGCACGACCGTGCTGCCGAAGTGGCTCGGATGGGTGACGCTCGTGCTGGCCTTGGTCTCGGTGACCCCGGTGGGCTTCATCGCATTCCCAGGCACGGGGCTACTGATCCTGGTGCTCAGCGTGTGGCTGGCGCTGCGGGCGCGCCGGGCGGCCACGCCGCCGTCAGCGGGGGCGGTACCGCCGGCTCAGTAGCCGAGCGCGAACTTCGCGTCCTCGCTCATCATGTCCGGCGTCCACGGCGGCGAGAACGTCATGCTCGGGTGAACCGCGGTGACCCCCTCGAGCTCGCCGACGTATTCCTTCATCTGCTCGGAGACCTGGGGGCCGATCGGGCACCCGGGTGAGGTGAGCGTGAACGTGACGTGCACGTCGCCCGCCTCCTCGACCTCGACCTCGTACACCAGCCCCAGCTCGACGAAGTCGAGGCCCAGCTCGGGGTCGATCACGTTCGAGAGCGCGTCGTAGACGTCGTCCTTGGTCGGCACGAGGCCAATGGTAGCCAGCGGGTAGCCTGGGTTCGGATGCCGCTCCTGGCCCTGCTCGTCATATTCATCGTCGTCCCGCTCGCCGAGCTGTACGTCATCTTCAAGGTGGGCGAGGCGATCGGCTACCCGCTCACGATCCTGATCCTCGCGGCCGATTCGATCATCGGCTCGCTGCTCCTGAAGTCGCAGGGACTGGCCGTGTGGCGGCGGTTCAGCGAAACGATGGCCGCGGGCCGGGTGCCGCACCGCGAGGTGCTCGACGGCGTGATGGTGATCTTCGGCGGCGCGTTCCTGATCACGCCGGGGTTCCTGACCGACGTGCTCGGGCTGCTGCTCCTGCTCCCGCCCACGCGCGCGCTCGCGCGGCGGCTTCTTATCCGGGCACTCGGCGGACGCGTCGCGATCGGCATGGCCGGAACGGCCACGCGTCGCCGGTCGCGCGCCGACTACGACGTCGCGGGCACCGCGACGCCGGCCGACGAGGAGTTCGGGCCGCGGCCACCGCGGCTGCCGCGGTGAGCCCCGCGCCGGCCGAGCTGGCGGTCGCGCTCTCGTTCTTCGACCCCGGTGCCGGCTTGCACGGCACGATCCGGTCCGGCCTGACGCTCCTGTTCGAGGGTCGCGAGGCGCGCATCGAACACGGTCCCGCGGAGGTCGAGCGGGTCGGCGACGCGTGGCACGCGCGCGCGAGCGGCGATGTCGAGGTCACGCTCACTCCGACGTCGGACGCCGCCGACCTCGGGGGGATCGCGGTGTCGGTCTGCTCCGTCGAAGGCTCGGTCGGCGGCAGGAAGATCAGCGGCCTCGGGACTGCGGCGGAGACGCACCGCCCGCCCGAGTTGCGCGAGCTCGACCTCCTGCGCGCGATCTCGGCTGTCTTCGAGCCCGGGCTCGCCGCGCTGGCGGTAGCGCGCCGGCCGCGCACCGCCGAGGACCACGGCAGCGAGCTCGTCACGGCGGCTCTCGTCGAGGCCGGCGAGCTGCGCGCGCCCGAGGACGCGCGCATATCGACGGTCTACGACGGCGGCGGGCGGCAGCACAGCTCCGGCCTCGAGCTCTGGTTCCCCGGCGAGGAGTTCCCGCGCCGGCTGTTCGGGACGGTGCAGGCGGGGACGTCGCTCGAGCTCGAGGGGGTCTCCGTGCACGCCGCGGCGTTCAACTGGCGGATGGAGGGACACGTGGGCGCGGGGCTCTACGAGCTCACGCTCCGGCGCGACGAAGCGGAGCCCGCAGCAGCGTGAGCGCTGACGTGCCCGTCCGCGCGGTGATCTCGGATTTCGGCGGAGTCCTCACCTCGCCGCTGTTCGAGTCGTTCGCCGCCTGGCAGCGCCAGTCGGGGCTCTCGTTCGAGCAGCTCGGCCAGGCGATGGCGGACGCTGCCGAGCGCGGGGGGATCCATCCGCTCTACGAACTGGAGAAGGGCGCGATCACCGAGGCGCAGTTCCTGCGGATGCTCGAGGCCGAGCTCGAACTCGAGCCCGGCACGAGCCTTAGCGGGATGCGCGACGTGTACTTCGAGAACCTGCATCCGAACCCGGCGATGATCGACTTCATGCGCGAGCTCCGCGGCCGCGGGCTGCGGATGGCGCTGCTCACGAACAACGTGCGCGAATGGGAGCCGCAGTGGCGAGCGAAGCTGCCCGAGATCGACGAGATCTTCGAGGTCGTCGTCGACTCGGCCTTCGTCGGGATGCGCAAGCCGGACCCCGAGATCTACGAGCTGACGCTCGAGCGGCTTGGCGGCGTCGAGGCCGGCGAGTGCCTCTTCCTGGACGACGTCGACGTCAACTGCGAGGCGGCGCGGTCGCTCGGGATGCGGCCGGTCCACTACCGGGATGCGGACCAGGCGATAGCGGAGATCCGCGCTTTTCTAAAGAGGGTCTGACCCCCTTTACAAATCGAGACGCGGCCCGTTGCGCTTTTTGAGATGCGTTCCCACTGGACCGGGGTCCGGAGGGCTCGCGGCGGGTCCTTCATCTCGTGACCCGCTCTTGGTTGCGCTCGGTGCCGCGTCTCTGCACTCGATTTGAACCCACAACTGGCGATCCGTCAAGCACTTCGTGTGATGCGACCCCGCAATCTGCGGGAAAACTTGTCAGCGCTTGGCGAGCTCGCGCTTCGCGATCTTTCGGAAGCGCAGCATCTTCGAGAAGTTGAGCCGGTACCTCGAGAGCATCGACCCTGGCGGGAGCTCGAACCCGCCCACCAGCTTGTGCGGCACGAGCGCCCAGTCGCCGTCGCGTTCGACGAGATCGCCGCGCACCTGGAAGTTCCGCTGCCACTCGAACCGCGGCCCGTGCTCGTGCACGGTCAGACAGGCGCGCCCGGGGTGGACCGGTACGCCGACCGCCCCCGCGCCGAGTCGCACGAGGCGCGCGCTCGGATCCACGTCGATCGGGACCCGCACCGAGAACGGGAAGCCGTCGGGCGCGACGATCGAGAGCACGCCGCTGCGGTAGCGCTCGCCCAGCTCGTCCATGCGGCGATCCCAAACCGGGGTTCCGCCCTCGGGCGGCTCGAGCGCGACATCGGGCTCCTCGACGTGGCCGGAGCGGACCTCCTCAACGTGCGAGTCGAGCAGCCCGGGCTCGGTCGTGACGTCGCCCCTCGGCCAGATGTAGACGCGCTCCGGCCGTACGTGCACGTATAGGCGCGTGTAGTACCAGCTCAGCATGCCGCGCAGGAGCTTCGGCGGGTGCATGGACTTCGTGGCCGGCAGCTTCTCGGCCGACTCCTCCCAGTAGCGCTCGCGGTTCGCCTCGAGGTCGCGGTCGTCCATGTCCGCGATCCCCTGGATGAGCACCATGGGCGGGTCGTCGAGGCCGCTCCCGGTCGGGTCCGAGAACAGCAGCGCGACCTTGGGGTTGGCGCGAGCGTCGTAGGCCTTCTTCGGGTAACCGAGCCCGGTCGTGATGTCGACGCACCCCTCCTCCCGGTGGTGGTACGGCGTGACGGGCCACGTGATCGGCTGGCCGTGACGGTCGATCGTCGTGTACTCCGTCGTGATGAAGCGATCGAACACATCGCACACGGCGTCGGGCAGGGCGGCGGCGGTCATCGGAGACGATTCAACCAGCCGGGCCGCAGACTTGCCAGAGACCCAGCCCTGCTCGACGGGCCGCGCGTGCGCCCGCGCGGAACACGTCGGCGAACGCCACGTTCGGCGGAATGGTGAGCGGCTGCGCGTACCCCCTGTTGATCATCACGCGGTTGAGCATGCGCCCATCCGGGAGCCAGACGTAGGCGAGCAGCCGGCCGTAGCGGTCGCGCTCCTCGATGCCGACCCGGTAGCGGACGCGGGTCCCGATCGGCAGGAGGCGCGCCGCGAACTGCGACGCCTCCCGGCCGAAGCACTCGACACCGCCGTAGACCTCCGGCGTGTCGATCCCGATCAGCCTCACGGACCCGAGCGCGCCGAGCCTGATCGTGTCGCCGTCGGTCACCTTGGTTACGCGCGCGAAGCCGTGGCCGGGTATTTCCCGCGGAGCATCGTCGGAGCAGCCTGCGATCAGGAGCACCAGCAGGGGGACGAGAACTAGGCGCGCGAAAACCAAGCCTCGCAAGGACGCAGGGAGCGGACAGTGCTCCGCACGTCCGCGACCGAGGACGCCGCGAGGCGCAGGTTTGCAGCCTCCTAGTTCTCGGAGCCGAGGCGGTCCCAGCAGTAGAGCTCGAGGGCCTCTGCGGCCAGCTCC
>Ga0299913_10006622_pt1 | contig 10045 bp, 9 predicted proteins | sample RVTome_9_FD_201360 | JGI IMG/M metagenome (GOLD analysis project Ga0299913, IMG submission 201360) | Soil microbial communities from uranium-contaminated site in the Upper Colorado River Basin, Wyoming, United States - RVT155D38 (version 2) ... | reverse complement strand
CGAGCCGGTCGCCGAGGCCGACCGCGGAGATCAGCTGCGTCAGCCAGTCGCGGTCCGCCTTGCGGCCGGCGAGCGTGAGCGGCAGCAGGATGTTCTCCTCGGCGGTCAGCACCGGCACGAGGTTGAAGGCCTGGAAGACGAAGCCGAGCCGGTCGCGCCGCAGGCGCGTGAGCGCCTTGTCGTCGAGGTTCGCCAGCTCGGACCCGTCGACGACGACCGAGCCCGCGGTCGGGCGGTCGAGGCCCGCGAGCAGGTGCATCAGCGTCGACTTGCCGGATCCGGAGGGGCCCATGATGGCGGCGAACTGGCCGCTCGGGAACGCGGTGGTGATCCCGCGCAGGGCGTGGACGGCCGTCTCGCCCTCGCCGTAGACGCGGCGGAGGTCGGAGGTGCTGACGATCGGGCGCGACGTCGTGTCGGTCATGCAAACAGCATCGTCGTCGCACCCGGGACCATCCGTGGGGATGGCTTGTGAACCGCGGGTACGGCTAACCGCACCCGGCGGCGGCTAGTCGCCGGCGCGCAGGTAGGCGAGCACGGCGAGCACGCGCCGGTGGTCCTCGACCGTGGGTGTGAGGTCGAGCTTGGAGAAGATCGAGGTCACGTGCTTCTCGACGGCGCGCTCGGTCACCACCAGCGCCTCGGCGATGGCGGCGTTCGAGCGGCCCTCGGCCATCAGCCCCAGCACCTCGCGCTCGCGCGCCGTCAGCGCCTCGAGCGGGTCCTCGCGCCGGCGGCGGCCGAGCAGCAGGGCCACGACCTCGGGGTCGAGCGCCGAGCCGCCGCCCGCCACGCGGCGCACGGCGTCGGTGAACGTGTCCACGTCCGCGACGCGGTCCTTGAGCAGGTAGCCGGTGCGCTCGGTCGATTCGGACAGCAGCTCGAGCGCGTACGCCTCCTCGACGTACTGCGACAGCACCAGTACCGCGGTGTCCGGGTGCTCGGCGCGGATCCGGTGGGCGGCGCGCAGCCCCTCGTCGGTGTGCGTGGGCGGCATGCGGACGTCGACCACCGCGACGTCCGGATGGTGGGCGCCGACCTTGCGCAGCAGGTCCTCGGCGTCGCCCGCCTGGCCCGCGACCTCGAAGCCCGATTCCTCGAGCAGGCGCGAGAGACCCTCGCGCAGGAGCACGGAGTCGTCGGCGATCACGACACGGACGGGGGAGTCGTTCATACGGGGATCTCGGCGCGCAGCCTAGTGCCTGACCCGGCGGGAGAGTCGAGCAACATCCGGCCATCGAGTGCCGAGACCCTGTCGACGAGCCCGCGCAGGCCCGACCCGCGGTCCGGATCGGCACCCCCGATGCCGTCGTCGGCGACCTCGACGACGGCGTGCCCGTTCAGGCGCGTCACGCTCACCGTCGCCTGGCTCGCGTGCGCGTACTTGACCACGTTTGTGAGCGCCTCGGCGACCACGAAGTAGGCGGCGGCCTCAATCGGCTCCGGCAGGCGGTCGGACGGAAGGTCGGCCAGGTCGACCCTCATCGGCGCGCGCCCGGCGAGCGCCTCGAGCGCCGCGCCCAGCCCGCGGTCGGACAGGATCGCCGGATGGATGCCGCGGGCCAGCTCGCGCAGCTCGCCGAGCGCGAGCGTGAGCTCCTGCTGGGCGGCGCCGAGCAGCTCGTCGGCCTTGTCGGGCTCCTTGCGGACCTTGGCCTGCGCGAGCCGGAGCGTGAGCGAGAGCGCCACCAGGCGCTGCTGGGCGCCGTCGTGCAGGTTGCGCTCGAGCCGCCGGCGCTCGTCGGTGCCGGCCTCGACGATCCGGGCGCGCGAGGCGCGCAGCTCCTCGACGCGGGCGCGCAGCTGCGCCTGCAGGCGCTCGTTCTCCATCGCCAGGCCGGCGGCGGCCGCCACCGAGCCGAGCAGCTCGGGGTCCTCGCACAGTGACCGGTCGTGCACGATGGCGCCGACGCGGCGGCCCTCGAGCTCGACCGCGGTGCGGCCGCGGGCGGGGTCGTCTTCCGCCGGCAGCTCGACCGCGTGGCCGTCGGAGTCGACCCAGCGGCCCTTGTCGTCGAGCCAGAAGGCGAGCTGGAGCGACCGGTCGCCGAGCGCGTCCGCCAGGCGGCAGCGCAGCGTCCCGGTGCCGGGGGCCTCGCCGAGGCGCAGGAGCAGCTCCGACACGGCGCCGGCGCGGGCCACGCGGCTGCGGACGAGCCCGATCAGGAACACCCACGGCACCGAGGCGAACACGAGCAGGCTGAGCCAGCCGAGCAGGTCGGTGAGGCGCGAGATGCCGGCCGCGTCGGTGCCGAGCGCGGTCGCGAGCACCACCAGCATCGCCACGCCCGACCACAGGACCGGCGCCATCGCACGGCGCTGCGGAGCCGTGGCGGCGCGCCAGTGGCGGATGAGGATGACGAGCACGACGGCGACGATCGCCACCCCGATCGCCGACATGAGCGCGTTGAAGACGTCCCGCAGGGTGTCGTTGCGCTCGATCAGCAGCGCCGACTCGGGGCAGTCCGCGCAGCTCTCCAGCATGCGCTCGCTGAAGCCCCACAGCAGCTGCGGCAGCGGGCCGACCACGCTCAGCGCGTAGCCGCCGGCCAGCAGCCACGCGTGCCAGCGCCGCCGGAGCCGCCCGTCGGGATAGGCCAGCAGCAGGTGCGCGAAGACGACGAAGTAGAGGCTGGCCAGCAGCACGCCGATCGTGAACACCACCGAGTCGTCCGACGCGGTCAGCGAGCCGAGCATGTAGGTGAAGCCGACGGCGGCCATCAGCGCGCCGAAGCGGTTCGCGGGCCGGCGCCACCACGCGTACAGGCCGGTGCCCACGAACGACCATGCGATCAGCAGGCCGATGGCGATGCCGGCCCCCGGATGGGGCGTATGGTCGGAGGAGACGATCAGGGCCGCCGCGGCGCCACCGGCCACCACCGCGGCCAGGGCGATCGCGACGAGGGCGCGGTTGAGGCTCGTCACAGGAGCTCCTGGAGCCGGTCGCCGGACAGCTCGGCCTTGGGCACGAAGCCGCGCGCGCCGGAGCGCATCACGAGCGGCCCGAAGTCCGACGAGTCGCGGCTGGAGACGAGGATCACGACCGGGCTGTCGTCGTTGCCGGTCAGGCGCGCGGCGACGTCGAAGCCGTCGATGTCGGGCAGCTGCACGTCGAGCAGGACGACCTCGGGTTGGAGGCGGCCCGCCTCCGTCAGCGCGGACGCCCCGTCAGCGGCCTCGCCCACGACGTCGAAGCCCTCCGCCTCGAGGAGGACTCGCGCAGTCGCGCGGAACGACGGATGGTCGTCCACGATGAGGACCCTGTGACCCACGATTCACAAGTCTGGTGACACTGAGTAAGGGCTGCCATACGGCTGGCCGTACCCACCCGGGTGGCTGCTCCCCGGCTTGGCCTACCCCGTTTGGGGGAGCGTCGCAGCAGCGATCTCCCGGAACGCGGCAGCCGGGTCGGACGCGCCGAACAGCGCGGTTCCCGCCACGAAGGCCGTCGCGCCGGCCGCCGCGCACGGGCCGGCGGTCTCCGCGTCGATCCCGCCGTCGACCTCGACGGCGATGCCCGGGCCGAGCAGCGCGCGCAGCCGCTCGAGCTTGCCGAGCGACGCCGGCAGGAACGCCTGCCCGCCCCACCCGGGGTTCACGGTCATGCAGAGGACGAGATCGAGGTCGGCCACGACCTCGGACGCCGCGGCCACCGGCGTCGCCGGGCACAGCGCCAGGCCGGCCGTGCAGCCGGCCTCGCGGATCGCCTGCAGCGAGTAGTGGACGTGCGGGGTCGCCTCGGCGTGGACGGTGATGTGGTCGGCACCCGCCTTCGCGAAATCGGAGATGTGGCGCTCGGGACGGTCGACCATCAGGTGGACGTCCACGAGCGCGCCGGCGGCATGGACCTGCTCGGCGAGCGCGTCCACGACGAGCGCGCCCATGCTGATGGGCGGGACGAAGTGCCCGTCCATCACGTCGACGTGGATGGTCTCGGCGCCCGCCTCGAGCACGGCGGCGACCTGCTCGCCGAGCCGCGCGAAGTCGGCCGCCAGGATCGAGGGGGCGACGCCGGTGGGGGTCATATGGGCTGGAGCATCGAGCTTCGGCAGTGGTTGCAGACGTAGAGCGCGGTGTCGGACATGCGCACGATCGTGGAGTGCTCGCCGCAGTTCGGGCAGACCGAGCGCAGCTCGAACCGGTGCAGGCAGTTCACGCAGCGGTAGCGGCCCGGCAGGTTCGTCGGCCGCAGCCACGGCTCGTGGCACGACGGGCAGACGTCGCCGAGGTCGACGTGGTCCTCCGTCATGACCGCCGCAGCCGCGCGACGAAGAAGCCGTCCGTGCCGTCCCGGTGCGGGAGCGTCTGCAGGAAGCCGGGCACCCCCGGATGGTCCCAGACGGGCAGGTCGGACGGCATGCGGTCGGCCGTGAAGTCGCTCCGGCGCTCCAGGAAGGCGGCGATCGTGCGCTCGTTCTCGGCCGGCGAGATCGTGCACGTCGAGTACACGAGCACGCCGCCGGGCCGCAGCGCGACGGCGGCGGCGTCGAGAATGGCTGCCTGCGTGGCGGCCAGGGCCACCGGCGCGTCGGCGGCCTTTCGCCAGCGGACGTCGGGGCGCGCGGCGAGCGTGCCCAGGTCCGAGCACGGGGGGTCGACGAGCACGCGGTCGTAGCCGGCGGCCTCCTGCGGCGCGGCGGCGTCCGCGGTGCGGACCTCGACGCAGCTCGCGCCCATCCGGGCGGCGGTCCGCCTGAGCGCCTCGGCGCGGCCGGCGTGCCGCTCGACGGCGACGACCCGGCCCTCGTCGCCCATCAGGGCGGCCAGGTGGGTGGTCTTGCCGCCGGGTGCGGCGCACAGGTCGAGCACGCGCTCGCCGGGTTGCGGCGCGAGCGCGCGGGCGACCGCCATCGCGGCCCGCGACTGCGGCATGAACAGGCCCAGCTCCCACAGCGGCGAGGAGAACGCGTCGAACGGCGCCTCGAGCACCAGGCCCTCGGGCAGGCGGTCGGCGGCGTGGGCGCCGACGGGCAGCCGCTCGCGCAGCTCGGGGGCGGCGATCCGCAGCGTGTTGGCGCGGACGGCGGCCTCGGCCGGCTCGTTGCCGGCCGCCATCAGGGCGCGGGCGGCGTCGGGGCCGAGCACGTCGAACCACAGCTCGGCGATCCAGACCGGGTGCGAGTGCTTGAGCGCGGCCTCCGCCGGCGTGCCGTCGGGCAGCGCCGCGACGATCGCGGGCGCCTCGCGGGCGGCGCGGCGCAGGACGGCGTTGACGAGCCCCGCCCCGCCCCGCGAGTCCCGCTTGGCCAGCTCGACGGACTCGCCGACCGCGGCGTGCGCGGGGACGCGGTCCAGGAAGGCGAGCTGGAGCACGCCGAGCCGCAGGGCGGCCAGGACGGCCGGCTCGAGTCGCTCGACCGGGCGGCTCGCGAGCCGCTCGATCACGTGGTCGAGCGTCGCGCGCCGCTGGACGGCGCCGTAGGCCAGGCGGGTGGCGAGCGCGCGGTCGCGCGGCGAGAGGCGGCGGCGCCCCGCCTCGCCGTGCAGCGCCCGGTCGGCGAACGCGCCCTCCTCGGACACGCGACGGATGACCGCGTACGCGCACGCGCGTGCGGGCGAGATCGGGCTACCCTGGCTCACGGCGCCGAGCCGCGGGGGTCGGGCGACGACGCCGTCACGAGCCGTCCGTTCATGGCACCGCCGCTTCGGGCATGATGCTCGCGGGACGCTGTAGGGGGCGTGCCACCGGTTTCTGGGTTTTCAGATTCGCGCAATTTACCTGGGTTTCCAGGGCGTTTGCGGCGGCCCGTCGAACGTTCGTCCATTTCGGCGCCGAAACGCTCAAAGATCATGGCGTCAGGGCTAAAGCACCCCGTAGAACTTGCCGATGGTTGCCTCGGAAGGGGAATCTGAATGTCGCTGACGAACACCAATCGCGAGGCCTCGGGCACTGTCCGCCCGCTGGCGCTGCGCGATCTGAAGTTCGCCGGCACCGTGGCAGCCGGACTGGTCGCTGGGGTGCTCGGCGTCGGAGCCTTGAGCGCTCCACTGCTCGGTTGGACCAGCTGGCCCGAGGAGCTGCAGCCCGGCGCGGACGACGCAACCGTCATCATGAGGCAGGGTGAGCGTGCCGCGCCCCCGGCCGATCCTCGCCAGCGCTCCGGCGCCGGCCAGGACGGTGGGACCGTGGCGATCGCCGGCCCCGGCGGGACGACGTTGATCGTGCCCGCCGGCGAGGGCGGCGGCGCGGTCGTGCCCGTGTCCCTCACGACCGGCGGCAGCGGCGGCGGTGGCGGCGCCGGCGGCGCCGGCGGCGGCGGCGGTGGCGGCGCCGGTGGCGGTGCCGACGGCGGCGCGATCCGCGTCGGCAGCGGCGGCACGAGCGACGGCTCCGGCAACGGCTTCGACGGCTCCGGCTTCACGCCGCCGGACCTCGACGACATCGACGGCGACGGCATGCCCGACGTCTGGGAGGATCGCAACGGCCTCGACCGGCAGCGCGCGGACGACGCGCTCGACAGCGACGGCGACGGCATCCCGAACGTCGACGAGTACCGCGTCCGCACGTCCCCGCAGAGCCAGGACAGCGACGGCGACGGCATCCTCGACGGCGACATGGACTCCGACGGCGACGGCGTGCGCAACGCGGTCGAGGTGCGGACCGGCTCCGATCCTGCGCTCCGCGACACCGACAACGACGGCATCGACGACGGCGCGGCCGACCCGGACGGCGACGGCATCCCGAGCGCCAGCGAGGAGCGGGCCGGCACCGACCCGGGCACGCCCGACCCGACGCCCGAGCAGCCCGTCGACACCGACCCGACCGACACGCCCCCCGAGGTCCCGCCGACCCGCGGTGACGGCCCCGTGGCCACCGAGCCCGACCCGGTTGACGTCGAGGAGCCGTCGGACGACGACGACGAGCCCACCCCGACGCCCGAGCCCGAGGCCCCGGTGGAGGAGCCGACCGCCCCGATCGCCCCGACCACCGAGCCCGAGGGCCCGGCGGACGAGACGGCCGAGCCGCAGGACTCGCCCGAGACCCAGGCCGAGCCGAAGGATCGGGTCGAGAAGGCCGCCGAGTCGACGAACCAGGTCGAGAAGGCCGCCGAGCCGAAGGATCGGGTCGAGAAGGCCTCCGAGCCGAAGAACCAGGTGGAGAAGGCCGCCGAGCCGACGAACCAGGTGGAGAAGGCTGAGCCGAGCGACCCGGTGGAGAAGCCGGCTGAGCCGGCTGCCCCGGCGCCCGAGCCGAAGGCCGCGGCGGACGAGCCCGCCCCCGCCCCCGCGGCGGAGGCCCAGCCCGCTCCGGCCGAGGCCGCCCCGGCCCCGGCTGCTCCGGCGCCGGCCGCCGCCCCCGCGCCCGCGCCCGCCCCGGCCCCGGCGCCCGCCCCCGCGGCGGCCGCTCCGGCGCCGGCCGCGCCGGCTCCGGCTCCCGAGCCGGCCGCCGAGGCCGCCCCGGCCGCCGAGGCGCCCGCGCATCCGGCCGCCTGAGGCACGATCGCACCGCTTCCGAACCGGCCGCCCCGAGCGGCCGGTTCTCGTTGACGGCTCAGGTCGCCGCCAGCGGGGGAACGCGGAAGTCGGTCAGGCGGCCGTCGGGCCGCCCGCGCAGCCAGTCGGCGGCAGCCATGGGACGGCCCCCCGGCGGCCGGATCTCGGTCAGCTCGAGGGCGCCGCCGGCCGCGCCGAGCAGCAGCCGCCCGTAGTCGGCGCGCACGTGGCCCTGCTCCGGGCCGCCGTCCGCGACGCGCGCGGAGATTACACCGAGGAACTCGCCGTCGGGGAGCGGGATCCGGGCGCCGATGTGCGGCCGCAGCGCGCGCACGACGCGCTCGAGCTCCTCCGCCGGGCGCGCGGGCGCGAGCGTGCGGTCGGCCGCCTCGATCTTGTGCGCGTAGGTCACGAGCCGCTCGTCCTGCTCGGTGTAGGGAGGCCGCTCGTCGAGCGCGCGGACGAGCAGGTGGCCGCCGAGCCGCTCGAGCCTGGCGGCGAGCGTGCCGTAGTCGTCGTCGGCCCGGATCGGCTCGGCCTCCTGGACGCACACGGCGCCGGAGTCGAGCCCTTCGGTGACGCGCATGATCGACACGCCGGTCCGCTCGTCGCCGGCCATGATCGCCCGCTCGACGGGCGCGGCGCCGCGCCAGCGCGGCAGGAGCGACGGGTGCACGTTGTTCATCTCGAAGGCCGACAGCAGCGGCTCCTTGATCAGCACGCCGTACGCGCACACGCACGCCACCTCGGGCCGCGCGGCGGCGATCCGGTCGAGCGGCTCGGGCTCGTGCAGCCGCTCGGGCTGGATGACGTCCAGCCCCAGCTCGCGCGCACGGACGGCCACCGGCGGCGGCGAGAGGTGGCGCCCGCGGCCCTTGCGGCGGTCGGGCCGCGTGACGACCAGCGCCGGCCGGTGCGGGCTGTCGGCCAGCCGCTCGAGCACCACGGCGGCGAACTCCGAGGTGCCGAGGTAGACCGTGCGCACTACGCGCTGACGGCGGGCGGCTCGGCCGGCGGGTGCCCGGCCAGGGCTTCGCGCATCGCCCGCATCGCCTGCTTGCGCTGGTCGCGGCTGGTGCGGTCGAGGATCAGCACGCCGTCGAGATGGTCGACCTCGTGCTGGATCACGCGCGCCTCGAGACCGGACGCCTCGACGAGCAACTCGGCGCCGTGCTCGTCGCGCGCGCGCACGCGGACGCGGACGGGCCGCTCGACCTCGACGCCGACCCCGGGCAGCGACAGGCAGCCCTCCTCCAGCGACTCGACCTCGTCCCCGCTCCACTCGATCTCGGGGTTGACGAGCACGCCGAGCGGCGCGTCCGGGTCGACGCGGTAGACGAGCAGCCGGTGCATGACGCCGAGCTGCGTGGCCGCGAGGCCGATGCCCAGCGCGTCGTCCATCAGCTCGCCCATGCGGCGCACCTCGTCGGCGAGCGCGTCGTCGAACACCTCGACGGGCCGCGCGCGGGTCCGCAGCGCCGGGTCGCCGTACTTGCGCACGTGGCGCAGCGCGGTCTCGCGGCGGGCGCGGGTCGCGGGATCGAGCCGGTCCGCGGGCTCCTGGGCGTCGTCGGTCGGGGCGGTCTGCTGCTCCTGCGCCATGAGCAGTCGAGTCTAGCCACGCCCTGGTGTCGGATCGCGGTGTGATGGATGCGGCCCTGCCTTCCGATCACGTTCAGGCCGGCCGCGTTCGAACGGCAAACCGGAAGGACCCTGATGCCCATCTGTCCGCGGCCGTGTGAGCCGTGCACGCACGAGGGGCCGCACACGCTCAACGCCGCCGAGATGTTCGCCGGCGCCTCCTTCACGGCATGGCCGACCGCGCTGATGGCCGCCTGCGCGGGGGCGACGCAGGATCGTCCGATGATCCTCGTCATCGACGCGCTGCTGGCCGCGCGGCGCGTCGATGGAGGAGTTCCTCCGAGGCGCTCTTGTCGACGATCATGCCTTCGTGACGACGGCGCTGCGCATCATGGCGTCGGAGTTCCGGAAGGCGTTGAGCGCCCAGTAGGTCATCGAGGCGATCGGTCACGGTGCGACGGCCCGCGGCAGGATCGAAAGCCGGGCGGGCGTGAAGGGCAACACGCTGGATATGTGCTGAAGGCACTGACCGACGCCAAGAGGATGGTCGAGCGCCGCACCCCGTATGCGGTGCCCGCCGGCACGAAGTTCGCCCTCTACACGATCGTCGATCCGTACCTGCGCTTTCGATGACCAGCCGGGCATCTGCTGCGCCGGGAACGGCGGATCCGGCGCGGCCGTCAGGTCGCCGCAGCCGCGGGCGATCTCCGCATGTGCGGTCCGACGAACCGCAGCCGCGCCGGGGTCGACGACGACGTCGAAGCCGACCTGGTGCTGGGACCCGACGAGATCGTCGCCGCCTGGGCCTGACCGCCGGCGGACGTCCGGTCGGCGCCCATGCACGAGCGCCGCAAGACGCATCCACTCCGCATGACCCCAGCTCACGAAACCCGCGTGCTTCGTGATCGCCCGGACGTGTCGATGCGTCGGGCAGACGGTACCCGAGCCGCGGCGGGCGCCTGCGCGCGATCGGAATACGAAGCCGCCCCGCGGCGTCGTAGGAAGCACGCCCAGTCTCGACCAGGAGCGT
>Ga0299913_10006620_pt1 | contig 10046 bp, 13 predicted proteins | sample RVTome_9_FD_201360 | JGI IMG/M metagenome (GOLD analysis project Ga0299913, IMG submission 201360) | Soil microbial communities from uranium-contaminated site in the Upper Colorado River Basin, Wyoming, United States - RVT155D38 (version 2) ... | reverse complement strand
GGTTGAGAACCGGCCGGGCATGGACTGGGTGGTGGAGCGGGCTCGTGACCTCAATGAGCGCTGGTCGCCTCGCTGCTTGGTAGTGGATGCGGGCGGCCCGGCCGGCTCGCTGATTCCCGATCTGGAGCGGGCGCTGGGCTGTGAGGTCGTCAAGCCGAAGGTCCGCGAGATTGCGCAGGCCTGCGGCTCCTTCTATGACGCGGTCGCGTCGGGCGACATCGTGCATCTGGACCAGGCGCCCCTCTCGACGGCGCTGGCGGGCGCGAGGAAGCGCGACTTGGGCGAGGCGTGGGCGTGGGCGCGCCGCGGCGTGGGCGTGGACATCAGCCCGCTTGTGGGGGTGACGCTGGCCCGCTGGGGGCTGACGGCGGAAGTCGAGGAGCCGGACGAGGAGGTTGAGCCATGGGTCGCGTTCAGGTGAGCGGTAGGGCGCGCGCCCGCTTCGGTGTCCTTGTCGGCGGTGCGACCGCGTCGGTGGGCGTCGGTATGGCTGTGAGCTTGGCTGTGGGACTGGTGGTGGGCGGCGCGCTGTTCGCGGCCTGGTGCCTGTTCCTGGCCGATGTGGACCCTGCTGAGGGCAGCGGGAAGGTGGGACGCCCGTGACGAGTCTGTGGCGGGCAATGCGCGGGCGTCCCCCCGAGCGGGAGCGCGCAATCGCGACGATCGACGACTACGCGCAGGCCTTGCAGGAGTCGCTGGGTTACGGCAGCTGGTCGACGCTGGGCATGACGCAGACGCAGCCTGGTCATGTCGCTGAGCGGGCTCCGAGCGACTTCCCTGGCTACGCGACTCTGTTCGCGACGAATCCGGTGATCTGGGCGTGCATGTCAGCGCGACAGGACGTGTTCTCCGCGACGAGGTTTCTGTGGCAGCGACTGAACAAGGGGCGACCGTCGGAGATGTTCGGTTCGTCGGAGCTGCGGTTGCTGGAGGAGCCGTGGGTGGGCGGCACGACGCAGGATTTGCTGGCCCGGGTGATCCAGGACGCAGACCTCGCGGGCAACTCCTACTGGGCACGGTCCGACGACGGCGACCTCGTGCGGCTGCGGCCGGACTGGGTGCAGATCGTGCTGGAGCGCCGCCCGTTCCGTGGCGGCCACATGGGCTATAAGCGGCTCGGCTACCTGTACCAGGAGCCGGACGGCGACCCTGTGCCGCTGCTCGTGGACGAGGTTGTGCACTTCGCGCCGAAGCCGGACCCGCTGGGCAACTTCCGCGGCATGTCGTGGCTGACGCCGATCCTGCGGGAGACCGCGAACGACAACCTGATGGCCTCGCACAAGCGCCGGTTCTTCGAGAACGCGGCCACACCCAACATGGTGGTCAGGCTGGCGCGCGAGGTGATGCCGGAGGCGTTCGAAAAGTTCGTCGCCAAGATGGACTCGGCCCATAAGGGTGCGGAAAACGCCTACAAGACCATGTACCTGGGCGGCGGCGCGGACGTCACGGTCGTCGGCAAGGATTTCCAGCAGCTCGACTTCAGCGGAGTGCAGGGGGCCGGTGAAACGCGGATTGCTGCTGCGGCCGGCGTCCCCCCAATCATCGTCGGCCTCTCCGAGGGCCTGAAGGCAGCGACGTACAGCAACTATGGGCAGGCCAGGCGCCGGCTCGCGGACGGAACGATCCATCCGCTGTGGCAGAACGCCGCAGGGTCCTTTTCGCGGCTTGTGGCGCCGCCCGGCGGTGGCTCTGGCGCCGTGCGGCTCTGGTACGACGCGCGCGACGTCCCCTTCTTGCGGGAGGACCGCAAGGACGCAGCCGAGATCCAGGGCTTGCAGGCCCGCACGATCCGGGCGCTCGTCGACGCCGGCTATGACGCCGAGGCGGTGAAGCGCGCCGTGATGTCCGAGGACTGGGACCTCCTCACTCACACCGGCCTCTTCTCGGTCCAGCTACAGGCGCCAGGCGGTACCGGGCCGCCGACCGAGCCCACACCACCTGACGAGGAGGCGTAATGCCCCTGCATCCCGCGGCGCGTGACCTGGAAAGGTCGGCGCCGTTCTCATTTCAGCGAGCCGACGACGGCACCGAGGGCGACGGCCGCAGCCTGACGGGCTACGCCGCCGTGTTCGGTCAGGACTCGGAGATCGACTCGTGGGAAGGGATCTTCACCGAGACGATCCGCAAGGGCGCTTTCCGCAAGACGATCCGCGAGTCGACGCCGATCATGCAGTTCGACCACGGCCATCACCCGCTGATCGGTTCACTGCCCATCGGGTCGATAACCGAGCTGCGGGAGGACACCCAGGGCCTCTACGTCGAGGGCCGGATCACGGACAACTGGCTGATGCAGCCCGTCAGGGATGCGATCGCCGAGGGCTCCGTCAACGGCATGTCGTTCCGCTTCGAGGTCGTGCGCGAGGAATGGCGCGACCAGGCAGGCAAGCTCGTCAGGCCGGAGGAGGTTCTCGACCTGCTGTGGATGCCGGGCGACCGGGGCCCCCTGCGGCGTGAGCTGATCGAGCTGAAGTGCCGCGAGCTCGGCCCTGTCGTCTTCCCCGCCTACGCCGGCACTGAGGTGTCGATGCGGGCTCGCGGCATGGCCGACGAGCTGGTCCGTAGCGGCGACATGGCTCGGCAGATCCGCCAGTCCCTCGCCAGGGACGCTGCGGTCGCCACCGTTCCCGAAGACCCGGACCTGCGGCGTGAGGTGGCCACCTCACTGCTGTTCCCCACTGGCACTTCGTTCGCCCCGCCGTCCGATGACGGCAGGTTCCTGATGGGCGCCGCTGGTGCGCGTCAGGCAGAGGCCGCGCCGCCCATCGGGCACCCGGCACCCCAGGCCACCGATGGCGCGCCGCTCGAGCCTGAGCACCCGCCAGCCCCCAGCACTACCGACGCGCCGCCCTCCGATGGGCACCCGTCCACGCCCAACAACCCCAGTTCAGACCGGATCCGGAGCAACATCCGCGAGATCGCGGCGCTCATGAAGGACCGTCTGGCGCCCATCGTGAAGGACGAAGACTGATGGAACTGTCGCACTCCCAGGCGGTGATCCGCCTCAAGGACATCCAGACCGAGCTCGAGCGTCTCGGCGACAAGGACGACCTCACCGCACAGGACGAGCAGAGCTTCGACGAGCTCACCCGCGAGTTCGCCGAGGTCGACGACCACCGCCGCCAGCTCGAGCGCAAGTCGGCGCTCGAGCGGGTCCGGTCCGCCACCAAGACGACCGAACGCCGCCCCGCCGCCACGAAGATCGAGGGCGGTACGCCGACCTCGTCCCGTGACGGCTACGACGTCGACCCGATCCTGAACCCCGACTCCGTCGAGGACCAGCGGTTCCGCAACCCGTGGGACCTGTCCGAGGTCCGCACCTTCGGACGTCCCAAGGGGCAGATCGGCCAGGAGCTCCGCTCCCGCGCGCTGTCCGCGATCGAGAAGATGTCCGGCGCGGACGACCGCGTCCGCCAGGCCGGTACGCAGATCGTCGAGCGGTGGGACGACGGCGACTCGCGTATCGCCAAGCTGGTGCTGGCGACCTCGAGCCCGGAATACATGCGGGCGTGGTCTAAGTGTGCTGCGGGCAAGGGGCACATGCTGTCTCAGGACGAGCAGCGCGCCCTCGAGCGGGCGATGTCGCTGACGGACAACGCGGGCGGCTACCTCGTCCCGTTCCAGCTCGACCCGACCGTCATCATCACGGCGAACGGCTCCCGGAACCAGATCCGTGAGGCGTCCCGCACGGTCGTCGCCACCGGCGATGTGTGGAACGGCGTCTCCTCCGGCGCGGTCTCCTGGTCGTGGGACGCGGAAGGCTCCGAAGTCTCCGACGACTCGACGACCTTCGCGCAGCCGACTGTTCCCGTGCACAAGGCGGCCGGCTTCGTGCCGATCTCCATCGAGGCGCTGGAGGACGAGGCCAACGTCACCCAAGAGGTGGCCAGGCTCCTGGCGTTCGGCAAGGACACTCTCGAGGCCGCGGCGTTCACCACGGGCTCCGGCTCCGGCCAGCCGACCGGCATCGTGACGGCTCTGGCGGGAACCTCGTCCGAGGTCGCACCGACCACCGTGGAGACGTTCGCCGCGGCGGACATCTACAAGATGGACCAGGCGCTCCCGGCCCGCTACCGGGCCAACGCGTCGTGGCTGGCGAACCGGGCGATCTACAACCTGATCCGCCAGTTCGACACCGAAGGTGGCGCGCAGATGTGGGAGCGTCTCGCCGCCGACGTTCCTCCGATGCTGCTGGGCCGCCCGGCTCTCGAGGCCGAGGACATGGACGGCGCGTTCAGCGCTGCCGCTACGGCGGACAACTACATCCTCGCCTACGGCGACCTGCAGTCCTACGTGATCGCAGACCGGGTCGGGATGACGGTTGAGTTCATCCCGCACCTGTTCGCCACCGGCAACAACAGGCCGTCCGGTTCGCGCGGCTGGTACGCGTACTACCGCGTCGGGGCAGACGTGGTGAACGAGGGTGCGCTTCGCCTCCTCAACGTCGAGACGACTGCCTGATCCCACGTAGCGGCACGGCAGGGCCTGAGGATCGCCTCGGGCCCTGCCCGTCGCGGAAAGGAACGTAATGGCGATCAAGCGATGCAAGGCGTCGTTTGCCGTATCGGCGAACGGTGTGCCGCGCATGGTCACGGCCGGGCAGCTCGTGGACGCGAACGACCCGGTCATCAAGGGGCGCGAGGCTCTGTTCGAGGACGTCGAGACGTTCATGTCCGACAAGGCCGCGCGCCAGGCCCCGAAGGTGGAGCAGGCGACTGCCGAGCCAGGAGAGAAGCGGTCTGTTGCGCCGCCGCGCGCACCGGCGAAGAAGACCGCGGCGAAGCCGCAGTCGACGGACAAGGGCGCGGCCGCGCCGGAGGGGAAGTCGTCGTGAGGCGCTCGGTCTACAACACGCTCGTCGCGAAGCCGACGATCGCGCCCGCGCTCATCGCAGCGACCGAGACGGGTTCGACGGTGGACCGTCTTGTCGATGGGGATGCGGCCAGGTCGGCGATGATCCTCATCCACGCCGGGGTGGTCACGGACGGCACGCACACCATTGAGGTGCAGGACTCGCCGAACGGGTCGGACTGGACTGCCGTGGCGGCCGAGTTCCTGCAGGGCACGGAGCCGGCGATCACGCCGTCGAATGACGTGCAGGTGCATGAGATCGGCTACACCGGTCATCAGCGGTATCTGCGGGTCGTGTCGACGGTGTCGGGGTCGCCTGCCACGGGCGGCGTGTACGGCGCGACGGTGCTCCTGGGCTACGGCCGGAAGCTGCCGCCGACGAGGGCCTGATGCCCGGCTTCGGCATGCTGCAGGACGACTTCGACGACGACGCGCGGGACACCGTGCTGTGGTCGGGCTCGTATGGGGACGTCGTCGAGGAGACGGGACTAGCCCGGGTTCCCTGCTCGACGGCGTTCTCTGCCTATCAGTCGGCACCGATCTACACGTTGGCCGGCTCGCAGGCTTCATGCCGCGTGGTCGCTCCGGATGCGGGCGGCGCGACGGTGGAGGCGCTCGCCGAGCTCCTGATCATCACTAGCACTGGTGGCACGGATGGCGGGTTCAGCATCAACGCGGTGTCCGGGCAGATCTCATGTGTGTCCCGGTCCGGCTACTTCGACGGATCGGCCGTAGTGCTCGCCTATTCGCCGATTGATCACGCGTGGCTGCGGCTTCGCGAGTCGGCGGGCGTCTTGTACTGGGAGACGTCGCCGGACGGCGTGATGTGGACTTCGCGTCGCTCGGGCGCGTCGCCGGTCTGGGTTTCTGACGTGAACCTGAGCGTCATCATGGCGGGCCACCGCAACAACGGCATCGACGACTACGCCGAGTTCGACAGCTTCAACATCACCCGCGCCGGGGACCTTGCTGCGCCCGCTCGAGATGCAGCCGGACTCGGACCGCTCGCCCGGACTGGCTCAACTTTGAGCGGAGGCTGACATGCCGTTCGATCTCGGCGAGGTGGTGCCGCTCGGCACGACTGTGCGGGACGCCGCTGGCGACCTGGCGAACGCTGGCCTGATGGCTGTGACGGTTACCCTGCCGGACGGTACAGCCGACATCGAGTCTCCCGTTGTACCGACATCCACGGGCGTCTACGCCTACGACTACGCGACGACCCAAGCCGGCCGACACGCCGTCCGATGGGTCGCCACGGGGATCAACGCCGGGGCGTACACGGACAGCTTCGACGTGCGTGAGGCTTCCCCTCCAGCGATCCTGTCCTTGGCCGACGCCAAGAAGCACCTGAGCAAGACGGGTACCTCCGACGACGATGAGATCCGCAGCTGGGTCGAGTCCATCACTGCTGGGATCGAGGGCCTGTGCGGGCCGGTCATCGTGCGCACTGTGACAGAGCGGCACGACGGGCGCCGCGTTCCGCTGATCGCTCTGCGTCACACCCCGGTCCTGACGGTCTCGTCAGTGGCGGCGATCCTCACGGGCGGGACCACGTACACGGTCTCCGATCTGGACGTGGACACTGTGACGGGCGTGGTGCAGCGTAAGGACGCCGGCACGCTCACCGGCCCGCTGAGGGTGACGTACACGGCGGGTCGGCGGATCGTGCCAGCGGCTATGTCGTCTGCGGCTCGGATCATCCTGCAGCACCTGTGGCGAACGCGGCAGGGACCGAGTCGGCCGCAGCGTGGCGTGCAGGACTTTGACGTCACGGAGCCGATTCAGGGCTTCGGCTACGCCATTCCCAACCGGGCGTTGCAGCTGCTCGAGCCATACCGCCTGCCTCCGGGGGTGGGGTGATGGCAACCTCAGCTGTACCCGCCGCGCTTGCGGCGCTGCTCGCGATCCTGCGCGCCGAGCCGGCCCTGGCCGACGTGCAGGTCGTCGACGGGCCGCCCACGACTGACCAGTCCGACGCCGACCTTGTGGCGGTCGGATGGTCTCTCGAGGGGGATCTGGCCGCCGAGGTGGCGCAGAGCTTCAACGCTGCCGGCGCCCGCACCCGCGACGAGGACTTCGACATCGCCTGCTGGCTCGACACATGGAGCGGTGACCAGGACTTCGCCTCTGCTCGGGCCCGCGCCTACGAGCTCCTCGCGGTGGTGGAGAACGCCATCCGAGCATCGGGGGCGAGCCCTACCGCGCCGACCTTGAACGGCGCGGTGCAGTGGGCGCACCTCACCCGCTACACGCTTCGCCAGTCACTCACCGACCAGGGCGCCCAGGTGAGTGTGCCTTTCACCATCACCTGCCGAGCCCGCATCTGACGTTCCCCTACAGAGGAGTACAGCCATGGCGCGTGTGCGCTTCATCGGCCGGGAGCCGGTCACCGTGCCGGAGCTCGGATCACGAACAGTCCAGCCCGACGAAGTCGTCGAGGTCCCCGATGCCCGATACGAGGGCTACGTCTGCCAAGTGACCACGTGGGAGCCGGTGGAAGAGCCGGGCGCCCGCGCTACGGCGAAGAAGGCCGCGGCTAAGGCCGCACCGAAGGGGAGTGACGACTGATGGCGATCGGTTCTGGTCTCGGCGCACAGCTCGGCATCGCCGCCGAGTCGTCCTACGGCACCTTCGAGGCGAGCTCGAAATTCATCGAGTTCACCAAGGAAAGCCTCGTTCTGAAGAAGACGACGGCTCAGTCGGCAGGTATCGCTGCGGGACGGCTGATGGCTCTGTCGTCGCGGCGGGTGGTGACGCAGCGGGAGGCGTCCGGCTCGATCGAGCTGGAGGTGACCAGCAAGGCCATGGGCTTGCTGCTGCAGGCGCTCATGGGGACCACGGTCACCCCGGTGCAGCAGGAGACGACTACCGCCTACCTCCAGACACACACCCTTGCGGACACGGCGGGCAAGTCGCTGACGGTCCAGAAGGGCGTGCCGCTGACCACGGGCACGGTGACGGACAAGACGTTCGTCGGCTGCAAGGTCATCTCGGCTGAGTTCTCGTGCGAGGTCGGCGGGATGCTCATGGCCACGTTTGAGCTCGACGGCAAGGACTGCGACGAGACGCAGACCCTGGCCACTGCGTCGTACCCGACGATGGCCCCGTTCCACTTCGGGCAGATGGCGCTGAAGACCGGCACCTTCGACTCTGAGACGGCGCTCGACGGCGTCCGGAAGGTCAGCGTAAAGATCGAGCGGCCGCAGGCAACGGACCGGTTCTACGCGAACCAGAGCGCGTTGAAGAAGGAACCCATTTCCAACGACCTGGTGAAGATCACCGGCAGCCTGGAAATGGACTACGTCGCCACAACCATCGACGACCTGCACACCAGCGACGGCGCAACCGCACTCGTGTGGGAGTTCATCGGCCCAGTCATCGAGACGACATACAACGAGACGTTCCGCATCTCCCTGCCGGCCGTGAAGGTCGACGACGCCCCGCCGACCGTCGAAGGCTTCGACGTCATCCGGCCCACCTTCAACTTCACCGCCCTGTACGACGGCACCAACGCTGTCGCCATCGAGTACATCTCCACCGACACCGCACTCTGACAGGAGGGGCGCGGCATGGCTCAGTCAGTCCAGATCGCCGGGACCGGGCAGCTCATCGAGCTGAGCCGCAGACTGAAGGCGGCGGGCGGGTCACGCCTGAAGGCCAACTTCGCACGTCGGGTGCGCAGGGCTGCTGAGCCACTGAAGGACGACCTGCAACAGACCATCCGCACCCTGCCCATTCGCAGTGAGGGCCGCAAGGCGGGAAAGCGTGGCGGCCCGTCTCCAACGACCCGGCCACTGCGACTGACACTGGCGCAGGGCGTTCGGATCAGCGTGCGCACGTCGGGAAATCCTGGCGCTCGCGTGTGGTTCGACAAGGATCTCATGCCAACGGATCTCCGGAATATGGCCTCCGCGATGAACTCGGCGAATGGCAGGATCCGCCATCCGGTGTTCGGCAACCGCAAGCGGTGGGCCAATCAATGGACCACGCCCCTGTGGTGGGACAAGACCGTCGCTTCCCACCGTGAGCGCATGACTCGCGAGATCGGGCGAGTCGTCGACGACGTCCGGAACAGCCTCAACTAGGAGCAGCGTTGATCATCGTCTACACGCCGGCCGGTGGCGAGCCGGAGCACTACGACGCCAGGACGCTGAAGGTGTCCGAGGTGTCCATCGTCTCCAGGACCATCGATCAAAAGTGGCCCGCCATCAAGGATGGCCTAGCCGAGGACGACCTGGACGCGATGCGCGGCATCGTCTGGGTCATCAAGAAGCGCAGCCAGCCGTCGCTCAGGTTCGGTGAGTTCGACCCGGGCGTGGACGAGATGGGTACCCGGCTCGACAAGACAGAGGTCGAGAACTACGTGCGGGAGGCGGTCGCCATCGCGTCGCAAGATCCCGACGTGACCGGCGCGGAAATCGCCCTCGCCCTGAAGGGGCTGCCTGCCGTCGCGTTCGACCCGGAGCACGCCGAGGCAACGATCAAGAAACTGTCCGAGGACCCAAAAGACAGCGGCGAGCAGCCGCCCCTCGAGGAGACCGACCAGCAGTCCCTGCCAGAGAGCAGCCTGGAATCGACGAGCAGCGAGCCGAGTACCTCGGTCTCTTCGCCTGCCGCTTGAACATGCCGCCCGACGTCATCGACCGCCAACGGGTCGAGGACTTCGAGCAGCTGGTCCGGTGGCTCGACCGTGACGTCGCAGACCAGCAGGCAGGAAGCGAGCAGCCGTGACGACGATGAACTTCATCCTGCAGGGACGCGACCAGCTCAGCCGCGTCCTGGATCGGGCCGGCGACTCGGCGAACCGGCTGCACCGCAGGATCAGCGCGGCAACGACGAACAGCTCGGGTGCGATCAACCGTTTCGCGCGCACGACAGCGGACCGGCTGGCGGCCGTGTCGTCGTCGCAGGATGCGGCCGGCAAAGCTGCTGAGGCGCTGAAGAAGTCCGTCATCAGCCTCGCCCCGGCGATCATCCCAGTGGCTGCCGCGATGGCGCCCCTGGTGGTGTCCACGGCCGCCGCGGGCGCGGCACTCGGCGTCTACACGGCGGCGCTCGGCCCGCAGATCTCTGCGATGGGCGAAGCGGTCACCGCCGAGCAGAAGTATCAGGACGCGGTCGAGGAGTCCGGCGCCAACAGCAAGGAAGCCGCAAAGGCCCAGGCCGACTACGCCAGGCAGCTGGCGAAGATGCCGCCC
>Ga0299913_10006619_pt1 | contig 10046 bp, 7 predicted proteins | sample RVTome_9_FD_201360 | JGI IMG/M metagenome (GOLD analysis project Ga0299913, IMG submission 201360) | Soil microbial communities from uranium-contaminated site in the Upper Colorado River Basin, Wyoming, United States - RVT155D38 (version 2) ... | reverse complement strand
CTCTCGCACAGTCCTCCCCATGCCCCGGTCCTCGGCCCCCAAGACCAAGCCGACCGGTGGCTCTAGAAGGTTAGACGCCCAGATATCGGTTCCTGCCTCCTCGTCGAGGCCCACGAGCCATATCCCAGCCGCACGAGCCTGGTCCAGGGCCCTGGACAGGTTGGTCGCCCGGGCGATGGGCACCACCTCCGCCGCCCCCGCCGAGACCCGCCTCACGGTGGCCGTGACCCCGGCAGCCCTCCGGGCGGGGATGACGATACCGGTGAAGCCCGCCACCTCGGCGGATCGGATCAGCGACCCGAGGTTGTGAGGGTCCGTGACCCCGTCGAGGAACAGCAGCGTCGCCCCGGGGGCCTCGAGCAGAACGGGCAGGTCCGCGTAGCGGAAGCGCCCGGTCTGGGCCACGACGCCCTGGTGGTTCTCGCCCCCGGCCAGCTTGGCAACCTCGGTGCGTGGCACCACCCGGACGGGCACGGCCGCGGCCGCAGCCCTCCGCTTGATCTCCTCGAGGACATCCGAGGGGGCCGACTCCTCCGCCATGAAGATCTTCTCCACCGGCGATCCGGCACGGAGTAGCTCGAGCACCGGTCTCCGGCCGGCGATCGAGCGATCGTCGGGGGACTCCGTCTCCCGCCTACTCCGAGCCACTCGACACGCGCCAGCGGGGCCCGGCCGGCGTGTCTTCGACCGTCACGCCCAGCTCGGTGAGCTTCTTGCGGATCCCGTCGGCGCGCTCGAACGCCTTCTCGGCGCGCGCTTGCTCCCTGAGCTCGAGCAGATAGTCGAGAACGCCGCCCAAGAGCTCCGACGGGGCCTCCTCACCTGCGAAAGTGAGACCCAGGGTCGTGGTCAGCTCGAGGAAGGCCGAAGCAAGAGCGATGAGCTCGGTGCGCGATTCGTCGTCACCGGTCTGCACCGCCTCGAGTCTCTTATTCCCTTCGCGGACGAGGTCGTGGATCGCGGCGAAAGCGATCGGAGAGTTGAAGTCCTCATCCATGGCATCAATGAAACGCTGCACATACGCGGGTCTGGCCTCGCCATCGGAAGCGTGTGCGCGTGTCTTTGCCGATGCCTGCGGCATCTCCTCGCCGAGCGCGTGCTTGCACGAGTCGAAGAAAGTCTTCCAGCGGTCGTAGCCCTGCGCCGCGTCGTGCAGCGTGTCCGGCGAGAACGTCACCTGGCTCCGATATGACCCCATCAGGGCCCAGTAGCGGACCGCCTCGGGAGGAAAAGTCTCGAGCGCGTCCTTCGCCAGGACCACGTTCCCGAGGGACTTGGACATCTTCTCCGCCTCCATCAACACGTGGGCCGCGTGCAACCAGTGCCTCACGAAAGGCTTCTCACCCGTCAGCGCTTCGGCTTGCGCGATCTCGTTCTCGTGGTGCGGGAAGATCAGGTCGACCGCGCCTCCATGGATGTCGAACCCCATCCCCAGGTACTTCGTCGACATCACGGAGCATTCGATGTGCCATCCCGGACGGCCGGGCCCCCACGGTGACTCCCACGACGGTTCCCCTTCCTTCGACGCCTTCCACAACGAGAAGTCGAGGGGATGCCGTTTCGACTCGTGGGGCTCCACGCGTTCACCGGCCCGCATGTCCTCGATCGTGCGGCCGGAAAGCGTGCCGTATCCCTCGAAGCTCTCGACTGCGAACCACACGTTGCCGGCAGCCTCGTAAGCGACTCCGTTCTCGATCAGGCCTTCGATCGCGGCGATCATCTCCGTGATGTGCTGGGTGGCACGGGTCAGGATGTCGGGAGGCATCGTGCCGAGAGACCGCATGTCGTTCTCGAATGCGACCTCGTACTTACTCGTGATCCCGTCCGTCGGCAGTTTCTCGATGTTGGCGCGTTCGATGATCCGGTCATCGACGTCGGTGTAGTTCATCACGTAGGTGACTTCGTAGCCACGGTAGATCAGATACCTGCGGATCTGATCGAACCAAACGAACGTCCGCGCATTGCCGATGTGGATGAAGTTGTAGACGGTTGGCCCACAGACGTACATGGATACGCGACCGGGTTCGCGCGTGTCCAGCTCGACGCTCGAGCGCACCAACGTGTCGTGGATCCGGATCGGCATCCGCTAACTGTATCGAGGCATCACGGGCGCTCGACAAGAGTCACCGCGATCGCGCCGATCCCTTCCCCGCGCCCGATGGCGCCCAGGCCATCGGTCGTCGTGGCCTTGATCGAAACCGAGTCCGGCGAGACGTCAAGGGCGCCGGCTAGGTTCCGCGCCATCTCGGCACGGAACGGGGCCAGCTTCGGTGTCTGGGCTATCACGGTGACATCGACGTTGATCACACTGCAACCCGCCGCGCGCGCGGCGATCGCACATTCCCTCAGGATCGCGATGCTGTCCGCGTCCTTCCACCGGTCGGTGTCCGGGAAACTGTCCCCGAGATCACCAAGACCTGCGGCCCCCAACAGGGCATCGGCCACCGCATGCGCCACCACATCTGCATCCGAATGACCGGCCAGTCCCTTGACCCCGGGGATCGTTACCCCACCAAGAACCAGCGGGCGGCGGCCCTCGTCGAAGGAATGTGAGTCGAACCCGAGCCCCGCCCGGATCACGGAAGCCTCCTCGCCAGCTGCTCCGCCATCGCGAGATCCTCCGGATGCGTGACCTTGATATTCGTGCGCGAGCCTTCGATCACACGAACGGTACCCCCGAACGTCTCGATCAACGCAGCGTCGTCGGTCGCCTCGATGCCGTCTGCTTCGGCGCGTCGGTGGACCATCCGTAACTTGTCGGTCCAGAAGGCTTGGGGGGTCTGAACCCTCCATAGCTGGGTTCGATCCACCGTGTGGAGAACGCGATCACCATCGACCCGCTTCACCGTGTCGTCTAGGGGGATCGCCGTGACCGCGCCATCGACCTCATGCAACCCGGCCAGAACGCGCCTGACGAGGTCCGGCGTCACGAATGGCCGAGCGCCGTCGTGAACGATGACACGATCGCCGTCTACCAGCGCCAGGCCTCTCGCCACCGAAGCCTGTCGCGTAGGTCCTCCGGAGGTGATCGTGAAGGGCTCACCCAGCAACGCGCGCGCCTCGTCCACGCGTCTCTCCGGAACGACGACGATCACCGGGTCGCAGCCCGCGTCGGCCAACGCGGACGCCGACCACGCGATCAGGGGACGGCCTGCAAGGTCGCGGAACTGTTTGGGAACCTCTTCGGCAGCGTTACGCGCTCGCTCCCCGCTACCTCCGGCGGCGATGATCGCCGCGGGTGCACTCAGTTAACCGAGAACCTCGTCGAGCAGCGCTTCTGCCTCTTCCTGGTCGACGCTCTTGGAGAAGCTCAACTCCGAAACGAGGATCTGCTTGGCTTTGGTGAGCATCCGCTTCTCTCCTGCGGCCAGCCCCTTCTCCTTGTCGCGCTGGTGGAGGCTGCGCACGACGTCTGCGACTTGGTAGATGTCACCGGACTTGAGCTTCTCGACATTCGCCTTGAAACGACGCGACCAGTTAGTCGTGTTCGTGGTCGGCTCGTTCTTCTTGAGGACCTTGAGGACCTTGGGGACTTCCTTCGCAGGTGTCACTTGCCTGAGTCCGACTTCCTCGGTCGAGTCGACCGGGACCATCAAGGTCAGATCACCGTAGGCGAGCTTGAGGATGAAGTACTCACGGAGCTCTCCGAAGAGCTCACGCTTCTCGAGCTGTTCGATGATCGCAGCGCCGTGATGTGGATACACAACCTTGTCGCCTACGCGGAAACCCACTCGATGATCCCTCCCTGCGCGACCAACCTAGGCGATACAACGCCTCGACCGAAGATGTCCGGCGATCGCCGGACTCGTTCCAGATTCTAACACGTCACGCGCGCGCGGGAGATGGTGCAGCACCGAGGGAATCGCGTTGCGCGCCCGCGTCTAACGCCTCGCCGATGTGGCTCACCGGTACGACTTCGATGTCCGCGCGCTGGGTCGCGTTCCCCTTGGGAACGAGCGCGCGTCTGAAACCCAAGCGGGCGGCTTCTGCGAGACGGCGTTCGACACCTTGGATGCGACGGATCTCCCCACCGAGCCCGAGCTCGCCGATCGCAACTAATGATGGATCGATCGGGTCCGCCGTGACTGCCGAGCGACACGCGAGTGCGATCGCGAGGTCACACGCGGGTTCCTTCACGGTCAAACCACCCGCGGCTGCTACGAACGCATCCTTGCCGGCCAACGAGATGTCGCCGTGCTCCAGGATCACGCCCGCGACGAGCATGAAGCGGCGCGCGTCCAGTCCGATCGTTACGCGCCGCGGCTGCGGTGCGGTCGCTTCGGTGACCAAAGCCTGTATCTCCACGAGCAGGGGCCGGGTCCCATCGAGAGCCGGGAACGCGACGGAGCCCGGTATCCCATCTCGGCGATCCTCCAGGAACATCGCCGAAGGATCTGCCACCGGCTCCAAACCCCGTTCCCCCATCACGAAAACACCGGTTTCGTCGCACGGCCCGAAACGGTTCTTGACGGCTCTCAGGAAACGAAGGGTGCCGGATCGCTCTCCGTCCAGAGTGAGGACCGTGTCGACGACGTGCTCGAGGGTCTTCGGGCCGGCGACCGAACCTTCCTTGGTTACGTGCCCCACCAAGACCACCGCGGTCCCGGTCCGCTTGGCCAACTCGACGAGACACGCAGAGCTGTGCCGGACCTGGGTGGGCGATCCCGGCGTCTGATCGAGGGACTCGTCGTGCAGCGTCTGGATCGAGTCGATCACCAGAACATCGGGCCGCCTTTCGTCGAGCGCCGTGACGGCGGCTTGCAAGGACGTCGAAGCAGCCACCTGCAATACGCCCGCGTCCATCTCGAGACGGGTGGCTCTCGACGCGACCTGCGCGAGAGATTCCTCACCGGTTATTAGCAAACAGTCTCGTCCGCTACGACCGAGCTCGGCTAAAGCCTCCAAGACGAGCGTTGACTTGCCGATCCCCGGCTCCCCTGCGAGCAGGATCACCGACCCCGCGACGATCCCACCTCCCAATACGCGGTCGAACTCACGGATGCCACACACGATCCGCTCGGGGGATGCGCCGGCATCGGACAGCCTCACGATCTCGAGCGCGGCCCCGCCGGCCGGCGCGGACGCGCTGCTCCATGCCCCGCAATCGGGACACCGTCCGAACCATTTCGCCGCGGCGAAGCCGCAGTCGCGGCACGAGAATCTCTCTGCCATGGCCCAACCCTAGGGAGAGGGTGCGACAGAAACCCAAATTTTCTACAGACGGGCGATACATCCGCCCGAACGTAGAAGATCTGGGCTACTCGGCGATCCGGAGGGCTACCGCGGGAGGGATCTGGGACGCTTGCTGGGCCGGCCATGCCGTCGCCGCGAGCGATGCGACCAAAGCTGCGCTCGTCAGGAGCGCGATCGAAGTCCACGGGACGATGAAGTCGACGTTCTCGCCGAACGAATCGGTAGCGATCAACTGCGACGCCGTGATGATCGCGAGCACGACGCCGATCAGGATCCCCTGCAGCGCGACAAAGCCGGCCTCGAGGACGAAGGCGCGCCGCACCTGATGGGGAAGGAAACCGAGCGACCGCAGCACGCCCACATCACGCCGACGCTCCCGAACCGCGCGAACCATAACCACGCCCAAACCCGCGATCCCCACGATCAGTCCGAGGGCGAGGTAACCCTCCATCAGACGGAAGAACTGCAGGTTCGCCTGTTGGAAATCCTCGACTATCGATCGGATCGGATCGGCCTCGACGCCGTTGGCCACGAGCTCACCTTGCATCCGCCGAGCGATCTCGACCATCCGGCCGGCGTCGTCGACCTTGATATAGAAGCGCGCCGGCGCCGCCTGCGCGCCGAGGAAACCGTCCATCGTCTCTCTCGAAACGTAGCTGCCGGAGAACGCGAAGTCGTTCTCGATGACGCCGATCATCTCGAGCTCGACGCGCGTACCGGTCACGGGGTCGATCGCAGCGACCGTCTCACCCGGCTCGAACGTCTGCTGCGGAGGCCCTCCCCCGGTTTGGAGGAAGAAGCTCGGCACGATGATCGTGTTCGGCTCGGCCAGGAGGCGTTGCCAGGTCTCCTCCTCGCCGACCCCTTCGACCCTCTTGACGAGATCGGGGGGGCCGCCGGTGACGAACTCTTCGTCGATCCCCGAGATGGTCCACGGGGCGGGCTCGTCCATATCGGGGAGATCGAAGAACGCATTACCAAAGCGAAGGACCGCGACCTCGCTCACTCCGTCGAACGACTCGAGGGCCACCTCGGTCGGAGGGTTGGTGCTGCTCGAGGTCGCGAGGATGTGGAAGTCGCCTTCCTTCTTGGTGGCCGAGTCGACCTGGCCTCCGAACACCGTCGTAAGCACGGCGATGAACGTCATCGTGAAGATCACAAGGGCGAACATCCCCAGGGTCAGACCCGTCCGCGCTCGGCGTGCCAGTGGGTACGCGATGCTGAGTCGGAGCGGAAGACTGCGCGCCGAGACCCGCCTGATGAGTCCTTCGAAGTTCTCCTGCGTCTGGCTCAGCAAGAGCACGGCCGCAAGTGTCAGCAGCGTGCCCTGCATCACGAACGCAAAGATGTCTCCGCCTTCGAAGAACTGTCCTCCGGTGATCGCATCCCCGAAGATCCCCCAGATCAGCGTTCCTATCGATGCCACCAGAACCGCGTTGCGCCGCTGGATCAGCCGGCTCAACAACGGCAACAGCCCGAATAGGACGAGAGGAATGCCCGTGATCCCTATCGGCCACGCCTCCAACGTGCCCCACGTCGCGATCGTGCCTCCGAGACCGATCGCCGCGGCCACCGAGCCGATGATCACCGACCGAGTACGGGCCCGATAGAGGCGAGGCTCGGGCAGATCGCGGATCGCCCGGATGATGTTCACCCTGCTGATGCGCAGACTCGTTCCGAAGATGGTGGCCACGGAGATCAATACACCTCCACAGAACCCGAGTGCGAGGCTTCCCGGTTCGAAATCGAAGGTCAGGTTCAGTGAGAAGTCACCGAATCCACTGAATATGGGGGCCGCGACTGTGACGATCGCCCAACCGACCCCGATCCCCAAACACGCACCCAGGAGCCCGGCAAGAAGCGCATAGAAGAAGCCTTCGATAACGAAAACGCGCACGAGATGCGAGCGCGTCATGCCGACCGCACGGAGCATCCCGAGTTGGCTCTTCCGTTCCTCCGAGAGCATCACGAAGATATTCACGAGCAACAGGATCCCGGCGATGATTGCAAACGAGCCGATACCCAAGAACACCTCGCCGAACTGTTCCCCTTGCGTCTCCGCGCTCTCGAGAGTGCGCCGTTTGATCTCCTCGACACGCAGGGGTGTCCCCCCGAGCTCGTCTTCGATCAAGCCGGTGACGGCACGGGAGAGGGGACGCGAGTCTTCGACCCCCCCTCGGTTGGACACGAGAACGAAGGTGATCGGGGGAGCGGCGGCCCGACCGGCCGCCTTGGGTCCGAGAAGATCGGCGATGGTGCCGGGCGCAACGAACGCATTCGCGCTTGAGGACTCGAAACCGATCCAGAAGCCGGCGATGCCGGTCTGAGGGAGCACCCGGGCGACGTCCAGTGACAGCCGCTCGCCGTAGAGATGCGCCGTGACCTCGTCGCCGGACTCAAGCTCGAGGCTATCGGCGAGGTCCTCACCGATCACCACCTCTCCGGGCTTAGGCGTCGTGCCGCTGACACCGGTTATCCCCGGGTCCGAGCCGAATCCTCGAGCGACCGCGAAGTCCATCTCGATCAGCTGCGCGTCGGGCTCGGCGAGGTCGTCTCCCGATGAATCGGATGCCAGCGACGCGCGAGTAGCCAGCAGCGTCATCACGCCGTCGATCCGATCGTCGTCGATCCCCGATAGTCGCTGCTCGACATCGGCGGCAAGATCCGGGTCGGGCACCGCCAAGGCCTCGTCGACGGGGCCGAGCTGGTTGTAGGCCGCCGCGCGGATCGAGGTGTCGAGTGTGTCGCCGACGATGAAGCTCCCCGTGATCAATGCCGTCCCGAGCAGGCTGCCGGCGACCACGAGCATCGTCTCGGTCGGCCGTCGTACGGCATCGCGTACGGCGAGGCGACGCAACATGGGCCGCCGGACCGCCTGCCATGCGATAAGCAGCGTGACTACGCCAAGAGCAACAGCGAGAACGAGCAGGCTCATCGACGTCTAGGCGTCGGTGGTGGACTCGATCTCACCGTCGCGCATGCGGATCAATGTCCCGGCTATCTCTCCGATGGCCGGGTCGTGCGTAACGAGGACGATCGTCAGCCCTTCGGTATTCAGTTCCTCGAGCAATCCCATGATCGACCACGCCGTCTCGGTGTCGAGGTTGCCGGTCGGCTCGTCGGCCCACACGATCGCAGGTTGCCCGGCGAGCGCCCGCGCGATCGTTACGCGCTGCTGCTCGCCGCCCGAGAGCTCGTTGGGCCGGAAGTTCTTGCGCTTCCCGAGCCCAACGCGATCGAGGGTCTCTTCTGCCCTCTTTCGTGCCAGCCCCGGAGTGGCACCCGCAAGCAGAAGAGGTAGCTCGACGTTCTCGGCAGCGGTGAAGACGGGGATCAGGTTGAAGCTCTGGAAGATGAAACCCATCTTCTCGGCGCGGTAGCGGCTGCGTTTCGCGTCGGACATCTTGTGGACGTCCTGACCTTCCACGAGCACGTCGCCCGAATCGATCTCGTCGAGTCCCGAGAGGCAATTGAGGAACGTGGTCTTGCCGGAACCGGACGGCCCCATGACCGCGACGAACTCCCCGCGATCGATCGAGATCGAAATGTCCTTTAGGGCGTCGACCGTCTCCGCACCGGTTCGGTAAACCTTACGAACGTCGTGCGCGACGAGGATGCCGCGCGTATCGATCTGCACTCCGCTCTTCTCGGTCTCTACGATCGACATCTGACTTGCCTCCCGCGGCCACCCTATCCACGGACAACGACAAGTTCGAACCGCGCTGCCCAGGCGGAGCGACCGCGCCACCGTCCTCGGGAAAGATAAGGGGCGGCCCGAAGGCCGCCCCTTAGTGATCTCTTACAGCCGATTACGACTCGGGAGTATCTCCTTCGCCGTCGCCGGCGACGCCGGCCCCCGCAAACTCTGCGGGGACCTCGTCTGGCACGCGCTCGGCCTTGCGGAAGACGATCTCGTCCTCGCCGGTCTCTTCGTTCTTGCCCACGTCGACGATGATCGTGTCGCCTGCCTCGTACTCGTTCCACAGGATCTTCTCGGAGAGCGGGTCCTCGACCAGTCGCTGGATGCTGCGGCGCAGGGGCCGGGCACCCAAGCTCGGGTCGTAGCCCTTCCTGGCCAGGAACTCCTTCGACGCCTCCGTGAGCTCGATGCCGACGTCCTGGCTCCTGAGCTGCTCCTCGAGCCTGCGGATCATCAGGTCGACGATCGACGTGACCTCTTCCTTGCTCAGCTCGTGGAAGACGATGACCTCGTCGATACGGTTCAGGAACTCGGGCCGGAAGCTCTTCTTCAGCTCCTCGCCGACGCGCTCCTTCATCTTGTCGTAGGTCAGCTCCTCCCCGGCCTGGCCGAAGCCCATCGCAGGCTTCCGCAGGTCGCGGGTCCCGAGGTTGGACGTCATGATGATCACCGTGTTCTTGAAGTCGACGGTCTTGCCTTGCGCGTCCGTCAGACGACCGTCCTCGAGGATCTGCAGCAACGTGTTGAACACGTCGGGGTGCGCCTTTTCGATCTCGTCGAGCAGGACGACGGCGTAGGGGCGACGGCGCACGGCCTCCGTGAGCTGCCCGCCTTCCTCGTAGCCGACGTAGCCCGGAGGCGACCCGACCAGACGGCTGACCGTGTGCTTCTCCATGTACTCGGACATATCGAGCTGGATCAACGCGTCCTCGTCGCCGAACAGGAACTCGGCGAGCGTCTTGGCCGTCTCGGTCTTACCGACACCCGACGGACCGAGGAAGATAAACGAGCCGGCCGGACGCTTCGGGTCCTTGAGCCCTGCACGCGTGCGACGGATCGAGCGAGACACTGCTTGGATCGCGTCGTGCTGGCCGACGATGCGCTTGTGCAGCTCATCCTCCATGCGTAGGAGCTTCGCGGTCTCTTCTTCCGT
>Ga0299913_10006618_pt1 | contig 10048 bp, 10 predicted proteins | sample RVTome_9_FD_201360 | JGI IMG/M metagenome (GOLD analysis project Ga0299913, IMG submission 201360) | Soil microbial communities from uranium-contaminated site in the Upper Colorado River Basin, Wyoming, United States - RVT155D38 (version 2) ... | reverse complement strand
CGTCCTCGTCCGCCTAGGGTGGCCATGCCACGTTGTCAGGAGGCCTTCGATGTTCGTCCCGTTCAGTATCAGCGACTTTCTCGACCGCGCGACCACCGTGTACGCCGACCGCAACGGCGTCGTCGACGAGCCGGACCAGCCCGCCCCGTCGCTGGGGACGCTGACCTATCGCGAGATCGGGCTGCTCGCCCGCCGACAGGCCGCGAAGCTGGACGAGCTCGGCGTCGGGACCGGAGACCGGGTGGCGATCGTCTCCCACAACTCCGCCCGGCTGCTCACCGCGTTCTTCGGCGTGGCCGGGTCGGGCCGCGTGCTGGTCCCGGTGAACTTCCGGCTCCGCCCCGACGAGGTCGCCTACATCGTGGAGCACTCCGGGGCGAGGGTGCTCTACGTCGATCCCGAGCTGGACGAGGCACTCGCGGAGGTGAAGGCGGAGCTCCGGTTCGTCCTCGGCAACGACGACGACCTCTTCGCCGCGGCCCCGGAGGAGGGCGGTGCCGAACCCGAGCCGTGGGAGCCGGACGAGAACGCCACCGCCTGCATCAACTACACCTCGGGCACCACCGCCCGGCCCAAGGGCGTGCAGATCACTCACCGCAACATCTGGGTGAACGCGGTGACCTTCGGCCTGCACGCCGGGGTCACCGACCGCGACGTCTACCTGCACACGCTCCCGATGTTCCACGCCAACGGCTGGGGGATGCCGTTCGCGATGGCCGGGCTCGGGGTGCCCCAGGTGGTGATCCGCAAGATCGACGGCGCCGAGATCCTGCGCCGCATCGAGCGGCACGACGTCACCGTGCTCTGCGCCGCCCCGGCCGTGGTGGCCTCGGTGCTGGAGGCGGCGGCGACCTGGGAGGGCGAGGTCCCCGGGCGGGACCGGGTACGGATCATCGTGGCCGGGGCGCCGCCTCCGACCAGGACGGTCGCCCGGGTGGAGACCGAGCTCGGCTGGGAGTTCATCCAGATCTACGGCCTCACCGAGACCTCGCCGCTGCTGACGATCAACCGCTCCCGTGCGGAGTGGGACGACCTGACGTCGGAGGAGCGCGCCGGGAAGCTGGTGCGGGCGGGCGCGCCGGCGATCGGCGTACGGCTCACGACGTCCGGGTCCGGGGAGGTGCTCGCGCGGTCCAACGTGGTGCTCGAGGGCTACTGGGAGCAGCCCGAGGAGTCGGCCCGGGCGCTCGAGGACGGCTGGTTCCACACCGGTGACGGCGGGGTGCTCGGCGACGACGGCTACCTCACGATCAGCGACCGGAAGAAGGACGTGATCATCACCGGTGGAGAGAACGTCTCCTCGATCGAGGTCGAGGACGTGCTGTTCTCCCACCCGGCGGTCGCGGAGGTCGCCGTGATCGGCGTACCCAGCGAGAAGTGGGGCGAGACCATCAAGGCGCTGGTGGTGCTGGCGGAGGACACCGAGGCCACCGAGGCCGAGCTGATCGCCTGGTGCAAGGACAAGGCGGCCGGCTACAAGGCGCCGACCTCGGTGGAGTTCCGGACCGAGCTGGCCCGCACCGCCACCGGCAAGCTGCAGAAGTTCAAGCTGCGCCAGCCCTACTGGGAGGGCCAGGACCGCCAGGTCAACTGACGCAGGAGCGGCCTCACGCTCGCATCATCGGCTTGGTGTCCGTCGGCATGCTGCCCTTCCAGGGCACGGTTCCGCCACCAGCAGACCCACAGCGCAGGCCCAGGGCCGACGCTTCATGAGAGCGGTCTCACGTCGGCTTCACGGTCGGCTCATCGGAGATCGACACGCTGAGGGCTCCAAGCACTCCTTCTCGGAAGAAATGAGGCACTCCCATGAAGAAGCCCCTGTCCCTGGCCCTGCTGGGCCTGGTCGGTCTGGTCACGCTCGGCCTGCTGTCATTGCAGACCACCACGGTCAACGCCGGGTTCGGCGACGAGGTCAGCAAGCGCGAGGACGACGTCGCGGAGCTGGTGCTGGTCGACGACGACGATGACGACGACAGCAACGACGACTCCTCGACGTTCACCGGCTTCAGCCGCTCCACCAACGACAACACCCGGAGCAACTTCACCAAGGTGAGCCGGGACCGCGACCTGAGCCGCAGCGACAAGACCCGCGACTGGACCAGGGACGGCAAGAGCGACCGTCGCAAGCGCGACTGGTCGGCGAACCGGACCAACGACCGCTCGCGCAACGACACGCGCGGCTGACCGGCCGCACCGACAACGACGACGACGGGGTGGAACCGATGGGCCGGAAGCGCGACACCTGGGGCCTCGCCGAGGGCGACGCCCTCACCGGTGAGCTCACCGCGATGAGGTTGCTGGGAGGAGGGGAGGCCTACGAGGCCTACCTCGCCTTCGACGAGATCACCTACGCCCCCGTGGTGGTCAAGGTGCTCCGGCCGGGCCAGGTCGAGGACGGCTCGGGCCGCCGCAGCCTCCGACGTGAGGTCGCCGCCCTGGCCGCGGTCAACCACCCCGTCGTCGTACGCGGGCTCCGGCACGAGCTGGACGGCCCCCGCCCGCACCTGGTCCTGGAGCAGATCGACGGCCCGCGGCTGTCCACGCTGATCCGTCGGTACGGCCCCCTCACCGAGCAGCAGTACCTCCCGCTCGGCATCGAGGTCGCCTCCGCCCTGCACTACTTCCGGCACATCGGCTACGTCCACCTCGACATCAAGCCGAGCAACGTGATCATGGGCGCCCCTGCCCGGCTCATCGACCTGTCCGTGGCGCGTACGGCGGAGCGCGCGGCCGGGCTGCGCCACCCCATCGGCACCGACGCCTACATGGCCCCCGAGCAGTGCAACCCGCCAGACACCGGGCGACCGTCCTACGCGAGTGACGTCTGGGGGCTGGGCGCCACGCTCTTCGAGGCGGTCGCGGGCCACCCGCCTTTCGAGGCCGGCGACCCGGAGCACGAGGAGGCCGCCCGCAGGTTCCCCCAGCTGGTCGATCCGCCCCGCCCGCTGCCCGACCGGACGCCGCCCGAGGTCGCGAAGGTGATCGGGGCGATGCTGGAGCCCGACCCCGCCCGCCGCCCGGTCCCGCACGAGGTCGCCGAGGCGCTCGAGCCGGTGCTCGCCCGACAGCCGCGCGGTCGCCTCGCGGGCTTCAAGGTCAGGGGCTGAAGCGGTAGCCCATGCCTCGCACGGTGCCGATCGATTCGGCGCCGACCTTCTTGCGCAGGTATCCGACATAGACGTCGACGACGTTCGACCCGGGATCGAAGTCGAAGCCCCACACGTGGTCGAGCAGCTGCTCGCGGGAGAGCACCTGGCCCGGGTTCAGCATGAAGATCTCCAGCAGCCCGAACTCGCGGGCCGAGAGGTCCACGTCCTTCCCGTCCACGGTCGCCCGCCGGGTGCGCAGGTCCAGCCGCACGCCACCGGCCGCGAGGACGTCCTCGCGAGGACCCGACTGCCCCTCCGCGTGGCGGAGCCGCAGCCGGACCCGGGCCAGCAGCTCGGCGAACCGGAACGGCTTGGGCATGTAGTCGTCGGCTCCACCCTCCAGCGCGGAGACGGTGTCGGTGACCGAGTCGCGGGCGGTCAGCACGATCACGGGCAGCGCGCTGCCCTGGTTGCGGAGCTCGTCGAGCACCGCGAAGCCGTCCATGCCGGGCAGGCCGATGTCGAGCACCATCAGGTCGAAGCGGCCGCTCATCGCCTCCTCGAGGCCTTCGTGCCCGTCGGCCACGATGGTGGGCTGGTGTCCCTCGGCCCGGAGTCCCTTCGCGATGAAGCTGGCGATGCGCTGCTCGTCCTCGACGATCAGGATTCGCGCCACGCGTCCTCCTCCACAGGAATCGTGATCTCGAACCGCGCCCCGTGCGGGGTGGCGTCGTGTACAGCGACGGTACCTCCGTGCGCGTCCACGACGGCCGTCACGATGGCGAGCCCCAGGCCGAATCCCTCGTCACCGTCCCGCACGGCGGCGCGGCCGAATCGCTGGAAGATCTGCTCCTTGTCGGCGTCGGGGACCCCCTCACCGCTGTCGCGCACCCAGAGCCGGACGACGCCCGCGTCGTACGCCGACCCGATCGCGATCTCCCCACCGGGGTCGGTGTGCTTCACGGCGTTGTCGGCCAGCTGCAGCATCGCCTGGGTGATCCGCTGCTCGTCGAGCCCGACCAGCACGTCCGCGGCGCCGTCGAGCCGCCAGTCCCGGTCGCCCAGGCCCTTGGCCTTCGCGAGCAGCGTGTGGGTGAGTCGCTCGAGTCCCACGTGGTGGCGGGTCAGGAAGTCCGGTCGCCGGGTCTTGGCGAGCAGGATCAGGTCGCCGACCAGCCGGGCCATCCGGTCCGTCTCGTCCAGCAGCAGGGCCCTGGTCGTCACGACGTCGTGCGGGTCCTCGGGGTGGAGCAGCTCGAGGTGGCCACGCAGCACGGTCAGCGGTGTCTTCAGCTCGTGGCCGGCATCGTCGAGGAACTGGCGCTGCTGCTCGAAGCCCTGCTCGAGTCGCTCCAGCATCCCGTTGATGGTCCGGGTCAGCGCGGTGATGTCGTCGTTGCCCCGCTCCGGGATCCGCCGGGACAGGTCGGTGGTGGTGATGTCGCTCGCGGTCTCCCGCAGGGTCCGCAGCGGGGCGAGCAGTCGGCCGGACTGCCACGCCGCCAGCAGGACGATGAGTCCGAGCGAGAGGCCTGCCACGATCGCGTAGGTCCGCATCGTGCGGTCGAGCTCCTCGTGCTCGTCGTCGAGGAAGTGCACGAGTGCCAGCTGTCCCTGTGCACGGTTGTTGCTCACGGGGAGGACCGTGACCCACACCTCGCCGTACGGCTCGGCATGGAAGGTCTCGGTGCCGCCGTCGTCCCGCAGCCGCCCGAACACCTCCTGGTAGGCGGGGTCCGCCGGGATGCGTCGGGCCCATCGGTTCGGGGTCACGCGGATCCCCCCGCCGTCGACGTAGCGGGCCAGGAACTCGTCGTCGTCGGTCACGTTGCGCTCGAGGTAGAGATCGAGCAGCCGCTCCACGTCGTCGAAGGGTTCGCCGGTCTCCGGGTCGACGCCGTCCTGGTGCAGCTGGGCGAACTCCGCGAGCTCCTGCTCGATCGCCTCGCTCACCCGCTGCTCGATCCGGGCCGACTCCAGCGCGTAGACGAGCAGCCCAGCCGACGACAGGGCGACCGCGGTCAGCAGCGCGAGGCTCACGGTGATCCGGGTGCGGACCGAGAACTGGGGGAGTCCGCGGCGCCCGCTCGTGTTCCGGGCCCGCGGCTCAGTCATCGTCCTCCGAGTCGTCGTCGGTGTCGTCGTCGTCCCGGTCGTCCCGGTCGTCCCGGTCGTCCCCGTCGTCATCGTCCACCCGGGTGGGCTTGGGGGTGACCACGACCACGTCGTCGTCGTCCGTGTCGTCGTCGTCCTCGTCGTCGGGGTCGGGGTCGGGGCGTGGGGTCAGGGTCGGGGGAGTGCTGGTCGGCTGGAGCGGGGCGTCGCGGATCACGACCGGCTCGTGCCGGGGCAGGTCCGTCGAGCCGGACGCGACCAGCGATCCGGCGACGTAGGCCAGCATGGGCAGCACCAGCGCGAGCCCGATGGCCACCTTCCACAGCGTGCTCATGAGGACACCATCGTGCCCCACGATGGGCCGGGGGTGAGAACTCGATGAGAGGACTCTCATCGCTACGCTGCCCCCATGCCCGCGCTGAAGGAGATCGTCGACCTGCTCCACGAGTGGTACCCACCCGGCACCGCCGAGGACTGGGACGCCGTCGGGCTGGTGTACGGCGATCCGGGGGCCGACGTGAAGAAGGTGATGTTCGCGGTCGATCCGGCCCCGGCCGTCGCCGAGGAGGCGGCCGACTGGGACGCCGACCTGCTGGTCGTGCACCACCCGCTCTTCCTCCGCCCGGTGCACGGCTTCCCCGGCACGACGCCGAAGGGCCGGACGCTGGCCCGGCTCGCGGAGGCGGGCTGCGCGCTGCTGACCGCCCACACGAACGCCGACCAGGCCGAGGCCGGCGTGTCGGAGAGTCTCGCGCTGGCCCTCGGCCTCGAGGACCTCGCCCCGATCGTCCCGGCACCCACCGACCCCCGGGACAAGCTGGTCGTGTTCGTCCCGCGCGACGCGGCAGCACCGGTGCGCGCGGCGATGGCCGATGCGGGTGCCGGCGCGATCGGGGACTACGACCACTGCTCCTTCACGAGCCCGGGGGAGGGCCGCTTCCGCCCGCTCGAGGGAGCCGACCCCACGATCGGCACGGTGGGCGACATCGAGGTGGTCGCGGAGGACCGCATCGAGGTGATCCTGCCGCGTCGCCGGCGGGCGCAGGTGGTGGCCGCGATGCTGGCCGCCCATCCCTACGAGGAGCCCGCCTACGACCTGATCGAGCTCGCCGACGCACAGGCGGCGCCGACCGGGACCGGTCGGCAGGGCACCACCGAGCCGGTCAGCCTGCAGGAGTTCGCCAAGCGGGTCGCCGGCGCGCTGCCCGAGACGGCGCACGGGGTCCGGGTGGCGGGCGACCCGGAGCGCGTCGTACGCCGGGTGGCGGTGTGCGGCGGCGCGGGCGACTTCCTGTTGGACCGGGTGGCCGCGAGCGACGCCGACGTCTACGTGACCAGCGACCTGCGCCACCATCCGGCGGCCGAGTTCGTCGAGCGCGACGGACCGGCGCTCGTCGACGTCGCACACTGGGCGGCCGAGTGGACCTGGCTCCCGGCGGTGCAGGGTCGGGTCGCCTCTGCGCTGGGGGATACGGTGGAGACCCGTGTGAGCGAGACCCGCACCGATCCCTGGACCTTCCGCATCTGACGAGGAGCCCCCGCTGAAAGCCGACCCGTTCGCCCAACTCAAGCTGCTCGACGTCGCCGAGCTCGATGCCCGGATCGACCTGCTCCGCCACCAGCTCGACGCCCTGCCGGAGCACGAGCAGGTCGCCGGACTGGCCAGCACGCGCGCCCGGCTCCGCGACCGCGCCCGGGACGTCCAGATCCTCGTCGACGACCTGACCCGGGAGCAGAAGAAGGCCGATGCCGACGTCGAGCAGGTCAAGGCGCGTCGCGAACGCGACCGCCAGCGCATGGACGCCGGACTGATCACGAACCCCAAGGACCTCGAGCGGATGACGCACGAGCTGACTTCGCTGGAGCGGCGGATCAGTGACCTCGAGGACGTCGAGCTCGAGGTGATGGAGCGGCTGGAGGAGGCCCAGCAGGAGCAGAAACAGCTGGTGGCCGAGCTCGCCGAGGCCGAGGAGCGGCTCGCGTCGGTGACCGCGGAGCGGGATCGGCGCACGACCCAGATCAACGACGAGCTGGGCAGCATCGCGACCCGCCGGACGGAGACCGTCCAGGACATGCCCGAGGACCTGCTGGCGCTCTACGAGCGGATCCGTGCTGGCAAGGGCGTGGGCGCGGCGCTGCTGCGGGCCGGCGCGTGCGAAGGGTGCCGCCTGTCGTTGACAGCAGCCGACCTGGGGGCCATCGCCAAGGCGCCCGTCGACGAGGTGGTCCGCTGCGAGGAGTGTGGACGGATCCTCGTGCGCACCGCCGAGTCCGGGCTGTGAGCGAAGGCCCCCGCCGGGTCGTCATCGAGGCCGACGGCGGCTCGCGCGGCAACCCCGGGCCGGCGGCGTACGGCGCGCTGCTCAAGGACGCCGACACCGGCGAGGTGCTCGCCGAGGACGGCGCCACGATCGGGAACGCCACCAACAACGTGGCGGAGTACTCCGGCCTGATCGCGGGGTTCCGGCTCGCCGAGCAGTTCGCGCCCGACGCCGAGGTCGAGGTCCGCATGGACTCCAAGCTCGTCGTCGAGCAGATGTCGGGACGCTGGAAGATCAAGCACCCGGACATGCGGCCGCTGGCGATGGAGGCCAACCGGCTGGCGCCGCCCGGGGCGACGTACACCTGGGTTCCGCGGGCCGAAAACACCCACGCCGACCGACTCGTCAACGAGGCGCTCGACGGCAAGCGCAGCGGCGTGTCTGCCCCGGCCGACGAGGTGGCGCGGGACGAGCCGGACTCGCTCATCGAGGAGCTGGAGGACCCGGCCGCCGAGCAGCCGCCACAGCGCGGCTGGTCGTGGGACGCCGGCGAACCCACCACGCTGGTGCTGGTCCGGCACGGCGTCACCGACCACACCACCGAGAAGCGGTTCTCCGGCGGGCTCGCGAGCGCCAACCCCGGGCTGAGCGAGGAGGGACGGGAGCAGGTGCGGGAGACCGGCCGCTGGCTGGCCCCGATGGCCGATCGGGCCGATGCGGTGATCTGCTCCCCGGTGCGCCGCACGCGGGAGTCAGCCGAGATCCTGGCCGACCTGCTCGGCCATGAGGTCACCGAGGAGCCGGGCTTCGCGGAGATGGAGTTCGGTCGCTGGGACGGCCTCACCTTCACCGACGTGGCCGAGCAGCACCCCGAGGAGCTGGAGGCCTGGATGGGCTCACTCGACGTCGCGCCCGGGGGCGGGGAGTCGTTCCGGACCGTGGAGGCGAGGGTGCTCGACGCGTTGGCCCGGGTGCTCGACGAGCACGCCGGCCGCACCGTGGTGGTGGTGAGCCACGTGACCCCGATCAAGACGCTGGTCGCGCACGCCGTCGGCGCGCCTCTGGAGTCGCTGTACCGGATGGAGCTGGCCCCGGCGTCGGTGACGGTGCTGTCGTACTACCGCGGCGGCCCCGAGGGCCACGAGGAGATGTCAGCGCTGCGGCTGTTCAACGCCCGACCGGACGCGACGATCCTGCGCTGACCGGTGGTGAGGGTCAGACCTCGTCGACCACCACGTCGAGCTGGGTGCCGCGCCGGGTCGGCTCGTCCTCCTCGACCTTCCAGCCGAGGTCGCGCAGCTGGTCGGCGAACGCCGCGGGCGTGCGTGGGTTCGCGCCGTCCTCGAGCACGGCGCGGACGATTCTGCCCTTGGTCGCCTTGTTGAAGTGGCTGACGACCGTCCGGCGCCCGTCGCGCTCGTGCAGCACACGGACAGTGGCCACCCGCGACGCCAGGTCGGGCGGGGGCCGCCAGAACGCGGCGTACGTCCCCGACCGGAGGTCGACGAGCAGACCGCCGCCGAGCGCATCGTGCACCGCCGGCCCGAGGTGCGCCCGCCAGTGGGCGGCGACCGGACCGAGGCCGGGCAGCGTCACGTCGCCGGAGAGCCGGTAGGCCGGGATGGGGTCGCCGGGCCGGACCAGCCCGAAGAGGGAGGAGACGACGCCGAGCCGGGTGGCCGCGCGGCGCCGGGCGGTGGCCGTGAGGCCGGCGACGTCGAGGGCCTCGTAGAGGACGCCGGTGTAGACGCGGTCCGCGCGCGCGGTGGGTGCGGTGCGGAGGCCAGCGTTCTGCCGCACCAGGTCGAGCTGGGTGTGTCCCACACCGAGCACGTCGGCCGCCCGCTCGACGAGGATGGCGTTCTGCACCGGCGTCGACGGGTCGTGGTCGCCACCGCACAGCGCGGTCAGCGCGTCGAGCACCTGCGCGCGGGCAGGGTTCAGCGCGGGGTTGGTGAGCCGGTCGAGGTCCAGCGGCTTGCCCCGGCGGGGGGCGGCCTTGCCCTCGCTCGGGGGAAGCAGGATCAGCACGGGGACAGGGTAGGCAATCGGCGGTCGATCTGCCGTAACCCACGTCACCGTTAGGGTGTGCGCCATGTCGACGAGAGTGGTCCGGGTCCGTTCGGCCGACGACGGGGTGGCCGCCCACACGCTGCGGGACGGGATCGACGCGATCCGGGCCGAGCTCGAGGTCTCGCCTGAGTTCCCGGCGGAGGTCGAGGAGGCCGCGGCCCGGGCCGCGGCCGCGCCGCGACTGCCCGAGCTGGACCGGACCGATCTGCCGTTCGTCACCATCGACCCGGAGGGGGCCCAGGACCTCGACCAGGCGCTGCACATCGAGCGCGCGGGTGACGGGTACGTCGTCCACTACGCGATCGCGGACGTGGCGGCGTTCGTCACCCCGGGCGACCCGGTCGACGAGGAGGCCAACCGGCGCGGCGAGACGCTGTACGGCGCGGACTCGAAGATCCCGCTCCACCCGGAGGCGATCTCCGAGGACGCCGGCTCGCTGCTGCCCGACCAGGTGCGACCGGCCCTGCTCTGGACGATCGACGTGGACGCCACCGGGGAGGGGACAGTCGT
>Ga0299913_10006617_pt1 | contig 10049 bp, 7 predicted proteins | sample RVTome_9_FD_201360 | JGI IMG/M metagenome (GOLD analysis project Ga0299913, IMG submission 201360) | Soil microbial communities from uranium-contaminated site in the Upper Colorado River Basin, Wyoming, United States - RVT155D38 (version 2) ... | reverse complement strand
TCTCTTGCACCCAAACCGCAGTTGAAGCTCGCCCCCCGCGGGATCGGTCTCACCGGGCTCCCGTCTTATTTCTGGCTGGCACAACGACCTCGGCCCATCAGCGCGCAGGCGAGAGTTGCCGGCCTCGTGGTAACCGCCGAAGCTCGGCCCGTCCAGTACGTGTGGAGCTTCGGCGACGGTACCGATCGAGTCACGCGAGGCGCCGGTCGTCGGTGGACGCAGCGTCGCCCGGGAAACATCGACCACACCTACGAGACGACGCGCCGTTACCGCGTGCTCGTCGAGGTCATCTGGGAGGCGCGCTGGCGCTTCGGCACCGGCGCTTGGCGCCCGCTCGGCTACTTCACCAACTCCGACACCCGCGGCTATCGGGTGCGGGAGGTGATCGCGGTCCTCGTTAGCTGACGCCGAGGACCTTTGTTCAGCAGCGACCTTCGCCACGCGTGAGTCACTGCTGAGGAATCCCGGGTGACGCTAGAAGTCTCGCTTGAAGTAGTTCTGCATCTGCATCGCCCACATCATGTCGCCTTGGAGCTTCATCTTGCCGCTCATGAACAGTTGGGGACCCTGAGCCTGGTTGAAGATGAGGCGCACGAAGTCGATGAGACCTATCGATAGCGTCAGGCGAGGATCGGTGGCCGCGCCCTCGGTCGTCGTGCACGTTCCATCCGCGAACGCCACGGTCCACGACTTGGTGCCATCGTCGGTGGCGATGTCGTACTGAAGAACGGAATTGACACCGGCCGCCCGGTCCGGCTGGAAGGATTCCTGCATGCCGTCGAAGATGTTCTTCAGGACCGTGTCGGCCCCCATGTCCTTGAGGACGACGGCGAGCTCTTCGTCGGACATGCCCTTGACGGCTTCGGCCAGTTGGGCGGGATCTACCTGCTGGGACTGATCGGACACATTTGCCTCCTTCGGGTGTGCGGGAAGGAAGCTTACCTAGCAGAGCCGGATGACCGCGGTCACAGACCTGTCTCACCCTCTCGCTACGGTGAGTCCATGAAGCGGTTCGCGGCCCTTGCCCTCGTCTTCGTGGCGGGTTGCGCCGCCCACCAGGTGCGGCTCGACCACCAGGCTCCGGCGACGTTTTCGTCCGAGCCGGGCGGCTACGAAGTGGCCCGCGTCACCCGGGTGGTCGACGGCGACACGATCGAGGTCGAGATCGTCGATCGCGAGCCGGGCCCCGGCGCCGGCGAAGCCGAGGCCGGGCCGATCCACGACGTGCGTTTGATCGGGATCGACACGCCCGAGTCGGTGCGTCCGGGCACGCCGATCGAGTGCTTCGGGCGGGAGGCGTCCGCCGCGACGAAGGCCTTGCTCGAAGGCGAAGAGGTACGACTGGTCAAAGACGTAGAGGAACGCGACCGCTACGACCGCCTGCTGCGCTACGTCTACATCGGCGACGAGATGGCCAACGCCCGTCTGGTCGTCAACGGCTACGCCTTCGCCTACACGTACCCACCGAGCGTTCGACATTCGGAATTATTCGTGGAGCTGCAGCGCCAGGCGAGGGAGAAGGAACGGGGATTGTGGTCACCCGATACCTGCAAAGGAGAGGATTGAACAGGTGAAAAGACTGCATGTAAAATGCATGCAATGAAGAACATACAGATCAGGAACGTGCCGGACAAGACGCATTCCGTGCTTCGCCGCCGTGCAGCAGAGGCGGGGATGTCTCTTCAGGAGTACTTGCTAGGACTTGTGACCGAGAGCTCAGCACGTCCAACGGTCGAAGAGGTTATTCGGCGTGCGGGAACGCGATCCGGCGGACGCCTTTCGATGAAGAAGGCGGTTGAGAGCGTGAGGAAAGATCGCGGAAGCCGGTGATCGTCGTAGATGCATCGACGGTCGCGGTGGCTGTTACCGATGATGGTGTCGAAGGAAACGCGGCCAGGAACCGATTGCTCGAAGACCCAGACCTGCACGCGCCTCATCTGATCGACCTCGAAGTCATCTCGGTGCTCAGGGGTCTACGCAGGGCTGGTCGGGTCGAACCGGAGCGTGCAGCGCTCGCTCTCGAAGATCTGTCAGAACTGCCTCTCGTCCGATATCCGCACTGGCCCCTGGCCGCTCGCATCTGGGAGCTTCGGGCGAACCTCAGTCCTTACGACGCCTCATATGTCGCTCTCGCCGAGAACCTTGATTGCGCGCTGCTGACGGGCGACCATCGGATCGCCCGCGCGGCAGGCGTCCACTGCGAAGTCGAGATCCTTGACCGCTAGTACGACTAGCGTCACGCCGTAGCATCGTTGGCGTGACGCTGTCGCTGCGGGCCAAGATCGTTTTGACCGTGCTGATCCTTGTGGGGATCGCGGTCTTCTTGCTCATCGTCGACCTCGGGGTGAATGCGGGGCGGATCCATCACGGAGTGCACGTCACCGACATGGACCTCGGGGGGCTTACGCGTGAAGAGGCCGTGGAGCGGCTGTCCGAGCGCGGGTTCGATCTGCAAGAGGCCCCCGTGATCGTCACGAGGGAGAACGTCAGCTGTCACTTCGTTCCGACGGAGCTCGGGTGGGAGGCCAAACCTTTCGAGACCGCCGTCGCGGCCTACCGGATCGGTCGCGGTGAATCTCGGATGAAAGCGCTGGGCACGCGCATACGAGCGTGGTTCGGAGGCGTCACCATCGACTGGGCCGACGAGCTGGATCGAGCCGCCGTGAAGCGATTGCTCGATCGCTGCGAGTTCCATGCCGAGGCGGTCGGTTACGAGGTGAGGCGCTACCGGCTGCGACAGAAGATCGCTCGCGCGATCACGACATGGCCGCGGAGCCCCGTGAACATCCCCGTCCGCAGCTGACGCGCGCGGTTAGGGGGCCGGGCTCGCCTCGTCGGTGGGCTCCGGCGTCGGCTCCTCCTCCGAGGGTTCGGGGGATGGGTCCGGTGCCGGTCGTCGGTCGCGCGGTCTCGGTTCGTCCTCGGGGGCCGGTGAGCGCGCCGGCCGCTCCGCTTTCTTCGTGGGCGTGGGACTGGGGTCGCCCGACACGTACCGGGTGACCTCGGGGCTAGGTGACCGCGTTTTCTTGATCTTGAGACCGCCGACTCTGTCGAGACGCTCATAACCGTCGTCGTTGGCGGAAGCTGCCTGGTCTCCGTCCCCGACGACTCCCATCGCGACCGCTCCTAAGGCAACGAGTATCAGAACGACACCCACGAGGGTCTTTCGATTCGCCCAGCCGCTCTTCGACGCGACGGGTTCGGCCAGGTCGTTCGAGACCGCGAGGGGTCCCGTCCCGCGGCTCAACACGTCCGCAAGCTCGTAACCGTCAGCGAACCGGTCTTGCGGATCCTTGGCGAGACACTTGAGCATCAGCGCGTCGATCCGAGGATCGAGATCGCTCACGATCGAGCTCGGCGGTGTTGGTTCCTGCTCGACCTGCGCGATCGCGACCGCGGTGATGTTCTCGCCATCGAAGGGACGGCGCCCGGTCAGCAGCTCGTACAGGATGATGCCGAGCGAATACACATCCGATCGGGGAGACGCATCGCCGGCGGATGCTTGCTCGGGGGAGATGTAGTGCGGCGATCCGATCGCGGCCCCCGTTGCGGTTAGCCGCTCCGATCTGCTCGATGCCGCGATCCCGAAGTCGGCGAGCTTGGGTTCGCCGGACTCGTCGAGAAGGATGTTGGCCGGCTTGAGATCGCGGTGGACGATCCCGGCTTCGTGAGCGGCCCCCGCTCCGCGAGCGGCGGCCGCTATGAGACGGAAGGCCTCTTCCGTCGGGACGGGCGCGCCCATGCGGTCGGTGAGCGCACCGCCGGGAACGAACTCCATCACGAGATAGGGGCTGCCCGCGTGTTGCCCGAAATCGAGGACCTGGACGACGTTTGGATGCGAGATCCGGGCGATGGCCTGCGCCTCGGCGAAGAAGCGGACGAGGAACTCGGGATCCTCGGCGAGCTGCGGGGCGAGGAACTTGATCGCTACGCTTCGCTGCAGACGATTGTCGGCGGCCCGCCAGACCTCGGCCATGCCGCCCCGACCCAAGGGCGCGACCAGCCGATAGCGCTCCTGGATGATGTCTCCGCCCCTCACATCGAGATGCTTCCCAACGCGTCGTCGTGCAAACGCGCTGTGCGGGGGAGTGGCTCCTTCACTCCGCGAGGGGGGATGACCAGGCCGTCCGTCGAAATGTCTCTAGAGGGTCGATAGAGAGGAGGATCCATGGCTCGGCGCATCCTTGCCGTCCTCGTCGCCGCATCGTTCGGTGCAGCGCTGCTGACCCCTGCCGTCGAGGCACAGGAAGAGGGCCCGCCCGCAACTCCCGACACGATGGTGGCCTATTCGATCGTCCCCCCCGGCCAGGAGGGTGAGGTCACTCCTCCCGAAGTGATATCTGGGGATTTCGGGCCCCACTACGCCGACCAGCGCGACATGTACGCGGGACTGATCGATGACGAGGACGTGACGAACGCCGATCTCGCGACGCACTTCCACTCGATGCAGTTCGGCCCCGAAGGCGAGATCGAGGATCAGTACGAACCGATCGAGGGAACGACCGTCTATCGCGACGAGATGGGCATCCCTCACGTCTACGCCGACTCCCTGGTGAACGCGAGCTTCGCCCTCGGATACGTGACCGCAGAGGATCGCTTGTGGGAATCGGACGTCTTCCGTCACGCGGCAGAGGGGACCCTGGCCGAGCTCGTAGGGCCGAGTTTCCTCGAGATGGACGTCGCGACGCGCCGCGAGGGCTACACCGAAGAAGAGGTCCAGAAGATGTTCGACGACTTCGACGACCGTTTCGGAGCGATCGGCAAGCGCATCCAGGACGGGCTCCAGGCTTATGCGGATGGATTCAACGAACGCGTGGGCGAGCTGGCGACGGCCCCCAACCTCTGTTCCGCCGAGTATCAGGCGCTCGGCAATCCCTGCCCCATGCCGTTCCCGGAGGAGTGGACTCCAACCGACACGCTGAAGGTCGCGATCCTGCAACTCCGGATCTTCGGGGAGACCGCGGGCGACGAGCTACAGAACGCCGGCCTCTACGCGCATCTGGTGAGCCGGCTCGGGGCCAGGCTCGGCCCCAAGGTCTTCGAGGATCTCCTCCGCCGCAACGATCCTCGCTCGCCGACCTCATTGGCGCGGGCCCAGGGGAGATTCCCGTCCCAACCTCTCGGCAAGACGGACCCCCGGGCGTTCGCGATCCCCGACGACGCGGAGCAGCTAGCGCAGGACACCCAACGCGCCGAGGCGGCGCGCGAGAGCCTGCTCGAAGGGATGGGCTTCCGGTCACCCGCGTCCAACGCTCTGCTCGTGGCGGCCAAGGAATCCGTCACCGGCAACCCACTGCAGGTCGGCGCGCCGCAGGTTGGCTATGCGACCCCCTCGTTCTTCATGGACGTCGACGTGCACGTCGCCTCTGAGGGCGTGCACTTCCGGGGCCCGGCAGTCCCGGGAACCTCCGCTCTGATCCCTCTGGGACGCGGCGCCGATTACGCGTGGTCGTTGACGACCGGTTACTCGGACGCAGTGGACACCCGCGTCGAGCTCTTGTGCGATCCCGAAGGTGGAGAAGCCACTCAGGAATCCAACGGCTTCATGTTCAGAGGCGAATGCAAGGAGATGGAGTCCCGTGACGAGACGTTCCTGATCAAACCCTCGGCCGGCTCGCCCGGCCCCCCCGGCATGGAGTCACACACCTTCTATAGGACGGGACACGGACCGGTGTTCGCCCGCGGGCAAGTAGATGGGAAGCCCGTCGCGTTCGTCAAGGAGCGATTCTTCTGGAAGCGCGAGCTGGACTCGATCCCGCAGTTCTACAGATGGAACACGAAGGTCCAAGATGTCGGCGACTTCAAGGCGGCCGCATCCAAGTTCACGATGTCGTTCAACTCGTTCTACGCGGACCACAGGGACATCGGCTACTTCCATGTCGGCTACTACCCGAAGCGTCCCGAAGGGGTCCACCCCGCGCTACCTACGTGGGGGACGGGCAAGTGGGAGTGGCAAGGACGTGTGCCGTTCCGGAGACATCCGAAGGCGATCAACCCCGACATCGGTTGGGTGGCGAACTGGAACAACAAGCCCGCGATCGGATGGGACAACTACGACGGCATCAAATGGGGCCCGGTCCACAGGGTCCAACTCCTCCAGGACCAGATGCACGAGTTGCTGGACGGCCGCGGCAAGGCGCGGCTCTCCGATCTCGTCGATGTCATCAAGAACGCGGCGACTCAGGACGCGCGCGGTGTGTATCTCGGCCCGAGGTTGTTGCGCATCGCGTCGGGAGCCGTCGAGGCAGATTCGCGCGAAGCGCAAGCGCTCGATCTGGTTCGGACGTGGGTGCGCGCCGGGTCGCACAGGCTCAATCGGAACTGGGACGGCGACGTCGACGGGGATGGAGCGCCCGACGAGGACGAGAACGAGGACAACGGACCTCCGGTCGTCATCTTCGATACTTGGTACTTCACCCTGATCCACCAGATATTCGATGACGAGCTTGGGGATCAAGGCTTCGATCTGATCCCGGCCCCCATAGCCGATCGCGACATGTGGTTCGACTTCTCGTCGTTCGTGAAGAACCTTCTCAACAAGAGGGCTCGGAGCGCCTACGCCCGCAACTACTGCGACGACCGGGGCACGCAGTCGACCGAGACCTGTGCGCAGCTGATCCGACGTTCACTGAGCCAAGCGGTGGACTTCCTCACGCGCGATCAAGGCGACGACATGGCTGCATGGACCACCGAAGCCTGGTTCAACGAGTTCCAAGAGCTGGGGCTGGGGTCGGTGCGCAAGATGCCGTGGCAGAACCGGGGGACGCACAACCACGTCATCGAGATCCTGCGCAAGGCCAACGACGCGCCTACCGGCCCGGCACCTACCCCGGCGCCGAGCGGGAGCTAACGGGTCACTCGTTAGAGGCAAGCACCACGCGGACCTGGCGTAGCATCGGAGCCATGCCCGACCCGCGCAAGCTCCCCGACATGCCCGCGCTGATGATCGCGGGGCCCGGCGAGGTGCACGAAGAGGATCTCGACGTGCTCGGGCGCCAGCTGATCGCGCACTACGGCGACGTCTGGACGGGCATCCACAACGGATTGATTGAGCGCGTCGGGGAGTTCCTCGGCGCAGCCGACACGCCCTACCTGATACCGGGGACCGGGACCCTTGGTCTCGACGCGGGCGTCGCGAACGTGTTCCAAGAAGGCGATCGCGTCGTCGTGCCCGACACGGGATTCTTCGGGACCCGCCTCGTGGAGGTGGCGCGTGCCCATCGCCTCGAGGTCGACGAGATACCCGTCGAGGTCGGTACCCCCGTGGACGTAGAAGAGGTCGGGCGGCGCGTCGCCGGCGCCGCCGGGGTGCTGATGGTTCACGTCGAGACCGCGACCGGCATTCGGCACCCGATCGAGCAGGTTGCGAAGGTCGCTCGCGACGCAGGAGCGTTCTTCCTGGTGGACGGGATCGCCTCGGTCGGAGGAGAGCTCGTCAACGTGGATCGCGACGGCATCGATGTCCTCGTCACCGGAACTCAGAAGGGGCTGGAAGCGCCGCCGGGTCTCGGCATCGTGGCTCTCGGCTCCCGGGCGCGTGAACGCATCGAGGGGCGCGAGGAACCACCGCGCTCGTGGTACCTCGATCTGAAACGGTGGGACTGGTACCGGACCGAATGGCCGCACCATCCCCATCCCGTGACGATGCCGACGAACCTGTTCCTCGCGCTCGCTTCCAGCGTGGAGCGCATCCTCGAGGCGGGACTCGAGGCATGGGTGGGCCGCCGCTCGGAGCTGGCCAAGAAGTTGCGTCAGGGCCTGACCGATCTGGGCCTGGATCTCGTGGCTCCCTCCGGTTACGAAGCGAACCTCGTGACCGCGTTCTACGTGGACGACGCGCCCGGTGTGGTCAAGCACCTGATAACCGACGAGGGCATCCAGATCTCGGGTGGTCTCGATCCACTCGCCACCGAAGTCGTGAGGATCGGACTGATGGGCCGGACCGCGACCGATGAATGGGTCGATCGTGTCCTCGCGGGCGTAGCGAACGCTCTGAAAACCGGCCGATAGCCGGCGTGCCTAGAGGGCACTCCCGGCAAGCTCGTGCTCGGCCCTCTTGATGCTCGAACCTCGCTGAGACTTCGTCACTTCGAAACGGATAGGAAGGCGATCGGCTAACTCCGGTACGTGCGTGATCACGCCGACGAGGCGGTCGTCTCCGCCGAGCTGCTCGATCGCGCTGACCACGACCTCGAGGGTCTCGGCATCCAGCGTTCCGAACCCTTCGTCCAGGAAGAGGCTGTCGAGACGGTTGCGCTCGGTCACGGCCAGAAACTGGACCTGCTCGGACAACGCCAGCGCGAGCGCGAGGGAGGCCTGGAACGTCTCGCCACCCGACAGGGTCTTCACGCTGCGGCGCTCGTCACCGTTCCACGCGTCAACAACAAAGAAGCGGTCGTCCTCGTAAGCGAGCCGGTAGCGCGTGCTGGATAGCTGTTCGAGGTGCGCGCTCGCCGCCTGCGCCAGCGCGGCGAGCGCTTCTGCCTGGAGGAACTGAACGATCCGGTCGCTCTTGAGTTCCTTGCCCAGTGCCGAGTAGGTCGCTTGCTCGGCGCGATGCACCGCGATCTCCTCTTCGTACTTGTGCTTGGTCTCGAGCTTGGTGGCGAGATCACCCGCGGCTTTCTCGGCGAGAGCCACGTCGGCCCGGAGCTGCGAGGTCGCCGCCCGCGCCTGTGACAAGACGCCGGTGATGCCGACCGTGTCGACCGACAAGCCGGCGGGGAGGGCCGCGCGCGCCTCGTCGAGGAGCTTCTCCTTCTCGTTGGCGCGAGCCGCGGCGATGCCTTCGAGCTCTTGGACGAGTCGCTCGAGCTCCTTGCCGGTCGTGGCGGCGAGCGTTGCGAGGGCGTCGGGTGCTTCGGGGAGCGAGTCGAAAGCGACGTCGCCGAGGTCCACCCCGGGGGCCGCGTCGGTGACGCGGGTACACATCGCGGTCAACGGTACTCCCGCCACGCGTGCCTTGATCTTGTCGATCTCGCCGGTCACCTTGGATGCCGCGAGCTCGACGCGACCGAGCTCGGAGCGCGCCTCCCCCTCCGCCGTCACGGCGGCCTCTTCGACCTCGATCAGCGCCCGCAGCTCGTCGATGCGCTTGTCGATCTGTGCCAACGGGTCGGTGCTTTTACCGACGGCTGCCACAACATCCGCGGTGACGACATCGAGGCGCCCCTTCTTGTTCGTGGCCTCGGTCTTGCAGCGCGTCGCGTCGCGCTCGGCCCCCTCGAGGCTCTGCAGCGCAAGCGCGTTCCCGGTCTCGGCCGCGGTCAGCGCCGCGGCAGCATCCTTGTCGGCTTTGCGCGCGGTCTCCAGGGCCTTCTTGGCCGCTTGGATCTCCTTCTTGGCGGCCTTCGGCAGGTTCTCGAGGGGCCGATCGCACACCGGGCAGGGGTCGCCGGGCTTCAGGTCGGCGACGAGCCCGCCGACAGCGTCGCGCGTGTGCGCCTCGGCATGAGCTTCCTCGGCCGCAGCGAGTGCACGCGCGGCCGCGTCGCGTTCCTTGGTTGCCGCGGCGAGCGCAGCTGTGGCCTTCTTCGACATGGCCGCGGCCTCCTTGGCGTCTTTCTCTGCCACCGCGAGCGATCCGACCGCGGCCTCATGCTCGGCGCGCGCGTCGTCCAGTGACTCGGCCTTCGTCCTGGCGCCGGCGAGGTCTTCCAGCGACCCCGTCTTTCCCTCTGCCGTTGCGCGCTTCTTGGCCGCGGCGGAGCGGGCGCTCTCTGCCGCCGCCAGCGCGACGCGTGCGGCCTTCAAGGCTGCCTCGGCATAGGCGGAGTCCTTCGCGTGGGTGTCGAGGTCGCGCGCAGCCTCGGCGAAGTTCTCGGCGGCATCGCTCACCTCGGTGATACAGCCGGTGAGGGCCTTGAGCGACGACTCGCTGGTGACCCAGCGCGCCTCGATCGTCCCGAGCGTCACCTCCAGCTTCTCGGACGCGGCGAGCATCTCAACCAGCTCGGCGGCCTTCGTCTTGCCCGCGGTGACCGCGGAGGCATCGACGCCGGCGTACTCGCGCTCGAGCAGCTCGGTCTTGGTCTCGAGGTGGACCTTGG
>Ga0299913_10006616_pt1 | contig 10050 bp, 10 predicted proteins | sample RVTome_9_FD_201360 | JGI IMG/M metagenome (GOLD analysis project Ga0299913, IMG submission 201360) | Soil microbial communities from uranium-contaminated site in the Upper Colorado River Basin, Wyoming, United States - RVT155D38 (version 2) ... | reverse complement strand
GCCAGGCCGTCGTCGGTGATGGCGATGGTGACCTCCTTGACGGTCTCGCGGGCGGCGAAGGTCAGGATCTGGCTCGCGCTCGTGTAGTCGCCCGCGGTCGCGGTGGCGTCGGACGTGGTGAGCTGCACCGTGACGCCGCTGGCGAGGTTGCGGCCCGTCCGGGTGACGCGCACCGTGGCCACGCCCGCGTTCTCCGCCGCCCGGTAGGCGGGCCCGCTGAACTGGATCGTCCCGCCGCTGTCGTTGTCGACGATGGTGACGGTGGCGGTGTCGGGCGTCCCGACCGTCCCCGCGCTCGGGTCCACGAGCCGCAGCACGAGCGTCTCGTTGCCCTCGGCCAGCGTGTCCTGCACGGTCGGCGCCGTGATCGTCGCCGTGGTGACCCCGGCCCCGAAGCTCACCGTGCCGCTGGCCAGGCCGTGATCCTGGCCGCCGCCGGTGGCGGTGCTCGAGCCGTCGATCTGGTAGCCGACCGTCACCGGGGTGGCGAGGCCGCCGCTGCGCACGACGGGCACCCGGCGCGTCCCGCCCTCGGCCACCGAGTACGCCGCCGCCCGGAACCTGAACGTGGGGGCGTCGTTGTCCTGGATCGTCAGCGTCGCCTCGCCCGGCGTGCCGATCGCGAGCCCGGGGCTCGGATCGAAGAGCTGCAGGCTCACCGTCTCGCCGGGCTCGATGCGCGTGTCGTTGACGATGGCGATCGTGAAGGTCTTGCTCGTCTCGTTCGCGGCGAACGTCAGGGTCCCCGCCCGGAGGGTGTAGTCCACGCCGCCGCCGGTGGCGGTGCCCGGGCTGGCCGGCGTCACCTGGTAATGCACCGTCACGCCGCTGGCGGCGCCGCCGGTTCGGGTGACCGTGATCGGCGCCGAGGCCGTCCCCTCCGTCACCTCCCAGGCCGCCTGCCCGAACTGCACGGTGCCGGGAACGTCGTCGTCGACGATGACGAGCGTGGCCGCGCTCGGCTCGCCGATCGCGCCCCCGGCGCCCACGCCGACGATCTGAAGCTGCACGGTCTCGTCGTCCTCCACGACCGCGTCGGTGGCGAGGGGCACGCTCAGCGTGGTGGTCGTTGCGCCGCCGGCGAAGGTGACGAGCTTCTTGGCCAGCGCGGTGTAGTCGGTCTTGGCCGTGGCCGTGCTCCCGGCCGCCACCGTGGACACCCGGGCGGTGGCCCCGGCGCTCAGGCCGCCGGACCGCGCCAGGGTGATCGTCGCGGCGCCGCCGTCCTCGCTGGCCGTGTAGGTCGCGTGCTCGAAGGCGACCGTCCCGGGCTGATCGTCGTTCAGGATGGTGAGCACCGCGGTCGACAAGCCGCCGAGCAGCGCCCCGGCCGGGCTGCCGAGCGTCAGCCTGACCGTCTCGTCCGGCTCGATCGTGAAGTCGCCCCGCAGCGTGATCGGCACGTCCTTGCTGGTCTCGCCGGGACCGAACGTCACCAGCAGGTCGGTGACGGCCTCGTAGTCGGCGGCGCCGGTCGTGCCCGCCACGGCGGTACCGTTCCTGGTGGAGAGCAGCACGGTGGCGGCGCCGCCGAGCAGGGCGGCCGGCCCGGTGCGGGTCACCGCGATGGTGGTGGTTCCGGCCGTGTCGCCCTCGCCGGCGCTGTAGGTGGCGCTGGCGAACTGCACGGTGGGCGAGCCGTCCGGGAACGTCGCCAGCGCGTCGAGCACGGTGACGCGCCTGAATCCCGCGATGGCCCGCCCCGTCGACTGCAGGGCCTCGACCACCTGTCCGACCGTCGCCACAGGCTCCGCCTGCTTGACGATGGCAAAGACCCCGGCCACGTGCGGGGCGGCCGCCGACGTCCCGCTGAAGGCCTGGAAGCCGCCGCCCGGCGCGGAGCTGTTGATGGTGAGCCCAGGCGCCAGCAGCGTCAGACCGGGCGCCCGGTTGGAGAACGAGGCGATGGCTTCCGCGGGCGGGTCCGTCGTCGCCCCGACACTCACCGCTTGCCCCAGGCAGGCCGGCGCCGTGACGACGCCGGTGCGGCCGTCGTTGCCGGCCGCCGCCACGGTGGCGACGCCGGCCGCCCTCAGCTCGCCGATCAGCTGGGCCTCGAGGGGGAAGGCGCCGTCGCAGGGAATCGCGAACCCCTCGCCGCCGAGACTGAGGTTGATGGCCGCGATGCTCTGCCGGGAGGGCAGCAGCGTCTCGAGCACGTACTGCATGGCGGCGATCTGGTCCGAGGGGTAGCTGCCGACGCACGGCGTGAACGCCGGGCCCCCGCAGAACGCCTCGTCGTCGAGCCTCGAGAAGATCTGCATCGCGACCAGATCGGCACCGGGCGCGATCCCGTTGAAGCCGATGCCCCGCCCGGCGGCGATGCCGGCGACCAGCGTCCCGTGGTCGCAGCCATCGATGGTGGACGCGTCGCACGGGGCGCCGGAGCCGGCGGTCGTCGACGACGTCCCGCCCTCGGCGGTCGGGGCACCGGGACACAGGCTCGTCGCGAAGCCCGCCGGGAAGTTGCTCGAGAAGCAGGCCTCGGCGACGATTCTCGAGGCGCCGGAGCCGTCCTCGAAGAACGGGTGTTCGCCGTCGACGCCGGTGTCCATGATCACGATCGTGGCGCCCCGGCCGTCGAGGCCCAGCGCGACCGCCTGGTCGGCCTGGATCCGGGCCGCGCTCTCCATGAGCACGGGGTGGCGGGGCCGGTCCTCCACGACGTGCGTCACGACCCCGCGCAGGGTATCGAGCGCCCGCAGGCCGTCGGGGCCGAGCTCGATGGCCATCGACGGCACGGCGCCGCGGAAGTCGCGGACCACACGGTGCACGACACCCCCGAGATTGTTCCGGACCAGGTCCTGAACCGCGGCCACCTGCTGGCGCTGGGCCAGGGCATGGGCCCGGCTGGGGAGCTGGCGCTCGGCGACGTGCGGCGCCGCCACCTGCACGAGTACCCGGACCGTGCCGCGCTGGATCGCGCGCTGGTGGAGGTCCGCGGTGACGAGCGGCTGCTCCTGGCTGCCACCGTCTCCTGCGAGGCACGACAGGACCAGCAGCACGACGAGGGCGAGCGAGGCGACAACCCGCCGGGGCGGAAGGCTCACCGTTGAGGCCGGCGGGGCTGGTCCTCGACCACGCGCTCGACATGGGCGGACGCCCCCAGCCGCTGGAGGGCCTCGGGCGACACCTCGAGCGCCAGGGCCGGCAGCCCCTCGAGCTCCCGCGCCACGCGATGGCGGGTGCCGGCCAGCTCGGCGAGCAGCGCCCGCTTGGCGGCCGCGATGGCGCCGGCATCCGCGTCTCGAGGAACCCTGAGCTGGACGAGCAGGCGCACCGACCCCTCGGCGGTTGCCTTCTGGCCCACCTCGGCAGCTATCGTCCCGGCCGGCCGGTCCGCCGCCGCCCCACACGCGACGAGGGACAACGACGCCAGTGCAACCAGGCAGTCTCTGCGGCGCATGCCAGAACCTCGTCACTAATGGTCGTCGGCGCCGTCGCCGGCGCGCCGACACGCAGGGCCGTCAGAAGTCGGGCGGTCCGGCGTGACGGGGGGCCTCGGGGCCGACCGCGCAAGTCTAGGTCGGGCCGCGCGGGGGCGTGGCTCTTTTTTCGGCGGCCGGCTCCGGTCAGCGAACCTCGGCGATCGCGACCGACCGTTCGAGCCGCGCGGCGCGTCCCGCAGCCTCGACGACCTCCAGCGCCTGCACCCCGGCCTCGGCCGGCACGGGATTGTCGCCCCGCCCCTGGCAGGCCTCGAGGAACGCCGCCAGCTCCACCCGGAGTGGCTCCGGTCCCTCGGCCGGCAGGTTCTCCTTGCCGGCGTCGACGGCGTCCCACCCGTCGTGGCGCCGGCGGTGCTCGCCCGCGTGCAGCGTGACGGTGGAGGCGCCGAAGTCGGCCACGAGCGCGCCGCGCTCGCCGATGATGACACACTCGCGATGGGTGCCCGGCGCGAAGTAGTTCGCCTCGACGACGACCGGCACCTCGCCGTAGCTGACCGTGGTCAGCGACATGTCGTCGAGCCCGCGTCCGAGATAGTCGCGCTGGACCGACGCCACCGCGGTCGCCTCGCGTCCGAGCAGGTACGCGAACAGGTCGAAGTAGTGGATCGCATCGGCGTGGGTGACGCCGACGTCGGTACGCGGCCGCTTGAAGCCGGCGAAGCGCCCGGTGGCATACCGCACGCCGCCGATGCACCCGGCGGCCAGGGCCGTGCGCAGCGTGACCGTCACCGGATGGAAGCGGAAGATGTGGCCGACCTGGACGATGCGGCCCGCCGCCCGGGCGGCCGCCGCCACGGCCCGGCCATCCTCGACCGACACCGTGAGGGGCTTCTCGACGAAGCAGTGGCGGCCGGCGGCCAGGCACGCCTCGGCGACGGACCGGTGGCTGTCGGCCGGCGTGACGACGTCGACGGCCTCGACGTGCGGCAGCGCCTGGCGGAAATCCTCGACGGCCCGCTCGGCCGCCACCCCCTGCCCCACCGCCCGCGCGCGGCCGGCCGGGCTGACGTCGGCCACCCACACGGTGACGCCGAGCTGCGTCAGGACGCGCAGGTGCTTCTCGCCCCAGCGCCCGAGGCCCACGAGCAGGACGTTCATGGACGCCTACTCGTCGATCAGCCCGCCGCCGACGTTCTCCGCGATCTCGTAGCGGAGCATCCGGTTCTTCATCCAGCGGACGACCAGCAGATCGGCGGTGGCGACGAAAACCCGGTTGAGGATGCCGTACTTGGACCGGCCGTGCCGCCGCGGCCGGTGGCGGACCGGCACCTCGATCACCCGGTAGCCGCGCATGCGGAGCAGCGTGGGGATGAAGCGATGGAAGCCCCGGTAGAGGACGAGGCCGCGCAGGCACTCGCGCCGGAACGCGCGGAACGTGCAGCCGCTGTCCTGGATCGACTCGTCGCTGATCCAGTTGCGCGCGTGGTTGGCCACCCGGGAGGACACCCGGCGGACCACCGAGTCGCCTTCGCCCCGGGCGACGCGCCAGCCGGTGACCGCGTCCCAGCGGTCGAGGTGGGACAGGAGCCCCGGGATGTCGTGCGGGTCGTTCTGTAGATCGGCGTCCATCGTGACGACCCACCGGCCACGTGCCGCCTTGAAGCCCGCGTCGGTCGCGGCCGTCTCACCGGCGTTGGTCTTGAGCCGCACCAGCCGCACCCGGGGGTCGGCCTCGCGAAAGTCGCGAATCACCTCGGCGCTGCGGTCCCGGCTGCCGTCGTCGACGAACACCACCTCGAAGGCCAGGCCCAGCGGCTCCAGCACGGCCCGCAGCTCGGGCCAGAGGTGTGGGAGGTTCTCTTCCTCGTCGTAGAGGGGAACGACCACCGAGAGGTCAGGCACCCGCACTCCCGGGACCGCGCCGGCTCGTCCCCTGCCATTCGCTGACGAGCGTCTGGGGCAGCTGGAGCCGGTCGAGGACCCGCGCTACCGTGTGGTTGATGACGTCGTCCAGGGCCTTCGGCCGGTTGTAGAAGGCCGGCATGGGCGGCAGGACGACGGCGCCCATCTCCGCCAGCGCCGTCAGCACGCGCAGGTGTCCCAGGTGCAGCGGGGTCTCCCGCACGAGCAGGATGAGCGGCCGGCCCTCCTTGAGGGTCACATCGGCGGCCCGGGCGATCAGCGTGTCGGCGTAGCAGGCCGCCACCGCGGCGGCGGTCTTGATCGAGCACGGCGCGATCACCATGCCGGCGGTCCGGAACGAGCCGGAGGCGAGCGTGGCGCCGATGTCGCGCACGTCGTATCGCTGGTGGGCCAGCGCCTCGACGTCGGCGACGCCGTAGTCGGTCTCCTCCACGAGCGTGCGCTTGCCGGCGGCCGAGATGACCAGGTGGAGCTCGATGTCGGTGGTGGTGCGGAGGATCTCCAGGAGGCGAATCCCGTAGATCGAGCCGCTGGCGCCGGTGATGCCGACCACCAGGCGCGTCACAGCCGGAACCTGCGCCGGTAGACTTCCTCTCGCGTCTTCTGGTAGAGGACGTCCCACTCGTGGCTGCCCTCGGGCATCGGGCGCGAGTAGGAGGAGAGCGTCTTGCGCACCTCGGTGTCGATCGACTCCTCGAGCTTCGACTCCTCGGTCAGGGCGCGGATGATCTCGGGGCGGACGTCGTCGGGGGCCCGCACCTGCACCCCGTGCACCGTGCCCAGCTCCTTCACGATCAGGTCGGCCAGGTGGAAGATGCGCTCCCGGCTCATCCGCATCAGAGGATGAATCCCCGCTCGCGGGCGAGCTTCTCCCTGACCTTGCCGAGGAGCTGACGGTAGTCGGCGGCGGAGTCCTTGATCATCTTGGCGTGCTCGAGCAGCAGCTTCCGCGCGTCGGCGTCGAGCTGCTCCTCGGCGGCGATGTTCTCGATCACGACCTGGCGGATGGCCGCGCGTACCGGGGCCTCGTCGCGCACGTCGACGATCTTGCGCGTGGTGAGCCGCTTCACGACGGCGTCGGCCATGCGCTGCGCGATCTCGTCGCGACGAGACATACGAGGCCAAGACTACACGCGCGCGACGCAGAGTGTCAAGAAACCGCGGGCAGAACCAGCGTCATCCGCGTGCCATGCGGCGTGATGTTGTCGGCGCGAATCGTCCCGCCGTGCGCATCGACCAGCGACTTCACGACGGCGAGCCCCAGCCCGGCGCCGCCGGCGGTCCGCGCGCCGTCGGCCGTGCGGTAGTAGGGCTCGAAGATGCGAGCGCGATCGGCCTCGGCGATGCCGGGGCCCTCGTCCTCGACGGTGATCGCGATCGCCGCCGGCTCGGCCTCGGCCCGCGCCGCCACCCGCACCCGGCTGCCCGCCGGCGAGTACTTCACGGCGTTGGCCACGAGGTTCTTCACGACGCGGTCGAGCGCGTCGGGATCGGCGTCGAGCGGCGGCAGCGCTGCCGGGCAGTCGACCTCGAACTCGTGGGTCGGGCGGGCTCGTCGCAGGATCTCCACCGCGTCGGTCACGAGGGCGGCGGCGTCGACGCGGGTGCGCCGCAGCGGCGGGGCGAGGCCGCGCTCCAGCCGCGCCAGGTCGAGGAAGTCGCTCACGATGCGTCCGAGCCGCTCCGTCTCGGCCCTCATGATCGCGCCGATGCGGGCGAGCTCGGCCGGGGTGAACCGGCGCACGGCGAGCAGCTCGCTGAACCCCTGCAGCGCGGTGAGCGGCGTGCGCAGCTCGTGAGAGGCGATGGCCACGAACTCCGACTTCATGCGATCCATCTCCACGACGTGGCGCGTGGCCGCGGTCACCTTCTCGGCCAGCTCGTCGGCGAATCGCCGCTGGCGCGCCGCCAGCCGCGCATTCTCCAGGGCCAGCCCGAGGTGAGCGGCGAGGACAGGCAGCCAGCGCCGCTCGTCGGCCGGAATGTCGCCCGCGCGCTCCACCGCCAGGGCCCCGATGACGCCGCCCCGGCCGCCCAGCGGCGCGACGAAGCAGCGACGCAGCGGCCCGGAACCGGCCGCCTGGGCCACGCACAGCGGGGCGCCGCTCGCCAGGACGCGGGCCACCGCCGAGCCCCGCGCCACGCTGGCGCCGCCGGCGATCGCCAGCCGCCCGCCATCGTGCAGCACCAGGCCGACCGAGGCGTCGAGCCGGGCCTGCAGACACGCGCGCAGCCGGGCCAGCGCCAGGTCCAGCGGCGTGTCGCTGTCGACCGCCCGCTGCACGGCCGCCAGGGTGTCGTAGCGCGTGCGTTGCCGGCGGGCGCCGCCCGCCAGCGCCGCGCTCGACACGCCGACCCCCAGGAGCAGCGCGAAGGTCATCAGGCCTTCGAGCACCGCCGGCGTGGTGCCCTCCCGCTCGAGCGCGGGCAGCACGAACGGCGCGAACAGCAGCACGGCCGCCACCGCTGCCAGCGCGCCGCCCGCGCCGTACCGCAGGGCGGCCACCACGACCGGGACGTGGTAGGCGTGGCGCCACAGCGACGCTGCGTCGGCCCCCGACTGCGCGACCGCCAGGGTGACGGCGGCCAGCGCCAGCGCGATCAGCAGCGCCATCACGCTCAGCGCGGCGCCAGCAGCCGGTAGGCGCCGAAGAAGAGCGCGGCGGCGGCCAGGGCCGGGGCGAGGCTTCCGGTGCGGGCCAGGAGCCAGCAGTTGCCGATCCCGAGCACGGCCATGTAGAAGGTGGCGCCTGCCGCGATCCCGAGCGAGTGCGGCAGCAACGGGTCGGCCAGGTAGCGCGCGACCGCGGCCGCCGTGGAGATCGCCGCCGCCGGGGCGAAGGACCAGCGGCGGTAGAGCCGCTCGAAGAGGGCGCCGCGGAAGAACAGCTCGGCGGTCAGGACGTTGGCGCCGAGGTCGTACGCCCACCAGTCGGCCAGCTCGGCCGGCGGGCCCGTCCGCACGCGGTAGCCCAGTGTCAGCGACGCGTTCACCAGGAGATGCGCCCCGAGGAGCAGGCCGAAGACGGCGCCGCCGGCGACCGCGGCCACCGGCGGCCAGGCCCGCGCCCCCAGGTGGGTGGCGCCACGCGAGACCAGCCACGCGGGCACCGCGACGTAGGCGAGCGCCCCGACCGGATGCACGGCGGCGCAGGTGGCGGCGGCTCCGAGCACCGCGGCCGCCTCCAGCGGCCACCACCAGCCGTTCTGCGCCGGCTCTGCCGTCCACGCGAGCGCGGTGCCCAGCAGCGCTCCGTGAGCGACGGCCAGCCCGACGACACGACTGGCGGGCTCGGGCAGCACGGCGAGCGCCAGCGCCCAGCTCGCCGCCAGCGCGGCGAGCGCGGCCACCGGCGTGCCGTGGAGCAGGCCGGGCTGTTCGCGGGGCAGCGGCTCCTCGAGCGCCCGCATGCGTCAGGCGGGGTCGACGACGCGCGCAAGGCCGAGGAGCACGGCCACGACGTCGGCGTCGAGCGTGCGGCCGGCCTCGCCGGTCAGGTACGCCAGCGCGGCGTCTCGGGAGAGCGCCGACCGATACGACCGGTCCGAGGTGAGCGCGTCGAACACGTCGGCGACGGCGACGATGCGCGCACCGAGCGGGATGGCGGTGCCCGCCAGCCCGTCGGGATAGCCGCTGCCATCCCACCGCTCGTGGTGATGCCGGATGGCGAGGGCGCCGCCGGCGAAGAAGTCGAACGGGGCCACGATCTGGGCGCCGATCAGGGGGTGGTTGCGCATGAGCGCCCACTCGTCGGGGTCGAGCGGGCCGCGCTTGCGCAGCACCGTCTCCGGCACGCCGATCTTGCCCAGATCGTGCAGCAGCCCGGCCTGGGTGACGGTGTCGATCTCCTCGGGCGGCAGCCCGAGCGCCGAGGCGAGGCGGCGGCCCCAGACGCCGACCCGCTCGGAGTGGCCGCGCGTGTACGGATCCTTGGCCTCCAGCGCGTTGGCCAGCCCCATGAGCGACTGCCAGATCGCCCGCTGCAGCTGATGGTACAGCCGGCGGACGTCTTCCGCGTAGCGCAGGCTCTGCAGCTCGGCGGCGGCTATTCGGGAAGCCATGCGGTCCTCGGCAACAGCCCTTCCACGAGGGACAGCAGCCGCACCGGCGAGAACGGCTTGGTGAGGTAGTGCGTGGCCCCGGCGGCCAGCCCGCGGGCGACGTCGTCCTGCTGGGCGGCGGCGGTCAGCATGACGATGCGAACGCCGGCCAGGCCGGGGTCCCGGCGCAGGCGGCGGCACACCTCGAGCCCGCTGAGGTCCGGCAGGTTGACGTCGAGGAAGATCAGCTCCGGCTCGAGCTCGGCCGCCAGCGCGAGCGCGGTGGCGCCGTCTCGCGCGTCCAGGACGCGGACGCGCTCGTCTTCGAGGGTGACCCGGACCAGCTCGACCACGTGGGCTTCGTCGTCGGCGATGAGCACGGTAAGCATGCGCCGGGAGGGAGCAAGGCGCACGCCAGGGCGGCAGGAGCGCTGGAACGGGGGCTTGCGCTGAGGTGGCGTCGCCGGCTGCCCAGCGAGACGGGCACGCCGCCCGTCCCGCTGGGCAGCCGCTTACTTGACCTCGATCGTTCCCTTCATACTGGGGTGCAGGCCGCAGATGTACTCATAGGTGCCAGCCGCGTTGAACCCCATGGCGTGACTCTGGCCCTTGAGCAGGATCGGCGAGCGCTCCTTGGTGCCGACGAGCGTGACCTGGTGGGGCGACTCGTCATCGTTGACCCACGTCACCGGCTGCC